>Ga0182018_10005138_pt1 | contig 10648 bp, 6 predicted proteins | sample 812P2MmetaG_FD_120490 | JGI IMG/M metagenome (GOLD analysis project Ga0182018, IMG submission 120490) | Permafrost microbial communities from Stordalen Mire, Sweden - 812P2M metaG | ecosystem: Environmental > Terrestrial > Soil > Wetlands > Permafrost | place: Sweden: Stordalen | collected... | reverse complement strand
GGGGAGTACGACGCTGGCGTTCAGCTTGGCGAGTTCATCCAACGGGACATGATTGCCGTCCGGGTCACCCAAGAGATGCGTCTCGCGGTCGTCGGATCGCCGCAGTATTTCAAGTCACGCAATGTTCCCCGAAAACCTCAAGACCTCAAAGATCATTCCTGCATAGGTTTTCGCTTTAGCAACGGTCTTTATCGGTGGGAGTTCGAGAAAGGCAGTAAGGCACTCACAGTCAGCCCCCAGGGGCCGGCGTCTTTCGATGATCCGGACTTGGTAATCCAAGCGGTATTGAATGGCGTAGGAATTGGAACGGCGATGGAAGAAACTCTCACGCGCATTATTTCAGAGGGGCGCTTGATTCAAGTCTTGAGAGATTGGTGCCCAACGTTCCGGGGCTATTTTCTTTACTACCCAAGCCGTCGAAATCAGCCTGCCGCTCTGTCCGCCCTGATTGACACACTCCGACTGTCGGATTGAACATCATCCATCCTCTTGCTGCTTCCAGTCGCTTGCTAGTATCGATAGACGCGCTTGCGTCCATTAAATGGAGTAGTTCCCGGATTGTTTCCGCTTGCCCGTTATTCGGGGACAATCGGCCAAGCGTCCTGAATAGGCGCCTTTCTGGATAGACCGGAGCCCGCCGAGGTTAGGATTCCTGATGTTCCAAGAATTCCACAAACTTCGAGCAGCAAAGTACTTGATTCTCAACTCTCGAAAATCCAGATTTTCGCCATGCCACAAACAACTGTTGTAGGAACGCTGAGCGCGCATTGGTTTCTGACCAACAGGTCTTAGTTGAGATCACAAGCGGAGACTACAGTTCAATAAGCAGTAGCTGGAATACCAGCCACTTCAGTTGCGTGTCATCGTGAATCGAGGCGGCCCAATCGTCCTGCTGATACCAGCCCGATTGGTTCCTTGATTTTGCGAAGACTGCGGCTATCCTGACCTGCCTGCGGCGGCTAGCGCGATCAATGCGGCTTTTCCGCGGGAGGACGGCTCTCCGGCTTTGGTGCAGTTCGGGGCGGCGCTTGGCGCTGCTCCATCTGTTTCTGCTGCGTGGCATGCTTTTGCTCAACCTGTTGCGTTTGCTGAGTGTGGCGTTGCTCCATCTGCTGTTTTTGCGCGTCGTTGTAGTTTTTCGTGGTCGCTTGCTGATGTTCTTTATCCTGCTGCTGTTGGAGTTTCTGGTGATCCTGCGTTTGCTTAGCAGCTAGCTTGTCCTGTTGCTGCTGATATTTCTTGTCGCTTGCAGCGTTGCCGGTGTTGGGAGGCGTGAACTTGTGCGGCTGCAATTCGCCGGCGTGATTGTTGATGTTGGGACGAGCTTCCGTAGTATTTTCGGGACGATTTTCCGTGCCGGGTCGAGCTTCATTTGCTGGACGCGCTTCATTGCCGCGTGCAGCATTAGCTGGAGGAGCCTTGTATTCGCCTCCTGCTTGTCTGGAGGCTACAACGCCAGTTTTGAAATCACCGGGTTTGACGGTAGCCGCGATGGGCGGCTTGCCCTGGTTGGCGGAAGCGCGCAGTTCGGGATTATTGCGGGCTTCCTGAACGTGCTGCGTTTGTGCGGCGACTGGACCGACGTGGTGCTCGTTAGCGTAAGACTCTTCCTGCGGTGTGGGACGCGATTCAACCCCACCCGTACCACCGCTGTAGCTGACATGAGTTGCGGAAACGTTGGTCACAGTAGAGTTGTATGTGTTGTGAATGATGGTGGTGTTTACGTGATTCACGTAAGTATTGTAGGAGAAGTGGTCACGTTCCCAGCGGCCACCTTCGTATCCAACACCGCCGTAGCCGAAACCGTAATTGATGCCGCCGTAGAAGCCCACTTGCGGGCCCCAATAACCCTCATGGAAAAGGAATGCGCTGCCGCCCCAACCCCAATAACCTGGGGTCCATAGGAAGCCGACCTGGGGTGCCTCGACCCACGTGCCGGGCACCCAGTAGTAGCCATCGTCGTCGTCATAGGCCCAGTATCCGGGTGTCCATAAGTATCCGTCGCTGGGACAGATTGGCTGCTCGTAGACAGGAAGCGCCGGGGGACCGAAGTTCACGGAAATGCCGATACCGATTTGAGCGACTGCACCATGGGAGAAAGCCAGCAAGATAAACGAAAACAGCAACAAGCGAATAGCAAGGGTAGTACGCATTGTGCTTCCTTCTGCCTGCTGATCCTTATATTTATTGCCCGGTACGGCGAGACTGCTCACGGGCACGGATTTGAGCGGCGTTGCATCGATGCAAGGATTCCACGGAGACACTGGCCGAGTCTGTGCACTACTGCTCACTCTTCCATCTGCTCAAGTGATCGCTTAACGAAACCATAAACTGGGCGAGAGGTCTAGATATCTTCTTGTCGTGTGACAAGAGTGCATCCACGAATCCGTCAGCTCCCGGTTTATGGGCAAACCTTACCTTAAACCTTACACTGACCGGATTAGGAAGGTTTGCCCGCGACTCGCCCAGAGTCATCCGTACCGATCCTCCGTTGGATCTCCTCGGTGAGCGACTCGGCGATTTTGCGCCAACCGAGAGTGCCTCCGGGAGATTGCCGGAATATCAGCCTATTCGGCTCTCAATGCTTGCATCGGATCGAGGCGCGATGCACGCCACGCGGGAACGATACATGCGAACGCGGCCACCGCGAGCAGCGTTGCGGCAACTGCGGCATAAACCGCCGGATCGAGCGGCTTGATCTCATAGAGCAAATCCCGCATCAACTGGCCGGCTTCCAGGCTTGCTGCGAGTCCCACGACAAGACCGAAGACCGCGGGACGCATTCCATCCAGCAACATCTTCCGCATCACCTGTTCGCGCTTTGCGCCCAGCGCGACGCGGATGCCGATTTCGGTCGTCCGCTGCGCTGCGATGTACGACATCACGCCGAACAGGCCCACCGCGGCAAGAACCAGCGACAGCGTGGCAAAAGCGACGAGCAGCACCGTGTTGAAGCTCTGGTCCAGGGTCGATTTGCCCAGCAACTGGTTCATGGTGAGCACATCGGAGACGGGCAGATCGCGGTCCATCTCCGAGACCATGCGCTGAACCGGAAGAGCGAACTGCTCTAGGTCGTGGCTGGAGCGAATCACCAGCGTGCCGACGTTCTCGACGCCAGCATCCAGCGGGTAATATTGCACCGGTCGCGGTGTTTCGCCGATTGCGTAGCGGGTATCGCCCACAATCCCCACAATGACGGCATTTTGCCCGCGTACACGGAGGTGCCGGCCCAGCGGATCTTCGCCGGGAAAGTACTGGCTGGCGAAGGATTGACTGATGATGACTTCGTTGGCAGCATCCAAACGCTTCCCGCCGTCAAATGTACGTCCGCGCAAAATGGGAATGCCCATCGCGCGGAAGTACTTCGGATCAGCCCAGCGGCTTAAGGCAAACAGACCACTGCTTTGCGGCAAGGGCGGATGCTCCACGACGCTGAAGGTCGAATCCATCCCATAGCCCTGCCCAGGGACAGCCGTCACAAAGCCTGCCGCGTCCACTCCGGGCAGAGCGCGTACACGATCGAGCAGCGTGTCGTAGAAGTTGGCTCGCTGGGCGGGTGTCGCATATCGGGCATCAGGGAGGCCCAAGTGCATGGTGATCACGTCTTGCGTGATGCAACCCATGTCGGCGGAGCGCAGCCGTTCATAGCTCTTGAGCACCAGTCCGGCGCCAATTAGCAAGATCACAGTCAGTCCGACTTCGAGCGTAAGCAGCACTTTGCGCAGCGAGGCCCGCGCGCTGTCCCCGCCCACCGAACGCGATGCCTCATGGAGCGCGCCGAGAATGCGCTTGTCGCTGATGCTGAAGGCAGCGATGAGTCCGGAAAACAGCGCGCACAGCACGATAACGCCGACCGTAAACGCCGCCACCACGCCGTCGATGTGGATGGATTCGACGCGGCTCATGTCGTGGCGAGTTCGGGTCAGCCAATGAAGAGCGGCGAAGGCGAGCAAGAGTCCCAGCGCGCCGCCGCCGGCCGAAAGCAGCAGGCACTCCATCAGCCGCTCGCATATCAGACGTAGCCAGCCCCCGCCCAGTGCGGTGCGGATAGCCAGCTCTTTGCGCCGTGCCGCCGCGCGCGCCACCAGCAGATTGGCCACATTGAGGCAGGCGATCAGCAGCAGGCAGCAGGTCGCCTCCAGCAGGACATAGAGCGGCTTCTTGATTTCGCCTACCATGTGCTCCAGCAGCGGACGGCTCTTGGCGCTTCGAAATACGAATGGGTCGTTGAGGTGCGCATTGTGGATGCGCTGGGAAATGATGCTCAGTTCGGCCACGCCCTGCGACGCGCTGACTCCCGGCTTCAGCCGCCCTACAACGCGAAACATGTGATTGCTGAACGAGGTCATCGTGTTTTCAGGCTTGTCGTGGTAAACCGGTGTCCATAGCTGCGTGGACGGGTCGGGAAAATCGAACCAGGCGGGCATGACGCCGATAACCGTGTACGGCTCGGCGTCCAGATCGATCGTCTGGTTCAGAATGCCAGGGTCACTGCCGAAGCGACGCTTCCACAGGCCCCAGCTCAGCAACACCGTGCCGCTGGCACCGGGGTTGTCATCGGCCTGCGTAAAATCGCGGCCCAGCGCGGGCTGCACGCCCAGCGTGCGGAGCATATCCCAGGAAAACAACGCACTCTTCAGCTTCTCCGGCAATTGCCCGCCGGAACCGGAAAGCCCGACCCGGATACCCTGCGCGAGCGCGAGACTGCGATAGCTGCGGTTCTGGTTCTTCCACTCGGCGTACATGCCGCCTGAGACCACGTTGGAACCGGCCGTGTCGTCTTCATGAAGACCCGCCTCATAGAGCATCACGAGGCGATCCGGATCATGGAACGGCAAGGGCTTGAGCAAAACGCCACGCACTACCGTGAACAGGGCGACGTTGGCGCCAATGCCCAGCGCCATCACCAAGATGGCGATGACGGTAAAACCGGGGGTGCGACGAAGCGTGCGCAGACTAAAGCGCAGATCGCGTGCCAGGGATTCAAGCCAGTTCCAGGACCAGATGGCGCGAGTCTGTTCACGAATAAGAGTAAGATTGCCAAAGGCGCGCAAGGCCGCGTAGCGAGCCTCTTCTTCCGAAATGCCGCCTTCCCGTTGTTCCTCTTCCTCCAATTCCAGGTCGGAACGCAGCTCCCGCTCCAGGTCCGCATCTCTCTTCTTGATCTGCCACCAGTTCATCTCAGTTCTCCTCGGCGGCGGGCCACATCACGCGCGCTACAGCTTCGGCCATCTGCTTCCACTGCGATTCTTCGGCCAGGAGCTGCTTCCTGCCTTTATCAGTTAACCGGTAGTACTTGAATTCCCGATTTCTGTCCGGCGCAGTCTCCCATTGGGACACGACCCACCCTCTTCGCTCCAGGCGATGCAGCGCCGGGTAGAGCGAGCCATGCTGCATCTGCAAGAATTCATTCGTAGTCCTCTGAATGTGCTTCCCGATCTGGTGACCGTGAGCAGGTCCATAGAGAAGCGTCCTCAAGATGAGCATGTCAAGCGTTCCCTGGAGGAGACCGACCCGTCGCTGCGCTTGCTTCGCCATAGAAGACATTCTACCCTCAATCTGGCAACGATGGTAGACACTCGACTATCGATTGTCAACAGACGAAGCAGAGTGTGGATTCTCGAATGACGACTTCATGCCAACGCACTCATTTCCGCGGTCCGGATGGGTGAGTAGCCCCGGGGAATTACACCCCGAGGCTCTGATTACGGCATCCCTATTCGGGAACGACCCCGGACAACGTGGCTTTGTCGTCGCTTGAGAATCTGGACGGTTGAGGACGGTACCCGTTGCGGGTGCGCACCTTGTATTTCTTCAGCTGATCGCCCACGAGTTTCACCGTGATCGCACGCCAGCCCGTGTTGGCGTTGGGCTTCGGGTAGTAACTCAATGAGTACAGATGTGTCAAATCGTCACGGATGAAAGCAAAGGCTCGGTGTTCATCTTTCCAGTTCTTGGCGAAGTAGGCCTTGCCGCCAGTGGCGGCAGTCATACGATCAAAAACCGCGGTGGACACCGGCTCCAATTTGGCCGTTTGTGTGCTGATCATGTAGATCGAGACTCCGGCAGACTGGGCAAATTCAGCGACGTCCTCGGGTGGTACTACGCTGGAATTGTCCGGGCCGTTCGAGAACACCACTACGACTTTCCGACCTTTATTTTGAGCCGCGTCTTTCAGCGTCAACAGGAGCGCGTTGTAGAGCGCTGCCTGATCTCCGGCCACAGTCGAGCGCAGGGCCCGCAAAATTTGCGACCTGTCGGAAGTAAGGGCGGCTGCGCGAGAAAGATCTCGGCTATACGAATAGAATGCGATCTTGTCGGCGTTTCCCAGCGAGCGAATGAACTCGGCAATCGCGTCTTGCGCGAAAACAAAGCCCCGGTACATGTAGTCACTGCTATCAAACAGGACAAACACATTGGCTCCGCTCACCAGCGAGGCGAAGGTCTGAGACGAGGCGCCGTCAGAAGAAGGTTTGGCCAACTCCCCAGACGGAGCCGCGGACGAGTCCTGCTCCGCAAACTCACCGAGACTGCGGGCTGGTTCGTCGCCTTCAGCAAAGGTGGCCGCCTTCTCAACAATCCCATCCTCAACGATGGCAAAATCCTTGGGCCCGAGTCCCGTAATGTAGTTCCCCTTCTTGTCCGTCACCGCCACGTTGAGCTGGACCATGTTAACTACAACGTGGAAGTTCGGGCTCTCCTGAGCTTCGATGCCACTTTCGTCTCTCAGTATGAAAACCAGAGGGATCAGAATCAGCAGAAACAATTTTCTTAGCATGAGGTTCCTACTTCTGCGACCCCACGTGCGTGAGGCCGCTGTATTATTGGCCGGCGTCTCGTTCGAACGACGCGTCAAGGCCGAACGGCGCTAATCCTCGGCGGCGAAGCCAACTTGCCTTCACGAAATTCTGTCCCCGTTTCATGCATCGCCCGAAGCAGCGCAGGCCAATCTTCAAAGTCGGTAGCGAAAATCTTCTCGACCATCATCAGGGTAAGCTCCGGCACGAGATGATTAAGCATGACGGGCGAATATCCTCCTTCATCGGCGAGGCGAGCCCAGTACAGATTAGGGGAATCCCAGGATTCTGCAAGAAAACGGCTGGAAGATCCAGAGAGGGGCGGCATGGGCGGAATATTCAGCAGTTCGAGACCGTAGTTCTGCGCCATTAGGGGATGGGGCGTGCCGAAATCGTGCGACAAGCGCTTCCAGTTGACCTGTTCGGAGTGCTCCCGACACAGATCCTGCAGTTCCTGGCTGGCGGTTCCCCACACCCCAGGTTGTTCCGGGTACTTATCCCGGAACTCCGCCGCCAGATAGAAGGTGTCTGCCGGCATCATTTGAGGAAGTATTTCCGATACGCGACCATCGCGCAGGACTTGCTCGAGTTGCCGTAATCGCTGCGGAAGCAACCGATCCGACAAAATGATCAGTACCTTACTTCGCAGTGTTTCGTCTTTTGCCGAAGCGCTCAGGAGTTCTTCCCCTGTCCGCTGATACAGAGCGATTGCGTGAAGCTCTAATGGGCTGACATTCCACCAGCGGGGTAGGATTGCGGAGGTCAACAGCTCCGGCACTAGTTCCTGCCAGATCAGAGCCTGAACACTGTCCGGCGAAATGAAATCCTGTTCGAGCTCGGCCAAAGCATAGGGGAGGTCGGCAAGCGAACCGACGAAATGGGCGCCTCCGCCCGCCGGAGAACCCTGGCCCATAAGCTCTGTCGCCTGCCAGAGTCTGTTCATTCCTTCAACCGTCTCTCCCGCAAAGTCGTGGGAGCGGACGAAGAGCGGATTGTGGTGCAGGGCCTGGGCACCGGGCGGCGCGTAGTACGCATAGTTCAAACCCACGAGAGTGTCTCTCAGGAACGAGGCGAGTTGACCCCGCGCATCGTCAATTTGCCCTCGCGAAGCCGTCGAAGACTTCAGGACTTTAGGCAAGTCGGCACGCATCTGGACGTCGGTATGATGATTGTTATAGATTCCTGCGGCCCATTCCGATCTCTCGCCGTTGGTGAAGATCGGCCGCGGCATCTCAAATTCTCGCGTCTGGCCAGCCAGGAGGATCACGTACTCTGCCGGCTGCTTGCCTCGCGCCTTTTCCGCCAACGCATCCCCCACGGTCAGGAGCGTGTCGAGCGAAACCAGTCGCTGATCGTCCAGTACAGAGCGGATCCTGGCGGCGATTTCACGGTGCATCTGCCTTCCCTCGGAACTATTCTGCCGAGGTCCTGCCAGCAGGTCGATGATCTCGTCTTGCGAACCTCTACCCTTGCCGATCGAAAATCGGAATAGTTCTCCCAGGGAAGATCGGCCCGCGTCATACACTTGAGAAGCTGATTGAACCGTGGCGAAAGGCTTGATCATGCGCTGCCACGAGTCGTTCAGGCGCGAGTTCGAAATCTGTCCTTGGCGGGCCAGAATCTGCCAGATTCCGACATTTGCCTGAAAAGTGCCGAGTGCGTTCCCACGCGAAGCTGGGGCCAAGCTGTCCAGCCCGTGAGCTACGTCCAGAAACAGCGCGATTGATTCGTCGCTTAACTGGGGAAATTCGGAAAAAATCCGATACTGATCACTGAACTCCCCAAAGTTGCGGGCTAGCAAGCGGACCGTAGCCGGCGCCAAGCGATTTCCCAGAGATCGTCTGCTGTCAAGCCCACTGATCGCCATGTAGGTTTGCAGGGGGCCACTTTCGGTGAGTGCCCGGGACAGGGCGAACATTATTTGCACAAGATGATCCGGATCCGTCAGGTGGGACGTCAGCTTTCCCCACCTGCGCACGAGGTTCGAATTGTGCCCTTGGAGAATTTCTTTCCAGACTTCGAGATTCCCGGGGACGAGCGGCTCACCGCTGCTCTCCAACGGAAGTCGAGCGACCAGAAGCAAGAGCGCAGGTGCCGGTCTGTAAAAACTCCTGGTGGCGAGGGCGGAAGGATCTGGAGCGCGCAGTCCCGCGTAAAAGAGCCGCAGCCGATGCTGGCTGGTGAAATATGCCTGCTGAATTCCACTCGCCCGCGAAAGCACGTCAAAATAGGCGATCAGCCAACCCTTGTCCTTGGCTAGCAATCTCGGGACAAAAGTGGCAGGGGACGCCGGGCTCGCTCCGACCAAATCCTCCCACGCAGCTTCCGCCGTCACTCCTCCCGGTACCTTGACTCGGTCTCCGCTGATGCAGAGCCCCCTCCCGTAAAAATCAAGGACGGCGGCGTACGGAAGCAGCTTGCCAAGCCCAATCGATTGATGCAAAGACTTGTTGACTTCGGGGTCGATCCGTGAGAGGGCCCAGTACAGGCGAGCGACCGCTGGATCGCTCAGGATCGTGTCAAGCAAGTCCCTGCTGTTTTCTTTGAAGTTCTTCGAGCTCGCCATGGTCCAGTCGCTTTCGGCAAAGAGTACTGGCACAGAGGAAGAGGAGAACGGATACTCAAAGGGTCTACCGCCTTGCAGTGTCTGCTCTAGGTCGGGCAGGGGAAATCCGGAATCGACAGCCAGAAAAGCCCTCTCGGGATCCTCCGTTTGCAAGGACGTTGCCGGATCGCCGCAGTTTGCACGTGCTCGATAACCCAGAATGCGCAGAAGCGGTCTTGCGTCGTCACAATTCGAAATACGAATCACCATGTCACTGTTCGCGGCCAACTCCGCCAACTCCCTGGCCTGCACGACATATCGCCTCAATAGGATAAGGAACTCAGTTGGCCGAGTGGAGCCCTGATAACCCTGGGTGAACACATTCCGGCTCAGCAAGGGCAGGACTTCTTCAGGCGTAATCTTTTGACTAATCCCGGCCATGCGCAGAAAAGATCGCAGCGGACCTGGGATCACGAACTGCGACGAAGCCGAGAGCGTTCCATCTTCTGGAGAAGAGATGAGGGCTGCATCGCCGTGCTTTAAGGGAGTGGACGGGGGCAGTTCACCGCCACTCGCGAACAAATCGCAGTTCAAAAGAGAAAACGCGACTAGGACGGACAGGCACAGAGAATATTTCACGGTTGGATTCCTCGCGGAGCCGGCGAGACCTCATTTCACCTGGAACCTATCGCGGAAGGCAGGGGTGTCTTCCATTCGCGAAACCGAAATGTCCCCAGATCTAGGCTTGGTGAGAACCGGGCCTTGCTCCAATTTCATTGTCGGCAAAAATACCTGATCTCGAGCAACTATCCAAGCTGTTTTTTTGGGTCTTTTCTTAAGGGGGGCTTCACAGCGAAATAGACTTGAATCCGGGTGGGATCCAGGGAACTAGAGAACCGCGCGATCCAGGCTTCTATTCCTCTAAGACTGAACCGAAAAAACTGTCGGACTGTTATTCCGCGCGCAGTGCATCCGTTGGATTCACGGACGCCGCGCGACGCGCCGGCAGGAAGCTCGCCCCCATCGACGCCAGCCCCAGCAGCAGGGCCACGCAACCCAGAGTCACCGCGTCCCAGGCTTGCACACCGAACAAGAGGTTGCGTATTAGCAGCGATGCTCCCACCGAGCAGACCAGCCCGATCGCCAGACCTGCGACTGTGAGCCACCCTGCCTGTCGCACTATGAGAGCGTAAACGGAGCCGCGCCGTGCCCCCAGCGCCATTCGCACACCGATCTCCCTGGTCCGCTGGGTCACCGAGTAGGAGGTCACTCCGTACAGTCCAACCACGCCCAACACCAACGCCGT
>Ga0182018_10005137_pt1 | contig 10651 bp, 6 predicted proteins | sample 812P2MmetaG_FD_120490 | JGI IMG/M metagenome (GOLD analysis project Ga0182018, IMG submission 120490) | Permafrost microbial communities from Stordalen Mire, Sweden - 812P2M metaG | ecosystem: Environmental > Terrestrial > Soil > Wetlands > Permafrost | place: Sweden: Stordalen | collected... | reverse complement strand
CTGCCTTCGCTGGCGCCGAACCCGGCGCACTTCCTGGCAACTGAGTCAGGGACCTCACGTCCGACGCAATATACGGCTACGCCAGGTCAACTCCATGCAACCGGCCGGCCACGGAGTAGAGCTGAGCAGTGCAGCTGCACCGGGCTGCACGGGGCGTGCCGCATGCAGTGCCTCAGCTCCGCAGTCCTCTTGTCGCGAAACCGCAGCCACTGTGAGTAGGGCAACTGCATAGCCATGCACAAGGCATGCACAAGGCATGCCTATGCACCGCTCCGCCCGACCCATGCCTTGGCCGCGAAACCGCAGTGTACGGGCCGCTCGCGTCCGCGCCACCCTGCACATGCTGCATACGCAAGGGCTGAGTAGGTCCCCACAAACTGTCCCCATAAACACAGAAGCCGCCGACCAAACATGCTGGTCAGCGGCCTGTGCATACGCAAGAAGGCGCGAAAAGCGCCCCTACTTGGTGGCGGGGGCAGGATTTGAACCTGCGACCTTCGGGTTATGAGCCCTATCTGGCCTGTCTGGCCGATGAAATCGAGTGATGGGCAGTGACCAGAAGTTGGCGCTGAACTGGGCATTTGTCTGGATATCCGCCACGGACCAGGACGAGCTTCGCGACGTCCGTCCCGACAAAGTAGGGATGGATTAGGGATGGCTAGATGCGGTCGGTGCTGAGATGGATTGCCTTCTTGAGGTTGCGGAGCAGGGTCGGTCCGACGTGGTCATCCCGCTCAAGACGCCCAGCGACGATTCCGGCTGCGACCTGCTGCTGCTGAGCGAAGCTGCGAACCGCCTCCCGGCTGAAGTCGCCAGCGTCCACGAAAGTCTTGTAGTCATCGGGTGGAAGCAGGGCATCTCGGGCAAAGGCGTCCGCAGCCGCCTCGTCGGCGTCGCCAGCATCAGGCGACAGCGAATCGGCGCCGTCGACGAAGTCACGACGGCGGGGTCCCGAGAGCAGGTGGCCAGCCTCGTGGAAGAAGGTGAACCAGAACTGGTCATCGGCCTTGTGCCGCACGCTCATCTGAATGACTGCTTTGGAGCCGAGCCAGCGTGCCGCGCCGCTCAGGTGCGTGCCGGTCAGCTCGGGAGTCAGGACAACGATGACGCCGGCCTCGGCGCACATCGCCTGCACCTTCTTGAAGACCTGCGCGAATGGCTCCTTGCGTGTGAGGGGTCGGATCTCGTCGAGAACCTGGCGGAATCGGCGAGCGTCAAAGGGTGGTGCTTCGACGCGAGCTGCTTGAAGCTCTCCCCAACGCAGCCACGCCGTGACCGCCTTGGGTGAGGCTTCGAAGGCTGGCGAGGCGCGATAGGCCGCCGCCGCATCGAGCCGATCCAGGGCAGTCGGGCTGCTGACGCCAAGGTACGACAGCAGGTTTGCCAAGGTGCCCGCCTTGGTACGGCCACGATCGATCAGTTTGTGCTTCACGAGATCGGCAATCGGGAAGGCATCGATCCAACTCGCCTGCGACTCCAACTCGGTCTCGGCTTCCTGGCGGGCCAGGGTGTCGCGGTACTGGGATTCGATGCCGGTCCAGAAGCGTGCCGAGATCCCCAGCGCACGCTCAAGCTGGATCGCGGTTTCGGGGGTGATGGCGGCTTTGCCCTTGATGATCTCGTTGACCGTCTTGAGCGGGCGCGCCATACGTAGCGCCAACTGCGACTGGGTCATCTCTCGATCCTGTAACGCCTCAAGGAGGATGTCCCCGGGCGCCACGGTCCAGTCGGGCTGCCAGCCGGACTGCGGGTTAGCTGCCATGGTAATCAACCACCTCCTTGATCGTTATGTGCGTGACCTTGGCCTTGTCGATGCCCCCATCGTCGAGCGTCGGGACCGGGTCGTGGTTCAGTCCGAAGATCAGTCGGTACGAACCCCACAGGTGGACGGAGAAATCCCCACTCCGGTCCACGGTGAGTTGGTGACAGTTGCCGGGAGCGCCGTCCATGTCGGCCAGGGTGGGCGCGCCAATCAGCGCCGCCAGGCGTCGCTTGAGGAGCTTCCAGTGGTCGGCTCCCCAATGCTTGCTGCCCTGGCGGTCGTCCGAGCACGTCTTCTCCAGCTTCCGGCTGGACCACGAAACCTCGATGACCCGACTCCTTGACATCTTTCACCCTTAGGGTGAAGACTACTCTAGTCCAAGGAGGACGACAGTGACCAATGCGCTTCAGCTCACGCTGACCAGTCCAGAGGATTTTCAGCCGGTGCCCGTTGGCACGGGTCACTATGTCGCCGCACTCCAGACCAAGAAGGGCGAGTTCGATGCGCTCATCACGGCGTCGGCTCAGACCTGGGCTCACCTCACGCCGCTGATCGAGATCGTCGGCCCCAGGAGCCCCGGGGCGGACCCCTTCACCAAGACCCGAGTCGAGGGCTGGGTCAAGAAGGTGGCCGCGGCGGTCGGGGTGCATCCGTGCTTCCTCGACGTGCTCCGCCTCGGTCCGAATCACCCCACCGCCATGAAGGACGGAAATCGGCCTGTGCTCTCGGTGATTCACGGAGCTGCGCGCAAGCGAAACCTGGCATTCGTGCCGGTGATGCGGCTGGGCGACGCAAAGGCGACCGTGAACCAGATCGCCGGCGCCGCTGCCTGCGACGGCCGGGGCGTGGCTCTGCGATACTCGATGCTCGGCACGGTGGATGCCGATGGCCGAGGTGCGGAGTCGCTCGTCAAAGAAGCGCTCGACGCCGTCCAGGTCGAGATCAACGGCGCAGATCTGTTGATGGACCTCGGCTACCTGCCAGAGGACGCCGAGATAGACCCCGAGTTTCTGGCGCCGATGATCGACGAGTTGGTGGCGATCGGCCCTTGGCGCAGCGTTGTGCTCTTGGGCACGTCGATTCCCCGCTCGCTTGGGGGTGGCGTCGTTGTCCCGGGCAGCATCGGCCGCCTCAAGCGGCGCGAATGGCTGTTGTGGTCGGCACTGAGCAAGTCCGGCATGGGCCGCCTGCCGACATACGGCGACTACGCCATCCAGCACCCGGAGCCGCCGATGGACATCGTCGAGGGCCAGATACCCCTTGGCATCCGGGGCGCAATCCGCTACACCCACGAGACCGAGACCGTCATTCCGCGGGCGAAGGCACCCCGCCTTGAGGAAGGCCGAGAGCAGTACCGCCAGTTGTGCGAGTTGCTCGTGAACCAGCCTGAGTTCGCGGGTCGCGACTTCACCTGGGGCGATCGTCAGATCGCGGAGTGCGCGGCGGGCGAATGCGAGCCTGGCTGGGAGGAGCACTGGCGCGGAGCGGGAACATCGCACCATCTGCGGCACGTCGTCGATCAGCTTGCCGTGTTCAGTCCGAACTAATTGATGGCGAACCGCTGCGACGGGATGCGCGCCCGTGCTGGGTCGCGCCGGAGCAGCGCTTCACGGACCACCCGCTTGATGCCATCGATGTCGAGGAGGGCCAGCAACAACTCCCACATGCGGAACCGGCCGGCGCGGGGGTCTGGCGTATCGCCGAGGGCGCAGAGCGCGGCGTGTGCCTCGTCTCGCCACAGCAGACGAACCAGGACCTCGGCATCGACGGCATCGTTGACGATGGCGGGACGAAGCTCCCGGAAGCTCAGACTCGGCTCGGTCTCGATCACGAGCACGCCCCACCAGGAAGGCAGCATCTCCAACGCACGATCAACGTGCCGCTCAGCCAGCACCGCATGGCAGCGGTCGAAGACACGCGTGTAGGCCTCAGCCTGGCGAGGCAGCCGCTTGAGCGTGTCCCGGTCCGTCTTGATCTCGAACCCCTGCATCAGGGCACCGATCACGGCGACGTCTGCCCGCTCATTGGACCTGGGCACCCAGAACTCGTAGACCGCCTCGGCCGGCCCTGGGGTTGTCCCGAGGACGTCCTCGCGAAGCGAGTGACGGACGGCTGCCTCGGTCATCGTCATGTCCGGACTCCCCCGAATCCGTGGACGGCGGGACGCGTCGCGCAGGCCAAGCGTCGACGGGAGTGTACGAGCGAACTCCAGTCCTGTGGCTGCTCGGCGACCCACGTTCCCCCTGGTTGTGCCATGTCTACCACGTCATTTACGAACACCTGTTCGATAGTATGGAGTGGGTGTGACAGCTGCCTGTCGTCGGTAGGCTCACGCAGCGACCGTACTCGGGATTCGGCGACACGTCGCAAGTCGTAGCGTCCCCGCGCGACTGCCAGGAGGCCGCCCTCGGCTTCCCGCTGTGGGCTCGGTTCCTACTGCGGCCTTGGCTCACTTCGTTGACCTCGCGCTTGCGTGGCTCTCGTGGACCCGCCACCCGTCCTGGTGCGAGGGGCTCCATGACTTGCATAGGCCTATCGTGCTGCTCACCTTCCCAACGAGGGCAACTGTGCGGACCTGCCTCGCTGATTGGCCAATCTCGGACCGTTCGGCGATCCGTGGTCATCAGCCTCTGGTCTCGGCCAATCCGAGGCGCGGTGACCTAGCATCAGGCCATGTCAACCGACACTTCTCGTGGACTCTGGGTCCTGCGCCTGGACCAATCCCGCCGAACGGAAGGTTGACCCGTGGCCAACGTCATCGAGAACCCGATTCTCAACTCACCCTACGAGGCACCAACTCGCTACTGGAAGTTCGACGACGACGGCATCACGGACCAGGTCCAGGAGGGTCGGAGACCGTCCGCCTACTTCATGCCGATCCCTGCAGCCAAGCGCAGACAGGCAGCTCAGGCACAGCTTGAGTTCGTCGAGTGGACGAAGGATCGGATCGAGGAGACCCGCTTCGTCAACGAGGTCCGGCTGGCTGTTGACCGTTGGCGTCTGGAGGGCTGGCCAGGAGCGACAGCGACAACCCGCATCCTCCTCGAACACTGGAACGACCCGGAGCGGGAACGCCGACTCTTTTTCTGCCAGATCGAGGCCGTAGAGACAGCGATATGGCTCGCCGAGATCGCCGGGAAGGCCGGGAGAGCCGCTTACTTCATCAACGAGCTGCAGCGGTACAACGACGATGCCAATCCCGGTTTGTTCAGGGTCGCTCACAAGATGGCGACCGGCACGGGGAAGACGGCCGTGATGTCGATGATCATCGCTTGGCAGACTTTGAACAAGGCAGCGAGTCCCCACGATGGTCGCTTCTCAGATGCCTTCCTCGTCGTCGCTCCTGGCATCACGATTCGTGACCGGCTCAGAGTCCTGTTCCCCTCGGACTCTGAAAACTATTACCGGGGCCTTGACGTGGTCCCGTCTCACTTGAGAGATCAGCTTGGTCAGGCCCGGATCGTGGTCACGAACTTCCACGGCTTCCTACATCGGGAGAAGGTCTCGATGCCGAAAGCAACTCGTGAGTTGCTTGGTGCCGATGTGCGGGGGGCCTTTACGGAGACTCCCGATCAGATGGTCCGCCGAGTGTGCCGTGATCTTGGTGCGAAGAAGAACATCGTCGTTTTGAACGACGAAGCTCATCACTGCTACCGGCGCAAGCCCGATGACGATGAAGAGGTGCTACTGGCAACCGAGGATCGTGCTGAAGCGAAGCAGCGTGAAGAAGAGGCACGCGTCTGGCTATCGGGCCTTGAGGCTATTGCGAACAAGATCGGCATCCGAACGGTCTACGACCTTTCGGCAACGCCGTTCTTTCTCAAGGGTTCGGGTTACTCCGAGGGAACACTGTTCCCGTGGGTTGTCTCGGACTTCGGTCTCGTCGATGCAATCGAGGCTGGCCTCGTGAAGATTCCGCGGGTTCCGGTCGAGGACGACACTCTGCAGGAGGGTGGGGCTCCCACCTACCGGAACCTGTGGGGAAGGATTCGGGACGACCTCCCGAAGAAGGGGCGGAAAACGGACGCCATCGAGGGTCCGCCACAATTGCCTGCGCCGCTGCAAGGAGCACTCCACAGCCTGTATGCCAACTACCAGAAGGCGTTTGAGCGTTGGGACGATGCTGGAGCTGATGGCTCGACGCCCCCCGTCTTCATTGTGGTCTGCAACAACACGAACGTCTCGAAACTCGTCTACGACTACGTCTCAGGGCACGAGAAGACGAATCAGGATGGATCAACGACAATCGTTCCCGGTGCTCTCGGCCTCTTCTCGAATGAGCACGGTGGAGGCTGGACACATCGACCAGTGACCATCCTCGTGGACTCTGAACAGCTCGACCGAGGGGATGCGCTGTCTCCAGAGTTCAAGCGTGCTGCATCCGCAGAAATTGAGCAGTTCAAGCATGAGTATCGAGAACGTTTCCCTGGAGCAGACGTTGAGAGCCTGACGGACGAGGACGTTCTTCGAGAGGTCATGAACACGGTCGGCAAGCCGGGCAGGCTCGGAAGCAATGTCCGCTGTGTCGTCTCTGTGTCGATGTTGACCGAGGGATGGGATGCGACGACTGTCACGCACATCCTTGGGGTCCGGGCGTTCGGCACGCAGCTCCTCTGCGAGCAGGTTGTTGGTCGGGGCCTTCGTCGTCGGTCATTCGCCCTTGACGACGATGGACGATTCTCTCCCGAGTATGCCGAGGTATACGGCGTGCCGTTCTCCTTCATCCCGGCGTCGGGGGCAACGAAGGAACCGCCACCACGGCAACCCATCACTCACGTGCGGTCACTGCCTGAGCGTGCAGCAGCTCGGATCACGTTTCCACGCCTCGACGGCTACCGCTGGGAAGTCCCGGACCAGAACCTTCATGCTGACTGGACGGACGAGTCAAAGATGCTCCTCTCTGCCCGACACGTCCCAACGACGACGGAGGTGGCAGGGATCGTCGGCGAGGCCGAAGTCCACACGCTCGACGACCTGAGGGCACAACGAGCGAAAACAGTTGCCTTCGAACTGGCGAAGCTCGTGCTTGATCGGTACTTCCAGTACCCGGACCCTGCCGATGGTGACGGCATGGTTCAGGGTCCGAGGCCATGGCTCTTTCCTAAGCTCGTCGAGATTTCTCGTTCATGGATGGCTGAGTGCGTGACCTGCCAGGACCACGCCTTTCCCCAGCTTCTCCTTCTTCACGAATACCGGAGCGATGCCGCTGAGCGCATCTACCACTCGATCGTCCGGACTGCCGGGGGAGAACGACGCCTGCTGGCGATGCTCAAGCCTTATGACACGGTGGGATCAACGGAGTGGGTGGACTTCGACACGTCGAAGCCCGTCCGACAGACCGACCCCGACAAGTGCCACGTGAATTACACCGTGGCGGACAGCCGGTGGGAGCACGTGCTGGACCTTATGCTCGAAGAGATTCCGGAGGTCCTCCGCTACGTGAAGAACCAAGGCCTCGGCTTCATCATTCCGTATAGTCTCGACGGACAGCCGAAGGCGTATTACCCGGACTTCCTCGTCGACCTCGACGATGGCCGGGGGGCCGACGATCCGCTACACCTCATCATCGAAGTGTCCGGTGAACGAGATCGGGCGAAGCAGATCAAGGTGGACACTGCTCGCACACTGTGGATTCCTGCCGTCAACAATGCCGAACGCTTTGGACGATGGCGCTTCGTCGAAGTGACCGATCCCTACGAGGGTGCGGACATCATCCGCTCCATCGTTGCCGAGACAACACCGGCAGGAGCTACCTGATGCCACCCCGTAAAGCGACTGCACCGAAGCAGGTCAAGTCAACAACCCATGCGGATAAGCGAACGAACATCCCAACAGAGGAACTGCGGGACTTTGTTGCCGACGACGAGCGGAATCCAATTCCCGTCACGTACGAACGTCCGCTGCTCTACCCACGAGACCCCGATGCTGATCCCCAACTCGTATGGAGAGGAAAGGATGAGCAAGACGCTGGCCCCCTGACCGTTCCCGCCGTCCCTCTCTACATCCAAGAAAAGATCGACCCACGGGCACTCGTTGAAGACCTACGCCGAGCTGGTCCGGCTGGCAAGCCGAGCGAGCAGTTCCGACTCTTTGAGGACTTTGATGGCCTCGAAGGATACGAACAGGTCGAGTTCTACGAGCACGCTGCCAACTGGTCCAACCGCATGGTCCTCGGCGACGCACTCCTCGTAATGAACAGCATGGCCGAGAAGGAGAAACTTCGGGGACAGGTCCAGATGATCTACATCGACCCTCCCTACGGGATCAAGTTCGGGTCGAACTGGCAGGTCTCGACGAGGAAGCGTGACGTCAAGGATGGCTCTGACGCCAGTCGCCAGCCCGAGCAAGTCAAGGCGTTCCGCGACACGTGGCAGGACGGAATCAACTCATACCTGACCTACTTGCGTGATCGCCTAGTCGTAGCCCGTGACCTCTTGACCGAGTCAGGATCGATTTTCATCCAGATGGGTGATGAGAATGTCCATCTCGTACGCTCACTCTTGGACGAGGTGCTCGGCCCAGAGAACTTCATCAGCCTGATCTCCTTCGTCACGACGAGCGGCTTCACTGACGCACGAGAACTTCCTCGGGCTGGGGACTACCTGCTCTGGTATGCCAAGTCCAAGCCAAACGTCAAGGCGCGATCGCTCTGGGACAAGTCCGAAGAGCGTGCCGGGTATCGCTGGCTAGCCCTTCCCGATGGCACTAAACGTGGAATGACAGGAGCTGAGCAGCGTGGCGAGGCGCCGTTGCCGGACGGTGCTCGAATCTACAAGCCAGACAACATCCAATCGCAAGGTGCCTCCTCCTCACCCCAGCCATTCGAGTATGGGGGTAAGACGTATTTACCTGGAGGTAGTTCTCACTGGAAGGCGAACTATCCGGACGGCATGGAGCGTCTAGCGATATCAGGTCGTATTCACGTGGCCAAGAACAGCATTCAATACGTGCGCTACGCCGATGACTTTGGATATCAGGTTCGGACCAACCTCTGGACCGATACCGGGACTGGCAACTTCACCGACGACAAGGTGTACGTGGTTCAGACCAACACGAAGGTTGTCGAACGCTGCCTTCTCCTCACGACGGATCCGGGCGACCTCGTGCTCGATCCAACGTGCGGCTCCGGCACCACAGCGTTCGTTGCCGAACAGTGGGGGCGGCGTTGGATCACCATCGACACGAGCCGTGTCGCACTTGCACTCGCCAAGACCCGACTGATGGCAGCCCGGTACCCCTTCTACGTGCTCGCCGACTCCAACGAAGGCGCTGATAAGGAGCGAGAACTGACCGGGCACGAGCTGCCAGCCGTACAGCACAACTGCGACATACGACACGGGTTCGTCTACGAGCGTGTCCCACACGTCATGCTCGGCGACATCGCTCGCAACGACAAAATCGTCCCCGGCTTGAGCCAATCGGAGGTAGATCACCTCATCGCGTTAGGCGCTGAACAGGAACTCTTAGTTGACCGACCATACGAGGACACGGCGAAGGTCCGGGTCAGTGGTCGCTTCACAGTCGAATCGCTTTCGCCGCATCGCACACTCGACGATCCCGGTGGTTCGGGCAGCGGTGACGAAGAGTCGTTCGTCTCTACAATTGTTGAGAACCTGCAGACTTCAGGAGTGCAGAACACGTTCCGTGGCGAGCGCCTGACATTTGATGTACTCGAACCGTACGCAGGCGCCGGCATCCTCCACGCTCACGGAACAATCACCGACGCTTCCGGTGAGGTCCGCACGGTGGCCATCATGATCGGACCGGAGCACGGAACCGTCAGTCCGGACATGGTCAAGGATGCAGCTCGGGAAGCACTCAAGGGTGCGGGATTCGACATCCTCGTTGTCTGCGGCTTCGCCTTCGAGGCGTACGCATCGGAGACTGCCAAAGAGTTTGCACCCTCGGGCGACGGCTTCGTTGCTGCTGAAGACGAGCGCAAGATGGGACGACTGCGGGTGCTCCTCACCCACATGAACCCTGACCTGGCAATGTCGAACGAACTACTCAAGAAGACTGGCTCCGGGAACCTCTTCACCGTGTTCGGTGAGCCTGACGTGACCATCAACTCGAACGATGATGAAATCATCATCGAGGTCCACGGGGTTGACGTCTACGACCCAACGACCGGGGTCGTTCGGCCGTCGTCCACGGATGACATCGCCTGCTGGTTCATCGACACGGACTACGACGGCGAACAGTTCTTCGTGCGCCACGCCTACTTCACCGGGGCGGACAAGCCATACGAGAAGCTTCAGCGTTCCCTTAACTCCGAAATTGACGAGACAGCATGGGCGTCGCTTTACGCAACAAAGTCCCGACCCTTCGCCCGCCCAACTACTGGGCGGATCGCCGTTAAGGTCATCAACCACTACGGCGACGAAGTCCTTCAGGTCTACGACGTAGGCAAGTAGGAATATAAGGGTTCGGGCAGCTCATGTCGCTTACGACCGAACTCGCGAAATCGTCCTCCCCGATCACGCAGTATCTGAAGTTTGTGGGCGCAATCGTGGCCGATACCACCCAAGGAACGCCATGGGCGGAGCCGTGCAAGCGCCTCCTCGGCCTGGACACTCTCCCTTCGGCAGCGGTGGTCTCAGTGGTGCCCGGCGCTGACGCCGGAATGGTCGGTACAGCGTTCGACTACCGGCTGCGATTCCACCTTGCTCCGTGCCGATCACGGGAGTTCGTGGCATGGAAGGGGGGGGCGCTAGTTACAAGCCTTGATCCGTCGACTGATGACGCCGTAGCACGGTTCTTCTCGAATCTGGACAACCTTGCTTCGAGACTCTCGCCTGCTGGGCACGTTCTCAACGACGAGGATGAGTCCCTGCTGAGCACCTACTGCGTGGTCCTTGCCCAGTTCGATTCGGTTTTCCGGACACGAGG
>Ga0182018_10005136_pt1 | contig 10652 bp, 7 predicted proteins | sample 812P2MmetaG_FD_120490 | JGI IMG/M metagenome (GOLD analysis project Ga0182018, IMG submission 120490) | Permafrost microbial communities from Stordalen Mire, Sweden - 812P2M metaG | ecosystem: Environmental > Terrestrial > Soil > Wetlands > Permafrost | place: Sweden: Stordalen | collected... | reverse complement strand
GATTGTCTTACTTCTCGGTGTGTATTTAACCCTCCGCTTTACTCCTGAACGGCAGATGGAGTTGTTCTTGGCGACAGGTATCGCGTTTATTGTGCTTAGCATTGCGTTCGTTGTGCTTTGCCCATCAATAGGCGTAGATCAAGCTTACGGCCATGGCGAATGGCAGGGGATATGTAATCATAAGAATAAGTTTGCTACTGCAATGGTCTATTTGTTAATGCCAGCGTGTTTCGTGAGGGTAACCTCTCGGTTTAGAAGAGGGGTAATCGTCATGTATATGCTATGTGCCACGCTGGGCGTCGTTATGTCTCGGGCTCGAACAGGGTGGTTGCTTCTTATTGTCGCGTTAAGTGTAGCGGGCTTTATGAAATGGCAGGCGCAGTTTCCGAAGAGGGAACGAGTGATCCTGGCGGCGTCGTTCGTAATGGCGTCAGTCTTAATGATCGTGAGTACTGTTGGCTATTATGCGCAGATTGCGCTTCTACTGGGAAAGGACAGCACACTCACTGGAAGGACGGACGTATATAAGGCGATATTAATTGAGGTAGTTAGGGAGCCGATTTGGGGATACGGGTACATGGCATTTTTTATCGGCAGAGGTGAATGGCTGAATTTTGCGTTGAGGTCACGGTTCATCGGCTTGGGTAATGCTGAGAATCCGCTTTTGCAGGTGTGGTTGGAGTTGGGCTTAATTGGCGTAGCCTGCTTACTCGTGTCGCTGTTTCAAGCTTGCCGGAATGCTGGCCTGTGCCTGGTGAATAATCCGTCGGGGTACACTCAGTGGTGTATCATGATGATTTTCTTGAACGTAGCGGCCCTTTTGGGTGGTGACAAGATTATGTTTCCACACACCATTGAATGGCTGTTGTACGTCATCGGCTATATAGGCTTGTCGACGGAAGCGCAGCGAATCCGCAACCGGGCGCATGAAATCAATTCGCGTTGAATGGGAGCGTTTCCGCGATAGCGCCCTTGTGCGTAATGCCGGATGGATGACGGCAGGGCAGGGCGGCGGCGTTGGTCTCCAAGTCGTTTATTTTGTCATCTTGGCTCGACTGCTCGGGGTATCGCAGTACGGTGTTTTTACCGGGGCCTTTGCCTTTACGAGCATCGCTGCGCAGTACAGTTCGTTGGGTTCTGGAGTTGTGCTCATTCGCTATGTTTCTGGGGACCGTAACGTTTTCTCTGCCTACTGGGGAAACGTTCTTCTGGTCACATGCAGCGTGAGCGTGGCCCTGATCGCTACCCTGCACTTCCTAGCTCCTCATCTGCTCAACCCGTACAGTGCCGCTCTCGTTCCGCTCGCCGCAATCGCCAACTGCTTTGCCTCACAACTCACCGCGGAGACAGGACGCGTTTTCCAAGCCTTCGAGCAAATGCGGATCACTGCGGTGCTGGGCCTACTTACCAGCCTCCTTCGAACGGTGATCGTCATCGCCATGTTTCTTGCCCTCCACCATGCCACCGCATGGCAGTGGGCTGTTGCGTCGACGCTCGTCTCTGTCCTTGGTGCTGGAATCGCAGTCGGCACCGTCACCGTTCACTTTGGCATGCCCACCTTTCGGGCGGAGATCTTCCGCAAGCACGCTTTTGAGGGGTTTGGCTACTCTTTCGCGGGCTCCACCACTGTCTTCTACAACGATATCGACAAGACGATGTTGAGCCATTATGGAATGAACCTGGCGAATGGCATCTACTCCATGGCCTACCGCGTAATCGACATAGCCTCAATTCCAATTTCGGCCATCCAAGCTGCGAGCATAAGCCAATTTTTTCAGCGAGGCCGTCTCGGCATTTTCCCGGCTGCTGCATTATCGACTCGCCTGTTGAAACATGTTCTTCCTGTAATGGCTCTACTGGCTCTTGCTATCTTTGTTTCGGCGCCATTGATTCCGTGGCTAGCCGGAAGCGGATTTGCACAGAGTGTTCTAGCGTTGCGTTGGCTATGTCTGATCCCCGTGTTTCGCAGCGTCCAAACAATCACTGGAAGCGCTTTGACTGGCGCCGGGCACCAAACGTATCGGACGTTAGCACAGGTCGTAGCTGGCGGATTAAATTTCGCCCTCAATCTTTCCGCTATACCACGTTATGGCTGGCGGGGCGCCGCGTGGACTAGCTTGGCAACGGATGCCGCAATCGCTGGAATGAATTTCACTCTGCTCCATGTCCTTATCTGGAGAGAACAACGGAGGAACAGAGCAGATGGTTCGCCTCTATGAAAAAACAGTGTGGCGACTTAAGTGCCTCGCCCTGCTCCCCTTCATAGCGTGGCTATCGTTGATCAATCGGTTTCGGTCGACTCGAATCACGCATGATGAAGGTCCAGCACTCTCTCTAACATCCCACGGAACGCGCATAAATACGGTTCATTTGACGATTGAGTCCATCGGCCGGGGCAGTGTTCTGCCGTCCAGGATTGTCCTCTGGTTAGGAGACGAGGACACAGTCAAGACCCCCCCTGCACCCCTTCGCCGGCTCTTGGCGCGCGGCCTCGAAATCAGATTCTCTCGGAACTACGGGCCGCATACGAAGTATTATCCTTTCGTCGCCTCGGACAGCTCCCTTGATATTCCGTTGGTTACTGCGGATGACGATGTGCTATATCCACGACTCTGGTTGCGTGGATTAGTATGTGCTTTTCGAGATTACCCTGACTTCATTAATTGCTATTTGGTTAAAGTGATCTCGTTTAGCGGCGCTGAGATTGCCGGCTATGCACACTGGCGGATGTGCGACTCCACGGAACCAACCGTTCGGAACGTTGGAATGGGGTTTGCCGGCGTTATTTATCCGCCGGAGTACTTGCGAGTCCTCAAGCTGGCTGGCTGCGCCTTTGAACAGTCCTGCCCTAAAGCAGACGATATATGGCTTCATGTACAGGCACTACGGGCCGGTTATAAAGTGCGGCAGGTGTTTTCTCGAGGGTGCCGATTTCCTCTGATTCCGGGCACACAAGAGGATGGCCTGTGGGTCACAAATCATGCTGGTTCCAATGATAGGCAGGTGAGGGCAACCTATACGCAAATGGATTATGACACATTGCAGTCGTGATCGGGCCAGCAGGATTCAGATCGATGCAAGACTTGAGTCACCCATGATTTGAAATGGCGATTGCGTTTCTCCCGCGGAGTGGAAAGCGTCTGCGAGCCTTTGTGATCTCTTGTGCATCTATTGTCGGTGGCCAACGTTTAGCACTCCAATCTTAAACGGCATTCAATGACTCCGCATTTCGCTATATCTTGGGGGCGATATGCTGAGGACCCACTACATCCACTTGATCACATGTCGGTAGCGGTTGTTGAGTCCCTGCACCGAGGTCTAGTTTGGTTGACACCGTGCGGAGCTCACAATGCCACCGGCCCTGTTTTGGGCGATTTCCCGTTTCGCGCGGCTAATCGCGGCGTGCGTCTGCCAACAGGTGGATCCCGCTGCATTTAGCTAGGCAGCTGCGGAGACTGGGTAGGAAAGGTTAATAGCGTGGGTCTCGATCGGTTGTTTCTGCGCCTTCCGCAGCTTCCTGTTCGCATCGCACGCGAGAGCGACCTTCGTAGCCGGCTTGCGACGCTACAAGTGGCCAACAAATATGGCCGGTCTCCCATCACCCATCCGGGTGGGCCAATCGTATCCTTAACCACACATGGCGAGAGGGCTCAGACTGTCCATCTCGCGATTGAATCCATCGGGCGCGGGCAGTTGCGCCCCTCACGCCTCATCCTTTGGCTTGATGATCAGTCACTGCTCACAAGGCTATCAGCTGGGCTACGCCGCCTGCAGACACGGGGCCTCGAGGTTAAGCGCTGCGAGAATTACGGCCCTCACAAGAAGTATTATCCATATATCGAGTCTCATGATATTATCGACGCACCATTAGTTACCGCCGACGACGACCTTATCTATCCTCAGTCCTGGCTGAGGGACCTCATGGAGGCATTCCAGCACTTCCCTGACGTTGTGAACTGTCACAGAGCCCGAGTAATGATCCTCAACGACAATGGCATCGCAAAGTACGACACATGGGAACCACCAACCTCAACGGTGCCAAGCTTTCGTCACTTTTCCACGGGCGTAGCCGGAGCTATTTATCCGCCATCGTTTCTGCGTGCGCTGAAAACGCAGGCGACCGCCTTTCTCAGCTGTTGCCCCAGGGCGGATGATATTTGGCTGCATTTACAGGCGCTACGGTCGGGCCATAAAGTCCGTCAGGTGAATACTCAGCCTTTTAGGTTGCGTTACATCCCCGGTACGCAGAGCAACGGACTGCTTCGAGAGAACCTGAGTCTTGGCGGTAATGACGTCCAGATTGAGGCGACTTATCAGCTAGCAGATATTGCTAAGCTACGACAGGCCGAGAGTATTATATAGGCGTGGCAACGCTCGATAGAAGGGCGGCAGCGATCGGTGAGAACAGGGTACCAGAAGTATTTACAATCACGAACAGGACCTTACACATACCAATTAGAAAGGAGGAGTAACGATGGCCCACGCGCAACAGCTCGAAGTCGTGGTAATTACCAAGACGCTATTTCCTGAGATGTTTGTGGGGAAATCTGTATTGGAGATTGGAAGTCTAGATATCAACGGCTCCATCCGGTCTTTGTTTTCAGACTGTGAGTACACAGGCTTGGACATTGCGCCTGGCCGGGGGGTCGATGTCGTCTACGAAGGTCAGAACTTTCGATGCCCTTGCAGGGTTGTTCGATGTGGTAATTTCATGCGAAGTGATGGAGCACAATCCCTTCTGGGTCGCGACGCTGACGAATATGATCCGCCTGCTTAAACCAGGCGGGCTTTTGGTTATGTCCTGTGCCACGATAGGCCGAAAGGAACACGGTACTGCGCGGTCTTTGCCCGGCGCCTCTCCTCTAATGTGATAGAGAAAGGCTGGAACTATTACAAGAATCTTACGACATGGCACGTGCGACGGAAGGTGTCGTTGTCCTCGTTTTCTGGTATGGGCTTTGCCACTAGTTGGGAGCACTGGGATTTATGCTTCTTGGGCGTGAAGCGCGGGTCCGGAGGGAAGGCGTCCCAAATAGTGTCGGTTCAAAAGTTAGTCGAGTTCCAGACTATCTACCGATCACGGTTTTTGCCGGTCATCGTTAGGCGGCTTGTTCGTGTGGTACGTAATCCCTCGCTTATTGCGACAATGTTAGTGCGCCTGAGATCGCGGTAAGCGGTTCAGATGGCTGGTGGTTTCTGCGGGTTGTCTGGCGCTGCGCAAGCGTGCAGCCCCGGGATGCCAGGTCCCTGGCTGTCGCGTACTTATGGCCAGTCTAAGTTTTTAGATGTGGGAGTCGGTAAGCGAATGCCCTTTGCATCTTCTACAAAGCAATCGTCCTCAACAAAGCATATTTTGCTGATGACGGCGACGATCACTCCGAACAATGCGCGCAACCTCATGCGCACCGACCCCACCGCACGGTTGAAGGACTACGAGGAGGCACTTGGCTTTTACCTCACTTTGATCGATCATCCACTGCAAGGGATTGTCTTCGTGGAAAACTCTGACAGCGACGTATCCTCTCTGCAGCGGTTAGTCGCGTTCCGCGGAATGACGGACCGTGTTGAGTTCCTCTGCAACTACGGGGTTTATCTCTACTCGGAGAAGGGCCGAGCGCATGGCGAATTCAAGCTGCTCGATTATGCGATGACGGCCTCGATAATGATCAGGGAAGCTGGGGCGAACCACGTAGTTTGGAAGGTCACCGGCCGGTACATGGTGAAAAATTTGCCCTCGATGATTGCCTGCGCCCCGAGCGGCTTCGACGCGTACGTCGATATGAAGGACCACCCCAGACGCTGGATGGACATGCGTCTGATGGCCTGGACTGCGACCGGATACGATCGCGTCTTTCGCGGCATCGCTGACGATCTCGACTCCAAGACACATGAGAAGCTAATGCGGGACTATCTGCCGAAGCGGGCCCAAGGCGCGCGTCTCGTTCAGCGGTTTCGCAACGAACCTTTCATCGACGGTATTCGCGGTTGGGACAACGGCAACTATTCCGGGGGCACTGAGCTCATCAAATGCTATGCGCGCAGTTTGGGCCGAGTGGTGGCGCCGTGGTACTGGATTTAAACCCGTACCCGCACCGAGTCGGAGCGACACCTTACAACTCTTTAGCGGAACTGGACCGAAGGGCGTCATTCGTCTAAATGGCAGGAGGAGTGTGCACGATGAAGCGCGGGTTTACCAGTAGCATTGCGCTCGGCATCATGCTCGGATCGATATGGGAGCCCCGAGTGGCGCCCGCCCATCCACTGGATAACCACGACACGAATACCAGCGACATCCTGACCGTACAAGCGTCGGCGGATCTTTTCAATGCCCTTGACCTCTCGCGTCCTGAACTCGCTCCTGTCACGCTCGCTTGGACGCGACACGATACAGCACTGGCTGAGAAGGAACTCGCGAGGTACTTCCGCACGCGCACCTCCGTGGGGTGGGGGACCAAATCGGCAAGTGCTCCCCATCTCTCGCCCCTAAGCCGAGCGGTTGCTGATGGGGCTGTCGAAGGAAAGCTGCAGGGTGGGTCGGTTTCGCCGATCTATTATTTTCCGAGCGGGAAGATCGACTGGCATATCAATCCCACGTATCACACGCCTGGCCAGGCTCCCAACGATGAATGGCAATGGCAGCTGAACCGCATGTCGTTTTGGAGCGATCTGGCCATTGCCTATCGCACAACCGGGGACGAGCGATACGCAGAGGCGTTTTTACAGGAGTTGCGTTCGTGGATCGCGCAGTGTCCAGTTCCCGACCATACCGACAATGGTTCTGGATCGCCATGGAGAACTATCGAGGCTGGGATTCGCTCCGGTGGCTCCTGGATGGACGCCTTTTACGCCTTTCGCGGCTCGCCGGCAATGAGCGATGCGGATCTGCTCGCGATGGTTCATTCGCTTCTTGATCACGGCAAGTATCTCCGAAACAACCACACGAGGTTAAATTGGCTAACGATGGAGATGAGCGGTCTCTACGCAGTTGGGGCGGTATTTCCGGAGTTCCAGGAAGCCGCAGAATGGAGAAGGTACGCTACAACCACACTGGCTGAGGAGGCACGCAAGCAATTCCTTCCAGATGGCGCTCAGGTGGAGCTTTCGAGTAGCTATCAGCATGTCGCTATCGACAACATTGTGCGCATCGCAGACATCGCCCGGTGGACGGGCAACGCTGCAGAACTCCCAGCTGGCTATGTTGCTCCGTTGGAAAGGGCCTATGAATGGCAAATGGACATCGTCGCTCCCGATAGGCATTTGCCAAGGATCAATGATGCCGGCCCCACCTACCTCCCGGACGTCCTGAAGAAAGCACTTCAGTACTTCCCAAACAGGCCTGACTTTCAATGGTTTGCGAGCGACGGGCGAACAGGTGCGCCGCCTTCATTTGCATCGGTATTTCTTGACCGCTCGGGACTGGCTGCTATGCGATCGGGTTGGAATACTGATTCAAATTACCTATTGTTTCGGGTAGGGCCGCTGGGTATGAACCACCAGCACCAGGACTCACTCGGCGTGAATGTGTGGGCCTACGGCCGAGAGTTGATTTTCAATGGCGGTGGCGGAAACTACGAGAAGAGCAAATGGCGACAGTGGGCCGTCTCGGCTTTCTCGCACAATACGGTGGTTATCGATGATATGGCACAGACCAGATCCATGAATTGGGATGACCCATTTCACGACCCCAATATGATAAGTCAAGGGCCCATAGATGCTGATTGGCAGACTAACGCGGTCCTCGATTTTGCGACGGGCGCGTATGCCGCTGGATATGGCCCATTGCATAATAAGATTGCCACCCAACAGCGTGACGTTCTATTTGTGAAACCGGATATTTATGTCGTTGCGGACCGCCTCCGACCGAACGACTCGCATCCTCACCAGTTCGAAGCCCGTTGGCAGCTTCTGACGACGCGCTGCCGGATAGAGCCTGCGACTCAAATTTTGGTTTCTGAAGATCCTGGAGTATCGAACATCGCGATTGTGCCCTTGTTAATCAGTAACCTAAAAGTCAGATCAGCCTCTGGTCAGGAAGAACCAGAAATCCTGGGTTGGGATTTCCACAGTGGCTCAGGCCCGGAACTTGTTCCTGCGACAACCCTGCTTCACACGCTAACGGGATCGGGTCCCCAACTGATCCTCACTTTGCTCATTCCGCTCCGGTCTGGTGAAGCCAATCCGATCACGAAGGTGGAACAGGGCACAGACGGGGTTTCAGCGACGGCGATCTTCACCGATGGACGGCGATTGCTTATCTCGTGTCCGGGTTCTCGCGGCATCTCGGCGAAGGAGACTTACGCCAATGGAAACGCGGGCCGCTTCGCGACAAGCGGCACATCCTGATGTGCGGCGTCCAAGGTCCACCTACTTCGCCGAGGCAATTAAGGCGCGAAACCAACTCCCTCGACTCCGTTTTCAACGAGCTTGATGAAGCACGCGGCATCGTCGCGTCGAGAGCACGACGAGCAACCACCATCGAGCCCAAGTTGCACCTCATGAGTGTGAGGCTTCCTGGAGCAACCACCCCAACCACAGCATCCTGACTCTGCCTCGTCTGAAGTCTGGTAGCCAACGGTATAAAGACTGTTGCATCGGGTCTTTTCGAAATCTCGCTATTCCGTGGTCATCCTGGAGCCCGCGGCCGCCTCGATGCACGGACTAAGGAAGCCTACGCATCTGTGCATTCCCCGGGCGGCCACCCTTTTCGTTGCCCTGGGTTTGCCAGGCGAATCGCAGCTGGCATCTCCCGACTCGCGACAAATGTCGCTGGGCACTGTGGACAGAAGGAATAGAGCACGCGTAACCATTCCTGGCGGGCCAACGCTTGTTGTGTCAGAGTTCACGCAGGTCTTCAAGGTATATTTTCAGAGGTAATCGTCAGACCATGCAGATGTACACGACAGTCGCGTCGGCCGTCCCGCATCAGATTTCAGAGCAAGGGAGACTTCAGCCCCATTCCACCGCTCTTCACTGCGGTGACAGACAACTGAGTTTCGGGGAGCTGAATCGCCGCGCGGATCAGTTCGCTGAGTATCTGCGGCTCCGCGTGGGTGTGCCCGGCCGTAACGTCGCCATCTGCATTGAGAGGTCGTTGGATTGGATCATCGCTGCACTCGGTGTTATGCGTGCGGGCGCCGCTTACGTGCCGCTGGATCCCGTCTGGCCGGATGCACGGCTTCGCTTCGCCGTGAGTGATTCCGGAGCCGTTGCTATCGTGGCGCGAGTGTCGACTCTTGAACGGCTCCAGATTGAGCTGCCCGGCATTGATCCCTGCCGTGACGCGGCGGCTATAGCCAACTCCGATTGTGCATCTAACTGCCTCGTCTCCTTGGATAACCTTGCCTATGTGATGTACACCTCGGGCTCGACTGGCGTTCCCAAGGGAGTCGAGATCACGCACGCCAACTTGGCCAATGTCGTTCGATGGCATCGGGAGGCTTGTAACGTAACGCGGCAGGACCGTGCAAGTCATTTGTTGGGTCTCGGATTTGACGCGGCCGCCCTCGAGATTTGGGCGCATCTCTGCGCAGGTGCGACCTTGTGTTTGTCAAACGAGGCTGAGCTATTATCGCCGGAATTGATTCAGGCGTGGATGATCCGTGAGCGAATAACAATTGCTCTTCTCCCTGCGATTTTTGGGGCTCGCCTGATGACTTTGGAATGGCCGGCAGAATCTGCGCTCCGAATGTTAATTGTCGGGGGAGATGTCTTACACCATGGTCCGCCCGCGCAGCTACCCTTCAATGTTGTCAATCATTACGGCCCTACGGAATGTACCGTGGTTACAACATCGGCGACGCTTACGCCGGGGTCCGATGAACTGCCGCCAATCGGCTGTCCAATCGCCGGTGCAACGGTACATCTACTGGACGACCACGGCGTGCGAGTCCCCGACGGCGCGGTGGGTGAGATTTACATTGGAGGCAGTGGGGTAGGACGCGGATACCGCAACCTGTTTGACCTTACAGAACAAAGATTTCTGCCCGATCCCTTCTCGGCACAGGCAGGTTCGACAATGTATCGCACGGGGGACCTCGGCAAGCGACGCGCCGATGGCCAATTAGAATTTTGCGGCCGCCGGGACCGACAGGTTAAGATTCGCGGGCAACGGGTAGAACTGGACGAGATCGGGAGCGTCCTCAGTCAACATCCCAGCGTCGACTTCGCCACGGTGGTCACCAATCTGTCAGCAAAGGGTGACAAGCAGCTTGTGGCATATGTTCTGCTTAAAAAGGCTGAGCGGGAGCCGAGTTCCCGCGACATTCAGATGCATCTCTTGCAGAGTCTGCCCGCTTACATGGTCCCGACGCTGTTCGTACGCATGCATCAAATTCCGCTTTCAGCTAACGGTAAACTGGATCTCGCTCTACTTCCGCCACCTTCGGATATGAACCTGCTGTCAACAGGCTCCAAGAGCGGGCCGGTCACACCGCTGGAGAGACATCTGCTCGACATCATGCAAGATCTTCTCGATGACAAGGCAATCGGGGTGGAAGACAATTTTTTCCTGGTGGGAGGTGATTCGCTCCTCGGCATGCAGCTGATCATTATGCTGCGGGACGAGTTTGGTGTGGAATTGACTTTCGACCAGATTTTCGACGCGGCCACCGTTGGCGGTCTGGCCATCCTAATCGAGAAATCGCGGAAAGAAG
>Ga0182018_10005134_pt1 | contig 10654 bp, 14 predicted proteins | sample 812P2MmetaG_FD_120490 | JGI IMG/M metagenome (GOLD analysis project Ga0182018, IMG submission 120490) | Permafrost microbial communities from Stordalen Mire, Sweden - 812P2M metaG | ecosystem: Environmental > Terrestrial > Soil > Wetlands > Permafrost | place: Sweden: Stordalen | collected... | reverse complement strand
TCGGCCGGGTCAACGCCACCACCTCGCCATAGTGCAGTTCATAGAGGAATTCGCCCTTCGGCAGTTGCCGGAATTGCTCCACCGAGATCATTTGCGGAAGGGCGGCCATGGTGTTATTTTAGCTGGAATTTGCGCCGATGCGTAACCTTTTGCCCTTCCGCGGCAATATAGGTATGTGGACGGCGATCCCAGCTTACTGGACGCGGCGAGGCGCGGCGACGAGGCGGCCTTCCTGGCGCTTTACCAGCGCCATCGGATCCCGGTATTCCGCTTCGCCTACCGGCTGACTTCGTCGACGGCCGCGGCGGAGGACATCGTGCAGGAATGCTTCCTGGCGCTGCTGGGCGGCGCCGGCTTCGACGCGCGACAGGGGTCGCTGCGCACTTACCTTTTCGGAATCGTGCGGCATCTGGCTCTGAAACGCGCGCGGCTGGTGGAACGGGAGACCGAAGAGGTGGATGAGCGGGCGGCGGCTTTCGATCCGCTGGGAGATTTGCTGGTATCGGAGCGCGCGGCGCTGGTGGAACGAGCGGTGGCGGCGCTGCCGCTGTTGCAGAGAGAGGCGTTGATCTTGTTCGAGTACGAAGAGCTGTCGTTGGAGGAAATCGCCGGGGTCACCGGCGCGGATGTGGGCGCGGTGAAGGCGCGGCTGTTTCGCGCGCGCGAATCGTTGCGGCGGCGTTTGGCGCCCCTGCTGGCGCCGTGTTCGGAAGGGAGTCGTCCATGAGCGAATTCGATCCGTTGCGCGCGGTGTTGCGGGAATGGCAGGCGCCGGAGCCCTCGGCGGCGCTCGACGCCCGGGTGCGCGCGGGCTTCCGGGTATTGGTGGCTCCGTCGCCTTGGGCGCGCTTCTGGACGGCGCGGGTGAGCGTCCCGGTTCCGGTGCTGGCGGCCGTCGCGCTGCTGCTGGCGGTGGCGTGGTTGGTGGAGTTCCGGCCAGCGTCTCCGGCAGTTCGCGCGCCCGGAGTGGTGACGCGGTTGGAGGCCACCGGCTTCCGGCCGTTACCGGATGGAATCGCGCTGGTGGAGGAGATCAAGCGATGATCGGCAAGCGGTTCGTCTGGGGCGCCCAAGGTGACGTCCGGCGTCCGAGCGTGGCGTGGTTGGTGGAGTTCCGGCCGGCGGCTCCGGAAGTGCGCGCGCCCGGAGTGGTGACCCGGTTGGAGGCCACCGCCTTCCGGCCGTTGCCGGATGGGATCGCGCTGGTGGAGGAGATCAAGCGATGATCGGCAAGCTGGTGGTCTCGGGCGCTCAAGGTGACTTCCGGCATCCGAGCGTGGCGTGGTTGGTGGAGTTCCGGCCGGCGGCTCCGGCAGTACGCGCGCCCGGAGTGGTGACGCGGTTGGAGGCCACCGGCTTCCGGCCGTTACCGGACGGGATCGCGATGGTGGAGGAGATCAAGCGATGATCGGCAAAGTGGTTCAAATGGGGCACTCAAGGTGACGTCCCGTATCCGATCGTGGCGTGGTTGGTGGAGTTTCGGCTGGCGGCTGGAGGCCACCGGCTTCCGGCCGTTACCGGATGGAATCGCGCTGGTGGAGGAGATCAAGCGATGATCGGCAAGCGGTTCGTCTGGGGCGCTCAAGGTGACTTCCGGCATCCGAGCGTGGCGTGGTTGGTGGAGTTCCGGCCGGCGGCTCCGGAAGTGCGCGCGGCCGGCGTGGTGACGCGGTTGGAGGCCACCGGCTTCCAGCCGTTGCCGGATGGGATCGCGCTGGTGGAGGAGATCAAGCGATGATCGGCAAGCTGGTGGTTGTAGGCGCGCTGGCCGTGCTGACGGCCGCGGCTCAAGGTGACGTCCGGCACTCGATCGTGGCTTGGTTTCCAGACGGGACCGGCGTGGAATTGCAGACGGAGACCACCGGCCCGACCGTGCAGACCTCGGTGCAAGGAGCCGGCATGATCCTGCACAATCTGGTGCATCGCATCGTGGTGGATAGCCAAAACCGGATCGTTTTTGCCTATGAATTGGAAGCGCAGAAGGCCTCGGAGGCGGGAGCCGTCTCCATCCGGCTTAAGCCCGTAGGAGCGGACATGGGCGTGGACCTCGCGTCGACAGGACAGTTCGGCATCGGCGGCGATGGGCGTGTGCCGACGGTTTCGGCGGTGCGCGAGTTTCGTTCGGTGAAGAAGGGTCAGGAGGTCAAGATCGAGATCCTGGCCAACCCAAGCACGGGCGAAAAAGTGTACGACGTGCTGCGCCCGGCCGAGGAGACCAATCCGGCCCCAGGGCATCGCGGGCTTCAAGCCGTCGAGAAGCCCATGAGCAGTGTTGGGCTGGTGGTGAACGGCCACGCGCTCGCCGTGAAGAGCAGTTGGACGGCCGGCAAGCCCGCGCGGCTCTATCTGCCCGGACATGGAGTTTATTATCTATCCTGGGAGAATCTTCCAAAGTTCCGGCTGGCGGGGTACGCGGAGAAGAATCGTCTCATCTTCTTACTGGACAGCGAGTATGTGGAGATCACAGGAGGGAGTAACATATTGACAACGGCGGAGCGAGGCCCGGTGTGGGTTTATCACGATCCGGATGTTCCCGCCGGCTTGCAAGGAGCGGAATTGAGCGTGGCCAATCCGGAGGCACTGCATGCGAAATAAGAGCCGGGCGATCCTCTTTCTGGCACTGGCGGCGCTGCCATGCGCGGCGCAGGAAGTGGACGGCCGCGTTCTGGAGGATAGCTCCGGCGAACCGCTGGCTACCGCCGAACTGCGCTTCCACAAAGCCGGCATGCGCGAACTGGCGGCCGACCTGGAAACGGAACGCGACGGACGGTTCCATGCGTCCGGTCTGCCGGCGGGCGAATACACGGTGGATATTTCCAAACCGAATCACGTGCCGGCAACGCTGAAGCTGCGCGTGCCGGCGACGGGCGTGCTGATACGGCTGGTGCGTTACGCGGTGATCGCCGGCACGGTCCGCGATACCGAGGGGCGTCCGCTGCCCGGGCGGGTGTCGATTCCAACCGGGCGGACTTCGGGAAGCTCGCGCATCGCCGTGCTGGTGAAGCAGGCGGGCACGGAAGAGCTGAAGGTAGTGCGGCAGGAAGCGCTGGAAGAGGGCGGAAAGTATCGCATCTTCGACCTGCCTCCGGGGCAGTACGCCGTGGGTCTATGGTGGTCCGGCTTGCCCGCCGGCTCGGGCGCGCAGATGTATCCCGATAATTCGCACCCGCGCTTTTTCGAAGTGGCGGGCGGAGAAGACTACCGCGACATCGACTTTCTGGTGGTGTCGGGCGCGAGTTTCTCGGTGAGCGGCAAGATCGAGGGCGGCGCGCCGAAGGCGCATTTTTCGGTGACGCTGGGACTACCCGATCTGCCGGCGATGCCGGTGGCGCAACTGTGGACCGAGGACGACGGCAGCTTCCGGCTGGAGAAGATTCCGCCGGGCACGTACGATCTGCTGGTTGCGGGGCCCGTAAGCGGATACGGCGCTTTCGACGCGTTGCTCGATAAGGAGCCGGTATTCGGGCGGATGAAGATCCAGGTGATCGGGCAGAACCTGGAAGGCGTCAGCGTGCCGGTGAGCGCGGGGCGCACGGTGGATGTAGTGTTGCATGGGGCGCCGGAAGGCTGCCCGAAGACCACGCAGGTGACGCTGACGTTGCTCGAGCCTTGGGGGCTGATGAATAGCGGCTCCGTGCAGGCTAACTTCGACAAACCGCAGACGGCGCGCGATCTGGCGCCGGCGCGATACAGCTTGTCGGCGGCGAGGCTGGGACCGGGCTGTTACCAGGTGAACCGGCCGGTGGTGGATCTAAGCCGCGATGCCGCCGGTCCGGTGGCGTTGGAGCTGGGACAGGCCGGGTCGATTCGCGGCACGTTGCGGGCGGGTGCGGCGAGCGTTAAGGATTTCGCGGTGGTGCTGCTGGATGCCGAGGCGTCCGACACGACCGCGGCGCAGTTGGCGTTTCCGGACGAGCACGCGCGCTTCGAGTTCGCGGCGTTACGGCCGGGGCGCTATCGGATCGCGGCGCAGTTGGCAACGGGAGCGGCCAAGACGCGCTGGGTGGCGGATGTCGCGCACATGATCGAGATCGACGTTCCCGGCGGCGTACCCACCGAGTTGGAATTGCCGGTGTCGAAGGGAGGAGCGCAATGAGGCGCAAGATTCTGATATTGGGAGCACTGGCAGCGGGCACGCTGGCGGCGCAAACGGGCGTCACTAACGCGTCGGTGAGCGGCGTGGTGAAGGACAAGATCACCGGGCAGCCACTGGCCAATTACACCGTGTCGACCTCTGTCAACGCCACTTGGGTTGGCGACACAGTCCTCCAGAGCAGCAACACCAAAGAGGTGAAATCGACCACCGACTCTTCGGGGCAGTACAAACTGATGGACCTGCCGCCGGGCTCCTACCGCATCGCGGCGCGCGACTCGCAGCGTCCCGGGAACGCCATCGCGCGGCGCGTGGCAGTCAACGGCAGCGACGTGGCGAATATCGACTTTCTGGTGCTGGTGGATGGAACGATCACCGGCAAGGTGTTGGACGAAAACAAGGAGCCGGTTCCGGATGTGCAGGTGTGGCTGATTTCGCGCGAGTATTATCTGGGCAATCTGGGATACTACTACGGCGTGGGCGGCGGGCGCACCAACGACCTCGGCGAATACACTCTCCCGCACGTGAAGCCGGGCCGGCCGTACCTTCTCATGGTGGAAAGAGTGGAGCGCAGTTTGCCGGCGCATTCCGAAGTCCCGCTGAACCCGAAGTTGCGGAGACGCGTTCCGGTGCGGACCTGGTATCCGAATTCGCCTTCCAACGACAGCGCGCAGGCGTTGACGTTGCGACCTGGCGAGAAGCGCGAGGGCGTGGACGTCGAGTTGAAGAAATCGCCGTCGTATTGCATCGAAGGAACGGCGACGGGGCCGATGGGCGCGGTGACGCTCCGTTTCGGCATCGAGCCGCTACAGCCTTCGAGCGGCCTTTCGAGCAGCGGCGGAATGTACGGGCTGGTGCCCGGCGGTCTGACCGCGGCGGACGGAAAATTTCGCATCTGCGATCTGTATCCGGGCGCTTACCGGCTCTCGGCGCAAGACGCCGACCGGAATCCCGCGCCAAACTATGGCGTCACGGAAGTTTCGATCACGGACGAGGACTTGCTGGGCGTGCGGGTGGTGGCCGCTCCGGGAAAGCCGCTGGCGGGTGAAGTGGCGTGGGACGCGGATCCGCCGGCGACACCGCCGACGAATAAAGTCTCGGTGTCGCTGATGCCGCTGTTCCGTACCGGCTTCGACAATGAACGCAACGGCGGGAGATCCGAGATTCCCGGAAGCTTCACGATCGAGGGAATCCTGCAGGACGATTACGCGGTGCGGAGCTTTTTTTACGCACCGGGAATTTACATCAAGGATGTGACTTTTTCGGGCCGGAGCGTGATGTACGAGCCTTTGCGAACGGCGACCGCGATGAACGGCGCCGGGATGCGCGTGGTGATGGCGCACGACGGCGCGACGCTGAATGTCCAGGTGACCGATAAGGATGGCAACCCCGGAGCGGATCTGCGGGTGCTGGTGATTCCGGCGGACGTGCGTTCGGAAGGGGTGATGGCGGCGCGGCTGGTACAGGGGCAGACGAATCAGATGGGACAGTACACGTCGCAGACTCTTCCGCCGGGCAAGTATTATGTGATGGCGACGGAGGAGTCGGTCGATCCGACGCCGGAAAGCATGAGTCGATTGTGGCGATCGCGCAATCGGTATCAGGAAGTGGAGTTGCCGCCCGCGGGCTCGGCGCAAGTAAAGCTGGAGCCGGGGAAGATTGAGTGAGCGGGCGGAGGGGACACGCGCGGAGCAGGCACAGGCGTTCAGGTAACGCCAATGATCGAACGATTGATGGCGTGAGACGCCCCGCTTGCCGGGTGTGGCCAAGCCGGTGTACCTTGAAATTGGGAGCCGTCTCGAAACCATCGTCGAGGATCTGAAATCGCCGCCGCCGGACAAACTGGAAGCGGCCGCCGATTTCATCCGGCGGCTCAAGCCCATCAGCCAGGAAGAGCGGGAAGCCATTCTCGCCCATGCGCCACGAGAGTGAACGCGGCCACGGCTTTTGGATCCCTAGTTCCTCGTATAGGGTGCCAGTTCTGCAAGCGCAGCCCGCCGCTCAGCATCAACGCGGCGCTTGTACGTCATCAGCCCGATGCGTGCCTACCCGGCGAAACTCGATTTCTCCCTCATCCAATCGAAGCAATCGAGAAGCTGGATCCGGGAAGGCCTCGAAGATATTCAGCATGTCCGCCGCTTCCCGCGTGGTGAGTTCCTCGTGTACCGGGATACAATTCGCCGGTAATCGAATTGATCGAAAGGGCGTGGCCATGCCAAGTCAAAGCGGAAGCCCCCCGACTTCAGGTCATGACGTTAACCCAATCTGACGGAGCCCCCCACCCGGCCACGAGCACAAAAATGAAAGGAAAGAAGGCTGCTGCTCCGTCACTGCCTTATCCGCCGGTTTCCAAGACAGCCGGTTTCGAAACCTGGACTTAACAGCAGTTTATCAGTACAATAACAGCATTATAACGGCAATATATCGGCATCGACCATGCCGCCGGGAGCGGCGTTGATGACAACGAAAAAACGCACCAGCTTCAATCCCACCTTCACTATCACGCCAGCCGTGGCCAATGGCCTTATGCGGATCGAAGCTGTCAAGCAAGCCATTCAGACGTTACCGATCACGCCACGAGTACTCGCAAACCTGCGAGAGACAGCCCGCCTGTTTTCTACTCACTACTCGACCATGATCGAAGGCAACCGCCTGACCCAGGAACAGGTTGCCCAAGTGATCGGGGGAGATCAGCACTTTCCAGGCCGGGAGCGAGACCAGGACGAGGTCAAAGGCTACTACGCCGCACTCGACGAAGTTGAACGTTTGGCAAAGAGACGCGAGAAAGTTTCCGAGGCGGCCGTTCAAAGGCTGCACGCTCTGGTCATGGGAGGCGGTAAGACGCGCGTGAAGTCCACGCCCTATCGCGACGGGCAAAATGTGATCCGGGACGCTCATTCCAGAGGCATCGTTTACATGCCGCCGGAGGCCCAGGATGTTCCGTGGCTGATGAAGCATCTCATCACTTGGATCAGCCAGAAGGATGAGTTGCCGGCGCCCATCAAGGCTGGGATTGCACATTACCAATACGCCACCATTCACCCTTATTACGACGGCAACGGACGAACGGCGCGTTTGCTGACCACGCTCATCCTGCATCTCGGGACGTACGATCTAAAGGGCTTCTATACACTCGAAGAATACTATGCTCGCAATCTGAAGGCTTATTACGAAGCGCTGACCGTCGGCCCGTCGCACAACTATTACATCGGCCGCGCCGAGGCCGATATCACCAAGTGGATTGCTTATTTCATCGAGGGTATGGCAGCCTCGTTCGAGAAGGTACGCGACCAAGCCCTGCGCGAGGCCGAAAAAGGCGGCAAGGATCAATCCAAGTTGCTGCGCAACCTGGACGGCAGGCAACGCAGAGCCCTGACGTTGTTCCAGAAGTCGCGAGAGATTGCAGCCAAGGATGTTGCCGAACTATTCGGCTATAAGGCGCGAACCGCGACGCTACTGTGCCAGCGTTGGGTCGAAAGAGGCTTCCTGGAAACAACCGATCCCGCCAAGAAATCGCGCCGCTACAAACTGGGCGACCCGTATGCCGCCATCGTCGATGAAATCGACTGATATCGCGATATTGCGCGATCGGTTTGCATACTCACCACGGCGTGAATTTCATGCCGGGGCAACGACCGGGCAAGCTTGCGCGGTACGTCTTCGTCGAACAAAACCTTCAAGGCTGCGCCTGAAATTCGTGAGCGGCGCGATAGTTGAGAATGGCCTTGATCGTGTCGAGTCCGGCTTCCGGATAGCAATCCAGCGTTTCGGAAATCGCGGCATCCGGTGACAATCCCTCATCGCGGAAAGCATCATAATTTCCGGTGATTGCCTCGACCGGCAAGCGTGTGTTCTTGAGCAGCGGTACGCCGCTGACCTTGCCGGGAATCACTTCGACCAAGGGGCAATCCGACCAATCCATACTGCCCATTTTAACTGGTTTTCGTATCCTCCGCGCAACTCGGTAGTCCGACATTTGTGTGTGGATTGCAGATTGCAATAATTTTCCGGCGGCTTAGGGAGACCGGGTGGGTAGTGTCCTCAAGGTGCGTTGGATCGGTTTTTAGGGGAATGAATTGCCGGAACGTTCGCCAGCCGAACGTTCCAGCAATTTATTCGCTCGATGCTGTCGATTGCGGATCAGGAGGAGCAAAATTCATCTGTGATTTAGCCAGTTTCCATAACGGGTGACGAATCTCGCCAAAAATTTTCTCGTATGTGATGATTTGTTGAGTCAGCATTACGCAGAGTACAGCCGCCTGCTCTGGAGGCATCACCACCCCGATCTTTGCTACTATGCGATCCTTTGAAACGTCGGCGAAACTGATGCGCAGATCCATTAGCGATAGGTTAAAAGCGGCAACGTTCGAGTACACAAAGTCGTCAGGAAAAGGAATCCTGAGTGCTACCTCCTGCAACGTGCCGTCCTGCTCCGAGATCACTTGCTCGTTTGGTGTTTTTGGATCATCGCTCATTCTTACTCCTTGGCTGCTTTATAGAATCATCTGGCAAAGACCAGGAGGCACCGCGGAGACACGTTGAAGTCGTCTCCTTTGACGGTGGCATACGGTAGTCTGTTGCCATCTCACTCGTTGTTGTTTCGGGCGCTTTCCGAAATGTTGGATGCGTGTCGATATACCGAATTTCTTTGGAAGTATCGGCCTGCGGAACGGTTTGGAAACCGCGCTTCAGATAAGGGGAAAAATCAAACTCGCCCTTCATCAGCATCCCTATTGAGGTGTATTCCGCAGCGTCAGCCTCCACGGCATCTGCTGCTGCCTTAAGCTCATCATCAAAACTAGGAATCTTGAAATTATCGGGGTCGAAACTCTCGGACCAGTCGATCAGTTCGCTAAATGGTACGAAGCGAATTTGAAGGGCAACATCCATACCTGCTGCGATCCGTAATAGTGTGTCTATATTAAGGCTTCTCTCCCCCGGCTTCTCGATTTCTGAAATGCGTGGTTGCGCCATTCCAACACGAGTTGCAAACTCGCCTTGGTTCAATCCTCGCGCCCTTCTCAAACCACGAACCTGAAAAGGGAGGGCCATGCGGATCTGTGAAGCCACATACGCATCACGGTACGTCTTGTCCTGTAGTTCCTTCGTCAGTGAGGAGTTGATATTCACGTGTCGATGCCTCTCCGCTCTCGATTTCTATCTTACGCCGCCGTGCGGTTTCCATTGCTTCTGGAGGGTCGTATTTCTTCTTGTCGTGGGTGCAGCCGACCAGCATGGTGTACTCGAAGTCGTTGGATTTGTATCCGAGTATGCGATGGGGCTTGCCGCCAGATTTCCATCTCAATTCGGTTAACCCGGCGAACCGTTTGCTTTTGAGCGTGTCGATGTCGGGATACTCCCAGTCCTTCGTCTTCACCATGAGTTTTAGGAACTGGTCCAAGTCCGCTCTCGGGTATCCTACAGGCAAACGCTTGCGCCAATCGGTTATGGCGGCCCTGTCCATCTGCGAGATGTACTGGAACAGCTTCCACTTCACAAGCATATACACTTTTTCGTATTAACGCAAGAGAAAACGCTTGACTTTGCTATACGAAATAACGTATGCTATATATCGTAATGAAAACAAAAGGCCAACAGCCCCAAGTCGCTAAACTGGAACTGTTGGCCATTTGTTGTTTCCGTGGCGGGTTGGCAGAGTGGCTGAATGCATCCGGCTGTAAACCGGTAGACGACGTCACGGAGGCGCTAACCTCGGCCGGGGCAAGAATCGCACAGCCGAAGCCATACGAGTCCAACAACTTCAGTATCCGGCTTTTGGCTGTGGAACTCAATAGGAGATTTCACAATGACCTGCCACAACTGCCGGATCGACGCACAGCGCCATGGGCGCGACCGTAAGGGAAACCAGCGCTACAAGTGCCAGCAGTGCTCCAAAACGTTCCTGGAGCCGCGCAGCAAGCCGCTAGGCGGCATGTACCTGCCCATCGAGAAGGCCGAAATGATTCTCCGAATGCTGCTGGAAGGCAATAGCGTTTCCAGGTATCTGCTCAATAAACCGGGGCGGTCAGGTAGGTTTCCACGAAGAACCGAGATCCATCGTTTGGGCTCGTTGTTTGATCAGGTCCGCCAGGGAGGGCATCTGCCTGGCCCCGCTTACCCGGTCGCGAATGTATTGAAAGAAGTTCACGCCCAGTTTCCTGGCTGTGCTCAGCAGCGTTTCCATCGCATCCCAAGTCCGGGCGCCGGCCAGTGAGCGCGGACCGTAACTCACCACTCTCTTCCTGACTCGTGTCCGCGCATCCAGCTCTGCCGGGTTGTTGTGCAGGGGGACCTCGGGATGCTCCAGCACCATCAGCAGGTACGTTTTGTCGGCCCTGGTCCGGGCGATCCGCTGGTCCAACTCGTCGTAACCGGTCACCGTGGAAAAAAGTTCGTCGAACTTCTCTCGCAACTGCGCCCCCCGCTCCGGCGCGGGAACCTGCCGGTACACGGGCAGTTGTTTGTAGAAATCCCAGTAGCCCTTCCGAAAGGCTTCCAGCCATTCACGATGCTGCGGCACACACGGCGTCATGCTCTGATAATGGCGACCGTCGTGAATCC
>Ga0182018_10005133_pt1 | contig 10655 bp, 7 predicted proteins | sample 812P2MmetaG_FD_120490 | JGI IMG/M metagenome (GOLD analysis project Ga0182018, IMG submission 120490) | Permafrost microbial communities from Stordalen Mire, Sweden - 812P2M metaG | ecosystem: Environmental > Terrestrial > Soil > Wetlands > Permafrost | place: Sweden: Stordalen | collected... | reverse complement strand
GCGGTGATCCAGCCGCCGATGGAGCTTCCGACAACCGTGACATCTTCCAGCTCGAGGTCCTCGATCATGGCGAGATAGAGCGCCGCCAGCTTCGCCAGGCTGTCGAGTCCCTCCGGACGCGGGGTGACGGCGAATCCGGGGTGGACCGGCGCGAACACCCGGGCTGGGTGCGCCTCGGCGAACGCCGCCGCGAACCGGGTCACCGTGTCCGGTCCGCCGCCACCGTGGAGGAGCAGGAACGGCTGGCCCTCGCCGTAGTCCTCTGTTGAGATCTCGACTATGCCGACGCTTTCAAGTGTCACGGTTCGCTTCATCGTGGTCACAAGGGCACCTCCATTCGCCTGCCAATGGGCCCGGGATCAGTCGTCGAGACCGGTCTCGGCGTAGGTGGTGGCCGGGACAGTGGCATAGCGGGCCATCACCTCCTCGGTGCTTTCCGGGCTGAGCGCTCCTCCGGCCGCGATCATGTCCCGCAGGTCTCGGAAGTACTGGACGTAGATGTCCGGAGTGAACGTGTTGAGTAGGACCGTCGGCTGGTCAGAGGGGTTGGCGAAGGCGTGGGGCGCCCCGGGGGGGAACCATGACGAGAGTCCCGGCCGCGGCCTCGTAGGTTGCCTCCCCGACCGTGAAGCTCGCCGTGCCGGACACGACGTAGAAGCCTTCGTCGTGACGAGCGTGGCGGTGCTGTGGAGGCCCGTCGGTATGCGGCGGCAAGAAGATCTCCCCGATGCCGATGCGATGCCCCGTCGTCGAGCCGTCCTCCAAGATCCGGATCCCCACGGGCCCGATCTGGATCTCCTCCCCGTCATCGGGTCCGGTGACCACGACTTCCACTCGGAACCTCCTTGCCGTCAGCCTCATGAGAGGGCACGCTCCATCATGCGAGTGCGCTCTCATCTACGGTACGTCCGGCCCCCGTCGGACGTATCCTCGACCGCGGCAAGCTGCTCCCGCGAGTCGGCGATGAACCCCCACCGGCGCCGGCGATCAGTTCGGCCGACCAGGCCGCCCGAGCTACTGACCGACCCCGGCCCGGGGCGGGCTGGACCGGCGATGTAGGCGCTGCGGGGGATGCGCAAGCTCGACATCGCAGCGCTCGAGCGCGCAGCGGACGGCGAGGAGGCGGCGGCCCCGTATGACCCGGTCCGCAGCCCCTCCTCAGCGCCGGCGCGCCGCCGCCAGAGCGGGAACCAGCGGCAGTGACCGGAGACGCTCGCCGCACGCGTCGCGCACTGCGTTGGCGATCGCCGGTGCCACGGCGATGAGGGGCGTCTCGCCGGCACCGGCCGAAGGCCGGCCAGGTCTCTGGAGGAGCACAACCTCGATCTCGGGCAGGTCCGAGAAGCGGGGCACTCGGTAGCGGGTGAGGGTGGGGTTCCCTACCGCGCCGCCCTCCGGCACGATCTCTTCGTAGAGTGCCCCTCCGAGCGCCATGAGCGTGCCACCCTTGATCTGTGCGACGACGGTGTCGGGGTTGACGACGGCGCCGCACTCGTAGGCCGTCACGAGCCGCTTGACGCGGATCTCGCCGTCGTCCCCGACGACGACCTCCGCGCACGTCGCGACCCGTCCTCCCTTCTCGGCGCCAGCTGCCACGCCGCGGCCATGCCCCGCCCGTCGGGCCCCACGCTCCCCCCATGCAACGCGCGCCCCCGCCGCCCTCAGCACATCGCCCACCGCCTCGTCGGCGAGGTGTGCGAGGCGCCACTCCAGCGGGTCCTCGCCGGCGACGCGCACCATCTCGTCGATGTGGGACTCGCGGGCGAAGGTGTTGGCGGTGGCGGCGAGCGCGCGATAGGAGCCGCGGCGTAGAGGAGACGAGGCGGGCTGGTAGGCGAGCTGCACGTTCTCACAGGCGTAGGGGAAGGACAGGCCGGCGTCACCGGCGTTCAGGTCGACGAGCTCGAACGCGGCCAGGGAGCCGTCGCCACCACGCGCGGCGCGTACGTCGACGACTGCCATCGGGCGCAGCGTGCCAGCGGACATCTCCTCGGCGCGGCTCCAGTGGACCTTGACCGGCCGGCCGCCGCTCGCCCGCACCAGTCGCGCCGCCTCCAGTGCGACCACGCTCCCGTGCTTGCCGCCGAACGCCCCTCCCGTCGGCGGCACGATCACCCGCACGTCGCGCTCGTCCAGCGCGAGGGCGGTGGCGACGTCGGAGCGCACGCGAAACGGCGTCTGCGTGCCGACCCGGATGGTCAGCCGACCCGTCTTGCCGTCGATCTCGGCGAGAGCGGCTCGGGTCTCGAGCGGCGTGTGCGCGATGTAGGCGGTGGTGTAGGTCGCGTCGTGCCGGTGACCCCCGCTCGAGAGGGCCGCTGCCAGGGCAGCTTCCACATCGCCCCTCGTCTCCTCGAAGGGCTGCTGCCATCCGCCGCCACCGGTGACGGGGTGGGCGCGGAGGTGCGCGACGAGCTCGTCGTGCCCGGTGGGGCCAGGTTCGGGAGGTTCGGTGGAGGAGCCGTCCGAGGCGGCGCGCCAACGGGGCTGCAGGGCGGCGACGGCGCGCTGGGCGGTGGCGCGATCGGGCGCAAGGACGCCGACGAATTCGCCCTCCTGTACGAGCACAGCGCCGGGCACGCCGGCCAGAGCCGATGCGTCGAGGCGCGCCAGCACGTCGGCTGTCCTCGGCGGGCGCAGTACGGCGCCGTGCAGGAGGTCCGGCACGCTCAGGTCCGAGACGTAGCAACGTTCGCCGGTCACGGCGTCGGTGCGGTGCGGCGCATGGCCGGCCCTGCCCGCGACGCGCCACGAACTCGGCGGCATGAGCGGCGGCTCCTCGGTGACGACGACGGTCCTGCGGCGACCCGGGGCGAGGTCGCCTTCGTCGCGCGCCGCTGCGAGCGCCGGCCGAGCTGCAGCCGCGGCCCTGCGCAGTGCCTGGCCGGCGTCGGGCATCGACCGGCTCCCGAACGTGCCCCAGTCGTACGGGCAGAGGTCGGTGTCGCCGAGCACCACGCGCACCGACGCCGGCGGGACGTCGAGCTCCTCTGCGACGAGCAGCCTGAAGGCTGTGGTGTTGTCCTGGCCGACGTCGACCTTCCCTGTGAAGGCGGTCACGTTGCCGGAGGGGTCGACGTGCAGCCAGGCGCTGCCTGCGCGGGGAGGCGGCGTGCCCGCCGCAGGCTCGAAGACGACGAACAGCCCGTCGCCGAGCGCCGCCCCCCAATCCCGATCGCCGGGCTCGCACAGGTCCCACGGCACGGCCGCCCGGAAGGATTCGAGGGTACGAGGCGGCGGGCCTTCCACGACGACCGGGTCGCTGGTGACCTGCCCGGTTGCCCCCGCCGCGACCGGGCGCGCTGCCCTGCGGACCGCCTTCAGGATCGCCGGATAGCTCCCGCACCGGCAGAGGTTGGCGTCGAGGGCCACAGCGATCGCGCCGTCGTCGGGATCGGGATCCCGGTCGAGCAAAGCTGCCGCTCGCAGCACCATCGCCGGAGTGCAGTATCCGCACTGGGAGGCGCGCTCCTCCACGAACGCCCTTTGCACCCTGTGCAGGGTGACGCCGTCGGCGAGGCCCTCGACCGTCGTGACCGAGCTTCCCTCCGCTGCCCGGACCTGGATCTGGCACGAGAGGACGGGCTCGCCGTCGATGAGAACGGTGCAAGCGCCGCACGCGCCTTCCCCGCAGCCGGGCTTAGCACCGGTCAACCCCAACTGGTCGCGGAGCAGGGCGAGCAGATGCTGGTGCGCCTCGTCGCCGGGATCGACCGGCTTGCCGTTGACCGTGACGCTCGCCATGGGGAAAGTTCTACCCGCGGCGAAGTGGTGCGGTTCATGTGTCAAGTGGCCCGCGCCATCTCTGGGGTGCATGTTCCTTAAGGTCGCTGGTTGAAGATCCTTCGGGGTTCTTCACGGTGTTGAGAAGACACGGCTCCCTTCGGTGGAGGCTGCTGGCCGACGGGTTCCGGTGCGCTCTTTGCTGTCGGCTCCGCGGCGACATTCAGCCGTGCGCAAGCGGCTTGTCGCCGAAGAACTCGGTCACGGTGTCAGTGAACAGCGTTGGCGCCTCGAGGTTCCAGACGTGGCCGACGTCGGTAACGATCTTCAGACTCGCCCCATTGATCGCCGCAGCAATGTCCCGCGACGCCTTCAGGTTGAACCTGTCGCGCTCGCCGCAGACCACGAGCGTCGGCGCCGAGATGCGACCGAGGATCGGTCGCAGGTCTGCGCGGCCTGCTTGGCGAACCGCAGTCAGCAGTCCCGGCTTCCCGGTCGCTCGGAGATCGTCGCGTGCCATCTCGGTGAGATCGGGATGGCCGGGCGGCACGAAGGAGGACAGACCCTTCACCAGTCGTTCTCCCGGCATCAGCGAGAAGGCTGCCGCCTGCAGCGTTCCCACCAACCTGTTGGGCCGAACTTGAGCGCCCGACAACACCAGGCCCTCGACGCTTCCGGGAAGCGTGCCAGCGAGGACGATCGCCGTCATCGCCCCGAGAGAGAGGCCGCATACGTGGGCGTGCCCGCCGAGGCGTTGCTCGATGAGATCTCCGGTGCGCGCCGCGGCCAGCTCGAGCGTGAACGGACCAGCGGCAGCCGACCGTGCGAAGCCGGGTAGATCCGGGGCGAGGACGTGGAAGCTGACCGAGAGGGCTTCGAGCTGAGGTTGCCACATGCGGTGACCCATGCCAAGCCCGTGCAGCAACACGAGACCGGGCGCCGCGGGTTCGCCGAGCTCGAGGCAGTAGAGCGTCGCGGGCATCCGCGAACTGTAAGCGTGACCGACGATGGCGGGTCCGCCCGGCCGACCCGTCCTCGTCCGGCAGGCCGTTAGCGTTGCTCGGCTCATGTTTGAGCTGCCGTTCGCTGATCCCGGCGCGCCCGAGCTTCGCTCGGCTTCGCGCTTCATGGGCTGGATCGCGCGCAAGCAGTTGCGGGTCGTTGTTTCCGGGGCATGTTTCGGCATTCTCTGGATGACGAGTCAAGCGGCGATTCCGCTCGCGCTGGGAGGCGCCCTTGGAGCCATGGTGCGGCGCGACAAGTCGGAAGTCATCGAGTGGTCGCTCGTACTCCTCGTGCTCGGAGTTCTGCAAGCGGTCGCGGGAATACTCCGTCATCGCCGCGCCGTGGCGAACTTCCTTCACGCGGTGACTCGGGTGGAGCAGCTGATCGCGCGGCACGCCGGCTACCTGGGTGGCGACCTCGCGCGGCGAGTGGCCTCGGGCGAAGTGGCAAGCCTTGGATCCACCGATGTCGAGCGAATCGGCGATGCCCTCGACGTCACTGCACGGACAGCCGGCGGGATCGTCTCGTACGTCGCTGTCAGCGTCGTTCTGCTCGTGGTGTCTCGGCCTCTCGGCGCCGTCGTCGTGCTCGGCGTTCCCGTCTGCATGGCGCTCGTTGTCCCACTCGTGAAGCCGCTCGAGCGCCGCCAGACGGCCGAGCGAGAACGGCGAGCCGAGGCGAGCTCGCTCGCATCCGACACCGTGGCCGGGCTGCGGGTGTTGCGGGGCCTCGGCGGTGAGCGTGTGTTCGCGGCGCGCTTCGAGCGGTCGTCCGAGCAGGTCGCGGATGCCTCGATCCGAACGGCGATCTTGCAGTCGCACCTGGACGGTGCCCAGGTGTTGCTGCCGGGCGCCCTCGTCGTCGGCGTCACGTGGCTCGGCGCACATTTTGCCGTGCGCGGGTCGATCTCGCCGGGCGAGCTCGTCGCCTTCTACGCCTCGGCAGCGTTTCTGTTGCTCCCGATGCAGACGTTCGTCGAGGCGGCGTCGCGGTGGACCGCCGCGCTCGTGGCCTCGCGGCGGGTCATCGCGGTGCTGTCGATGGATCGCACGATCACCGATCCTGTCTCGATAGCCGCCACCGGCGAGCCGGACTTCTTGGCGTGGACACTGACGGACGAGCTTTCGGAGGTCGCCATCGAACCCCGCGTGTTCACCGCGGTCGTTCCCTCCACCCCTGAGGAGGGATCGGCGCTGCTTGATCGGCTGGGGCGTTTCGAGGATCCTCCGGACGGGCTCGCCGTCAGGCTCGGAAGAACCTCGCTCGCCGACCTGCCGGTCCGTCAGCTGCGGCGCCACGTCGTCGTGCTCGAGCGCTCGCCGATGCAGATGACGATGAAGGTCGCCGAGGTGCTCGTCGCAGCGGGAGCAAGAACCGCCGAGATACTCGATGCCTCCGCAGCCACGGAGCTTGTCCAGGATCTCCCCGAAGGACGCGACACCGAGCTCCCGGAGCGCTGGCGCTCGCTGTCCGGCGGACAACGGCAGAGACTCGCGCTCGCACAGGCTCTCGCCGGCGACCCGGACGTCCTGCTCCTCGACGACCCGACGTCGGCCGTGGACGCTCATACCGAGGCGGCGATCGCCGACAGGCTGCGCCGGATCCGCGCCGGCCGGACCACGGTCGTGACGACGACGAGCCCACTCTTGCTCGCACGCGCCGACCGGGTCATCCTGCTCGACGAACGAGTGGTCGCGGTCGGCACTCACGCGGAGCTGCTCGGTCGCGAGGAGCGTTACCGGGACGTCGTGCTTCGAGGGACCGAAGAACAATCCAAGAGTGCGGCGACAGCGAACGCGCGGAACGCACGCCACGGGACAGACGCGAGCGAGCAGAGCGAGAGCGAGCAGAGCGAGAAGCGCGAACAGAGCGAGCAGAGCAGACGGACCGAGAGATGAGCGACGTCCTTCCTGTCGCCTCAGCTCCGGTGGTCCGCGGCTATGTCCTCGAGGTGCTCCGTCGTCACTGGCCATCCGCGCTCGGCGTTGTCCTGCTCTATTCCGGTGCGAGTGTCGGGGGACTGGTCGGTCCCCAGGTCCTCGGCCACATCGTCTCCGACGCGGCCTCGGGCCACAGCGCCACAGCTTTCGCCGGCGTCGACACCGCGGTGGCGATCTTCCTGGTCGCCCTCGCCGCGCAGTCTGTGTTCACTCGCTATGCCAGCAGGCTCGCCGGCACCGTCACGTCCCGGCTGCTCTCGCTCATCAGGGTCGAGTTCGTGCACTCCGTGCTTGCGATGCCGGTCGCCCTTGTCGAGGCGGCGGGCACTGGGGAGCTGCAGACGAGAGCCTCCTCCGATGTCGAGCAGCTCACGTGGTCGGTACGCGAGGCGGCTCCCCAGATGACCGTCGCCATCGCCCAGAGCGTCTTCACGATCGCGGCGCTGCTGTGGACTGCCCCGGTCATGGGGATCGTCCTCGTGCCGGTGATCCCGGCGCTCATACTCGGTACACGTTGGTACCTCAAACGGGCCCGCCCCGGCTACAAGGAGGTCATCGCCAGCTTCGACCGCATGAACGCCAGAGTGCAGGAGAATGCGGCCGCCGGGCGCACGATCGAGACCTTCGGCCTGGAGGAACGACGCAGCAGGATCGTGGACCACGACATACGGCGCTGGGTCGACGCCGAGCTCTACACCCTCGGTCTGCGCATGATCTACTTCCCGCTCACCGAAGCCTGTTACGTCGTACCTCTGGTGCTGGCGGTGGCTCTCGGCGGGTTTCTTCACGCCGACGGGCACCTGTCCATCGCGGCCGCGACGGCCGCCGCCCTCTACACCCAGATGCTCATCGACCCCGTCGACACGGTGCTCGGCGACTTGGACGAGCTACAAATCGGCGCGGCCGCCCTGACCCGGCTGCTCGGCGTTCGGGAAGTGCGCTCGACGCCCCCGACCGAAGATGTGCCCGGCGACGACCTCGTGACCGCCGAAGGGGTCCATTTCTCCTATCGCGAGGGTCACGACGTCTTGCACGGGATTGATCTCGCTCCGCCGCGAGGCAGCCGGCTGGCGCTCGTTGGTCCGAGCGGAGCGGGTAAGAGCACGCTGGCTCTCCTCCTCACGGGTGTGCACCCGCCGCGCATCGGTCGTGTGCGGATCGGTGGCGTCGACGCCTACCGTCTTCCGACCGAACGCCTCCGGGAGGAGATCGCCCTCGTCACCCAGGAGTACCACGTCTTCAACGGCACGCTCAGGGACAACCTCGAGCTCGTGGTGCCCGGAGCGACCGACGAGGAACTGGTCGCCGCATTGGGGGTCGTGGACGCCGCCGATCTCGTCGAGCGCCTTCCGGACGGACTGGACACGTTGCTCGGTGCCGGCGCCGTGCACCTGTCCGCCGCCGAGTCACAGCAGGTCGCGCTCGCTCGTCTCGTGCTCGCCGACCCCCATACGCTCGTTCTGGACGAGGCAACTGCCTTGCTCGACCCGCGGGCGGCGCGGCATCTCGAGCGCAGCCTCTCGCGGGTTCTCGAAGGACGCACGGTCATCGCCGTCGCCCACCGGCTGCAGAGCGCCGCGGACGCGGACGAGATCGCCGTCGTCGAGGGCGGGCGGATCGTCGAGCACGGATCGCACGACGAGCTCCTCGAGCTCGGTGGCAGCTACGCGGCGCTCTGGGCGTCGTGGCGCGGAGCCGAGCAGGCCGAAAGCTTCGCCGGTTGAGTCAGCCGTTCCGGGGATGCGCCTCGAAGCGTTCAGCGCTCCGGCTCATCTCGCCGCTCAGGTCGCCGGGGCGGGGCTCAAGGATCGAAACCCGCCCCACGCGAAGTCCGCCAGGCGCTGCGCGAGCAGGCCCGCCTCCCGCACCGTCTCGACTTCTGCCCGGCCGCGCTCGGCGCGAGCCCGGAGCCAGTCCCGCGTCACTCCCTCCGTCATCCCGACGATTGCAGCCGCCAGCGTCCGGCGGTAATCGGCTTCGATGTCGGCGTTGAACAGCGGTTCGAGAAACTGAGCAATCGAGTCCTCGATCGTCCGTAGTCCTCTTGCGAGCTCCTCATCGTGCGGGGCATCGAAGAGCATCCGGACGGCGGACTGGTTCTCGATCGTGAAGCGAAAATACGCTTCGAAGCCGAGCTCCACCCGCCGGCGCGTCCTCGACTCGACTGTCGTTGCGGCGGCGAGCGCCCCGATCAGCCGGGCGGCAACGTCGTCGATCAGCTCGAGATAGAGCGCTCGTTTCGACTCGAAGTGCTGGTAGAGGAGGGGTTTCGTGACGCCCGCGGCGGTGGCGATGTCCTCCATGGTCGTCTCGTTGAAGCCGTTGGTGGCAAAGGACTCCAGCGCCACGTCGATCAGCTGCCTGCGCCGTCGCTCCGCCGTGAGACGGCGCCGCGGCACGCCGGTCGAATGAGGGAGCCGCTTTACCGTGCCCGTCGCTTTCGCTCTCATAGCGTTCTCAGCCTACCCACTGGTAACCAAGCTGCTGAGCCTTACGGCGAGGTCGTGCGTAGAGAAACGTTCCTTCGCTACGCGCTCGTTGTGGTCGAGCAGACCCGGGTCGGGCGCCGCGAGGAAGCGCCTGGTCGCAGCCGCGGCTGTCGGGGGATCGCCGGCGTCGAACCACGAGAAGCCGAAGCGACGGAGCTCGGATGCGACCGGGTACGTGCCGACGGCAAGCGGTCGCCGATAGAGCGCCGATTCGACACTCGGGTTACCGAAGCCCTCGAAGGTCGAGGGCAGCACGACGACATCGCAAGCGGCGTAGGCGTCGGCGATCGAGCGGCCCTCCGGCATCCCCCGGATCACGCGAACGGCTGCCCGGTCCAAGATGCGCTCGAGCTCGGGACCGTAGCCGTCCTCTGCAGGGCCGAGCAGCCAGAATGTGGCCTCGAGCGCCCGCGCGAAGAGCACGCCACCTGGGACGTTCTTCCGAGGGATGGCCCGCGTGGGCTGGAGGGCGAGCACCTCGCCGTCCGCCACACCGAGATCACGTCGGGTCGCCTCCCGGTCACCGATTCGGACGTCTGGGTCGAAGGAGTTGTAGAACGTGACGGCCTTGATCCCGCGGGCGGCGAGCTCCAGACGGGACCGCTCGTTGATGGTGACGTGCCACCATGCGCCGTCGTCTGGAGGCGGTGGTGCGTCGCGAAACTGAAGCCGTTGCCATGCGAGGTCGTGGTGGCGCAGGATCGCAGGCCGGCCGGCGAGGATCGCGGCGAGCGCCTGACCCACCCGTGGGTTCAGCGGGAGGGAGCAGCAGTTCTCCACTACCACGAGGTCGGTACCGCGCGTCATCTCATCGAGCCGCTCGACCTCGATGGACTCCGTCGAGTCGGCTGCCAGACCAGCCACGATGTGATCCGCCGTGCCGCTGCCTGCGATCGTCGTCACCGAGGCGCCGAGCTCCCCAAAGGCATCCGCCCACTTGGCGGCTTCGATCGAGACGCCGTCGGTGCCGCCGAGCCGATAGGAAATGACGGTCACGTGCTCGGGTAACGAGATCCTCTTGGGCACATCGGGAACGTAACGTCCGCTCCCCGTCTGCGACGCCGACGCCGACAGGCTGGGCAATCGCCGGCGAGCGATAGTAGAACGGGCGCATGACGCGGCGTGCCCTCATCACCGGAATAACCGGCCAGGACGGTTCGTACCTGGCCGAGTTGCTGCTCTCGGAGGGTTACGAGGTCATCGGGATGCTCCGGCGGACGAGTACCGTCAACTTTGAGCGCATCGCCCACATCCAAGACGACCTCAAGCTTGTGGCCGGAGACGTGCTCGACGAGGTCTCGATGATCGAGATTCTGCGCGAGCACCGCCCGAGCGAGGTCTACAACCTCGCCGCTCAGTCGTTCGTGCCGACGTCGTGGGGCCAGCCGGTGCTCACGGGTGAAGTCACGGCCCTTGGCGTCACCCGAATCCTCGACGCCATCCGGTTGACGGATCCGGAGATCCGCTTCTACCAGGCCAGCTCGTCGGAGATGTTCGG
>Ga0182018_10005131_pt1 | contig 10661 bp, 10 predicted proteins | sample 812P2MmetaG_FD_120490 | JGI IMG/M metagenome (GOLD analysis project Ga0182018, IMG submission 120490) | Permafrost microbial communities from Stordalen Mire, Sweden - 812P2M metaG | ecosystem: Environmental > Terrestrial > Soil > Wetlands > Permafrost | place: Sweden: Stordalen | collected... | reverse complement strand
GGCGGCACCAGCCTCGGCATCGTTGTGTGTCTGGAGCATCGGCATGAGAGAGATAATCCTTCCGCGCCATCAGGGTCTAAACTCCCGGGGGGTAGATGTCTCACTGTTGTTGGCACGGAGGGCAACCCCCGCCACCGTTTCAGATAAATAGTTAGTGTAACATAAAGGACGTTATGTTACACTAACTCCATGGAAGAGACCGAATCCAAAACCGGCCACCAGCTGACCGTCCCCCCGACCGCCAAGGCCCCGAAGATCTCCGTCGCCGTGGCGGCGTCGATCGTCGTACCGGTGATCATCGCCGATGCCGGCTATCATGCGGCGCGCCGCTTCCTGGAATTCTTCGCCGCGACCATCCGCAACAAGAACACCCGCATGGCCTATTACCGGGCGTGCTGCCGGTTCTTCGATTGGTGCGAGCATCACAAGCTCGGTGCGCTCGCGGACATCGAGCCGCTGCACGTCGCCGCCTATATCGAGACAATGCAAACCGGCTTTGAGAAGCCCTCGGTGAAGCAGCATCTCGCCGCGATCCGCATGTTGTTCGACTGGCTGGTCACCGGCCAGATCGTCGCCACCAACCCGGCGCACGCGGTGCGCGGCCCGAAGCACGTAGTGAAGACCGGCAAGACGACTGTGTTGGACGCCGAACAGGCGCGACGGCTGCTGGACAGCATTGACACCTCGACCCTCGTTGGACTGCGCGATCGGGCGCTGATCAGCGTCATGACCTTCGCGTTCGCCCGGATCGGCGCCGTCGTCGCCATGCGCGTCGAGGACTACTACCCGAAGGGCAAGCGCTGGTGGGTTCGCCTGCACGAGAAAGGCGGCAAACGGCACGAGATGCCGGCGCATCACAACCTGGAGGAATATCTCGACACCTATATAAAGGCCGCTGGGATCTCCGATGCCGGCAAGGCCCCCCTCTTCCGTTCCGCCGCCGGCCGAACGGGCGCATTGACCGAGAAACCGATGAACCGGGTCGATGCGTGGCGCATGATCCAACGGCGAGCGGCCGATCTCGAATTCAGGGTAAAGATCGGCTGCCACACCTTCCGCGCCACCGGCATCACGGCCTATCTGGAAGCGGGCGGTACGTTGGAAAACGCCCAGGCCATGGCTGCGCACGAAAGCCCGCGCACCACAAAGCTATATGATCGCACCGGCGATGAGATCACGCTGGATGAAGTGGAGAGGATTGCAATATAAATGAAGATGGCTTTGGGTATTCCATCTCCAAACGGGAGGACCGTTGATTGGTCGATATCATTACTTTTGACGATGCGATAGCGGACTCCGCACAGTACTCGAAGCGTCATCTCATGCTTGGCAACGGCTTTAGCATCGCTTGCCGTCCCGACATCTTCCATTATGGATCGCTGTTCTCGAAGGCTGATTTTACAGGTCACCCTAATCTCATCCGTGTGTTTGAAGCTCTCGATACCCAGGATTTCGAAGTTGCCATCCGTAATCTAGAAGCTGGCGCCAAACTGTTGCCGATCTACGCGTCATCGCATGCCACGGCCCCCGTGCAAATGTTGGCGGACGCGGTGGCCCTGAAGGAGATTCTTCTTAATACTATCGCCCATAATCATCCAAACGTTCCTGGGGATATTCCGGATGCCAAGTTTTGGGCGTGCCGTCGGTTCCTGGCGCATTTCCTCGGTTCGCCAAATGACGGTCAAGTTTATACTCTCAACTATGATCTTCTCTTATATTGGACACTGATGCACGAGGATATGCCGTTCGACGAGCCCATTGAGATAGCTGCAAGTGATGGCTTTGGGAATGACGAAGATGACCCAGAGGCAGATTATGTAGTGTGGCAAGGAGAGACCGCATCCCATAGCGCCAAAGTCCATTTTCTTCATGGAGCCCTACATCTCTTCGATGCCGGCAGTGAATTGCAGAAGTTCACATGGGTCAGGACAAATGAACGTCTGATTGATCAGGCCAGGAAGGCGATAAATGCGAATAAGTTTCCTTTGTTTGTAGCCGAAGGCTCAAGCTTACAAAAGAAGAATAAAATTCGACATAACGCATATCTATATCAGGGTTACAAACAGCTGACGGCGAATGCCCAGCAGGGCAGGCATTGCTTCTTTCTTCATGGCCATTCATTGGCCCAGAACGACGACCACATATTGCGCCGATTGGGAACTGGTCGTTTCAAAAAGCTCTACGTTAGTCTTTTCGGCGCACCTGAGACATCGACGAACATCGCCATCATTGCCAGAGCTAAGCAAATAGCGGGTTTGCGGAATGAACGCTATCCTATGGATCTCTCATTCTACGACGCCGAAAGCGCAAGCATCTGGGGATGAATTAACTTCGGTGCTGTCGGGTCTGGGTCTACGAAGTCGCCATAGTTTCAAGAATGGCCGTGGCCGCACGATATTTTTCAATTCGCTGCACATCGCGCTCAGTTGGGGTGGATATTCGTGACAGGTCCATGTTGTCGCGGAGATCGGCCAGCTTCACAGCCCGCCCGATTCGATTTCTCCCGGCGCGTGTCACAAATTCCTCATAGGTCTCGGCTTCACGTTTCGTGACTGCGTCGATGCCATCCAATATCTCTGCCGAAAAGCCTTCCGACTTCAATCTTTCAATGGTCCAATCAGGACAGTCCTCGCAAACATCATGCAGGACCGCCACAATCCGAGTGTCGTTGTCCGTCATCGCCAGCATCACCCTCAGTGGGTGCAACACATAAGGCGCATTTGCTTTGTCGAATTGGCCAGCATGGGCATCTGCCGCAATCATGATGGCACGTTCAAGCGTACTCATTGATTTCACTATCTCTGTTTAGTTGATTTGTAATCTTCATCGGCTTCGGTCATTTCCATCAGAAGCCTGAACCTTCTTATCTATCATAAGTCCTCATAATAGTACAAAGCGTTCTGATATCTGATCGACGAGACTATCGCTCAAACTCCGGTTCATCGTGTTCGAGTTGTCCCTTGTCGATATTGCTGGTGTCGATGTTGCTTGTATCCCGTGGGTAGCCAAAATTTTTCTCGTATTCGGCTTGTGCGATTTCCTTTTCAGACATGCCTCTCGGCTTGCTCGTCGTCAGATCGTGCCCATCGACGGGCGGCTCAGGTTGGGCGGGCTGGAAGGATCTAATCTCAGCCTCGTGGGTCGCCTGCGCTTCAGCGGTGTAGTCCTTAGGCATCGGCTGAGTTCCGGAACTCTGGCTCATTCCGCATCCATTGCAGCGGAAATAATGATAGCCGCGACAATGGAGCCCATCAAAACCCAGAAATGCAGCCGTTCTCCTACCACTGTGCCACGCTGCCAGAGATAGACGGGGGAGAAGAGGCTCCACCATGCTGATGGTGCATTATAGTAGCCTGCCTCCAGCAACTGCTTTTTGTCCGCGCGGCAGAAATGTATCGTTATGCCAAAAGAGGCGGCATCAAGGACGGCTCCCGACTTTGGTGCCGAACGCGCGATCAGAGCGGCGAAAATGGTCACAGCGAGAGGCGCTAAAGCGATTCCCCACGCGTTCGGCGAAGCCTTCACGATGTCTACGCCGGCCGGCCGTTGAGGCGCTGAGACAGGGGCTGCCGGGCGGGCCGGTGGGGGCTCGGGCAATGGCGGCGGCTGAGCAACTTTTGGTAAGTCAGCAGCAAATTCGGTGCTCCGCACAGGACGCCAAGTCGACCCGAATGCGGGTTGCCAGCAAAGCGTCGTAGCGGCAATCGCGCCTTCGCGGCATTTCTGTTTGACTACCCTGGCGGGCACTGGCCCGACATGGGAGCCATTCTGTTCATAAAACCAAATGACATCGTCCGGCATGACGAACCTTCTTGGATGGGTACCTTGAACGAAGCCGCGTGGCGAACGGCATTCGATATCAGAAAATAGACACGGATAAAAAATGAGTCCGCAGCCAGAGGCTGCGGCACAAATGATATCCTCGCCGATTAAACGGTGTGACTTATCGGAGCGCAAGAGTTCGGGCTATGCTCCTGGACGGGGATATGGGCGGGGGATGCGATAACCATGCGTTCTGGTTTCGGCGAGCTGATTACGGAGGTCAGTGAGGTCGATCAGCAGGAGGCCGTGCCTCTTGGGACGGCCCAGTGGATGGGACTGGCGGAAACTGCCGGAAGATTAGGCATGCGCCCGGACAACCAATCTGATCGCATTTGGTTGGGTGAGGCTTTGGACCCTGACGCGACATCCTTGGGCTATATCGATGATCGCCACGTCACCCTCATCAGCGGCACGCGCGGCGGGAAAGGTGCGGGGATTATCGTCCCGAACCTGTGTAACTGGCGGGGCTCGTGCGTGGTGATTGACCCCAAGGGGGAGAATGCCACCGTCACCGCAAGGCGACGCGGCGATGGTTCCGACTACACCCACGGCATGGGGCAAGAAGTCCGTATTCTCGATCCATTCAACGAAGTACCTTTGGCATCGAGTCTCAAGGCCTGTTTCAACCCGCTCGATGTGATCGATCCAACCAGCGATCTCGCCGTGGACGACGCGGGGCGCATTGCTTCGGCGATCATCGTTAAAGAAAATAAAACCGATCCCTTCTGGGAGGAATCTGCCCGGAATATGTTGAAGGGTCTGATCCTTCATGTCCTTTCACATAGAAAGTACGTGGGCGCTCGCAACCTCATCACCGTGCGTCAGTTATTAATGCAAGGCGACGCAGCGGGAATAGCAGCCGCAAAGAAGGCCGGGATTGATCCTGCAAAGCTCCCGAAAGCCCATAATCTGATATGGCAGGCGATGATCGAAAGCGATGCCTTTGGGGGTATCGTTGCCGGCGTCGGCGAGCAGATGATGTCCATGGCACCGCGTACGCAATCGGGTGTTTTGGAGGTAGCCCGTTCCAATACCGTATTTATTGACGGCGCGCCGATGCAGCGCCTCCTGGGCAAGTCAGATTTCGATCTTGGTGCACTCAAGACTTCACCGAAGGGCCTGACGATCTATCTCACCCTTCCGCAACGCTACATGGAAACGCATTTTCGCTGGCTGCGACTGATGGTTACCCTGACAGTTGGAGAGATGGAACGTATAAAGGGGCGGCCAAAAACCGGTCATCCGACGTTATTCCTGCTCGACGAGTTTCCAGGCCTAAAGCGGATGGAGGTGATTGAAAATGCTGTCGCGCAAGCGGCCGGGTTTGGCGTAAAATTCTTTTTTGTCACCCAAAATCTTCCTCAACTTAAGCGAGAGTACGAGGATAATTGGGAGACCTTCATCAGCAACTCCGGCCTGAAAGTATTTTTCCAGATCGACGATAACTTTACGCGAGAATATTTGTCTCAACACCTCGGCGAACGAGAAGTCCGCCGACAGTCGAGATCGGGCTCGCAATCGCAGTCCGATTCGACCTCCACGACAGACGGTCAATCATCCACATATACGTCGGGGACATCTCACAACGATACACAGGGGGGCACATACGAAGAACATTGGTTTAGGGATAACACGCCCCGATATGAGAACCACTCAACATCGACGGGCTCGTCATCCAGCACAGCATCGGGAACATCAACCTCTCGTTCCAATTCTAAATCAACCTCTGAGACCGGTGGATGGTCCGAGGGCGTACACAAAAGACCTCTTTTAACTCCCGATGAGATCGGTCGTTTCCTTGCTCGGATAGACGAAAAAGAAAATCAGGCCTATCCGGGCCTCATTCTCGCGATCATGCCCGGACGGCACCCTCTCGCAGCTCACAGGATAAATTATTTCCAGTCACCAAAGTTCGAAGGCTGCTTTGATCCTCATCCCAATCACCCTGCGCCTCTTACTCTGGCGGAACTCGCTGAGCGTGATGCCCGAAGGGCGGCGCTGAAGCCACCGCCGTTACCGGTGCCAGAGACACCCAAACCCAAGCTTGTGCCCCCTCCCCTGCCGGTTCAGGCGGCACCGCCATCACAGTTCGAGGAGATCTGGAAATATCTTCAGGCTCACCCGTTAGTCGGTGGAATGGCCGCCATGGCGGCCGTCGTTCTTTTCGCAGTGATCATCGGGATCGCTAGCTCAAAGTCCTCTAGTTACTTCATAGACGGCGCTGCTCAGGTCAATGTACGCGCCGGCCCAGGGCCGAATTACGGTAAGGTGGTGACGCTCAGTCAAGGTGACAGAGTCGTCGTTACGGGATCGTCGGATAACGGGTGGAAAGCCGTGACCGTCAATTTCACTGACGGCACTTCAGTGAAGGGTTACGTGAACGGACGCCTCTTGAGTCGAGAATGACCGCGCTGTGCTGATGCATCAAATCGGCTACTGTTCCATCTCATGCTCACGTTCATGAGCGAGTTCCTGTTCTTTGCTGGCCTGCTCGCGTTCCCATGCTGCTTCGGCTAGCCGAAGGTCCTCTGAATTATCTTGCTGGGGTGCTTCCTGCTCGGATTGCTGTTCCGCGCTCGGGGCGGATAAATCGCTGGCGAGATCAGTTGCGGCCTGACCCACGGCCTCCCCGGCCTCAATCATCGACTCAGCCGCAAGTCCGAGAAGGCTATCATTGTTGGTCGGCTGGGTTGCCATGGCTCTTTCTCCAGTTCTGTCTTTCTCTTTGGGATCTTCCGGGGTTTCACGCTCGCCTGAAGTCTCGGTTATCTCTTGGTTTTGGGCGCCTTGCTGCCTCTCAGCGTGGCTCAGCTTTACCCATTTGAGGGCAGCACCCTGTTCGGAAACCATATTACCCCGGCCCGACCAAGTACGTCCCAAAGCAGGATGATCGGTCGGCCGGGTGGGGCCTTCTTCAGGGGAGCTAATCTCCGATGTCGCCTCGGTCTGAGGCACAGACTCACGCTGCCGCTCGGCTTCGCGTAACGCGTCATACCTCCCAGGCGGGCGCATGGGTTCGATCTATCCTCACAGGGCGCGTGACGATGATCTTGACCGTGGATTTGCCTGAATGACAAGGGCGGTAGGGTGTTAGCCCCGCTTCGGCCCGTTGCTAGGTTCCGCTGATTTGTCAGGCCCTGGGCTGAACTGTTCGCTTACGCGAGCATAGTTTTTCAATAGGTTCGGAAAGACCTTGTCGACAACAGGCCATATGAATTCCTGAATTTCCGCCATGACGATATCCATATGCTTTATTCTTTTGTACATCTCCATGATTTCGTCTTTTGCAATGTCCTCAAGGGAGATGATCGCGGCGTCATTTTTCTGGATTTTGGATTCGGCAAGCTCAAGCCGATTGCGTAGTGAGGCAATCTCTTGGAGCAATTTCTCGATTTGCGGGTTAGTGGTATCCATTACGATATTATATCAAAAATGATACGATACTGCCAGGCTTTCCGCAGGCCCATGGCTGGGGCAATGTGGTCAGCCGCGCGACAGTGATGCGAGAAATTGATCGATCGTTCCATCTACGAGGTGAACAGCGCACTTCTCGCCGATCGACATATACTGGTAGCGGGATTGGGTTGGAGGTGCGGCCTGGGGATCTGGTTTGATCGGTCCCCGCTGATTGAATTGCAGCCCTCGCATGTCCTTCAGCTGCGTCGATGCGACGTTGGACTCCTCGGCTTCGCGCGCATGGCGTGCTCGAACCCGCGCGTTCCAGCGAAATTCATCGAGCCTCTTTTGCCGCTCATCCTCACGTTGGGTGTGTTTAACAGCGGCAAGGCCGGGGACTGGCGTGCCAAAGCGACGCCGATAGTCATAGGCCGGAATATTCGGAAAATGGCAGGCCGGGACGACCGCAGCCGATTTGCGGGCGGCGATTTGCGTAAACTGGTAGGTAAAGGTCTGGCAGGCGCCGTACCGTCGCAATTCGGCGCGAAGGATTGGATCGATCCATCGAGTGCGAAGCTGTCTCCGTGTCGCGTGAGCCGTAGCGACCCCCCACCTCTCTAAAGGAGCCGAACAGCGGGGCTGAAATTCCCGTCGCTGAGTTGTCGCCCCCGATCCCAGCGGTTCATCGTCCCAAATCCATCTCCCGATCAGGCTCTTTGTCAGCCGCCCGCTCGGCTTCCTCGCGGGCCTTCGCTGCGGCGACGAGCTCTCGTATCATGCGCACGCTTTCGTCATCCGCACTTCTGGCGCTTCCGGTTCCGCCCTTCGAATCCGGTGTTTGCGTGTTCGATGGCGTCGAAGAGTTCGCCGAACGCTCCGAGCCTGTGCCGGGATCTCCGACACCAGGACGCGACTGTTGTATGTGGAACTGCGAGGCTGCGCGCCGGTCATCGACACGCGCCATTTGTCTGGCCAGTTGCGTGACATCACGCGCGGTGTTGGTCGCGACAAATAATTCCGTCTTTTCCCGGTGTCGCGTTAACGCGACGTAGCTGGCCGAAGAGCGCCAATGCTCCGAGTGATAGAGATAAGTCTGATCGAGCGTCCGGCCCTGCCCCTTATAGATCGTGCCGGCATAGCCGTGCCTGATGCTCTGGAATTCCACGGCGTCGAAGACCTTGGTGTCGTCGCGCCGGCCATCGAGTTGCACGGTCACCTTCGTACCCTCGATCACGCTCACTGTGCCAACGGCTCCGTTGTGCAATCCTTCTTTCTTGTTGGTGCCGACGAACTGAATACGGTCGCCGGGGGCAAATCTTTGCCAGCCGTCCGTCGTCGGCAGCATGTGATCGGACCCGAGTTCGCCTCGTTCACGGCGCACGGCACGGATTTCGGTATTCAGCTCTTTCACATCGGCGTTCGTGTAAGCGAACACGAAGCGGGATCTGTCAGGCGCCGCCGCGCTGTCTTTTGCCCATTCGTCGACCAATGCCGTGCGGGCTTCGCCTTGGGTGCGGGTCCAGTGGATGCCGCCTTTCGCCTGATAGATGCCAAGAGCATCGGCGAAATTTCCCTCCGCCATCATCGAGGCGGCGCGTCGGTCTTCGTCCTTGTGCTGGCGGGCCACGTCAGTCAGGCCCGCGGCGCCGTGATGGTCCTTCAACGCTCCGAACATTCCGCCGCGATCGATGCTTGCGAGCTGCCGATCGTCGCCAATCAGGATCAATTTCGCGCCTGCGTCACGTGCCTCACCGACGAGTGACGCCATCAGCTTGGTGTCGAGCATCGCGGCTTCGTCGACTATCACGACCGTGCGCTCGTCCCATTTTGAGCGCGCGTTCTTGAGCGCGAACAACTCACTGTGTACGGTTGCCGTCCGCCCGAAACCGTCGCGCGTCATGTCCTCGGCAACCACGTTCGTCGGTGCGAGGCCGATCGCGCGATAGCCATTCGCCTCATAGGCGGTTCGAATGGCCGCCATGGTGTAACTCTTCCCCGTGCCCGCCTGCCCATCAATGATGGCGAGTCCTTCGGGACCCAGGGCGTGAAGGAACGCTTGGCGTTGGTCCGGCCTCATGGTGGAGAAGGCAGGACCATCCAGCACCATGTCGCGGGTGCGGTTACCGACGGCGTGTCGTTCAAAGCTGGCCAGCTTATCGGCCGCCTCCAGCACCTGCTGCTCTGCCGCCAATACATCGCGCGTCGTGTAGCGTGTCGTTGGCCCTCCCGGCTGATCCGCAAGTCGAACCACCTCGGGGTGATCGAGGACGCCGTTTCCGAACTGTGCTCGGTCGAGGGGACCAGCGATCTGCTTACCAAGTGCCCGCTCCAGATCCGCCGCCGTGAAAGTGGCGCGCTGGCGCGTCAGCGCCTCCAGTGTGGCAGTCGGATCACGAGTATCGATCGCGTCACGAAGTCCGTTGGCCTCCAGCCGGCGAAGACAGACGATCCCGCCGTTCTCGCGCTCGTATTCCTGCGCCCATTTGGACAGCTTCAGATAATTGGATTTGAGGTTGTACGCCCGGCCTGTGTCGGGATCGATTTTCGAGGCGACGATATGCAGATGGGCGTGTTCCTCGTCCCGATGCGCGGCCCAGATCGCCTTGGCGTTCTCCATCCCGAGCGCTTTCAACGCGCCGCGTGCGGCAGCCTCCATTTGCTCTCGCGTCGGGGTTTCTCCTGTTCGCCATGCTAACATGAGATGCACGGCATCCTTCTCACAGCGCTTGGTCGGACTGGTCTGGTTAAGCGCATCAAACTCCATGATGCGCCGGGCAAGATCGGCGTCCTCACGGTTCTTGATTTCGAACCCGAGGCTTTGCCCGCCAACCCAGGCCACGCGACTGTCCTGCCCTGGCGGCAGATTGTCGTTCCCGGCCCCCCTGCCCTCGCCCAGTACATAATTGCTGACGCCCGTAATCCCCTTGCCGATGACGATGCGAGGGACCATCGATCTAGAGTGCGATCACGCGGGCCATCGCCGCCTTGACCAGATCGATGGTCATCGACAGCTCGGCCTCGCGGCGAAGCTCGCCAGTCTGGTTGGCGATGCGCGTCAGCTGATTGAGGTTAATCCCGATTGCACGCACCTCGTCGGCCAGCACCTTGGCGGTCGGATTCCGGTGGGTCCCAGCCACGGTGGGCGGACGGCCGCCGCGACGAAGGCAAAGCTCGCGCACATAGTCGGATACAGGTGTCCCGGCCTGCTTCGCATCCTCTTGTACGAGTTGACGCTCGGCTGGCGTCATCCATGAGCGCAGAGAGGCGGTCCTGCGTTCAGCTGTGTCGGTGGCGCGATAACGGGCCATCGGCGTTCGGTCTCCCCGTAGGCGGCGAGATGAATTCGGGACGAATTCACTATCTCGCTAAGATTCGAAAGAGGATTAGAATTCGAGGGGGAGAGAAAATCAAGAGTCGGGAGAAAAAGAATCGACGGGAGAACG
>Ga0182018_10005130_pt1 | contig 10662 bp, 4 predicted proteins | sample 812P2MmetaG_FD_120490 | JGI IMG/M metagenome (GOLD analysis project Ga0182018, IMG submission 120490) | Permafrost microbial communities from Stordalen Mire, Sweden - 812P2M metaG | ecosystem: Environmental > Terrestrial > Soil > Wetlands > Permafrost | place: Sweden: Stordalen | collected... | reverse complement strand
CCCAAAGCATCCCACCGATCCACATCCGATTTACGTGTATGACGTAGTCGATGGCGCTCAACTGACCAATCGGCGCCTTTTTGTAAATATGGCGCCGGGCAATTCCGACGGCATTCGTTGCGATGTAGATGGCAATGTCTGGTCCGCTGCTGGATGGGGGGGTGAAGGGTACAACGGCGTGCATATATTTGCGCCCGACGAAACGCTAATCGGGAAAATCCACCTCCCTGAAACCTGTGCCAACCTATGTTTCGGAGGGACCAAGAAGAACAGGTTGTTCATGGCTGCCAGCCAGTCCCTATACTCGGTTTACGTTGAGACTCAGGGAGCTCAAACGCCGTGAGTACAAACGTTCTCGCCGAAATCGCTTGCCCTAGGAGTCTCGGGGCTTCAACTCCCCGACGACAAACCAGTATGCGAGCACTCCTGCAAAAAGAACAATCGACGCGAGTTCAAAACCCGGAACGTACGAGCCGTGCGATGCAAGAAACCTACGGCCAGTGGAGCCATGATCCCAGCGAGGTTCTCTGCAAAATTCTCCGCTCCAGTCCAGATTCCCACCGCTTCCACTGGTGCACACGACTGAAGAATCGCGAGCAGGTTTCCGGTCGCAAGACCGAGAGAGAACCACCAATGAGCAGCCCAATCGCGATTCCAGTATGGGCAGTGCACTCGGACCAAGCGTCCGATCCAGCCCGCGGGTTCAGGAGAGCTGACTCTAAAGGTGGTTGAGACACATGCGTTTGCAAACTCCAAATTGTGCCGTGTTGCAAGTGTGTCAGCAATGATGCCTTGATCTGAAATGCTGAATTCTTGTGCTTGATATTTGCTTGCCCATGAACAAAATCGGGAGCAAGGTCGAACGAGTCCAAAAGTGTTTGGAATTCCCTGTCGGATTATCCCAAGGGCCGCCAGAGCGAAAATCCAGCCGTCCTTTTGAGGCAGAGGCGCCTACTGGCCTGTGCCAGTTTAGTCCGACTATCTGCGGTGTTATGGGCGCATCGTCACTAATAGTGATCGCGCCCTTGACCATGCCTGCTTGATGGGACGAAATACAAAGATTGGTAGTAGGGGTAGCATTGGGCGTAGAGCTTCCTCTGGCGGTCAGTGCACCAGGGCCCAACAGAGATCAGGGTCACGGTCGGAGGACAGGGGAACCGAGAAGGGCAAACCGAGTCGTGTGGCTCCCCACTGGTAATAGCCCAAGGCCCAGGCACAAGAAGGAAGCGAAGTTAGGCCCAATCGAGATCGCGTACGTGCAAGAAGCCGTGAGTTGCTGAAGGATTCTTCGCTGACTGAATTGCGATCCTGCAGCCGAATCAGTCTCCCCAGCCTTTCACCTCTCTCTCCGTGATATGAATGAGGGTCGGAAACGAAGAAATTCCTGCACCGCTCACGATGAGCGAGTAATCGCCGGGAGTTACCCCGGGATTCAGCGTAAAGTCGACGGTTTCGCGTCCGGCTCCATCACCCACAGCGATCTTGCTCCAGTCCGACGTCCGGGCGTAAAAGACATTGCCGCTTAAGTTCATCATGCGAATGATCGGATAGTTAGAGTCCATCTGGTCGTCGTCGCCGTAGGCGGCGCCCGCAGATTGCCCATCGAGTTGAAATCCTGCAAGCCTGAACTTGCCGCCACCCAGATACCTGATGTTCGTGATGAGTGGCCGCAAGAGCGGATTGGGCTCTCCCGACGAGGTGTACACCCAGAGCTGGGAACTATCGTCAGAAAAGAGCAAGTGTCCTGTCGGAAGAATCAGCATGCGTGTGGGATAGGAGCCTTCGTAGGGGAGGTTGGCGTCAGGAAGGGCCGAAGTGACCTGGCGAATTGTGCTGGTCCACGGATCAAAATCAAATAGTTCCGTGGGATTGCTGAATGTGCCTCCCCAACTGATGGCATCTCGGCTGGTCGTGGCTGTGGCTGGACTGCTGATCGTTACCTGGTGGGGCGAATCCACACTCACGATATAAGCCCCACCCGGGATTCCCGCCCCGTTAACACCCCAGTAAACCTGTAGGATGGCCGTGGAGGGAATGCGCGTAATAACGAGGGAGCCGGCAGTGATGTTTCCGGAAGAGGTGAATCCGGAGGCGCCGGCATCGGCCGCGAAGATCACATGGCCGTTGGGCAAAATGGCCCCTGGGGCGTCGTCAGCGCCAAAAGGAGATGAGATTCCGTTTAGCGTGCCGCTGATGTCCAGTCCGGCCGCCCAGGTGTTCGTGGCGGGGTTATACAGGGCGGTATGCTGGGTGGCCCCAATCTCGAAGACCCGCCCGTCCTGTAATCGGAGGGCCGGGCCAAGTTCATATCCCAGGGTGGTGCTGCTCAACTGGGGAATCGTTCCCTTGGCCGTGCCATCCGATGGGCTGATGCCGGTCCACATCCCGGTCCTGGGATTGTACTTCTCCGCGTAGCTCCCATTCGTGGCAATGCTCTGGAACAGGTCGTAGTTGATGATCGTTCCCTCGCTGATCCTCGCCCAGCCTTCTTCATCGCTCGGGTCCTTGTAAACCTTTGTTCCTGAGGGACTCCAAGCGTTCAAGGCAGCATCGTAGATGTATGTGTTGGAGTTAACCAAATCACCCACGAGAATTTTTCTGCTCGAAAGGAGTATCGAGGGATCATCTCCCAGGCACCCAGTCAGCTCAAAGTACGAGGAGAAAGTAATAGTGGTGGCGGAAGCCGTCTGCGTCGCGGCGGCGGATATGGTGATCTGGGTGGGCGAGTCAACGCTTACGATTGTTGCACCGTTTGGAATCCCAGAGCCAAAAACGTTCTCGCCGATGAAAAGGCCGCTCGTGTAGGGATAAATTCCCGTAATCTTGGCACGTCCACTCGTGGTGTTCCCAGAAACGTAATCGATGGAAGGGCAATGAGGCTGGTTCGGGTACGGGGCAATGGGAGTCCATGTGTTGGCCAGTGGGTCGTAGATCTCCCCCGTGTTCGACCAATTGGGCAACAAGCCCGGGCCGCTGTACTCACCCCCGGCAACGAATAATCTGCCATCCGGCATGATTTGAGAGGCAAAATACAGTCGGGCAATAGGTTCCGAGGCGAGTGTAGTCCACGTACCGTTGATGTAGCTGCCCCTGTCATCTGGAGTCAGCTTCATCCAGGTTTGACCGTCATATGCCTGTACGAGGATTGACCCGTCTGTCGCTTGAATCATGATTTGAATGCCATTGGGACCCGATGGTGCCTGGTTCGTCAGCGGTTGCCACGGCGACGACGAGTCCGGGGCAAGTGCGGCAGCGGGGGCAGAACTCCTGCGCGGGGGAATGGGTGTTAGCCGAGGGAGCGACTGCGCGTTGGCAAAGTTGGGCAGGGGCAGCACCCAGACAAACAAAATTGCGAGTAGCGTGAAAGCCCAAATGTTCCTGCGCTTCATGTTCCCTCCTTCACATTCCTTGGGTTTCCGTCAAAAAGAGGTTGGTGGCACTGTTAATTGGAGGACAAACAGCTTTGGAGAACATCATCTTCGCGGTTCGGTGAGGAATCAGCGAAACCAGCACCGCAACAAGATCGTGAAACAAAAACGAGCATCCCAGCCCGGAAAATGCGGCGCAATCATATACGTCTTTTTTCGTCTCATTGTCAATACCGAGAACTCTTGAGCCCGTGCAAAACACCGAAAAGTGCCGCTAGCTCATCTCTCCGCCCCTGTTTCTCGAAGGTGTGCTTGTGCGAGATCTTCTCACCAATCATAACTGGAAAGCCATTTGGTACAAGCAGTGGAGTTGATCGGTGCTTTGTTTCGAGTGGAGAGACAGGCCGAGGATTTTTCTGTGGAGCAGCGCCTCACTTTGCAATGTCGATTCTGGACTTCACCAGCGAGGCCTCGGCGCTCGGAGAGTACGTCTCCAGACAGAAGGCCAATCTTAGGGAAGTGAACGGGGTCGTTCTGCCGGCCGCCCCCGCCGCGAGAGAGGAGACGCTCAGAGAGGAGGCGCTCAGAATGGTGAAATGCTTTACGACCGATGCGGGCGAGTGAGCAGGAATCCAAGTCGCGGGTCCCTGCTTTCTGTGGAAGGGTGGGATTGCCGAACGCGACGTGTCCGTATTTCTTTCGTAACGATGCTCAGGGTAATAAATATCCCATTGATCATTCGGCGCTAGCATTCGCTTGCCGGAGATCGGATGTCCCAGGTCTTTCTGCCGGCCTCCCCGCGCAGGAAAGTCTTGGCGCGGGGGTTCCTTCTCCGGTCGAAGCGGCTGGAATCACTGGGGCGACTGGCAGGCGGTATCGTCCATGATTTCAACGCTTATCCGAGACATTCGCCTTCGCTCAAATTAATTTCGGGCGACTTCGATTCGCGTCGGTGTGCGTCCCAACCAACTAGCTATTCCGGTCGCCGATGCTCACTATCGTGATTCGACATTGGCTCCAGCCGGAATTGATCCCCCAAGGTCCGCACCAGAGAGTTCAACCCGCTGGCTAGTGCGCCCCGGCAACGTTCCACCGACTTTCGCGCCAGTTCATCCAGGCTCTGCTCGAAAGCTTCCAGTGTTCCCGCAGCCTGCACTCGCATCGACTCTGAGACCGCGTTCTCAATCTCCTTCTGGATAATCCCCAGCCTCGCGCCCGCTTGCTCCACCTGAGTCTCTACCTTCTGGGTGCTGCGCGTTCCAAGTTCCTCGAAAATCACGTCCACGGTGCTCTCTAGTTGCAAGCGTGCGCCGCTCACAGTGTTGCTGGCCATCTTTGAAAGCCGTATATCCAGGCCCGACTCCAGCCCGCGGACCGACTCATCCAACTTGGCGATCCGGCCATCGAGATCGGCAACCTCCACCTGGACCCTTGACGACTCCGCCGCAACCGTGGCATGCAATTGCTCCATTTCGCTCCGGCGCGCGTTGTGCTCGCTCTCCAGCGCTTGCTGCTGAACCTCGAGAAGCTCTTCATTGAGACGCTTCAAACGATTGCCCGCATCCACCACGTGCTGGTGAAATTCTCCCATTTGGCGGCGCGAGTGGTCCCGCAAATCCTCCACCACGTCGATAGAGACCGCCTGCACCCGTTCCTCCACCACACGCAAGTCCTCCGACACCTTCTCCCGGAACTCCGCATGGCTTTCCGACGTTGTCTGCTTGATCGCGCTCTTCGTCTCTTTCAGCACCCGCGCCGACTGTGACCGAGCTTCATCTAATACGCGCGGCCCCAACTCTTTTCGCAATCGCAGTTCCATCTGATCCTGCAACTCGGGCGGAATATGCGAGAGCGACACCTCGAACTTGCTGCGCTCCCTGGGCTGCTCCGCGCGCGCCAATTTTTCGCGCAATTCTGCCACCTGGGTGAGCAGCGGCTTCACTGCCTCTGCCACCAGGGCGCGCAAGCGCTCGTCAGCCACTTGCTCATGTAGATTATCCAGCATCGTCTTCAGAGATGCCGGAATCTTCTCCGCCGGCGGGCTGATGGTCTGAACATTCTTCGCCATCACCTTTGCGGGGGTTATATTCCCCGTCGGCTCCGCTGCCGCTGGCAGTCCCGCCCAATCGTCCGGAAACGCCTTTAAACCCCAGAAGTTTTCCGGACGATCGAGTCGTGCGGCTAGCCTCCAGCCTTCCCGGTCCGAATCGAGCGGCTGGCAATAGACCACCTTGGCTGTCGTTTCGCGCCCTTCTTTACTATGGAAGTGCACGACCACTCCCGCGTTTAGCTTCACCTGTGACCGCATCGAGCAGCCATGCGCGTTGACCACCAGGGTCTCGCAGACCTCGGAGAACCGTGCACCCGGCTCCAGGCTCGTAACCAGAACTGGAACGTTGACCGGCACTCTCGAGCTGCGCCGAAGGTTAGAGGGGGAGTACGAATTTTGCATAGTCATCGCCTTTTTCGGAGGAGTTTGTGACGCTCAGCCATGCTCTGCGAAGCGTCTTGCGCACTACGTTACCCCTAATCCGTCTGTCGCGCTTTACCCATGAGTGTCATTTGCGGATGGCCAGCCGGGCAAACGCAAGTTGTCCTTGGTAACCACGCCGGGACGGGATCTTTCTGCCCGCATGAAGGTTTATCCCGGCTATATTTCGCCAACGCTGCCGATTCCCTGGCTTCCTGAAGTGACGACTTCTCGCTTGACTCCAATCGGAAAATTTATCACCGAATTTTAGGTTGACGGAGACGGGGTGGCCGGGTGGGAAGCCACGGCGACGAGAGAAGGGCAGGGGTTGGTCGCACGACCGAAAGATGTTTGCATGGTGGAGTGCGGCGCGGCAGCGACGGTCTGTTCTGTAGCTAAACCGGATATTGGTAGAGACACCTGTTGGTAGAGACACCTGGTTGACACACCTGGTAGAGACACCTTGACATCAGAAGCCGCCCTAACTACGCTAGTTCGCGCTCGAATGAGCACCCTCCTACCGAGCGCCGAACGACCGCGCCGAAAGTTAACGAACGCAAGACAGCGTTAAGGAGAACCCCCATGCGATTCCAGATTGAAACGTCTCGCCTTCTGCGCGGAGCAACATCCTCGCTGCTCATGTTTCTGGTATGTCTCTTTGCGTCAACTTGGGCCTTCGCACAAAGCGATCCGGCAATTCCATCTGGGGACATACGCATCCACTATCACCGGCCGGATGGGAACTATTCCGGCTGGACGGTTTATGCATTCGACAACACCACAGAAAACACTGGCAACTATGGCGGTGGTCCTGTTCAGGTGACTGGGACCGATAGCTTTGGCGCATACTTCGACGTAGGCGTGACGACGGGTGCGCAAGAAGTCGGGATCATTATTCACAACCCAACCGCGTCAGGCGGAGATCAGAAGGACACCCCCAACAATCTGTTTGTAGATCCCGCCACACAGGGCTTCGAATACTGGGCGTATTCCGGAATAGCCAAGCTGTACACGTCTGCACCCAGCTTGACGAATCCCACCGCACTGCTACCGGGATACGTTCGTGTTCACTATCACCGGACGGACGGAAACTATGCGGGCTGGACGATCTATGCCTTCTACGACACGACGGAATATGCGGGTGATTACAACAGCGGGCTCGTACCTCCAACGAACTCTGATTCATATGGCGTGTATTTTGATGTGGCCGTGGTTGCGAATGCGCAGAATCTGGGGCTGATCATTCACAATCCCTCGGCGTTAGGTGGAGACCAGAAAGACCCCGGTCCGAACGAGTTTGTCGATCCCTCCACAGAAGGGGTTGAGTATTGGGGATACACAGGGATTGGCAAGTTATACAAAAGCCAGCCAAGTCTTACCAATCCCAGCGCGCTGTTGCCGGGCTACGCTCGGATACATTACTACCGGCCTGACGGAAACTATGCGAACTGGACTGTCTATGCCTTTGAAGACACCGCAGAATATACCGGTGACTACAACGACGGACTAACTGGAGTGACCAACTTTGACTCCTACGGCGCGTATTTCGACATCAGCCTGATCCCGAATGCCCAGAACCTCGGATTCATCATTCACAACATCTCGACCGGAGTGAAGGATCCTGGACCGAATATGTATCTGACGGTTGCCACTAATATCCAGGCGTGGGCGATTTCTGGTAATGCAACGGTGTTCACCACAACACCGACCCCGACGCAGATACTCGACAGTCTGTTGAACGTGCAGCAGGCATACTGGCTTGACCGGCAGCGAGTCGCCATCCAGCCGCAGTTTGCTCAAAGTGGCGATACGTATGCGATCAGTTCCAGCCTGACCGGCGGGTTGTCGGTGACCACCACAGGAATTACTGGAGGCACGAATATTCCGCTCACGCCTGGCGGAAGCCTGACCCCGGACGAACTTGTGCGCTACCCGCAATTGGGCGGTTACACCATCCTCCAACTCCCAGCCGATACGCAGCTTTCAACCTTGCAAACCGCTCTTGAGGGGCAACTCGCGTTTTCAGCGGTCGGTTCGAATGGATCGTTGCAGTATGCCACCGGCGTGCAGACTGCGGGCGTATTGGATGATCTTTACTACTACCCAGGCAAGCTGGGCGTGGTGTTTCATCACGGAGAGACCGACTGGCAAGACTGGCAAGATGACGAAAACTGTGTCGTAAAACTTAAGCTCTGGGCGCCTACCGCTCAGAGCGTCTCGCTTCAGATTTTCGACCACGAAGCCGATACCACGCCATCCGTCATCGTACCGATGCACGAACACAACGGCGTATGGGTAGCGGACGGCGAGCCCGGTTGGAAAGGCAAGTACTACCTTTACAGTGTAAAGGTATGGGTTCCATCCGACGGCGCGGTGGATACGAACGTCACCAGCGATCCGTATTCCATCGACATTGCATTGAACGGAACCAAGAGTAGGGTCACAGATCTTGAATCAGAGGAAACCAAGCCCGCAGGCTGGGACGAGGATATTTCGCCTCGGCTGAGAAGCTTCAGCGATCTGAGCCTGTATGAGCTGCATATTCGCGACTTCAGCGTAAATGACCTCACGGTTCCAGCGGCTCATCGCGGCATGTATGAGGCTTTTGACGATCAGGATTCTAACGGCATGAGACATCTTCGCTCCCTGGCCGAAAGCGGGCTCAAGGCCGTGCATATCCTGCCTTCCTTTCACTTCGCCAGTGTGAATGAAGACAAATCCACATGGATTATTCCCGCCGGTCTGGCGCAATATCCGCCGGACGGACAGCAACAGCAGGCCGCCGTTACGGCCAGCCAGACTAGTCCTGCCTATAACTGGGGATATGATCCGGTGCACTACGTGACTCCGGAGGGTAGTTACGCGATCAATCCCGACACTCGCGTGCGCGAATATCGAGTCATGGTGAACGGACTGCACAAAGCTGGTCTGCGCGTAGTGCAGGATGTGGTCTTCAACCACACCAACGCCAGCGGCGAAGGTCCTAACTCCAATCTCGACGAGGTCGTGCCAAATTACTATCACCGCCTGGATGCGAATGGGAGCCTGGAAACCGCTTCTTGCTGCCCCGATACAGCAGCTGAACACAAAATGATGGAAAAGCTGATTATCGATACTCTCGTACTCAATGCGCGCCAGTACAAGATCGACGGCTTCCGCTTTGACATCATGAGCTTTATGTTCACCTACAACATGCAGGACATACAGCAGGCCCTGCAGGCACTCACGCTAGAGAAAGATGGCGTGGACGGATCGAAAATCTATCTCTACGGAGAAGGGTTTAACTTCGGAGACACCGCGAACGACCAGATAGGGGCCAATGCCTCGCAGGTCAATCTTTATGGCTTCGGCATTGGCACCTTCAACGACCGCATACGAGATGGAATTCATGGCGGCAGCCCGTTTACGGACGAGCGGGTGCAGGGCTTCGCCACTGGACTCTTCACCGATCCCAGCGACTTCACGAATGGCAGCCTTTCGACGAGTGCTCAACAGGCCCAATTGCTCCAGTACTCCGATTGGATCGACGTGGGACTTACGGGAAACCTCCGCGACTATACATTTATCGATAGCACAGGCGCGACGGTAACTGGAGCCGAAGTCAACTATAACGGGCAACCGACCGGATACACCAAGAGTCCGATCGAGGCGATTAACTATGCGTCAGTTCATGACAACCAGGATCTCTTTGATCAGGTACAGCTAAAGTCGAGTTACAGTGACAGCATTGCCACCCGCGCACGAAGGCAGATCATGGGTATGAGTCTGGTCACTCTGGGTCAGGGGATTCCGTTCTTCCAGGGCGGCGATGACTTGCTGCGTTCGAAGGACATGGACCAGAATAGCTATGACTCCGGCGATTGGTTCAACAAGATCGACTGGAGCGGCCACACGGCAAACTGGGGCATCGGTCTTCCGATCGCCAGCCAGAACGAGGGCCAGTGGCCGATCATGACACCGCTGCTGAGCGACCCGGCTTACACACCGCTTCCGGAAAACATTGCATACAGTGCTGCGGCCTTCAGCGAACTGCTGCGCATCCGTTACAGTTCACGACTGTTCCGCATGCCGACGTTCGATGAAGTGCAACAGAACCTTACTTTCCTCAACACTGGTCCACATCAGACGGCGGGCTTGATTGTCATGAAGCTAGATGCAAATGGAGGACACTACGGAATTTACAAACACATTGTGGTGCTCTTCAACGCAACCAATGCATCGGTGACTTTCACTGATAGCCGGTTGCAGGGTTTGGCGCTGCATCTTCATCCGGTGCAACGAAATTCCAGCGATCCGGCAAGCAGACAATCGACATTTGACTCCAAGGCAGGGACGGCTACAGTGCCCGCGCTGACCACCGCAGTCTTCGTGGCGGAAACTGAATAGGGGTTTCATCCCCAGTAGCCGATTGGGTGTCGAAAGGGCTCGCGTCATGCGCCGCCAATGGAGCGGTCTTTGCGGGGCTCGCCGTCAAGGAGACGGACCTCGCTTCAAGGGGAGGGGCTTGCTGCAGTTGACGGGGAGGTTGAACTATTCTCGAGTCAGCCCACGCCAAGGGCATCGTGCACCGCGACATCAAGCCCGCAAACATTTTCGTTACCAAGCGAGGACACGCCAAGATTCTCGACTTCGGGCTGGCGAAGATGACCGGCCCCGGTGCCACGCCCGGCGATGCGACCAGGACAGGCACAGCCGACCCGAACCTAACCATCCCCGGCTCGGCGCTAGGGGCGGTAGCTTACATGTCGCCAGAGCAGGCGCGAGCCAAGGAAGTAGATGCACGCAGCCGATCTGTTCTCATTTGGGTGCGTTCTTTATGAAATG
>Ga0182018_10005128_pt1 | contig 10666 bp, 8 predicted proteins | sample 812P2MmetaG_FD_120490 | JGI IMG/M metagenome (GOLD analysis project Ga0182018, IMG submission 120490) | Permafrost microbial communities from Stordalen Mire, Sweden - 812P2M metaG | ecosystem: Environmental > Terrestrial > Soil > Wetlands > Permafrost | place: Sweden: Stordalen | collected... | reverse complement strand
TCGTCGGGGAAATTCACGCTCACCGTCACCAGGTCGAATGCCCGCTTGCGATACATGCGGTACATCTTCTGAAACTCGGGGAGTTCGGCCGTACACGGGCCGCACCAGGTCGCCCAGAAATCCACCAGCAAGACCTTGCCGGTTCCGTTCTTGCGCAGCGCTTTCAGTTCGTCCAACCCAGCCGGATTGAGCACCACAGGTTCCTTGGCGATGCGCGCCATCTCCGCTTCGCCACTCGCCTGCTTGTAGGCCCACTTGATGGAGCAGCCCACGGTGGGGGTCTTCTCCATCTTTACGGCCTCGCCGGCCAGCACCGCGTCGATGGCCAGGCGCGCATCCTGCCGCTTGGCGAGCGCCTCCCGCTGGCTCGAATCCACGCGGCCCTGGTAGCGCAGCTTGCGATCCTGATCGAATACAAACACGTGCGGCGTGGCCGTGGGGCCATAGGCGCGCGCGACCGACTGCGTATCGCCGTCATACAAGAACGGAAAATTGAAATGCCGGTATTCCGCGCGGATCTTCATCTCCGGAAGCGAGTCGGCAAGGTCCGTGTAGCCCAGTTCATCCAGGCGCACGGCATTCGGATTGTTGGGCTGAATGGCCACCAGTACGACGTCGCGATCCCGGTAATCGTCGGCCAGCTTCTTGATGCGGCCTTCGTAAAGCTGCGCCGTGGGGCAGTGTACGCAAGTGAAGACCAGCACCAGCACCTTGCTCGACGCAAAGTCCTGTAAGCGGTATGTCTTGCCATCGACGGCCGGCAGATTGAAATCCGGCGCGGCCGCGCCGACGGCCAATGTGGGTGGATTGTCGTCCGCCCGGACAATGACGGAACATGCCAGCAGCAGGACGACGATCGTGGGTCTCATATCTCAAGTATGGCGCGAAGCGAAGCGGCTGCGATCGATGGCCGGAACGCCTTCCGGCAGGCGCGCGTCGGGCGCGGGATCGCCGGCCTGCGTGTGGAGCGGAACCACACCCGCCCATATCGGCAGCGCGTAGTCCTCTTCGTCATCGATTGGCGGGCCGGTGCGCACTTTCGCGGAAACCTCGTCGAGCGCGAGCGCCAGCACGGTGGTGCTCTTCAACTCCTGCTCGGTGGGCTGCCGGACTTCGTCCCAGCGGCCCGGTACTATATGGTTCGTGAAGTGACTGAGCGCCGCCGTCTTCTCTTCCGGATCGGTGACCACGCGGGCTTGGCCGAGCACTACCACCGAGCGATAGTTCATCGAATGATGGAACGCGGACCGCGCCAGCACCAAGCCATCCACCAGCGTTACCGTGACACAAAGCTGGGCACCCTGGCCGAGCGCGCGCAACATGCGGCTGGCGGCGGATCCATGGAGATAGAGCCGGTCGCCAGCGCGCGCATAACCGGTCGGCATCACGTAGGGCTGCCCGTCCACCACAAACCCCACGTGGCAGATGAAACCTTCGTCGAGGATTGCGTGGACTTGCGCGTGGTCGTAGACGCCGCGCTTGGGCAGACGCTTCACTTGGGTGCGTTCGGTGGGTGTGTATGTCTCCATTGTTCCTAGTCTAGCAGGGGGCGTCAGGAGTCACTGAGAGCCAGGACTCAGCGGCCCAGCATGGGGAAGAGGCGGTGCAGGTCTTCGTCTTTAGGCTGGCGGCCGTATTCGCAAACTTCGAAGGCTTCGGCGTACTGGATCTTGGCGGCGCGCTCCGGGCCGTACCACTTCTCCAGCGCGCGGCGCACGGCCGGCGTGATCTCGCCCGCGCGGCTTTGGGCCAGCCAGCGCTTGCGCTCCGCCGGATCTTTAGGCACGGTATCGAGCTTGCCATCCACCCACGGGAGCCATTCGTAAACCTGCGAAACGTGCGCATCGAGCGCCGCGACCTTCAGGTCGAAAACGTCGTCGATCGCGATGGCCACATCCGGGCGGAACGGCGACGGCTTCTGGAAATGGTCTTCGTAGTACAAGAACACCGGGTTCTTGCGCAGCGGCGGCGTATCGGGACAGATGTTGGGAACCACCACCATGTAGGCGGCGTCCTGCACGAGTACGCCCGTATAGCGGTGGTCCGGGTGATAGTCGTTGGGCCGCGGCGCAAGCACGATATCCGCATTCCACTGCCGTATGCGCCGGATGATCTGCTCGCGGACGGGGATCGTCGGCAACAGTTCGCCATCATGGTTATCGAGCACTTCGTAGGTAATGCCCAACCGCCGACCGGACTCTTCCGCTTCAGCGCGGCGGCGCTTGGCCAGCGCGCCGCCTCCCATAGTCTGATGGCCGGCATCGCCGTTGGTCACGGAAACGAATCTCACCGCGGCACCCAGCGCGCGGAACTTGGCGGCGGTTCCGGCAGCCCGGATATCGCAATCGTCCGGGTGCGCGCCGAATGCGATCACGCGCAAAGGGACATCCTGCGCCAGAAGCGCGGCCGCCGGCAGCAGTAGACAGACGCCGAGACGGAGCAAGCTAGACATCTCCGAACTCGTCCTTCCAGACCGCCTCGCGCTTTTGGTAAAGCGCCGTACGGCCCAGGATCGCGAACAGCGTGCTGATGGCGGAGCGCTCGGCCACGTTCTCCACTTCGCCATTCTGAATGCGCGTGAGGAAAGCCTCAATCGCGTCGTTGGTGATGTCGCGCGGGGAAGGGATGGTTTCGACGTCCTTGGGACCTTTGTGATGAACCATGCGGGCGCGCGAAGTTTCGATGACTCCTTTGGTGCCGGTGAACTCCTCGCCGACGCGCCCGAATCCCGGCGGACTGATCTGGTTTGCTTCGAAGTTCACATGGATGCCGTTGGGGAACTCGAACGATAGGGTGAGATGATCCAGAATCTCCATCGACGTGCGTACCTTGGTGCCGGCCATACCGACGGCGCGTATGGGACGCGCGTCGAGGAACCAATGCAGCACGTCGAAATTGTGGCAATCCTGCTCCACGATGAAATCGCCCGAGTAATCCCGGTAGGCAAACCAGTTGCGCAGGTGCTCGATCTTGGGGTCGTCATACGGCGTGCGCTTGAAGGGATCGCCGCTGATCCAGAAGGCGCGGGCATTCACCAGTTCGCCGATCTGGCCCTCGCGGATGCGCTTGTAGGCTTCCAGGTAAACCGGGCCGTAGCGCTGCTGGAATCCGACGGAGACGTTCTTCTTGGGATCGGCTTTGCGGCCGGCGGCGATGATTTTCTTGACGCCTTCAAGGTCGACCCCCATGGGCTTCTCGCAGTAGACGTGCTTGCGCGCTTCGATGGCGGCGGCCAGCATGCGGGGGTGCTCGAAGGGCGGAGTGGCGATGATGACGGCGTCGAGATCGTTGGCCGCCAGCAGCTTCTCGTAGTCCTTGTAGACCGTGGGCTTTTCGATCTTGATTTTCTGCGTGCCGATTTCGATGCGGTCGTCGAACAGATCGCACAGCGCGGTGACGCGCGCGCGGGGGTCGGCATTGAAGATGGTGGCATCGTACTGGCCGCGTCCGCCCACGCCGATGAGGCCGACGGCGATTTTGGAATTTGCCTGGGAGCCCCGGACGGATTCCGGGCGAACGATGGTGAAGCCGGCGGCTAACGCGGCGCCGGTTTTTTCTATGAGCTGCCTCCGAGTCGTGGTTTGAGACATGGCGAAAAGATCTCCTCAGCGGATTATAGCTCCTGCGCAATGCTAGACGAGATCCTCGGGCGGCTTGGTCTCGGTAGCGTACATCCGCTGGCGCGCGTTATGGTGGATTTCGCCGAGGTTCAATCCGGTGAGCGCCGTGGCGATAGCTCCGGTGACAAGCAACGGCAGCGTCAGGGCCAGGAACAGCACAATAGAGAACTCTCTCGCATCTTTCCGCTCCACGCCGAAAACCTCCAGCGCGATCCCGCATGCCACGTTGATGAGGCCGATGTTTGCAGGCGCGTTGGGAACCACGGTGCCCAGCCGCACGATGGCCAGCACCGCGACGGCATCCCAGGCGGATAGGTCCAGTCGGAAAGCCTTCATCAATGCCCAGTAGGAAAGTACCTGCAAAACAAGGTAGAGGAAGCTTACCGGCATCACCCGCGCGAGCGTGTGCCAGTTGCCCATGGTGTGCAGACCCTCCACGACGTGGCGTAACACTGCCGCCCAGCGGCTCTCCCGCACCATGGCGCGGGCATGACTCTTGTGGATCATCACGTAGGCCAGCAGCGCGATCCCGGCGACGACCGCCACTTCCATCAGTCGCACCGTATACGTTAGCCAGCCGGGGATCTCCTTGATCTGCTGCGCCACGACGACGAACGACAGAACCATCCAGAAGCCGTCGATGAGGCGTTCGATGGCGGCCGAGGCGAAGACCACCGAGATCAGTTGATCGTTCCAGTGGGCCACCAGGTAGCAGCGGATCAGCTCGCCGACACGCAACGGCAACACCTCGTTGGCGAACAGCCCGACGAAAATGGCCTGCACTGTGCTCCAGAAGGGCAAGCGGTCCACTGGCCGATAGAGCAGAATCCAACGCCACGCCTGGCAGACGTAGACGGAGAGGTCCAGAGCCACGCCGAGCGCGACCCATTGCCACTCGAGTTGGCGGAGTTGCGGGAGCAAATCGGCGATTCTGTAACTGTGGAACACCCAGAACAGGCAGCCGATGGAGATTGCGTATCCCAGAACTTGCGGCGCCCAGCGGGGCATTTTGCGGCGCGCGTCCCAGGTGCGGGCCAATCGGGACGGCACGCGGTTGGGATCGGGGGGTAGGGATGGATCGATTGGTGGGGGCCCCAAGTGCTTATCATAGCTGGAGCCGCGCTTCGCGCGGCGGGGCCGGGGGTTAGGGGCCGGGGGCCGGGGTTGTGTTCCGGCCTGGATGCTGTCATGGCAGTTTCGCCAGAGCCGATAACCTTGGTAAGCCTATGATTTTGCGCGACCTAGCGCTAAACTTGTTGGCGACGGGCGGGCAATAAGGAACGGCGCCATGGCATATTCTCCGAAGCAGAAGCGCGTGACATTCACTGTTTTGCTGCTGGGAATGGCCTTAGTGGGTTGCCGGTTCGTCAGGATGATGCATCCGGGCGCGCCACCAGATTTCAGCGATTCGCGAAGCGTGTACCGGTTTGCTGGGGGCCGCTGGACTTCGCTGCCGCACCTCCGGGGCGGCACGGAGGGGATCGAGATTTCGCGCAGCGGCTCGGTGTGGGCCACGGCTCCTGGATGCGAGGGTATCGAGCGATGGGACGGCACGCGCTGGGTCCATTACAGGGGCTCGGACTTCGGCGCCACCAGCAACGAGTTGCCCGGCGGTTTCGCGGTGCAGGGCGATGCAGTATGGGCCGCCACAAACGACGGAGTGGCGCGGTTCGATGGCCGGCGCTGGCGGCTGTATCCGGAAGCGGTGAAAACACCGCCCGCCCTGGCTACCGCGGCGGGGCTCTCCGGCGTGTGGGTGCTGGACGACGATGGGAACCTTGCACACTTCGATGGCGAGCGATGGAGCTTCGAAGACCTGAAGGACTCTCCGGTCGCCGCGGACTGGAAGAAGCGGCTCGAAGAGGATGTGCCGGAATTGCGGGTGACCGGCGACGGCGCGGTGTGGCTGATGTTGCGCGCGCTCTGGCGGAGGGATGGCGCGGGCTGGCGCGAGGTCCGGCGCGGCGATTCCGCTACGATGATCGGCCAGGGCGGCGACTCCGTGTGGCTGGGGGCCGGCTCATCGATGCTCGAGCTGAAGCCGGACGGCAGCACCGCCAGGAGTTTCGATCGACGCGACCTGCCGATCCAACAAGGCGCGGCGATCTACCGCGTGGCGGTGTCCGGCGGGAAAATCTGGCTGGCGACCACCAAGGACCTGCTGGCTTTCGACGGAAAACAGTGGCAGCGTTTGGGCACTCCGCCGGGAACCGCCTTTGTGCGCGAAGTGGCGCTCGGAGGAGATGGAAGCGCTTGGGTGGTGGCGGAGCGGCGGTCGATTTTACGGGTGGCGGGCTGGCTCGCGCTTCCGCTGGCAGCGTACGCGCTGACGCTGCTGGCGATCGGCGGGCTGCTGGTGATGTGGGTAAAATCCATGGCGGAAGAGCGCTTGGAAGCGGACCAGGCGGTGGTGCAGGCGGCCGGCGCAGTGCCTGGGCTGGATATCGCGGCCAGGCGGACCGAGTTGAAGAAACGCACACGCATCCTATTGTGGACGGTGCCGCCGTTTTTGATTGGCTATCCTTTTGTGGTGAGGGCCGTGACGTGGGGCCAGGTATATCTGCGGAGCTTGTGGCCCGGTGCGCCGGAGTGGTCCACGTGGGTGGCCGCGCTGGCGCCGGTGGCATTGCCCGGCACTTTCCTGGTGTGGAGATGGTACCGCAAACAGTCGAAATCGGGGCGCACGTACGGGAGGGAGATGCGGGTGGTGCTAAGCGGCGCGGTGTTCCTCTTTTTGATCAACCGGCTGCCGGCGCCGCATTCCCTCGCGGCTGGGGTGGGGTTCACGATCGGGTGCATCCTGCTCTTCCCTGCGCTGCTGCTTTGGCGGGACATTTTGGCGGTGCACTTGACGAAAAAGCCTTGGCTCTCGGGCGAATACGACCGCGCGCTTGGCCGGCTGCGATGGCTGAGCTTTCGCAGCCCGACGCCCCAGATGCTCCTGTTGGAGGGTATCATTCAACAGATGGCCGGCCGGGGCGCGGAAGCAGGGCAGTGCTTGCGCGGGGCGCTGAGCGTGGCCAGAAGCGCGACCCCCGAATTTCGCAGCCGCGCGCTGTGTTGCCTCGGGTTCACGCTCACCGATCTGGGCCGGTATGAAGAATCGCAGCGCTGCATGGAAAGCGTGCTGGCGATGGGCGACAAAACGGGGAGCGCGAGAATCGGGATTGCGGACATGCTGCTCGAACAGGGAAAAGAGCCGGAGAAAGCGCTGGCCCTGATCGAAGAGGCCATCAAGATCAAGAAGAGCCGGCTGGCACTGCCGGAGCGCATGGGAAGCAAAGCGTGGGCGCTGGCGCTGATGGGAAGGCAACGGGAGATGGATGAAGCCGTGGCCACGGCGTTGGGGGCGACCGACCAATCGTTAAAGGCGGTGGCCGCCAGCGTACACCGGCGGATCGGAAAAGCGCTGGTTGCGGCGCAGCGCGTGGCGGAGGCCATCGAGCACTTCCGCACGGCGGTCCGGTCGGATCCGCAGGGGCAGATCGGAACGCTTTCGCGGTTGGAACTGGAACGGCTTGGGGCGCTGGGGGGTTAGGGGGCACCGGATGAACGCGGATAAAGACGACTATATGAAGACCGCCTCAATAGTGCGCGCGATGGGCGTGCTGCCGATTCTGGCCTGCGCCGGCGTTTGCCTGGCGGCGCCGGCCGGCTCGGGCCCACTTTCCGGCGCCGATCTGGCCGGGGCGTCGCTCAACCGCGGCATCGCCCATGTGGCCAAGGGAGACTACGACCTGGCGATACGCGACTTCGACGAAGCGATTCGCGACAGGCCGGACCTGGCTTCGGCATTCGAGAACCGTTGCCGCGCCTATCATCACCAGCACGACGATGCGCGTGCTTTGCCGGATTGCGAACAAGCTATCCGGCTGGATCCCAAGGCGGCCCAGCCACTGTACGGGCGCGGTTCGATTCGATTGCATGCCGGCGACTACGATCGCGCGATGCTCGATTTCGAGCAGGCCATTCGGCTGGATCCGAACCTCGCCTTGGCGTATGCCGGCCGCGGGTTCGTGTATCTGAAGCGGCGCCAATACGACCAAGCGATCCAGGAGTACGGCAAAGCGCTGCGCCTCGGTCCGAGTGGCGACCTTTATTACAACCGTGGCTGGTGCTACATGCAAAAGCCCGACTACGAATCGGCCATCCGCGACTTCGACCAGGCGATCCGCCTGGATCCCAAACTCGCCCAGGCTTACAGAGTGCGCGCGGCGGCCTACTTCGAGCGCGGCCGGTACGACGAGGCGATCCAGGATTACGGGCAGACGCTGCGCCTCGCTCCGGATCCCGGCGCCTATTACAACCGCGGCCGGTGCTACCTTCGGCAAGGCCACTACGGGCGGGCGATGCCGGATTTCGACCAAGCCGTCCGTCTTGCGCCCAATGTGGCTGCGGCCTACAGCGGCCGCGCGTACGCCCACACCAAGCGGTACGAATACGACCAGGCGATCCAGGACTACGACCATGCGTTGCGCCTGAGTCCAGGCGCCGACGATTACTACAGCCGCGGCTGGGCCTACTACCAGAAGGGTGCCTATGTTTTCGCGTTTCGGGATTTCGCGCGGGCCTCATGGCTGCGGCCGGCGATCCTGGGCCGATGGATCTGGACTCCGCTTTTGCCCGCGCTCTGGCTGGTCTCCGCGTTGCTGCGGCGGCGGAAGGCGAAGCAAGCTGAAAGCAACGGGACGGTCGTGCCCGATGCGGCGCGTGTGTGACTAGAGTCTATCCGCTGGCCCTTACACGGCTGTCCCTTCACTAAGAACGTCTTTGGAATCGCACCCTCGCCCGCGAGCGTGAACGCACCGAAATCCTTACACCATTCGCCGTCCGGCACTTAGGGATTCGTTTTGATCCACTTAGTCAACCGAATCATGTCGTCTTCGGTGATGGACCGATCCTTGACTCGCTGTTGAAGGTGAACACGGACGGCCTTTGGCAGTTGCGTCCAGTCGACATGCGGCATGAATTAATCGTGGTAATCCACGCCGAAGACTTCTTTCTCGATCTGTTTCCATTGCCCCTGCGAGTTGTTAGCGTCAGGCTCACTCCGGAAGGTCCGAATCATCTCCCGCAACTTCCCTTCTCTAGCTTCAATGACACGTTCGACCAGAGCTTCGCCGGATTGCAGCACGGACGCCATCTGCTCGTTATTGATGCTTTCGGCAGCGTCGATCAGGCCCCGGGTCCCGAGGGAACGCGCGGCTTCTACGATGCAATCGACTGGAACGAGCATGGAGCCGTCTTGTTCAACGTGTCCCATCAGAAAAACCTTGTCGCCAAAACGTGCGGTCATTTTCCGCAGCTCGGCTGGCGAGAGCGTCACGTCTTCACTCGCCAGCTCGGTCACGAATTGCTTGAAGGTCAGCATCGTAGTTTCGCTACGTCGTCCCTTCATTATGCACTTTTCTTGGTTAGCCGTTAGTGCGGTGGCCGTTAGTGGGGTTCTTAAGCATTTTTTGGGAAGACAACCGCTCCCTGACGGTCCTTGCGAAATCAAGCGAGGACGAGCTGCGCTCGTCTTGGCAGGCGAAAGCGCCTGCCCCACCACACCATCCGGGGCCCCACCGCTACCAATTCACCAGCCGCCGGATGCCCCGCGCTTGCCGCTTACTGGCGATGAACTCCTGTTCGTTACTCAGCGTGATGAGCCAGCGCTGGCTGCTCAGCGCGCTCATCTTGCGGACGTGATCGACGTTCACCAGGGCGTTGCGGTGGATACGCTGAAAGCTGGTGCTTCGCAGCCGCTCCTCCAACGTCTTGAGCGTCTGGGTGGCCTGGTAGCGCTTGCGCGCGGTGGCGATCCAGACGATGTCGCCCTCGGCATGAAAGGAGAAAATCTCGTGGGCGTCGAGCAGGAAATATTCGACGCCGGCTTTGCCCACGATCTTCTTCAGACGCTGTCCGGGAAGCAGCGGCCCGGCAATCTCCTGCAAGTGCGCCAGCCTCTCGACGGCCTCCTGACCGGTGATGCGCCGGACCTTTTCGATGGCCGCCGCCAGCCGGTCCTGCCCGACCGGCTTCAGCAGGTAATCGATGGCGCCGGCCTCGAAAGCCTCCAGCGCGTACTGGTCGTAAGCGGTGACGATCACGATCACCGGCATGTGGGTCGAGTGGCGGATCTTGCGGATCACTTCGAAGCCGCCCATTTCGGGCATCTGGAGATCCAGCAGAACCAGGTCCGGGTGCTGGCTGGCGATGCGCTCCAGCGCCGCTACGCCGTTGTCCGCCTCGCCCACCACGTCAACGCCGCGCATGGATTCCAACTCCTCGCGCAGCACTTTGCGCGCGACCGGCTCGTCGTCCACGATGAGAGTCTTTAACCCCATCTCTAGGAAAGCGCGGGCGTCCCTACGAGTGGGGACGCGGTACGCATGCGCGCGTGCGCCACAGGGAGAGTGAAGGCCACCGTGGTAACGCCGTTGGCCGCTTGAATATCGAAGCGGGCTTCGGCGCCGTAACACAGCTCCAGGCGGCGGCGGACGTTGGTCAGGCCGATGCCCGATGGCGGCGACAGGCCAGGAGGCCTGTCCCACATGCCGGAGTTGGACACCTCCACGGAGACGGCCCGATCGTTCGCCCGGATCTTGAGATGCACGAACCCCTCTCCCATACGGGAGGCCACGCCGTGCTTCACCGCATTCTCCACCAGCGGCTGAATCGAAAGCAGGGGGATGGTCACGCGCAGAGCGAATTTGTCGGCGTCCACCTCCGTGTGCAGCTTGGAGCCGAGGCGCAATTCCTCGATTTCCAGATAGGCGCGCACGATGCGCAGCTCCTCTTCGACCTCCACCAGGGTGCGTTCGGAGCGCAACAGGTAGCGATACACGTCCGCCAGATTCAACACCAGCCGGCGGGCCTCCGCGTTACCGCGATCGATGGCGCCGTACAGCGTGTTCAGGGAATTGAACAAAAAGTGCGGGGTGGTCGGCGCCTGCAGGGCCTTCAACTCGGCCTGCGAGACCAGGTTTTGCATCTGGACGCTGCGGAGTTGTTCGGCCTGTTCGGCGACGGCGGCGCCCAGGCGCGCCAGCACGCCGAGATCT
>Ga0182018_10005127_pt1 | contig 10668 bp, 10 predicted proteins | sample 812P2MmetaG_FD_120490 | JGI IMG/M metagenome (GOLD analysis project Ga0182018, IMG submission 120490) | Permafrost microbial communities from Stordalen Mire, Sweden - 812P2M metaG | ecosystem: Environmental > Terrestrial > Soil > Wetlands > Permafrost | place: Sweden: Stordalen | collected... | reverse complement strand
GACTGAACAGCGAAGGCGTCACGCAGACTCCTCCGCCGGATCCAGGTCGGCCAGGTACTCGTCCAGTCTTGCGTCGAATTCCGAGAGCCACTGCCCGTCGATGTAGGCCTTGAGAATCCGACGGACCTCGAACTTTCCCTGCTCGCCTCGGAGCTGGTGCAGGAAGCCCAGATCGCACACCTTCTTGATGGTGGCGTCGATGTTGTCCACCAGGAGCGCTTCGTTTGTGGAGTCGGGCATGAATAAGCGGAGCATCTCGATGATCTGGTCGCGACTGAGCACAAGCCGGACATCGGAGCTGCTGGCATCGAACTCCGCCAGGCGCTTGCGTAACAGGGCCAGGAGCACACTCACCTTGAAGGAAAGGGTGTGTCTGGCCACGAGTCGTGGAAACTCGGGTGCGTCGCGGTCGGTGAACTGACTGCGTACGTAGGCATACCCCTCGGCTTCATCGACGACGACGTTCAGTCCGAGGACCGACACAAAGTCACTTACGTGGCTCCGTAAGCCGAGGAGGAGACTCCACAGCTTTTCGTGCGTGTCCCGATAAAGGGGACCCTTCATCAGGTGGACCAGCACCTGTGACAGTTCTGTAGGTTCGTTCAGCGCGCCGCTAAGGTTCTCGGTCATCTCGACTCCGAACGGTCTCGACTGAACGAAACTGCGGGTAGATCGGCCACACGTTCGACTTCCCCGGCACTCCACCGGATCTGGTCGCGTCGCTCCTCGTCGAACACAACAGCAAGGCCGGGTTCCTGCAGTGACAGGTACCCGACTAGTTCGGCCAGACCTTGCTCTAGGGGGTCGCTACTGACCACGTCGGTGAGTCCCACTTGGTCATTTCTTCCGAGCGAGCTGAGTACCCGTCTCATCAGTGCATCCCGGTCGACATACAACTGGCTCAGCATGGCCGAGGAATCGAAGTCGTCGTTCCCGTGCTCCATGGATTCGGTCTCGAGTGAGTGACGGCGCGAACGGCGATAGAGGGGACGCTCCATAGGTAGGTTGATGGAGACGCCCGAGTCGTCCAGCTCCATGACCACGATCCGGTCGGGCCGGCTACGGACCCGCAGCGCCTTGGCCTCGATCGAACGGAGTAAGTCGAAGACACGCCGGTTCTCCAGCCACACCTGATCATCGAGAAAGCGCCGGAGTTGTTCGGAGAGGAGACGGACGGTGGCCTGCGTACGTTCGCTGGCATCGATCCAATCGAAATGGATGCGGAGGAGTCGCCTGTCTTGATCACCGAGCTCCTGGATGTGCTGGAGCCGATCGAGCAGGTCAGTGAGTTCCGTCTGCTTGTGATGAGACAGCAAGAAGTCGTAGAAAGCCTGGAAGCTGCGGCCCTGATCGGATTCGGCGATATTTGTACGGCTACCGAGTGCCTCGTCGAGCAAAGCGCCCTTCGATCCTGACCAGCCGGCGATCTGCTCTCGGAGCGTCCGGTCGAGTCCTCGGAAGTTCTCCTCTACCTGGCGGAAGTCGGCGAGAAGCTCCCGTGATGTGCGGGCAAACTGCTGATACCGGTCGCGCTGGCTCACCGCGTCCAGCATCGATAGTTCTCCTTGCTTAGCGCGGGCGATCTCCTCGTCGATCTCCGCCCGCCGCCGGCGGAGCTCTGCAAGTCGGCGCTCGGGGTCGTCATCGGCGCCGAACACCATCTGTCGGAGCAGCTCGAAGACGGTGTTCAGTCGTGACTCCGTCCCGATAAAGTCACGGCTGGGAAGATCTTGCACCCACAGAAGCGCCTTCTCGACTGCCGGGGCCAGGTCGAAGTGTGCTTCGTCGGCTCCGGCCGGATAGTACTTTCGGAGCCAGGCGTGGTCGGGAGAAGCCCAGTCGTCAAGATAGGCGGCCGCGGGTCTCGGAAAGGCGTCCTCACCGAAGCGCTGGTTGAGTGCGTAGAGCGCCTCATCCAACTCGGCGGCAAGCGTGGTCGCCGGAATGCCACTGGCGTTGCCATCGACGAACATCCGGCCGAGGAAGCTGAGCACCAGAGCGACGTTATTCGAGCGCAGAAGAGCCCAGGCCGGGTGTTGGTTCCTCAGGAGGACGATCTCGTCGTAGTTCATCGGCGCGGTGCTCTCCCGTCCTCGGATGCGGGAAGTCCCCAAAAACGGGACGTCTGGCAACGAGAGAATCGTAGGCCGTGGGTGTGACGTCAATCATCAGTCTGGCGGCTTCAGCGTCGGTCGTTGGCTACGCCGACAACTTCCACCGGGGGAACCAATATCCAGGCCTGTTGTCAACTGTCACGTCCGGCGCGAGGGGCGTTCGAGACAACCCGACGACACCACCAGCTTCAGGGACGACAAACATGTCCCCGACTGTTTCGCCCCGTCCCGCAGAGGATCAATCTAATTGTTGGCTTTTGTTCAGGGGGATCTGCAATGCCTTCATGCCCCCTGAAGTGGGCTTTCGCTCCGGGCAATGGGTTAGCTGCAGGAAATTGTTGGCTCTGTTGCTTACGCAACTACTTTCTTAAAGCTCTCTGACCTGGACTTGTCAGCGCGCTTGGAGGGACTCGAACCCCCAACCTTCTGATCCGTAGTCAGATGCTCTATCCAATTGAGCTACAAGCGCCGGGTGATGTCGTGCCGCCGCGATGCCCGAGGGCCCACAGACTCCGGAGGGCCGGAGCCGACGACAGCGAGTGATCTTATCCGCGCCACCGGACCCAACCCCCTGGTCGTCGGGCGGCGGTGGGGCGCTCACGTCTCGGGGTCCAGTCCGATGGGGTTGAGGACGGGGATCAGCCCGAGTTCGGCGATCCGGGCGGCCATCGGCTTGAGCAGGGTCCTCAACTCGGCTGTGGCCTCGTCGCCGATCTTCCGCCACGGCTCGACGGCCATCCGGTCGGTGGCCTCTTCGATCTCCTGGCGGGCCGCCACCCCGACCGGGGTGAGCTTCCCGGGATCGGTCTCGTCCAACCACCCTCTCGCCACCATGGCGCGCTCGGCGCCTTCCCACTCCTCGTCACTCCAACCCCGGGCCGGCTGCAACACACCACGGGACACGCCGCCGGCGCCGACAAAGGAGATGTGGGCCTCGAGCCCGTTGAGGCCGGCGTCGACGAGCGCGGCCACATGGCCGTCGCCGCGATGCTCCCGCAGGATCGTCGTCGCCTGCCACACCACGAGCATCGGATCATCCGGCCATGCCAGCGCGGCGTTCGCCGCCGCCAGCGGCCGGCCGACGGTGGTCACGCTCTCGGCCGCCCGGCGGGCGATGGCGGCGGCCGACGCCAGGTCGGAACCGCTCCGGTTGGATCCGAAGATCCGTCCAAAGGCGCGGTCGACCCCGGCCAGGCGTGCCTCGAGCACTGTCGCCGGAGAGGCGAATCCCCACGCGTCGGGCAGCGCCCGGGTGACCAGCCTGGGGGCGAAGTTGTAGAACGTCGCCGTCGTCACGGCCGGCTCCACCGCGCCCATCGGCGCCGAGCGCCCGGCGAAGTACCCCATCCAGAAGCCCTTCAGCCCGCAGGCGCGGAACTCCTCGTCCGCCTCGGGGGCGAAATACGTCACGGCGTGCAGTGTGTCGAAGACCCGCCACATCCGCCTGGCCGTCGCCGGAGTGCTCATGAGTTCAGACGAGCATCCGCACGTTCGACACGGTGACGGCCCGACCCCCGAGGATCACCCGGTCACCGGCCACCTTCATCCGGACGATCCCGCCGCGTTCCGAGGCCTGCTCTCCCACCAGCTCGGTCCTCCCCAGTCGCTCGGCCCAGAACGGAGCCAGGGTGCAGTGCGCCGACCCCGTGGCCGGGTCCTCGGGGATGCCGACGGCCGGGGCGAAGACACGGCTGACGCAGTCGATCCCCGCCCGGTCACCGGGGGCCGTCACGATCACGCAGCGGACCCCGAGGGTGGCGATCGCCGCCAGATCGGGACGGAGCGACCGGACGGCACCGGCGTCGGCCAACTCGACGAGGAGGTCGGTCCGTCCGCGGCCGCACCACCGGATCCCGGGGATGTCGAGCGTGGGCGGCGTCTCGGCCACCACCGGCGGGTCGGCCGGAAAGTCCATCTCGATCCACCCGTCGTTCCCGTTCGTGCACGTGAGCAGCCCGCTCTTGGTCACGAAACGACCACTTCCCCCGAGGACGTGGGCGGTGGCCAAGGTGGCGTGCCCGCACAGATCGACCTCGACCGACGGGGTGAACCACCGCAGGTCGTACGACCCATCGGTCCGGGCGACGGCGAACGCCGTCTCCGAGAGGTTCATCTCCCGGGCGATCAGCTGCATCTCGCTCTCGTCGGGGAAGCGGTCGACCACGGCCACCGCCGCCGGATTGCCGGCGAACGGTCGGTCGGTAAAGGAGTCCACCACCGTCAGGTCGAAGGGCATGACCCACTCTACGATCCCGGTCGCCGGGCCCTGACTGGTGCCGACCAGCCTCCCGCGGGCGTCGGATCGGGCCCGGGGACGAGATCTGACGGAGCGTTAGACTCGCCCGATGGCCCCCACCAAGAGCGCGGTCCCCGCCGTCGACGGCTGGTTCACGACGGACGGAGCACCGGCGCTCCTCGGCAGTCGCTGCCGCGCCTGTGGAACGTACGCCTTCCCGCGCGAGTCGACCTTCTGCCGCAATCCCGATTGCGACGGCCAGGAGTTCGACGAGACCCCCCTGAGCCGGCGCGGCCATGTCTGGTCCTACACCGACGCCCGCTACCAGCCCCCCCTGCCCTACCGGGCGGCCGATCCCTACGAGCCCTTCTGCATCGCCGCCGTCGAGCTGGCGGCCGAGAAGATGGTGGTGATGGGTCAGGTCGTCCCCGGTGTCGGGGTCGACGACCTCTCCATCGGCGCCGAGGTCGAGCTGGTCACCGACGTCCTCTACGAGGACGACGACCACCAGTACCTCGTCTGGAAGTGGCGCCCGGTGGCACCCGGCGACCACGCCGCCGCGGCCGACCATGGGGGAGATGCTCATGGCTGACGACAAGCGGGTGGCCGTCCTCGGTGTCGGGATGCACCCCTGGGGGAAGTGGGGACGCAACTTCGTCGAGTACGGGTTGACCGCCGCCCGCGCCGCGCTGGCCGACGCCGGCCTGGCCTGGCGCGACGTCCAGTTCGTCTCGGGGGCCGACACCATCCGCAACGGCTATCCCGGCTATGTGGCCGGTGCCACCTTCGCCCAGGCCCTCGGCTGGACCGGCGCCCGCGTCGCCAGCTCCTACGCCGCCTGTGCCTCGGGCGCCACCGCCGTCGCCGCCGCCCGGGCCCAGATCCTCGCCGGCCTCTGCGACGTGGCCCTCGTCGTCGGCGCCGACACCACCCCCAAGGGCTTCTTCGCCCCCGTCGGCGGCGACCGCAAGGACGACCCCGACTGGCTCCGGTTCCATCTCATGGGAGCGACCAACCCGACCTACTTCGCCCTCTACGCCCGTCGGCGCATGGAGCTCTTCGGAGCGACCGAGAACGACTTCGCGGCGGTGAAGGTGAAGAACGCCCGGCACGGTCTGGCCAACCCCAACGCCCGCTACCGCGCCGAGGTCACCACCGACGAGGTCCTCGCCTCACCGATGGTGGCGGACCCTCTACGCCTCCTGGAGATCTGTGCCACTTCGGACGGGGGCGCCGCCCTGGTCCTGGCCAGCACCGACTTCGCCCGTCGCCACGCCGGCGGCACCGGCCTCGTGACCATCCCGGCCGTCTCCACCGTGACGCCGCGCTTTCCCCAGACCGTGATCGAGATGCCGAACTTCGCCACCGACTCGGCCGTCTCCGTCGACGGCGGGATCGGATCCGGCTTCCGCCACTCCATCGCCCACGCCGCCTACGAGGAGGCCGGCATCGGTCCCGAGGACGTCGACGTGGCCGAGGTCTACGACCTCTCGTCGGCCCTCGAGCTCGACTGGTACGAGGACATCGGCCTCTGCAAGGAAGGGGAGGCGGAACGTCTCCTGCGCGACGGCGACACGGCCGTCGGCGGCCGCATCCCGGTGAACCCGAGCGGTGGTCTCTCGTGCTTCGGCGAGGCCATTCCGGCCCAGGCCATCGCCCAGGTCTGCGAGCTCGTCTGGCAGCTCCGCGGCCAGGCCCAGGGGCGCCAGGTCGACGGGGCGCGCGTCGGGGTGACGGCGAACCAGGGCCTCTTCGGTCACGGCTCGTCCGTCATCGTCACCACCTAGCCGACGGGGCGCGTCCTCAAGTGTCCGACGTCGTCCTGCTCGAGGTGGCGTACCGGGTGGCCACCGTCACCCTCAACCGGCCCGACGCCCGCAACGCCATGTCGATCGAGCTCATCGACGCCCTCGGACGCCTGGTCGGAGAAGCCGACGGCCGCGTCGACGTCGACGTCCTCATCCTTACGGGCACCGACCCCGCCTTCTGTGCCGGCCTCGACCTGAAGGAGCTCGGCCGCGACGGCGGTGTCCTGCGGCGCGATCGCGCCGTCAACGGGGCCGCTGCCGACCACGACAACGGTGAGGCCCGCCGACAGGTCCGGGGGCCCACGCTGCCGACGTCAAAGCCGATCATCGGGGCCATCAACGGTGTGGCCATCACCGGCGGCCTCGAGCTGGCGCTCAACTGCGATTTCCTGGTGGCCTCGGAACGGGCCCGTTTCGCCGACACCCACGCCCGCGTGGGTGTCCACCCCCTCTGGGGTCTGACCGTGACCCTGCCCCAGGCCGTCGGCATCCGCCGGGCCCGCGAGATGAGCGCCACCGGCAACTTCGTCGACGCCCGCCTTGCCCTCGAGTGGGGACTCGTCAACCACGTCGTCGACCACGACGAGCTCCTCCCCTTCGCCCACCGTCTGGCCGCCGATATCGTCTCGTCCGATCAGCGCGCCCTACGCGCCATCCTCGCCACCTACGAGACAGCCTCGCGGGTCCCCGGCGCCGAGGCGCGGGGGACCGAGAGGGCGGCGGCGGCCGTCTTCCAGCGCGGCGGTGTCGACCCCGCCGACATCGAGCGGCGCCGGCGCGGCGTCGTCGACCGGGGACGCTCCCAGGTCTGAGTCGATGACTCCCGGCGCCCCCCCTCCGCACGACGACGCCCACGACTGGGTGACCCGCGACGCGGCGGTCGTCTGGCACGGCTTCACCCAGATGTCCACCTACATCGACAACACCCCGGTCATCGTGGACCACGCCGAGGGCCGCGAGCTCATCGACGTCGACGGCCGTCGCTATCTCGACGCCATCTCGTCGCTCTGGGTCACCACCCTCGGCCACCGGGTCCCCGAGCTCGACGCCGCGCTCCGTCGCCAGCTCGACCTCGTCGCCCATTCCACACTCCTCGGCCACGGCAACCGGGTGGTGGTGGAGCTGGCCGAGGCGTTGGCTGGCGTGGTCCCGGTGGACTCACCCCACTTCCTCTTCGCCTCCGACGGGGCCTCGGCCGTGGAGCAGGCCCTGAAGATCGCCTTCCAGTACTGGACGAACAAAGGCGTCGAGGGCCGGACGCGCTATTTGGCGCTCGGCCACGCCTACCACGGTGACACGGTCGGCTCCCTCTCCCTCGGCGGCGGGGGCTTCGGGACCGATGTCTTCGACGCGCTGCGCTTCCCCGTGGTCCGCACCCCCGGCTACGACGACCCGGGCTGGGCCGACAAGGCGGTGGCGTCCGTCGAGCGTCACGCCGGCGAGCTCGCCGCCGTGGTCATCGAACCTCTCGTCCAGGGGGCCGCCGGCATGCTCGTCACCGAACCCGCCGAGGTCGCCCGTCTGGCCGACGCCGCCCGGCGCGCCGGGGTCCTCCTCATCGCCGACGAGGTGGCCACCGGCTTCGGCCGCACGGGCCGGCTCTTCGCGTCGGAATGGTCTGGCCTCCGGCCCGATCTCCTCTGCCTGGGAAAGGGCCTTACCGGGGGCTACCTCCCCATGTCGGCCACGGTGGCCTCGGGCAACGTCCATGACGCCTTCCTCGGCGAGGACCTCGGACCGCGCACCTTCTACCACGGGCACTCCTTCGCCGGGAACGCGCTGGCCGCCGCCGTGGCCCTCGAGCACCTCCACCTCATCGAACGCGACGACGTCCTCGGCAACGTCGCCGCCCGCGCCGGCCAGCTCGACGCTCTGCTCTCGGCGTCGGTCGCCCCCCTGGCGCCGGTCCTCTCGGTCCGCCAGCGCGGGCTCATGGTGGGTATCGAGCTCCGGCCGCCGCGTCCGGGGCTGCGGTGGGGCCGCCGGGTCTGCGCCGCGGCGGTCCGTCGCGGAGTCCTGCTGCGCCCGCTCGGCGACGTCGTCGTCGTCATGCCCCCCCTCACGGTCACGGCCGACGAGATCGACCGCATCGTCTCGACACTGGTGGACTCTCTGGCCGAGGTGGCGTCATGAATGTCTCGGTCGGGTCGAAGACGGTGTGGTCGTCACTGGTCGAGGCGCGCAACGACCGCCTCCATGCCGAGGGCCGGTGGCGCCATCCCGTCACCTTCGACGCCCGCGGTCCCGAGGGTGTGCTCACCGAGGACGGCGACAAGGTGGTGGCCTTCGCCTCCAACGACTACCTGGGCCTCTCGATGCACCCGTCGGTGATCGCCGCCGCCCACGCGGCCCTCGACCTCTGGGGCTCGGGGGCGGGCGCCAGCCGCCTCGTCACCGGCAGCCGGCCCTGTCACGAGGAGCTCGAGCAGGAGCTGGCCTCGTGGAAGGGCACCGAACGGGCCGTCGTCTTCCCCACCGGGTTCGCCGCCAACCTCGGGGTCCTCTGTGCTTTCGCCGATGGCGGGGTCCGCATCTGCTCCGACGAGCTCAACCACGCGTCGATCGTCGACGGGGCCCGCCTGTCGCGCGCCGAGGTCGTCGTCTACCGTCACGGCGACGTCGACCACCTCGAGTCCCTCCTCGATCAGGCGCCGGGCCCCACCCTCGTCGTCACCGACGTCGTCTTCTCCATGGACGGTGACGTCGCCCCTGTCCGGGAGATCGCCGACGCCTGCCGTCGCCACGGCGCTCTCCTCGTCCTCGACGAGGCCCACGACGTCCTCGGCCCCGACATCGGCCCCGCCCTCGCCGGTGTCGACGTCCTGCGGGTGGGCACGCTGTCCAAGACCCTCGGATCCCTCGGCGGCTTCGTGGCCGGCACGCGCCCGTTCATCGATCACCTCGAGAACCGCGCCCGCTCCTACATCTTCACCACCGCGCCCACCCCGGCCGACGCTGCCGCCGCCCTGGCCGCGCTGCGCGTGCTCGTGTCACCCGAGGGGACGGCCCTGCGCGCCCGGCTCGCTGCCCACGTCGAGTCCGTGGCCCCCGGCCACACGAGTCCCATCATCCCCGTCGTCCTCGGGAGCGACGAGCGGGCGGTGGTCGCCTCGGCCGTCCTGCGCCACCACGGTGTCTGGGTGCCGGCCATCCGGCCGCCCACCGTCCCCCCGGGGACGGCCCGCCTGCGCGTCACGCTGTCGGCGGCCCATACCGCCGAGCACATCGCCCTGCTCCTCGAGGCGCTTCGCGCCGTCTCCCCGGTCGGGTCTCCACCGTCGCCGTGATCGGGACCCGCCCGGCAGTCATCGTCCTGGTGGCGGGCACCGGTACCGATGTCGGCAAGACCTGGCTGTCGGCCCGCCTGCTCGAGGCGTGGCGCCGGGCCGGGCTCTCGGTGGCGGCCCGCAAGCCGGCCCAGTCCTTCGCCGTCGGCTCGGGCCCGACGGACGCCGAGGTCCTGGCGACGGCGAGCAGCGAAGACCCGACGACCGTCTGCCCGCCGGCGCGTTGGTACCCGGTCCCCCTCGCCCCGCCCATGGCCGCCGTCGCCCTCGGCCTTCCCCCACCCACGGTCGCCGACCTCGTCGGTGAGCTCGTCTGGCCCTCGCCCGCCGTCGACGTGGGGCTGGTGGAGACAGCCGGGGGGGTCCGGTCCCCGCAGGCCGCCGACGGTGACGTCCTCGACATGGTCTCGGCCCTGGCACCGGACCGGGTCGTCCTCGTGGCCGACGCCGGACTGGGCACCATCAACGCCGTGCGTCTCAGCATGGAGGCTCTGGTCGAGCGCTCCACACCGGTCGTGGTCCTGAACCGCTACGACCCGTCGTCCGACCTCCACCGGCGGAACCTGGCTTGGCTCCGCGACGTCGACGCCATGGAGGTGACGGAAGCGACGGAGGCGGGCCTCGTGGCGCAAGCGACGGGGCTCGCCTACCCGTCGACGCCGGGGGCGACGAGGACGATCTTGCCCAGCTTGCCGCCGGCGGCGAAGCGCTCATAGGCCTCGGCCGCGTCTTCCATCGGGTACGTCGCCTCCACCGGGACGCGCAGACGTCGTGACCGGGCCAGGGGCAGCACGTGCGCCTCGACCGCTCTGGCCACGGCCGCCTTCTCCAGGACCGATCGGGCGCGCAGCGTCGAGCTCGAGAGGCGCGCCCGCCGGTGCATCAGAGCCAGCAGATCGACCTCGACGCGGGCGCCGCTGCCGACCCCGATCACAGCGATCCGTCCCCCGATGTTCAGGGCACCGATGGCGCCCGGCAGGCTCGCGGCGCCGACCAGCTCCAACACCACGTCGAACGGCCCGAACCCCAGGGCCTCCTCGGGGTCGACGGCGTGGTCGGCCCCGAGGGCGGCCACCGCCTCGCGCAAGGCGGGCGAACGCACCGAGGCCACCGTCGTGGCCCCGGTGGTGGCGGCCAGCTGCACGCCGGCCGTCCCCACGCCGCCGGCGGCGGCCGTCACGAGCACGCGCTCACCCATGGCCAGTCCGCACTGCGTGAACAGG
>Ga0182018_10005126_pt1 | contig 10670 bp, 10 predicted proteins | sample 812P2MmetaG_FD_120490 | JGI IMG/M metagenome (GOLD analysis project Ga0182018, IMG submission 120490) | Permafrost microbial communities from Stordalen Mire, Sweden - 812P2M metaG | ecosystem: Environmental > Terrestrial > Soil > Wetlands > Permafrost | place: Sweden: Stordalen | collected... | reverse complement strand
CTTTGTATCAAGCGATGGATGCTCCGAAAGGGAATGCTGGGTGCCGAAACCCAGTGTTCATCATTCCTTTTAGAGCATCCTTTCTTTTTTAGCTAGAGACTTGGCGAATAATCCAGGCTAGCACGCCGCTGGCTTTCACCTCCGCCTTACCCAAGCGCCAGATCCAGCTAGGCTTGCGATTGTCGTTCTGAGGCAACCGGGTCTGACGCAATCCGCGGTGTCTCGCGTCTCGGTTTTCGAGAGGTGGGACACTCCGCATCCAAATCGCACTCGGGCGCCTTGCCACTCACCTGTGCAGAACGCGGATGAAAAGGCCCGCGAGTGACGCTCCAATCAGCGGGCCAAGAATCGGAACCGGAGCATAGCCCCAGTCTGAAGTTCCTTTGCCCGCAATTGGAAGGATGCTGTGCGCGAGGCGAGTAGGAAGGTCTCGCGCAGGATTCATGGCATAACCCGTGGTTCCTCCCAACGAAAGGCCGATGCCCCACACCAGGCATCCGATCAGGTAGGGCCCGGCAACGCCAACCCACCCCGAGGAAATCAGGGTTCGTGAAAAAATTGCTCCGGCAACAAAGATAAGAATAAAAGTGCAGATGATTTCGCTGAGCACGTTGGCATAGAAATTCCGGATCGCTGGCACGCCGCAAAAACACACCCGTTTCAGCTCCGGATCTTCCGTTTCCTTCCAGTGCGGTCCGAAATGAATCCAGACCACAATCGACCCCCCAAACGCCCCCAACATCTGCGCCAGCGAGTAGGACAAGACTTTGCTATAGCTGCCGCTGGCCACAGCCAATCCAAGAGTGACCGCAGGGTTGATATGGGCATCTCTGCTTCCGCATGCGATAGCGACAAACACGCCCGACATCACGGCAAACGCCCAGCCGCTCGTGATGACCATCCATCCCGACCCTTGCGCTTTGGAATGTTTCAGCACGACGTTCGCGACGCATCCGTTTCCCAGGACAATCAAGACGAGCGTTCCCATGAACTCGCCCAGCAATGGTGAAGTCATTATTCAATCCACCTTTCAAAAAATGCAGCGCAACTTACTGGGGTAGCCCGCTCCCTGCGCAGTCATCGAAGGGGCGGGTGCGAGCGCTGTCACATCATTCAGGTCCGATCCCCGCGGACAGTCTCATCTGAGACCAGACGGCAGAGACCTGTCTTTATGAGACCGAGGCTACGCACCTGGGTTTATATTTCTTAAGTTCCAGCCGGGCAATCAAGGCGCGATGCACCTCGTCGGGTCCGTCCGCAATGCGCAGCGTGCGGATCGCAGCAAACATGTCGGCCAGAGGCACATCCTCGGAAACGCCAGCGCCTCCGTGCATTTGGATCGCCTGATCGATGATCTCCAGCGCAATGTTCGGCACCGCGACTTTGATCTGGGAAATCTCGCTGCGGGCGCCTTTGGTCCCGAATTCGTCAAGCATCCACGCCGCCTTGAGGGTAAGCAGACGGGCTTGCTCCAGTTGGATGCGAGCGTTGGCAATGACGTCGGCATTGGCCCCCAGTTCCGCCAGAGGTTTGCCGAAAGCCACCCGCCCCAGCGAGCGGCGGCATAAAAGCTCCAGTGCACGTTCCGCCGCTCCGAGCGTGCGCATGCAGTGATGAATGCGCCCCGGACCCAGTCTCCCTTGCGCGATTTCAAAACCGCGGCCCGGTCCGGCGACGATGTGATCGAAAGGCACCCGGACATCGGTGAAGCTCACTTCGCCATGGCCGAAGGGCGGGTCATAGGATCCAAACACAGGCAACATGCGTTCAATCTTGACGCCCGGGCTATCAAGCGGCACCAGCACCATGGAATGACGCTGATATCTCGATGCGCCGCAATCCGTGATACCCATGAAGATGAGCAGCCGACAATGCGGATGGCCGACTCCGGAACTCCACCACTTCCGGCCGTTGAGGACGACATGATCTCCCTCGATCAGCGCGGTGGCTTGCATGTTCGTGGCGTCCGAAGAGGCGACGTCGGGCTCGCTCATGCAGAACGCGGAACGAATCTCACCCGCGAGCAGAGGCCTGAGCCAGGTCAGTTTTTGTTTTTCCGAACCATATTTCACCAGAACTTCCATGTTGCCGGTGTCAGGTGCATTGCAGTTGAATACCTCGGGCGCAATCGAGCACCGGCCTGTGATTTCCGCTAACGGCGCGTATTCCACATTGGTGAGCGCGGCGCCATACTCGTGGCCAGGGAGAAACAGATTCCATAGCCCGGCCTCCCGAGCCTTGGCCTTCAAAGCTTCCATCACCGACGGCTGTTTCCAGCCGCGCCAGTCGGGGAGATTCTGCACTTGCGCGCAATACTCAGGCTCCGCCGGCAGGACGTGATCCTGCATGAACGCCGAAAGGCGTTGGACATAGCTCCGGGCTTTCGGTGACAAAGAAAAGTCCATGGATAGTTGCTAGGCGCCGACCCTTCAAGCCCTCTAGCCTAGCGATGCCGGCAGAATTCTCCTAATGAATCCTGTGAATCCTATAATATATACGCCGTGCATTTAAGTCAGGTTGACCTGAACTTGTTCGTGGTGCTGGAAGCCATCTATCGCGAGGGCAACCTGACTCGCGCGGGACTGCAACTGAATCTCACTCAACCCGCGATCAGCCACGCGCTGAAGAGACTGCGCGATCTTCTGCAGGACCCGCTCTTTGTGCGCCAGGGACCGCGCATGGTGCCGACGCCGTTCACCCGGAACATGATTGAGCAGGTGCGACAGGCGCTGCAGATTCTGGAAGTGAACCTCAGCGAGAGCCGCAATTTCGTTCCTGAAAACACGCGCAGGAACTTTCACCTGTCGTTGTGGGAATACGCTGAGGCCCTGATTCTTCCGCACCTGCTGCGGCGGTTGGCGCGAGCCGCTCCGGGAATGTCGATCTCGACGTCACGTGTCAAGCGTCGCGATCTGGAGACTGAACTGGCGAACGGTTCAGTCGATCTGGCCATCGACATCCCCATGACGATCAGCGATCGCATTCGGCAAAAGCGCCTCCTCAATGAACCGTTCGTGGTCATCGCCCGGGAAGGTCATCCGGCAATCGCCGGCGAACTTGACTTGGATACTTACCTGGCGCAGCGCCACATTCAAGTCTCCTCCCGACGTTACGGTCCCAGCCTGATCGACATCGAACTCGGCAGACGTGGCCTTCGCCGGCAAGTGTTTTTGCGCAGCCAGCACAACCTCACGGCCTGCATGGTGGTGAGTAAGACGGATATGCTGCTGACTCTACCGGAGCGGCACGCACAACTGATGAATACAGGGTTCACGAATCAGTCGTATCCTTTTCCATTGCAAGCGCCACGCCTCGAAGCCCACCTGTATTGGCACGAGAGTGTGGAGAATGATCCGGCAAACCGGTGGCTCCGAGAAGAAATCGAAAAGGTCTTAAAGCCGGAACCGCGAGCGCCGGTAGAACCGCACAAACGGCCGAAAAAGAAGTAGAAGCCGCGCGCCCCGGGAGCTTTCACTGCTGCTGTTGTTGAGCATCGACCAAGTGCGATTGCTGGGTCTCGTCAAGAAATTGGGACCACTCCTCGTCCGCCGCGAACTCTTCGTCGGGAGGAAGCACCGCTTGTGACGGCGTTACTCGCACACGAACCTGGAGTTGCGTGTCAGCTTTTCCCTTCATCACACCCATGGTGGGCGGAACGTCAGCATAATCGCGGCCAATCGCGGTGCGAATGTGATTCTCTCCTGCGAGTCGATTAATTGTAGGATCGAAACCTACCCAGCCAATACTTGGGAGAAGAGCTTCGACCCACGCATGCGTCGCGCCGTCCGCCGAGGGATGCGAATTCTCGTTGCTGTGGTAAAGATATCCACTGACATAGCGACAGGGAATTCTGGCATTTCTAACGAGTGCGATCATGATATGAGCAAAATCCTGACACACACCCTGCCGTGACCGAAGCGCATCCTCGATCGGGGAATTTACCTCCGTGCTTTTCTTCACATAGTTAAAACTGCGATGCACACCGGAGGCGATATCCCGGAGGAATGCCAGAGGGCTTCGTCCATTCCTTTCCGTCGCTCCAATCTCCGCCGCCAACTCTTCAAGTTCCGGTGATGAGCGCGCAAAATGACTCGGCATCAGCATGTCCCAGTAATCGTTTTTTTCCACGAGCTCTTCCAGGTCCTGCCACCCTTCGTACTCCATGACTTCGGGAATCGATGGCGGACCGTCAATGTTCACCAGAGCGTCAGAGATGATCGTGAGATGGCCATGACGGGAAGGCAGGTCGAAGTGGTGGACAAGATTGCCGTAGAAGTCGGTATAGCCAAAAATCCGGGCGCGTGGATTCACCGATAACTGAAAAACAAAACAGCGCTGCGTACCCTCGCTTCTGGGGTGCATACGTACTTCCATCATGCTCTGCCAGACGTAATGGCTGTAGCGATAGCGCGTAAAATGGCGAATGGCGTAGAACATTAGGTTTCGAAAGCGACCTCGATGGGATAGTCGATATACACCTGGTGGACGGCGGCATGCAGTTCCCGGCACTGCTCGATAATTCCCGCAAGATATTTATGTAAGTTGCGAATGACTTCTCCGACCTGCACGTAGGCCACCATCGATCGCAAACGTCCGATCAATCTTTCGATCTTTTCTGTTCTACGGCTTAGGGAAAGGTCGCTGATTGAAGTCAATGCCTGATGCATTCGATCCAGCGAATAGCGGACCGAATAGGGGAACTCCGGCTTGAGCAGGAGGAAGTCCGCTATCCTTTCTGGTCTGAGTTCCGCGGTGCATGCCTTGCAATAAGCCTCGAACGCGGCGCAACTGGTTAACAGCCCCACCCAATCCAAATCATCCGCATGCTTATCAAGCACAAAGTAGGCATCCAGCAGAACACAAAGATTGCAGGCCCGCTCGATATATTTACCCAGCTGGATAAAGTGCCAACCCTCGTCGTGATTCATCGTGGTGTCGGTAACCCCGTTAAAACGATACGACCCTTCGCGAACCAGGCTGACTACTCGCATTGCGGCTGCATCATCATTGGCCTTCAGGTCAGAGCCATTGACGTCATGAAACAGGCGGTTCAGGTGCTCCCACATCTCCGAACTGATTTCCTCGCGGACTTGCCGGGCATTCTCGCGAGCTCCGCTTATGCATTTGACAATCGAAAAAGCCCCTTCCGGATCCGCCACCAACAGGAAAAGAGCCCGCTGCGGATCAACGTCGCCGGAAGCGGCGCCAGGGGCCAGCGACGAAACTGCGCGAAACCAGCGCTCCTCCGTGGAAACCTTGGCGGGATTCAGGATCAGACCGTACGTGGCCTCGACCACGCGCGCGCCATTGTCCGCCCGTTCGAAATAGCGGCTCATCCAGTAAAGGCTGTCAGCTACGCGTGAAAGCATTGATCTTGTCACCCAATTCTTGTGAATCTCAATTCTGCAAGACCCACGTGTCTTTCGAGCCGCCGCCTTGCGACGAATTCACCACCAGCGAGCCCTTTCGCAACGCCACTCGCGTAAGGCCACCGGGAACAATGGTGATCTTGTCGCCGTAGAGAACATAAGGACGGAGGTCGACGTGTCGGGGCTCGATGGTTCCGTCCACGAAACATGGTGCGGTCGAAAGATTGATCGTCGGTTGCGCGATGTAGTTTCGCGGTTGTGCCTGAATTTGTTCTCGAAATTGCGAGCGCTCTTTTTCCGTGCTATGAGGGCCTATCAGCATGCCATAGCCACCCGACTCGCCCACGGCTTTGACCACGTACTCCTCTAACCTCTGGCAGACGTGCTCCCGTTGCCCCGGATCCGACATCAACAGAGTTTCGACGCCTTCCAGAATCGGACCCTGATCGAGATAGTAACGAATGATCTTGGGCACATATGCATAGATGGCCTTGTCGTCGGCGACTCCCGTCCCAAGCGCATTGGCAAAGGCCACGTTTCCGGCGCGATAGGCATTAAAAAGGCCCACAGCACCCAGCGCGGAACCATTTTCGAAAACCAGCGGATCGAGATAATCGTCGTCGATTCGCCGATAAATGACGTCAACCCGTTGCAGGCCGAAGGTGGTTCGCATGTAAACGACATTGTCGTGCACTACTAAATCTCGTCCCTCGACGAGCTCGATGCCCATCTGCCGTGCCAGGTATGTGTGTTCGAAGTAAGCGGAGTTGTAGGCACCAGGCGTGAGCAAAACCACAGTTGGCTCGGAACGTCCTTCGGGGGCCAGAGATCGCAGAGTCGATAGAAGCGCCTGGCTGTACTGCTCAATCGGACGCACCCGGCATTTTTGAAACAGTCCGGGGAATATCTGCTTCATCACCCTGCGGCTCGTAAGCATGTAAGAGACACCGCTGGGGACCCGCAGATTGTCCTCCAGGACTACAAAGTTTCCTTCCGGATTCCGTATCAGATCCGTGCCGACCACGGTGATGTACACGTCGCGGGGAACTTTGATACCGCGCATTTCCCGGCGGTAATGTTTGCAGGTGTAAATGATGCTCCCGGGCACGACGCCATCTTCAATGATTTTGCCCTCATGGTAGACATCTTTGAGGAAAAGATTCAGTGCAGTGATCCGCTGGGTCAGCCCGCGCTCAATTCTTTCCCACTCCGTCGCGGTTATGATCCGGGGCAGCAGATCGTGAGGGAAGATCCGCTCCGTGCCTTTGTCACTCCCATAAACTGTAAAAGTGATTCCCTGGTTGAAGAACGATTGGTCAGCCTCGTGTTTGCTGCGCCGTAACTGGTCAGGACCCAGATTCAAAAGCAAGTTGTGCAGCGGACGATATTGTTTTCGCGGATGGTCCACGGCACTGAACATCTCGTCATAAGCGCCGTTGAGCTCGTATCGGTGGAGGGCTTCTGCACCGCTACGATCGGAAATGTCCGCTTCTATAATCATGCTCGCACCCCCGCCAGAATAGCGCATCAGACGCGAATTGATGATTCGGAAAAGCGATGCGCGTCATCGAAAAAACCGCGCGCACCGGGCGGGATCCTATCCTCTTGATTGCGCGGCTTGTGAGGTGCTCTCGGAGAGGTTTTCGTTGCCTGCAGACTGGAATTCGATGTCCGGTAACTGCTCCACCGCCCGGCGAAGGGACTGCTCCCAGCTCGAGTGGATGAGGTTCAGGTCCCTGTCTCCGGCTGAAACTCGACGGTACCGCGTAATTTGCAGGCTATCCTTCTTGTACAGCAACAGATCGAATGGGGGGCCAACCGTCACATTCGAGCGCATGGTCGCATCCAGCGAGAGGAGAGCGTATTTCGCTGCAACCTCTAGAGAAGTCGTGGGTTGGATGCCGCGGTCGAGGATCGGGCGACCGTACTTGCACTCACCCAGTTGCAGGTATAAGGAATCTTCGGTGGCGGCTAGAGGATTTCCTTGCGGATAAATCAGGTAGAGGTTGGGCTCTTGCCCCCGAACCTGCCCACCCAGCAGCAAATGAACATTGAAACTGAAAGAATCGCGCTCCAGCGACGCACGGTCAAGATCCGAGACTCTGCGCACGCAGTCTCCCACGATGCGGGCGGCGTCGTAGAGCGAATTGGCTTGAGCGAGACCTCGTCCGGAATCGAAATCATCCCCCAGCAGGGTGATCACCGATTGGCTTATGGAGAGGCCGCCGCTGGTCAAAATTACAAACACCCTCTCTCCGGGCTGAACGAAGCGATACATCTTGCGACAGGTGTTGACCTGATCAAACCCCGCATTGGTCCTCGAATCCGAGGCCAATACCAGACCTTCCTGCGTCATAATCCCCAAACAGTATGTCACTGAGTCCCCTAATGTGAAGCTATCGCATGATACACCGATTGTCGCCGCCGAATTTGTAATCCGGCTCAGCAAGAAAATGGTGGAAGATTAACCACATTACATGATAGTTTCTGCATCTCATCTGCGCCCGTGTCCCACTCGCTCGTGGAAACCTGCAATTTATGATGATTCGCCTCGGCTACGACCTTGAATTTGAGACGATTGGAGAAGTACCGATCGTGACCCTGCTCAACGTCCACCCATCGCGGAAAAAGGACTTACGGGAGCCAGACGAGCTCCATACCGATCCACTTGTGAACGTCGAGAACTATGAGGATAGCTTTGGCAATCACAGTTGCCGATTGCTGGCCAGGGCCGGCGGGATTCGATTCCAGAATTCCACGCTTATTGAAGACTCGGGAAATCTCGACGAGGAGGACCCCGACGCAGCCGAGATCCCCGTCGATCAACTACCCCTGAATGTCCTGCCCTACCTGATGAACAGCCGGTATTGCGAGGTTGACCTGTTGTCCAGTACCGCAGCGGAGCTGTTCTGGAATACCCCCAGAGGGTGGAAGCGAGTTCAGGCAGTGTGTCATTGGGTGCATAGCAAAGTCACTTTTGGATACGAATTTTCCAGTCCATTTCGCACCGCGCTGGGAGTGTATACCGAGCGAGTCGGGGTGTGCAGAGACTTTCAGCACCTTGCTGTCACCTTCTGCCGGGCCCTCAACATTCCAGCGCGTTATGCGACTGGATATTTAGGCGACATAGGGGTCATCGTGGCCCCGAGTCCAATGGACTTCAGCGCCTGGTTCGAAGTTTATCTAGGCGGCCGCTGGTGGACGTTCGACGCCAGACACAACGTTCGGCGCATCGGACGCGTATTGATAGCCACCGGACGCGACGCAACCGACTGTGCCATGACAACGTCATTTGGAAGAGCGAAGTTGATTAGCTTCCAAGTCACTACCGACGAAGTGAAGGACTGATGAGCGGCGAGAATTCCTAAAGCCTTATTTGAAATAGTGCAGTGACCGCAGCGGTGAACCGCTGCACCACCCAAAATCAAGTGCAACACCGATTTTTTCCGCAACCTGCTAAGACAACGCGTAGAGATACTCGACGAAGGAGCGCACAGCTCCATCAATCCCCGCAACCTTTGCATTGGTGGAATCGATCAGATAGTACTCATTCGGAGCGTGTGCGCCGGTCCCGTGACCGAGTCCAAAATTTCCGGCGGGAAGATTGAGCGGTTCGGAAGTAAAGATGTAGCCAGGCCAGGAGCCGGCGGATCGCGGCCACAGAACAGGATCCAGACCCAGCTTGCGATAAGTCGCAACTTGGGCCTGGATGAGCTTCGAATCCTGCGAGGTCTGGGTCGGATCGTAGCCACCACTCATGTTGACCTCGATGTCGCCGAAGCCGTGTTTGGCAAGATGGTCCTTTAGAAGCGCCAGTGTACCGGCAGCCGTCATGTCAGGCACCAGCCGCATGTCAATCTTCGCGACGGCGCGATGCGGCAGAACGGTCTTGCCACCGGGACCTGTGTATCCACCGACCAGGCCTTCGATGTTGATGGTGGGCTTGGACTCGAGCAGCACCAGCGAGTCGAGCCAGTTGGTGTCGTGGACCCAATGCTCAACGCCAAGCTGCTTCTTCACCGTGGCTTCACTACGGCGACCGGCGACTTCCTGAACCATCTTCATTTGTTCGGGAGTGAGTGGCTTGGCCTTGTCGAAGAATCCTGCAACCGCAGGCGTGTGTCCATCGGACTCGACGAGCGTGTTGAGCGCTTGCACCAGGTGCCACGTGGGACTGTCGACCTGTGCCTCAAGGCTGGAGTGAACGTCATGTTTGGGACCTCGTTCCCAGCGTTCTCCACTGGAAACCAGTTCGAGCTCAACTACGCCTTTGGCGCCTAGCGATATTTGTACGCCTCCATCCTCGTCCTGGCCTGCTTCTGGCATGAACACACCCATGCATTTTTTCAACGCAGCGGTGATCTTGGGTTGGTGGACAACCTCCGGAAAGTGGGTCGAAGCAATCTCTTCTTCACCTTCACAAACGAGGACGAGCTTCACCGGCAGCTTTTTTCCCGCCGCCCGGAAGGCATGAAGAGCGCCGAGGAAGGCCGTTTCAGGACCCTTCTGGTTGACGGCGCCGCGGCCGACGCAGATCCTGCCCAACCCTTCCTTGTCCACGATCCGCCCTTCAAGCGGAGGCGAAGACCACTCCGAAGGGTCAAACTGTTTCACGTCGTACATGAAATAGATGCCGACGGTTGTGGCCGCACCGGAATCAAGCAAGCCGAAGACCCCAGGCTTGCCCGATGTCGGCACAATCTCGACATTCGTGAATCCGGCATCGCGAGCGAGTTGCGCCATATAGTCAGGGCCCTGCGGATAATTGCGGTTCTCGGCCGCGATAGAGGGCAAAGCGATCCAGTCCCGCAGCCGCTTCACGTTCTCGTCATGCATCTTTGGTATCTGGCTCAGCACCGACTGGAGGTCGGAATTGTCTGCAGAGAAAGCAGAGATTGGCAAAGCGGCGAAGGCGGCCCCAGCAAGTGCGCCGTGGATGAAATCTCGACGATTGAACGTGTTATGACTCGAGTCAGTCAATGCATCCTCCATAGCCCGAACAATGATGACGATCCGTGGTTGGCCTCAGACTCAATTCCAGAAAGAGGCCCATTTGATTTTTATCGAGCGCCATCATACCAGCTGCTTCCAAAAACAAGAAAGATCAATCCGCGGCGCCTCTTTTTCGTAGATGTGAACAATAGCCAGCCTCGTGCTCACCTCGACATTATTAATACCGAGAAACGTTAGGGCCCTATCGGGACTGCCCCGGAAGAGGGAGTGTGGGGGCGCACAGGTCGTGTGGTCGGGGCAGTTTCGATAGGGTCGTTTGAACTGAGCCGCTGGCGTTTGCGGCGGACG
>Ga0182018_10005125_pt1 | contig 10675 bp, 9 predicted proteins | sample 812P2MmetaG_FD_120490 | JGI IMG/M metagenome (GOLD analysis project Ga0182018, IMG submission 120490) | Permafrost microbial communities from Stordalen Mire, Sweden - 812P2M metaG | ecosystem: Environmental > Terrestrial > Soil > Wetlands > Permafrost | place: Sweden: Stordalen | collected... | reverse complement strand
GGGAGGGGGCCAACAGGGGCCGATCCTGGCAGCGGCCGGGGCGCATGTAACCGTTTTCGACAACTCGCCTCGGCAGCTCGGTCAGGACCGCATGGTGGCCGAGCGCGACGGTCTCGAGATCGAGACAGTGTGGGGCGACATGGCCGATCTGTCGTGCTTCGAGGATGGGGCTTTCGACCTGGTCTTCCACCCGTGTTCCAACTGCTTCTCCGAAACCGTCCTGCCCGTCTGGCGGGAGTGCCACCGCGTTCTTCGAGCGGGCGGCACCTTGTTAGCCGGCTTCGCCAACCCGCTTCTCTTTTGCTTTGACCGGGACAAGGAGCCGAAAGGCATCCTCGAGCTGAAGTACCCGGTCCCTTATTCGGACGTCACCTCGTTGAGCGCTCGGGAACGAGGTCAGCTCGACCCCGACGAGCCGCTCTGCTTCGGCCACTCACTGACCGACCAGATCGGCGGCCAACTGGACGCGGGGTTCGTCATCGTCGGGATGTATGAAGACTTCCATCAAGACGACGATGTCACGGTCTCGTACTTCCCTGCATTCCTGGCGACCCGAGCGCTGAAGCCGGATTAGGGGGAATCGGACCCGAGTCGAGCCACTCGGAACTGAACACTGGGGGGAGCCTCTTCGCAAGGGTCGTCTGGCGGGTCGCATCCACACGCCAGACTGAAGGCGTGCCTCGAAAGCGTCCAGCCCATCGCGAGCTCACCCTGGACTCGTCGCACTGGAGACGAGACGGCCAACCAAAGACCCGGTTTGCCTCCCGCAGCGACGCACTCAACGTCGCCGATGAACGAAACTTCGAATCCAGAACCCGGCTGTCTGTGTACCTGTGCCCTTACTGCGACGGCTGGCACATGGGCGGGCGCTCGGACGGGTCGATCTGACAGTCGTCGCCAACCGGCCGGATGTCGGGAGAGCTACTCGACTTATGCCGGCTTAACGTCGCCAAGAAATCAGTCCGCGGCCGAGACGATGGCAGTTACGGCCTTACGTCCGAGGCCAGATACCTCAGCAAGTTGCCGGATCGATGCTCCGGCACGATGCGCAACTCGAATCATGAGGCGGCGAGACCCAAGCGCCCGTCGGCATCCAGCGTGACGCCCTCGATGCCGAACCGATCCGCCAGGAGGGCAGGCGCCTCGACCCGGGGCACCTCTGTCACCTTTGACGCTCCCCCGACAGGGCGCTCGACGAGGACGGCCTTGTCGAACACGAACAGGGAGAGACAGCGGTCCGGGCTACGGCGACCGACGAGCACGCCGGTCACGAATGTTGACGTCGGATAGGTGCCGGTGTACCAGTTGGCGACCTCGACGTCGATAACGGGTACCGGCTCGGGGACAAAGCCGTACATGTCAGCCCAAGCGCCGTCTTGGAACACCTGGAGGACGAACTCAGGACCGTCCTCGACCAGCCGGTAGAGCCAGCCCGACTGGTCAGTCTCGACTCCGACCTCGAACGGCACGGGTTCGAGCAGCCCTCCCCCGCCGAACCCAACATCGGCCAGCCACGGCCGACCCCCCTCGGTGACCCGCAATAGGAGGTGGTCGAGGGGGCGATCGTCACCCGTGCCGCCGATCCGCACCCGAGCCAGCATGAGGTCGACAGGGCCTAGCCCCATCTCCTCGAGAGCAGCCTTGAGCAGCATGTTGTGCTCAAAGCAATAGCCACCCCTCCCGCGAGTGACCATCTTGTCGGCGAGGTTGTCCACGTCGAGCACAACAGGCAAGCCGGTGCTCGGATCGAGGTTCTCGAACACAATCGTCGTTGCGTGGGCCCGGTGGACGACGGCCAAGCTGGTCGATTCGCCACGAAGACCAACGCGGTCGAGATAGGCGTTGAGGTCGAAGGACACGCCGGGACGCTAGCGCGCGACACTTTCTGCCGTACACGGCGCGAGGGCGAGTCGAGGATTACCGCTCCGGGACCCGAAACAACTCGAACCGCGCCAGTTCCGGCTCGGCGACCGCACAAGTGCGTTTTGCATCGACAACGGCCTTGAAACTGCAAGCATCCCTTGGAGGCGGCGCCCGGATTCGAACCGGGGTACGGGGCTTTGCAGGCCCCTGCCTAAACCACTCGGCCACGCCGCCAGCGCTTCGTGAGCCTACCGGAGTGCTTATACAGCGCTGGCCAAGCGCTAACCGATAGGGGAACCGTCCGGCTTCTGTCCGCAGAACGCGTTGACCTGACTCGCTGCATTCTGGACCGCCGCGGTTGTGAATCCGTTGGCGTTACCGGTGGTGACGGCTGTCCGCGCCGCCTGCACGAGTGTGCCCGCCGCGGCCACGATCGACGCCGGCGCGGTCGCCTGGAAGTCGTGGATCGTGCTCTCGTTTGCCTTGAAGATCGGGATCAAATCGGCCGGGGTTTGAGCGACATAGGTGGCCTGAAGAAGAAGTGCGTTGTCATGGCAGAACTCGACCTTGTTGGCGGCACCGACGGCTTGACCGACCTGGATGTGGAAATTGGCGACTCCGTTGTGGAGCGATCGAACCGTCACCGTCGCCGGATACTTGGTGGACGACCCGAGAGGCGTCACCGTGCAATGAATTGACGCGCCAACCTTGGCCTTCAACCCACTCGGACACACGACTTTGGGCAGCTTTTGCCCCGTCTCGTGGGCCAGCACCTTCGCCGTGATTGCCTCAACGGTGCTCTTCAGGACGACCGCCGGCGCAGCGTTGGCGGATGCGCCGAACGTGACAAGTAGTGCGGTGCTGACAAAGGTGGCGCCAATGATGCGTCCGATACGAGAGGTTTTCACCTTGTGAGACAAGCACAGTCGCCAAGTCCGCGCCACAAGCTGTCGTGACGCGCATGACGCAGATACCGAACGAAGTGAACGTGATCGAAGGCCGCGTCGTCCACAAAAAAGTCGAACGCGTCGCGTCATTTTCCAAGACCTGCGGGAGAGCCATTTGCCGTCGGGTTCAGGGCGAGAACGATAAGGCTGAGAAACGGCTGGGCGTCACCGATGGTTTCGGCGAGGCATTCGGACGCGTGGACGTTATTCGCCGAGTCGGTGTGGGTGGAGCGCCTCACGGGCTTTGGACCGTCTGACGGGCTCCCGCCCGGTTGCGAGGTCGGACGCTGTCGCGAAATGCCTAGCGGCGGCGGCGCCGAGTCAGCACCCAGAAAAGTCCGCCGACGACGCCCACGATCAGGGCGATCTTCACGACCTCCCAGACGAAGCTGACGACAAAGTGGAGGACGACGAAGGCCACGATGACCCCGACGACGCCCACGGCGACCACGAGGGCCCCGTCCAGCTTCCGGAGGCCCGAACCCTTTGCCTTGACTGGCTTGTTAGACATACCGCTCTCCCGTTCCCCGCTGCTACGTTCCCGCCATGGCCGATGTCTCCCTGAGGGAACGTCGCCAACGACTGGTCGAACGCCCTGAACTGCGCGGGATGGCGTTTTGCCGAGCTTACGCCCGGGAGGCCGACGATTGGTTGGCGGCCCTGGCGAAACGGGCCGTTGGCGACAATCCCCGATCATTGGCCCTGCTAGCAGTGGGTGGCTACGGGCGCGGCGAGCTGTGCCCGTACAGCGACCTCGACGTCGTGCTCGTGCACGATGGGCTCCGCAACGTCGGGACCGTGGCCGATGCGATCTGGTACCCGGTCTGGGACCAGGGCGTGCACCTGGACCACAGCGTGCGCAAGCCGGCCGAGGTGCTGGCGGCGGCCGAGAACGACCTGCGCGTTGCCTTGGGGCTCCTCGACGCCCGGCTCGTCTGGGGTGAGGCCCGGGTCGGCGACCCGCTACTCGAAGAAACCGTGTCGCTCTGGCGCTCCAAGCTGGGAGAGAAGTGGCTGCCTGCGCTCTCGGCACAGATGACCGAGCGGCACCGAGCGCAAGGTGATCTCGCCTTCCTGCTCGAGCCGGATCTGAAAGAGGCCCACGGCGGGCTGCGGGACGCCAACGTGCTGCGCGCCATGGCCATCTACGCGCCGAAGTTGGCCGACTACGTCGATCTCGAATCCATCGAACCGGCGGTCACCGGGCTCACGGACATACGGGTCGAACTGCACCGCCGAGCCGAGCGAGCCCTCGACAAGCTCCTCCTCCAAGAGCAGGATCAGATCGCGTCCCTGCTCTCCTACGAGAGCGCCGACGACCTGATGGCGTCGGTGTCGAAGATGGGGCGCACCATCGCGTGGGCGGTCGACGATGCGTGGCGTCGCCAACCGTCGTGGCAACCGGCACGAGAGCAACGGTTCGCTCGTCGACGGTCACGCCAGCCGGTTCCGACCGAGCCGAAGGAGGTCGAGCCGGGCGTCGAGATCGTGGGCCGCGAGGTTGCGTTGTCGAGTGAGGCCGCCATCGTCGACGACTCGTCGTTGGCTCTCCGCCTCGCCGCGGTGGCCGCCGAGCGCGATCTCCCAATCGCGAAGTCGGCGCTGCACCGACTTGCCGACCGGATGCCCCCGGCGCCGGACCCATGGCCGCTCGAGACACGAGAGGCGTTGGTCAGGGTGCTCCTGGCCGGCCGGCCGGCGATCGCGGCGCTCGAGTCGCTCGATCAGCAGAACCTGCTCTCCCGGCTCCTGCCCGAATGGGCCCCCGTGCGGTCGAAGCCGCAGCGCAACGCGTACCACCGGTTCACCGTCGACCGACACTTGCTCGAGGCGGCGGTGCACGCGGCCTCCATCAGCGACCGGGTCGAACGCCCCGATCTCCTCGTGGTGGGCGCGTTGCTCCATGACATCGGGAAGGGCTACCCGGGCGACCACACCGAGGTCGGCGTGGACCTCGTCGCCCGCATCGGCGCGCGGATGGGGTTCACCCGCCGGGACACCGACGTCCTCGTCGCGATGGTCCGCCACCACCTGCTGCTCCCCGACGCGGCCACACGACGGGACCTCGACGACCCGGTCACCATCGAGAAGGTCGCCGAAGCCGTCGGCGACGTGGGCACCCTCACGCTCCTCGGCGCGCTCGCGGAGGCGGACGGCCTCGCCACCGGGTCCTCGGCGTGGGGGCCGTGGAAGGCCGGCCTGGTGTCCGAACTCGTGAACCGGACTGCCGCGCATCTCGAGGGCAAACCGCTGCCGAAGGGCTCGGGCTGGGTCACAGAGGGGCACCACCGGCTCATGGAGGAGGTCCGAGAGAGCGGCCGGCCCGCGGTCGTGCTCGATCCACCGCAGGTGACCGTCGCCGCCGCCGACCGGCCCGGACTGCTGGCGTCGGTTGCGGGGATCCTGGCCCTGCATGGGTTGGACGTCCGGAGCGCCGACGCCACCAGCGCCGAGGGTGTCGCGGTGGAGGTGTTCACCGTCGAGGTGCCCCGGGGGTCGTGGCCAGACTCGGCCCGGCTGCGCGAGGACCTCGACGCAGTCCTGGCCGACCGGTTCGAGCTGGAGGACCGCCTGGCCGCCCGGGCCGAGGCCTACGCCGGTGAGCGGCGCCCCTGGTCGGCCCGGACCGTCTCTCCCCACGTCGTGACCGACAACGACGCCTCGGCGTCCTCTACCGTCCTCGAGCTGCGAGCCCCCGACGAGGTCGGACTCCTGCACCGGGTCACGCAGGCCCTGTTCGATTGCGCCCTGGACGTGGTCTCGGCCCGGGTCTCGACCATCGGGTCGGAGGTGGTCGACGCCTTCTACGTCCGGACCGCCGGGGGCGAGAAGGTGACCGATCCAGCGGTTCTGAGGACGGTGGAAGAGGCGGTCAACGCCGCCGCGAACTGACGCCCGGCCGGTTCGGCGCCCTTCCGACCACCACATTTTGGGAACAAGAACGGTTCCGCAGACCGCCATCGGGTGAGCATGAGCACCGCCACCGTCCGGCTACCATTTGTTCGCAATGCAAAGGCAGCCGGCGCACCGCCGGACCTCCGCGCGCCGATGGCCGATTGTGCTGGCCGTCACCGCCGCCCTCGTCGTCGTGGGTGGCGGCGCCAGCGCGTTCGTCGTGATCGCCAGGGACAACCCGGCCAAGGCGGACGTCACCACCGCGAAGACGATCCTGCCGTTCAACCTCGTCACCACGACGCCCGCCCCCAACGCGCAGTCCGTCGTCTCCGCGACCACCATCACGGTGTCGTTCAGTGCGCCCCTCGCACAGACCAGCCCGATGCCGACCCTCGCGCCCGAGGTGCCCGGAGAGTGGTCGCTCGTGTCGCCTTCCGAGCTCGAGTTCGTTGCCGCGGCGCCGCTCGTTCCCGGTGCCACCGAGTCGATCCTCATCCCCGGTGGGTCGTCCGGAATGGTGAGCAACCAGGGTGTGTTCCTGGCCAGCTCGACGACGGTGCCGTTCAGCGTGGCCACCGGCTCGACCCTGCGCCTCCAACAGCTCTTGGCTCAGCTCGGCTACCTCCCGCTGAGCTTCACCCCGACCACCCCCATGACCTCGCCGACCCAAGAGGCCGACGTCCAGCAGGGCACATTCGGTTGGCGTTGGGTCAACCAACCGACCTCGTTGACCTCGCTGTGGACCGCCGGTGAGATGAACGTCATCACCAAGGGCGCCATCATGGACTTCGAGGACCAGCACAACCTGAAGACCGACGGCCTACCCGGACCGCAGGTGTGGAACGACCTGCTGGCCGACGCGTCGAGCGGTCACCCCGACGCAAACCCCTACCGGTACGTGTACGTAACCGAGAACGACCCCGAGACCGTGACCGTGTACCAGGACGGCGTCGTCGACTACAGCACCCTCGCCAACACCGGCGTGCCCGGCGCGGCGACCCAGCAGGGCACCTTCACCGTGTTCGCCCGCTACGTCACCACGACGATGACGGGAACCAACGTCGACGGGTCGAAGTACAGCGACCCGGGAATTCCGTGGGTCAGCTACTTCAACGGCGGCGACGCGCTGCACGGCTACGACCGCGGCAGCTACGGATTCCCGCAGAGCAACGGGTGCGTGGAAATGCCGCCGGCCAACGCCGCCGTCGTCTACCCGCTCACCCCGATCGGCACCCTCGTCACCGTCGGTTAGCCGGCCCCCTCGGCCGACTCGGCGTCGTGGGAGGGGCCCCACCACTCCGGCGGGTCGGTCCGCGCGTCGAGGGTCGACACCGGCCCGACGGCCTTTTTCCCGAACCGCGTCCTGATCGCGGCGACCGCCTGGGCGACCTCGTCCCACGACGTCTGCGCGATCGAGCCCCGATCGACCGAGTCGCTCGGCCGGGCCTCCAGTGAGAAGGACAGCTGGCGCGTCGTGTCCCGGGCCGCCAGGGCCGAGACGCTGACACCGAGCAGTCGAACGCCGGCCACGAGATCGACCGCCTCGAGCAGCGCATCGGCCACCGCCGAGATGGCTGCCGAGGCGTCGACGCCGATGTCGAGCGTGTGGGACCGGGTGAGCGTGGTGAAGTCGCCGAAGCGAACCTTGAGGGTCACGGTGCGCCCGGCCAGGTGCTCGCGGGCCAGCAGGTCGGCGACCGAGTCCGACATCGCCACGATCTTCGCCCGCAGGACGCCCACGTCGGTGATGTCGGTCGGGAAGGTCTGCTCGTGGCCGATCGACTTGGCGGCCCGACCGGAGACGACCGGCGCCGGATCCCGGGCCGATGCCAACGCGGCCAGGTGCTCACCGTGGGCCCGACCGAGCTGGCGGACCAGGACCGCCTCCCCCACCGAGGCGATGTCGCCGACCGTCCTGATCCCGAGCGCGTGAAGTCGCGTGGCCGTTGCCGGGCCGACGCCCCACAGGGCCTCGATGGGCAGGGGGTGCAGGAACGCCAGCTCCTCGTCGGGCGCGACCATGTGCACCCCGGACCCGACCTCCACCCCGGCCCGGCTCACCTTCGGCTTGGCCGCCTCCGAGGCCAGCTTGGCGATGAGCTTGCTCCGCCCGATCCCGACCGAACAGCGCAGCGATAGCTCGCCGAAGATGCGGGCCCGGAGCGCGTGCGCGATCTCGACCGGCGAGCCCAGGAGGCGACGGGAACCGGTCACGTCGAGGAACGCCTCGTCGAGGCCGATCGGCTCGACAAGCGGGGTCACCGTCGCGAAGACCTCGTGGAGCTGCTCGCTCATCTCGCCGTAGCGGCCATGGCGCCCGTCGAGGAAGACGCCGTGGGGACAGAGGTCCCGGGCCCGGAACATCGGCATGGCCGAGTGGACGCCGAAGCGCCGGGCCTCATAGGTGCACGAGGCGACCACGCCGCGGCGGCCGGTGCCGCCCACGATGACCGGCTGGCCGGCCAGTTCGGGGTGGTCGAGCAGCTCCACCGCCGCGAAGAACGCGTCCATGTCGACGTGCAGGACCGCCGGGACGAGCTCCATCGAGCGATCGACGGGCACCGTGTCCTCGCCGGTCAGGGGCCGATGTACAGGCGCCGGAAACCCTCGGCGTAGGCGACGCCGGCCCGCGAGCCCTCCTCGGCCGCCCGGGCCCGGACGACGTCGTCGGCCCAGCTCCCCGACTCGGGAAGCTGGCTGCGATGGCAACCGACCGCCGCCACCTTGACGTCGATGGTGTCGGTCACGTCGACCCAGACGTCTGGTTCGAGGGTGCCGGAGAGATAGGCCACCGGCACCTGGTGCGCCGGGCCCTGCTCGGGGAAGTAGTGCGGCAACGCCGCCGCGGGCGATAGCGCGTCCAGCAACGCCCAGCCGACCCCGCGGTGGTCGTGGTGGTTGAAGTAGTGCTGGGCGAAGAAGACCGCCGTCGGGTCGTGGCCGAGGACCGCCGCCGGGCGCACCCGCCGGATCCAACCGACCAGCTCGGCCCGCAGCTCCCGGGTGTTCTCGAGCTCGCCGTCGGTCATCCCAAGCCCCCGATGCGACACGATGCCGACGATCGCGGCGGCCTCGGCGAGCTCTTCGGCCCGACGGGCAGCCAACGCTGCCACCTCGACGTCGGGGTCGGGCGTCCCCTTGCCGCCGTTCGTGCAGATGACGACGTGCACCTCGCTCCCCGCCTTGGCCCACCGGGCCAGCGTCCCGGCACACGCCACGTCGGCGTCATCGGGATGGGCGTAAACGGCCAGCACGACGTCGGGGGTGGCCTCGAGCAGCTCAGGCATCCTCAGCCCCGTTGCTTGGGTTCGGTCGTCTTGGCCAGAAGCCCGACCTCGCGTTCGAAGTCACCGGCATCCTCGAAGCCCTTGTACACGCTGGCGAACCGCACATACGCGACGTCGTCGAGCGCCTTCAGGTGCTCGAGCACCGCTAGGCCGACCTGCTGGGAACTGGGCTCGTTGCCCCGTTCCCGGAGGGCGTCTTCGACCTGCTGCGCGAGCTCGGCCATCTCGTCCTCGGTCACCGGCCGGTTCTTCGTCGCAGACCTCACCCCGGCCACGATCTTCGACCGGTCAAACGGCTCGCGATCGCCGGACCGCTTGACGACCCACAACGGAAGCTCGTCGACCCGCTCGAACGTGGTGAACCTTCGACCACAGCTGAGGCACTCCCGCCGCCGCCGTATCGAGGCACCCTCGTCGGCCAGCCGTGAATCGACGACGCGGTCGTCATCGACCGAACACCACGGACACCGCACGGACCGACGTTACTTCGCGAGCCTCCACCCCCGGCCTGCGGAAACGATCAGGGCAAACGGATGTGCTCACCGACCACGACCGTGTCGGAGCCGGTCTCGGAGGCCAACTGTCCGACGATCGATCTCGGATCGCCAGTCGGGTCGAGTCGGGTCGCGATGGACCACAGGGTGTCCCCGGGCTGAACGACGTAGGTCGAGCCTTGGGTCAGCGTCGCGGCCGTCGTTGCGCCGGTCCCGGCCAATGCGCTGACCGGCACCGCAAGTGCACCGAGGAGCCCGACCACCAGGACGAACAGGCCGGTCCTGCGCAGGCGGGCCCGGCGAGCCGCCGACCACCCGTGCCGGGGTCGGCCCGCCGGCGAGGCTGACGCGACGTGAGCGCCCGGGTCGGCCGCTCGGCGGCTTTCACCAGGGTTAGAAAGCAGCCGGAGCGGCGGCCGGGGCGCAGTGAGGGCGTCCAGAAGCTCCCGATCGGGCAGCGGGGCGATGGCCATCAGGGTCGCCATCCCCCACACGCCGACCACGGCCGGCCGATCGTCGAACGTCTGTTCGCCACAGAGACATCACACCACGAACATGCGTTTGTGTCAAGCAAATCCGAACAAATGTTTGTATTCGTGGTTCGGGCCGTGTAGCGTCATTTCGGCAAACACGTGTTCGCCCTGATCCGAGGCCGGATCGAAGGGCCCCGGAGGGAGGCGCAGTGGCTGAGACCCTGAGCGGCAAGCGGCGCGAGATGCTCGATTACATCGCCGGCTGCCTGCGGGAGCGGGGCTACCCGCCCTCCGTCCGAGAGATCGGTGAGGCGGTCGGCCTCACCTCGTCGGCCACCGTCCACACCCACCTGGCGGTGCTGCAGCGGGAAGGATTCCTCGAGCGCGACCCCACGAAGCCCCGGGCGATCAAGGTCCGCTACGACCCCTCGTCAAAGGAGGCCGTTGAGCCCGACCGTGTGCGCAACGTGCCGCTGATCGGCGAGGTCGCAGCCGGCACGGGGGTCCTCGGGCAGCAGCAGCACGTCGAGGAGGTCTTCCCGTTGCCAGAGACATTCACCGGCACCGGGCCGGCGTTCATGCTGCGGGTGCGGGGGGACTCGATGATCGAGGCGGGCATCCTGGACGGCGACTACGTGGTCGTCCGGCACCAAGAGGACGCCGAGAACGGTGACATCGTGGTGGCCGGGATCCCCGACGAGGAGGCCACCGTCAAG
>Ga0182018_10005124_pt1 | contig 10675 bp, 9 predicted proteins | sample 812P2MmetaG_FD_120490 | JGI IMG/M metagenome (GOLD analysis project Ga0182018, IMG submission 120490) | Permafrost microbial communities from Stordalen Mire, Sweden - 812P2M metaG | ecosystem: Environmental > Terrestrial > Soil > Wetlands > Permafrost | place: Sweden: Stordalen | collected... | reverse complement strand
CTTCAATCGCCTGCCCACAAGCCGCGAAAAGTCAGTCAAAAGCCGCCTCAAATCGCGTTAATCTTCTAATCCGTTTCAATCAATCACTTGCAACGGTTTCAGTTTGTTTTGTGCATAATCCCAAAGGAAATTGCTAAAAGCTGGTTTTCTTATGGGTTTTGGTCAACTGTAATTTGGTTTGGTCTATATTTTTTGGTGCATGTTTTATATTTTTCACCGTCGGCAATTTATTGGGAACAAAATCAGGCCATCAATGACGAATCAAATCAGGTGGTTAGTTTAACAACTCAATTGCGACTGGCACAAAATCCAAATGACCAAAAAATAATCCAATGGCATCCTCCGCGAATGAATCCTGAAATGGAAAACTTCTACTTTGCCTTCGGTGGTCAATTCACTTCAAACGGTGGAAGTGGAAGCGTTCTAACATGTGGAATTAATTGCGAGCAAAGCGATTAATTTCCATTTCATCGTTGCGAATTTACTGCGATAATAAAGATTGTCAGGGCCTATTTCCCTGATATTCTAGGCGTCCCTTTCGCCGGAATCGGCAAAGGAAAAACGGTCTCGTTCGCATCGGGTTGATGTGGCTTGTCGCGCCGAAACAGCGTGAAGGCGGACCATAACAACATTAAAATCAATCCCGTGTTCCGCGGGATGCTTTGGAAAAATCCAGAGTCACAACCAAAGGAAAATTGTGTTAAGCATCGGTGTAAAAGAATTATTGGAATCAGGCGTCCATTTCGGACACCAGACAAAGCGTTGGAATCCCAAGATGAAGCCTTTCATCTTCGACGCGCGCAACGGCATCCACATCATTGATTTGAGCAAGACGCTCACACAGCTCGAAGCGGCGTGTGATTTTCTGGCTGCGACCGTTCGCCGGGGCGGAAAAGTTTTGTTTGTCGGCACAAAGAAGCAGGCGCAGCAGTGTGTCAAGGAAACTGCGAAGGAATGCGGCCAGTTTTATGTTGTCGAACGCTGGCTCGGCGGCACGATGACGAATTTCAACACGATCAAAACTTCCATCAAACGCCTCAAGGAAATCGAAAAGATGGACGCGGACGGTTCCATCAACAATTACGTCAAGCAGGAGCAGGCGATGATTCATCGTGAACTGGCGCGGCTGCACAAGTATTTCGACGGCATCAGCGCGATGGACAAACATCCGGCGGCGTTGTTCGTCGTGGACATCAGGCGCGAACACAACGCCGTGGCCGAGGCGCGCAAGTTGAAAATTCCCATCGTCGCGCTCGTGGACACGAATTCCGACCCTGATCTCGTGACGTATCCGATCGCCGCGAACGACGACGCCATCCGCTCCGTGCGCATGATCATGGCAACTGTCGCCCAGGTCATCACGCAGGCGCAGGCGGAATTTGAATCGAAGCGTGCGCGGAAGCCGGATGTGCAGGAAGCAGCTCCGGTGAGCGAACAAAAATTTGAATCGGCTGAAGCCGTCGAAGTTGCTGCGGGCGATGATCCAACAACGCCGGAAAGTTCGCCGGCATAAATTTAATTGGCGCGCGCAAAATTTTTCCGGGGCGTCCCGTCTCTCAACTCTTAACTAAGAACTATCAAATTTGATATGGCTGAAATCACTGCTGCAAGCGTCGGCAAGCTCCGCGAAATGACCGGCGCGGGGTTGATGGATTGCAAAAAGGCGCTCGTCGAGGCGAACGGCGATTTGAACGCTGCCGGAGATATTCTCCGCAAAAAAGGCATCGCGTCCGCCGCGAAAAAGGCCGACCGCGTGGCGAACGAAGGCGTCATCGCGCAACACATCGCGCCCGGCGCAAAAGTCGGCGTGCTGGTGGAAATCAATTGTGAAACGGATTTCGTCGCGAAGAACGACAGTTTCCGAACGTTCTGTGATGACATCGCCAAAAAACTCGCGGCGAATCCGGGCGCGGATCTGGAAGCCGACCGCGTCGCCGTCGTGGCGAAGATTGGCGAGAACATTTTGATTTCACGTTCACAGCGCATTGAAGTCAGCGGCAACGGACTGGTCGCGGCTTATATCCACACTGGCGCGAAAGTCGGCGTGCTCGTTGAAGTGGGCGCGGGCAAGCCGGAGACGACGGGCAGGGAAGAGTTCAAGCAGCTCGTGCGCGACATCACGTTGCAGATCGCGGCGGGGCATCCGCATGCGGTTTCGCGCGAGCAGGTCGCGCCTGGAGTCATCGCGAAGGAACGCGAGATTGCCGCGCAATCCGACCGGCTCAAAGGCAAGCCGCCGCAGGCGTTGGAAAAAATCCTGGCCGGCGTACTGGACAAGTTTTTCCAGACCCACTGCCTCGTGGATCAGGGCTTCGTGAAACGCAATTCTGAAGTGAGCGTGAAAGAACATGTCGCGCAAGTCGGCAAGCAGCTCGGCGATGAAATCACGATCCGCCGGTTCGTGCGGTTTCAAGTCGGCGAAAGCGCGTAAAATTCTTCAAACAAAATTGCAAAGGCGTCCAGAAGTGGACGCTTTTTTTTGAAATGAAGTTCTGATAAATAACTTAGACCATCATTTTCCACTACTCTTTGAACACAACAAATTCTTGTTTGCACAGTGTTTTGCCATCGAACTGCATTTCAAATTCCCAACGTCCTGTAGCAAGTTCGTAATCGTGATCGAATCCATAGCCAGTCCAACCGACAACATGCCCGTCTTTGACTAGCTGTTTTTCTACAAAAGTAAAACCAGTCGAAGTTGTGCCGTCTGGTTTTGTAATCGGTGGATGCTTTGCAATTTTTGTAATTTCAACCTCTCCATCAGGAACTGGCAGATTATTTATTTCATACGTCATTCCGAAACGAATTCCAATTCTGGCCGGAATCTGATTGGTCGCAGAAACAAAAATGGGCGCCCCAGCAGGAATTCGTGTAACACCAGATGGCGTCTCCGGCGAACTTATGACTTCTTCTTTCGATGAGAATCTGAAAATGCCACAGTTCAAAATCTTGCTTTGGATGCTTATTGTTGCTGCCACGCAACAGCAGGTGGCGAAAATTAAGAGTGCTGGAATCAATAAGCGTTTCATTTGTAAATTTTATTCCGTGTGATTTGAAGGTTTTACTTTGCTCTTGGAAAAATTGCCTGTCAAAAGAAATTTTCACAGCGTCTTTGATTTGACGATTTGGCGCGCGGCTGTTAAACATTTTGCGATGCTTCGCGCGCTTCAACTTTTATGACGACGGCCAAAAAACCGAAATTTTCCCGCATCCTGCTCAAGTTGAGCGGCGAGTCGCTCGGTGACGCGAATGGCGTCGGCATTTCGCCCGAGGCGGTGCAGCACATGGCCGGGCAAATCCGCGAGGTGCGCGAACTGGGCGTGCAGGTGGTCGTGGTCGTCGGCGGCGGGAACATTTTTCGCGGACTGAGTGGCAGCGAGCGCGGCATTGAGCGCGCGACGGGCGATTACATGGGGATGCTCGCGACGGTCATTAACGCGCTGGCACTGCAGGATGCGCTTGAAAAACTCGGCTGCCCCACGCGCGTGCAAAGCGCGATCACCATGGCGCAAATTGCCGAGACGTTCATCCGTCGTCGCGCGGTGCGGCATTTGGAGAAGGGCAGGGTGGTCATTTTCGGCGGCGGTACGGGTAATCCGTATTTTTCGACGGACACGGCGGCGGCGTTGCGTGCGAACGAAATCGGCGCGGAAGTGATTTTGAAGGCGACGAAAGTAGATGGCATTTACGATAGCGATCCGAAGAAAAATCCGAAGGCGAAGCGGTTCGCACAAATCTCGTATCTCGACGCGTTGCAACGGCAGCTCAAGGTGATGGATTCGACCGCGTTCTCGCTTTGCATGGACAATAAAATGCCGATCATCGTTTTTGATTTCGGCAAGCTGCATAATCTGCGCCGCGTCGTCATGGGCGAAAAAGTCGGGACGCTGGTAAGTTAGGCGCAAATCATTTTCATGCCCGAACTCCCCGAAGTCGAAGTCCTCGCGCGACATTTGCGCCCGCTGCTTCGCGGCAAAACCATTCGCGCAGTGGACGTGCGGCGTTCAAAAGTTCTGAAGCCGACTTCGCTGCGAAATTTTGAAAATGCTCTGCGCGGCGCAAAATTTACGGATTTGTCGCGGCGTGGAAAATATCTTTTGTTCCAGCTTTGCTCCAAAACTTCAGGCAAACCCATGACATTGCTCGGGCATCTCGGCATGACAGGACGAATGTTTTTGGCGCGGAAAAATGAACCACCGCCGAAACACGCGGCGGTGATTTTTGATTTGGGCAGGGAAGATTTTATTTACGAGGACACACGCTATTTTGGGCGAATGACCTTGGATTTGTTGGCGATCGAAAAACTCGGCCCGGAGCCGTTAAGTGAAGATTTTCAGCCGGAAAATTTTGCACAGGCGCTGAGGCATTCACTTCAGCCGATCAAGGTCAAACTGCTAGATCAAAAATTGGTTGCCGGAATAGGAAACATTTACGCGAGCGAGGCATTGTTCCGCGCCAGCATTTCGCCGAGGCTGGCGGCGAACAGGTTGACGTTTGCGCAAACCAAAAAACTTTGGCGGGCGATTCGTGAAGTTCTGAAGGAGGCGATTGCTGGCGGCAGTACGGTGCCGTTGAATTTCACGAGCGGCAAATCCGACAGGCTATTTTATTTGGGACGTACGCCCGGCACGCCGGATTTTTACGAGGAGCGGTTGCAAGTTTATGACCGCGCCGGAAAACCTTGCATGAATTGTCATCGCCCCCTCAAGCGCATCATTCAAGCGGCGCGGAGCACGTTTTATTGTTCGTATTGCCAGATTACGCGATGAATCGGTTTGACGCGGCGCGCAACGGTTTGTAGATTATGCGTCCGTTTGCGTTCCAGAGTAGCTCAATGGTAGAGCACGCGGCTGTTAACCGTGTGGTTGTAGGTTCGAGTCCTACCTCTGGAGCCAATGCTAAAACCTTTTATTTTCAATGGTTTTATCAAGGCGGGTAGGCGGATTGAGGGCGATTGTCAGCAAACGAGTCAGCAAAAATTGAGTTGCCACGCTAGTCCGCAACAATTCGTGCTGCCCCCTTGCTGCCTCGCCTACAGCTCCCTAACGGGAACTCCGAAAATTCTGGTATGCTTGTTACATGACTAAAAATATGAAAAAAGCATATCGGATGTTCAAACGAAAAGACCGAGAGAACTATTACATTCAAAACAACGCCACACGCGAACAGCGTTGCCTGTTCACAAGCGACAGGCAGCAAGCCCAAAGAATCTTGGACACTGAAAATCAGGCGCGACAAACACCCGCCCTGAACCTTCAATTAGGCAAGGTCTATATCACAAACGCAGATCCCAAAATGACAACGCGAACGTGGCAGGAAGCCATGAATGAATTTAACGCAAAGACTTGGAGACGCAAAGCCCGCCGGGCGGGTGACGAATTGAAGCGGAGAATCAAACGGCCGCTCAGGCAGCTTGAGTTTTTTCCGTTTTCCAGTTGAAATTATTTTGAAGGAGGCGTATAAACAGTATTAAAAGCCATCTCCACGAGGTGGCGGAACCCTGAATTGTTATTAAAAGATGCGTTAAAGGTTTGGCTCTGCTCCCGGCTCTGATACTCGGTCTCGGTCTGATTCCGGCGGGCCGGTTGACGGCGCAGACCTTGACGACCCTGCATGGTTTCACGGCAACTGATCCCAATACCGGCGCCAACACCGATGGAGCCAATCCGCAGGCCGGATTGGTTGTATCGGGCAACATCCTGTATGGGACGGCGGCTGCTGGCGGCAGTTCGGGCAATGGCACGGTGTTTGCCCTCAACACCAACGGCAGGGGTTTCACGAACCTGTATAATTTTACCGGCGGCAGCGACGGAAATCTTCCGCAGTCCGTATTGATTCTATCTGGCAGCACCCTGTATGGGATGGCGACTACCGGTGGCGGCTGGGGCAATGGCACGGTGTTTGCCCTCAGCACCAATGGCATGGGTTTTACGAACCTGTATAGTTTCACAGCCTTCCCTGTCGGTTATTTTACCAACAGCGACGGAGCTTTTCCGCATGCCGGTTTGATTTTATCCGGCAACACCCTGTATGGAACGGCAGAGGCAGGCGGCAGTTCGGGCAATGGCACGGTGTTCAGGGTCAATACCAATGGCCTGAATTTTACCAACCTGTATAGTTTTACGGCCACCTCCGGATCTGAAGGTTTTTTTGGTAATGGAACCAACAGCGACGGAGCTCTTCCGGTGGCCGGATTGATTTTATCGGGCAACACCCTTTATGGGACGACAGAGGAGGGTGGCAGTGGAGGCAATGGCACGGTGTTCAGGATCAACACCGATGGCACGGGTTTTACGAACCTCTATAGTTTCACAGCTTTTCCTGCCAGTTATTTCAACAGCGACGGATCTTATCCGTCTGCTGGAGTGATTTTATCGGGCAACGCCCTTTATGGGACGGCACAGTATGGCGGCAGTTCGGGCAATGGCACGGTGTTCAAGCTCAACACCGATGGCACCGGTTTTACGAACCTTTATAGTTTCGGCAGTTCTCCTAGCGACGGCGCTGAGCCGCAGGGCGGCTTGATTTTATCGGGCAACACCCTGTATGGGACGACAGAGAAAGGTGGCAGTGCGTTCAGTGGCACGGTGTTCGGCATCAACACCGATGGGACGGGTTTTACGAACCTGTATAGTTTCACGTCGGGCAACTATAATTCTTCTGGAATTATTACCAACAGCGACGGAGCTCTTCCGTATGCCGGATTGATTTTATTGGGCAACACCTTGTATGGAACGGCGGATGGAGGCGGAATTTCGGGTTATGGCACCGTGTTCAGTCTTTTCTTCCCGCCGCAACTGACCATCATTCAAAACAGAACCAACGTTATTGTGACGTGGCCGAACAATGTAGCCGGGTTCAATTACTCCGGATTTACTATGCAGTCTACCACAAACCTTGTTTCACCGGTGGTCTGGACTACCAATTTTCCGGCCCCAGTCGTCATCAACGGACAGAACACTGTGACCAATCCCATCTCCGGCACGCAACAATTCTTTCGCCTGTCGAATCCTTGAACCACCCGAACTTGCATTTGGCCTCGTTTACTGGAGTTCATCGGACACGTCGGTGTCCTCGATACCAGGAGGCGGCGGATGGGTCGCTGACTTCAAGATTCCTACCGACAGAATCGGAGTTGCATCTGCTCTAGGTGGCGTGATTTTTATGTTGTTGAGCTTTCTACCATTCAAGCGGAGGGGAACTGCATGAGGCTGCTGCCTCCTGAGAAACAAGACGCGCAAGTCATTGATAATCAATGAAACGGTCCTGTCTTGTTTTTTGAGTCATTGCCCCCGCCGGGCGGGGTTGGAGTGCTAACACTGCGCTGATATGAAAAGCGGAGTCAAGATAGAACCTACCCATAACGGAAGCCGAAGTTGAGAACTTTGTCACCGCGGGACGACTAAGGAACGAAGCAAGACGAGTCCGCGGAGTAATCGGTTTGGGCTTACGCGCTGGCCACGAGGATGGCGGATTCAACCAACCGTGCGTGAAAGTTGACGCTCTCAGGCAAATCAATAACCATTCTTTAGGTGGAATTCCGCTCGCCGAAATAGTGGCAAAGAAATTAGCTGAAATTGGGAAAACTTCAAATTAGGACACTACCCAACAATCTGCTAGGACATCACCCTTCCCAATGGGATTATGTCTTTGACAAACAATTCGACAATTCGGTGGGGCGCGTCACTCCGTGCGCGCCGCTGATTGTCAACGCCACGCATTCGGCGTGCAGAGGACTGCCCGCCCTACCAGTTTTGTCCAATTGTTTGTCAACGACATAATCCCACTTTCCAAACGGCTTGGTATGGGGACTGCTCAATATCGGAAAAACGCACCCGCGAATGAACACGACCTTCCAACAAGCGGAGCCGGCGCCCGCAGAATTGGCCGAGATGCAGGCCAGCGAGGCCAGGTTCCGCAGCTTTGTCGAATCAGCGCCCGACGCGGTGGTGTTCGCCGACGCACGCGGGCGGATTCAACTGGTCAACGCCCAGACCGAGCGGCTCTTCGGCTACCGGCGGGAGGAATTGATCGGCCGGCCCTTGGAACGGCTGATGCCCAAGCGCTTTCGCCGCGAGCACGCGGAGCAGCGGAAGAAATACCTGGCCGCGCCGCGCGCCTGGCCCATGGGCAAACGCCTGGACCTGTTCGGGCGGCGCAGGAACGGCGACGAGTTTCCGGTGGAAATCAGCCTCGGTCCGCTGTCCACTGCGTCGGGCCAATGGCTGTGCGCGGTCATTCGCGACGCCACCTCGCGCAAGCAAATGGAGGAAGCCTTGATGGAGAGCAAGCGGCATTACATAGATTTGTTCCGTCAAGCCCGCGCGGCCCACCGGGAAATGCAGCGGCTCTCCGGGCTGCTGCATCACGCCCAGGAAAAGGAGCGCGCGCACATCAGCCGCGAACTGCACGACGAGTTGGGTTCGACCCTGACCGCCGCCGCGATGCTGCTCAAGGGACTGGAATGGAGCGCGGACCGGGACAATGCCGTGAACCGGGACAAATTGCAAAAAGTCCAATCTCTGCTCCAGACCGCCATGACCACGGTGCACGATTTTGCCCGGCAGTTGCGTCCCAGCGGCCTGGACGAACTCGGCTTGGCGCCGGCGCTCCGTTTCCTGGCCCGCACCGTTGCCGAAAGCACCGGATTGAAGGTTCGCCTGCGCGCCGATCCGCTGGCGGAAAAACTAGACGCTGAGAGCAAGCTGGCGCTGTTCCGCATCGCGCAGGAAAGTCTCAACAACGCCGTCAAACACGCCGGCGCCAGCCAGGTGCGGATCACCGTGGCCAAAGCCCCCGGCGGCATTGTCCTGCGGGTGGCGGACAACGGCAAATCCTTCCCTACGACCGCCACCGGGGCCGGGCGCCAGCTGCGGTTGGGCCTCCCGGGCATGCAGGAGCGCGCGCGGTTGGTCAGCGGCGCCTTCGCCATCCGGGGGCGGCGGGGCAAGGGTACCGCAGTGCGCGTGGTGGTTCCATTGAAGCCGACAGGGGGGTGAAGCAGCAGACCCGCATCCGGCCGCCGGCACTGCGGACAGAGCCGATTTATCTTGGGAGTGGGTCAGGTCTCCCGACAGCGACGCAGTCAGGCAACTGCGGCTCCATGACCCAGCAATTGCTCTAAGGCGCGCTGCGTCACGGCGGCGGCCCGACTATCCAGCAGTTGCAGATGGCGATGGTCACGGCCAATTACATTAGCGCCGGCCAGACGCGGCTGATGCTGGCCGTCGCGGAATTATTGCTGACGCCCAGGCTGAACGCCACCGCTGCCCTCAACGCGGTGACTGTCTTCTGGCCGGCCGGGCTGGTAAATTTTAATTTGCAGGCGTCAACCAATCTTGCCGACTGGAGCAGTTGGATCCATGCCGTCGTCAACACCAATGGACAAAGCGTCGCGACTGACGCCAATGCCAGTTTCAGCTTTTTCCGCTTGAGTGCCTCGGCGCCCCGCTTCCCGCCCGCGCCGTTAACCTACGGAACCGAGTCGCTGGCTATCACAACCAACGGCGCAACCGCCACCATTGTCACCAACGCCGGGGCCAGCGGCGGAAAATATGTTTCGTTCAACAGCGCCGCCGCGGGGAATTCCGTCACTTTTGTGCTGACCAATGTTCCCGCCGGTGTTTATGATCTGGAACTGTCCTTTCGCGCTGTGGCCAATTGCGGGACGCTCACCCTGGCCGCGGCGAGTTAGCCGCTCGGCGGCACCCTTGATGAATACTGGCCGACGGGCGATTTCCCGGTTTGGAACTTCGGACGGCTGACGCTCCACCAGGCCGGCGACTGCCCGGTTACGCTGACCGTCACTGGCAAAAATGTCGCCGCCAATTCCTTCGCGGTAACCGCCGACAAAGTTATGCTCGTGCCGCGGTAGGTAAACACCCCGTTGACACTTCTCCCTCCCGCTGGCAGAATTATTTGGAGGGCCCCGCTTTTTCCAAGCTTTTTCCAAGGTTCGCCGCAAACCCTGTCAGAGGGAGTTTGCGTCGGGGCGCGAGCTGAACTAAGTTAGGCGCTGGATAACAGGGGAAACAGAAAATGACGAAGAACAGAAACAGGTCAAGCACTTGCCTGCGAGCCTTAGCCATTTTGGTCATTGGCGCGGGAACGGGTTGCGCCTTGGCGCTCAACCCCAACCTGCCGCCGGGACAAAATTTCGATTTGAGCTATTGGTATCTGACGCTGCCGGTGGACACATCGGGGGGCACCAACGGCACGGCGGCGACCATTTCCGCCGCGCAACTGGCGGCCGGCTACACCAATCCGCCGTATTTCTACACCGGCACCGACGGCGCGATGGTCTTCTACTGTCCCGCCACCGGCGCCACCACGAGCGGCTCCTCCAATCCCCGGTCGGAACTGCGCGAACAACTGAACACGAACGACAACAGTGTGGATTGGACCGCCAACGGCGTGAATGTCCTGACCGCCCAATGCAAGGCCAACGGCATTGCCAGCGGCGGCCAGATGGGCATCGGTCAGGTGCATGGTTACAACCCGAACATGCCGCTGGTGATTCTTCGCTATGACAACAGCCTGAACCAGGGAATCATTGACGCCACCGTGAAATACAACACGTCCAACGCGCCAGTTAACGGCAACACCGACGCCACGCTGACGTTCACCAACGTCGGGCTGAACCAACTGATCAACTACCAGATTGTGGTGAGCAACG
>Ga0182018_10005123_pt1 | contig 10675 bp, 9 predicted proteins | sample 812P2MmetaG_FD_120490 | JGI IMG/M metagenome (GOLD analysis project Ga0182018, IMG submission 120490) | Permafrost microbial communities from Stordalen Mire, Sweden - 812P2M metaG | ecosystem: Environmental > Terrestrial > Soil > Wetlands > Permafrost | place: Sweden: Stordalen | collected... | reverse complement strand
CGGATTTCTGGGCGTCGCAGAGAAATATCATCCGATTCCCTGGTCTTCGCTCGACTACGACCCTGCAAGGGATGCCTATGTGGTCGAGTACACGAAGGATCAGCTGAAGGCCGCGCCAGCAGGTTCGATCGAGGAGCTGACGCGCAATGATGGCGGCAATGCGTATCGGGAGCGAGCGTTCGAGTACTACAAGGAGCCGCGCTACTGGTGAGCTGACTTCGCTCATCTACGGCGCGCCGCAGACGGGGCCGTTAGCGCGGCCCCGTACTGTGCCCGGTGTCATCGTAACCCAAGCCGATGCGGCGTTGGGCGCGCGTCATGCCATCGGGGCGCGCAGAAGTTCCATCAGACGCTCGGGCTCGACCGGTTTCGTGAAATGATGATCGAAGCCGGAGGCTCGGGCGCGCGCCTTGTCGCTGTGCTGGCCCCACCCTGTGACGGCGATGAGCCTGACGGACGATGTGGGGTCGGCCTCGCGAATCTTCTGTGCGACTTCATAGCCATTCAGCCCTGGCATGCCGATATCTAGGAGGACGAACTCGGGACTGATTCGCACTACAGCCGCGAGCGCTTCCGCTCCATCGTGTACGACGAGGACGTCGTGGCCTTCCATGCGCAGCAGCATGGCGAGGCTATCGGCGGAATCCTGATTGTCGTCAGCGATCAGAATGCGCCGGCTGACGGTTGCGCGTCCATCGGGGCAGCTGCCCTGTCTTGCATCACCCGGGATCCCAAGCGTGCCAATGGGCAGCTGCACGGTGAATTCACAGCCCCGGCCAAGCCCGCCGCTTGTGACGGCAATGTGTCCCCCATGCAGTTCGATGAGGCCCTTCGCAAGCGCAAGTCCGATCCCCAGCCCGCCGTCCGAGCGGTCCTGAGTCGCCGCCACTTGCGAGAACATCTGAAAGATCCGAGGCAGAGCTTCCGGGGCGATGCCGATACCGTTGTCGATGACTTGGATCACCACGCTGTCGGCGCTGCGGTGCGCGACCACGCGGATGTCTCCTTCAGGATCGGTGTACTTCGCCGCGTTCGTCAGCAAATTCGACAGCACCTGCGCGATGCGCAACGGATCGACGCTCAAATAGGTGCGTTCATCGGGCATATCGAGGCTGAGGCGGTGACGCTTCGCATCGAGAGTGGGGCGTGCTGTTTCCACCCCAGCCTCGACCACGGCGGCGAGCTCGGTTGCCTGCTTGCGCAGCTGCAGCGTCCCGCGAGTGATGCGCGAGACATCCAATAGATCATCGAGCAGGAGCGACATGTGCTGCACTTGGCGCGTGATCACATCGTGACTCCAGCGCTTCTGGGCCTCGGTTGCTGTTGCCATCTTCGAGATCAACGCTGCCTGCCGAATCGGCGCGAGTGGATTACGCAGCTCATGTGCGAGAGTTGCGAGGAACTCGTCTTTGCGCCGGTCGGTCTCGCGCAAGGCGGCCTCCGCCTGTTCGCGCCGCGAAATCTGCGCCTGCGCTGCTTCGTACAGGCGCGCGTTATCGATGGCAACCGCCGCCTGGGCGGCGACACTCAGCACCAATCGCTCGGTGCGCTGGGAAAACATGTCCGGTTCGGTGTGACCGAAAAACAGGCCGCCGATGACTTCGCTCGAGCGCGACAGCACGGTCACCGCAAGATAACTGCGGATGAGCCGCTGGCCGGGCAGCGCCGACGCAGGCGCGTACAGAGGCTCCTGCGTGATGTCCGCAAGACGCACTGCGCGCTCACCGCGAAACGTGAGATTGGATATCGCTCCGCCGCCTGGCACGCCCAATTGCGCGAAAGCGTCACGTGCAAGCTTAGCCGGTGCATATAGACACGGCGACTCGGCAGGTTCGTTGAGCACGTTGTAGCAGAACGCGACGAACGTCGCGCCGCTTAAGTTCCCGGCTGCGTCGGTCAGCCTCTGCAGCAGTCTCTGCAGGTTAAGCTCAGCGGCCATGCCGATTCCGGCCTCGTTCAGGAGCTCGAGAATCCGCGTCTCCTCCCGCAGAGCGGCTTCTGCCCGGCGCCGCACGGTGACATCGTGAAACACCATAACCGCGCCTAACAGGCGGCCGCGCGCGTCGCGAATTGGCGCAGCGGTGTCATCGATCGGCGTCTGTATGCCGTCCCTGCTGATGAGCGCCGTATGGTTGGCAAGACCTACGATGTTGCCGTCGCGCAGGACGGTGCGCACTGGATTAAGCGCAGGTTCGTGCGTGCGTTCATTGATGATCTGGAAAACGCGCTCAAGAGGCTGCCCGGCCGCCTCTGCACAAGTCCACGCAGTCATGCGTTCTGCGACGGGGTTCAAGAATGTGATCCTGCCGTCAACGTCGGTCGTGATTACGGCATCGCCGATGCTCGACAGCGAGACCTGAAACCACTCGCGCTGTTCCTGCAGCTCCTGCGTTTTCTGCTCGAGCGCTTCGTTTGCCGCATGCAGCTCGCGCTCCGCACGCCGCCGCGCGCTGAGAATGCTCGCCGCATTCTTCAGCGCAACAGCGCGCAGCTCGTCTTCTTCGGCGTCCTCGTTCGCCACTAACCCGCTCCGAGCAGCTTCCCCGCGAGCTCGGCACCGACGACCCGCGCACGGATCTTGGCAAAGGCGACCTCGCGGGTCGTCGAAGTGTCGTCGCTGAACGGAGCGAAGCCGCAGTCGTCAGTGGCACCCAGCTGCTCAAGCGGAATGTACTGCGCCGCCTCCACGATACGATCACGCACTTCATCGGGCGTCTCAATCCGCGGATCGATCGGGGCGATGACGCCGACGAAGACGTGGTGTTCTGGCTTTATATGGTCGCGGATCATCCTCAGGACACGCACCCGATCGGCCTCTCCCGCCAGAGCAATGTAGAAGTTTCCCACTTTGAGCTCAAACAAGCTCGGCAAGAGGTCCGCGTAATCGACATCGGCGCTGTGGGTTGAATCGCGATCACCGCCGGGACAAGTGTGTACGCCAATGCGTTTGCGATCGTTCGAAGAGAAGCGTGCTAGCGCCAGATTGTTGAGATCGATGAAGCTGTGCAGGAGGTTGCCCGACGGATCTAGTTTGACCGCCAGCCGTGCCTCGGTGAAATCAATTTGCACCTTGTACGCGCCTCTTTGCAGACAGCGGCGCACTTCGGTTTCGTGTTCGCGCAGCAGATCATCGATAAATTCGGCGCGCTCATAGCCTGCAATTCCGCCCGGTGGATACAGCAAACTGAGCGCCGACGGGGATATCACCGCCTGTTTGAGGGGAACGTGTGCGCAGCGTAGGGCGGCGTCAAGATAGGCGTCCGCATAGCGCTTATAGCGGAAGGGCCCCGCCGTCAGTCGCGGCATGCGCCGCGCATGGCCTGCCGCGAAAGGGATTTTGAAACCGTCGGGTGCAGTATTCGACAGCCCATGGACACTGTACGTCCAAAAATTGTGATACTTCCTCTGTTCCCCGTCAGTGATGACCGGCGAACCGGTGGCCTCGAGCTGCTGGATAGTATCGCGGACCGCCTCGTCGTAGAGCGGATCGAGCCTGGGATCGGTTCCATCGCCTAAGGCGCTGACGGCTTCAATAAGCTTGGCGGGTCGCGGGATGCTTCCGATCGGCTCCGTAGGAATCATGCGTGGAGTCCCCCTTCGGCCCCCGGGATCAAATCGACGGGGGGAAGTGGCGAATGTAGCACGCCACCCACCGCCACCGACGTCCGTGCCAGCGCTGGGTCAGACCGCGGCAATACTCGGGCCGTGCGCTACTTCTTTTTCTGCGGCACTTTGGCCCCTTCCTTGCGTGCCTCGGAGAGGCCGATCGCGATCGCCTGCTTGCGGCTCGTCACTTTGCGCCCAGAGCGGCCGCTGCGCAGCGTTCCAGCCTTACGCTCGTGCATCGCGCGCTTTACCTTACTCGCGGCCTTTTTACCGTAACGCGTCGCCATATGAACTCCTTACATGTGTATGAGTGGTGAAATCCGCAGAACAAGTCGCACTAGAGGTCCGGGTCGAGGAGTGCGAGGGTGAGAAAAAACCGGCGGCCCGCTGCATTTAAAATGCACACCCCTTGGGGGTGGTTCCATATATTCTCGGGTGCATTGATTTCGCGGCGAGACATGCCTCATGCGAATCCTCGTGGTCGGTGCGGGCAGCATCGGCGGATATTTTGGTGGGCGCCTGCTCGAAGCCGGCCGCGACGTGACTTTTCTGGTGCGCTCTCACCGCGCAGCGCAACTGGCAAGTTCGGGCCTGCAGATCCGCAGTCCGTGCGGTGACTTCAGTCTGCGCGCACCGCCCACTGTCAGCGCGGAAGCCCTGCGTACGCCTTTCGAGCTCGTGTTGCTGAGCTGCAAGGCCTACGACCTGAACGGAGCGATGGATTCCGTGGCGGGCGCTGTGGGGCCCGAAACAGTCGTGCTGCCCCTGCTGAACGGTATCGCTCATCTGGATGTCCTCGCGGCGCGTTTTGGCGCTCAACGGATCCTCGGCGGCCTGTGTCTCATCTCAAGTGTGCTTGAACCGGATGGCCGTATCGTGCATCTGAATCAGGCGCACGTGCTGTCGTTCGGCGAACGTGATGGCGCGCACTCCGCACGTTCGATAGCCATCGAATCCGCACTATCGGCAGCGCGCTTCGAGGCGCGCCGCTCCGATGCGATCCTGCAGGAGATGTGGGAGAAGTGGGTATTCATCGCAGCGGTTGCCGGGATCACGTGCCTGATGCGCGCCGCCATCGGTGACATCGTGGCGGCAGGAGGCGCCGCTCTGGCAACGGCGCTTCTCGAGGAGTGCGCGGCGATCGCGGCACGCAACGGCTACCCGCCACGTACAGAACCCTTGCAGAAGAGCTTGCAGGTGTTGACGGCTGCCGGATCGCCGATTACGGCGTCAATGTTCAGGGACATTGAGCGCGGCGCGCGCATCGAAGCAGAGCAGATTTTAGGCGACCTTCTGCGGCGCGCCGGCCAAGAAGATGCTGATCATTCGCTGCTGCGCATCGCCTGCGCGCACGTGCGCGCGTATGAAGCACGTCGCTCGCGCGAGGCGAGGGCGGCGAGCAGCAACTAGGTTTGCCTCGCACCCGACGCGCGCGCAGGGCGAATTCGCGCGCAGAACAGAAGTGCTAAAGTGACGCCATGCCCGCGATCATCCCGGCGAGCGCGCTCCTCATCGCCTCGAATGTCTTCATGACGTTCGCTTGGTACGCGCACCTTAAGAACCTGAGCGAACGCGCATGGTACGTCGCGGCACTCGCCAGTTGGGGCATCGCACTTTTCGAGTATTTGCTGCAGGTGCCCGCCAACCGGATCGGCTATACGGAGCTGTCGCTGGCGCAGCTCAAGATCCTGCAGGAGATTATTACGCTAGCGGTGTTTGCGCCGTTCGTCGTGCTCTACATGCATAAGCCGTTGCGGCTCGATTACTTGTGGGCGGCACTGTGCATCGTCGGCGCCGCGTATTTCATCTTTCGGAGTCCGAGCGACGCATGAGCGGCACCGAAGGCTAGGGGCACGGTCGGGTCGCGTCCCAACCTCGCGTCATTCAGGGCGGGCAACCACAGCGAGGGCGCCGCTTGCGCGCAAGCGCTGCTCGTCGCGCACTTCTTCCACCGTAAGGCCGGTATTGGCCGCGATGATGTCGACCAGTCTGTGCGCCGGATCACGAGGCAGTCCAACCTCATGAAGGCGCTCCCAGATACGGATGCGGGTATCGGGTGTCTTTAATGTGGAGGATTGCTCCTCGAGCTCTTCTTGCCTGCGCCTAGCAGCCTCAGCCTGCTGGTGAGCGATGCGTGCCCGGTAGTCCGCGATCGTTTCCGCACCGATCGGCACCCCCGATGCGCCGAAATCACTCATTCGTCTGTCTTGCGTCATGACCTTCTCCACCAGGAACCCCCCGATACGGTAACACGGACACGGGTCGCGCCTTGCGCGATTCGCGCAAACCCGCATCACAGAGGCGTCATAATCCCTTGCAGGCGCCGAGTTCGGCGGGATTCGGGCGTGCCCAAAGATTTGCGCGGCACCTGCGCGCCTGCGGGCGCCAGCGGGGGGTCCGCCTCTTACCGCCGGGCGGCCGGGCCCCGGGACAAATTCACGGCAGGGTTCGTGCACACGAAAGACCTCGGGTTCTTCGAGGGCGCGCTGGCCCGCGAAAGCGGGCGACTGCTCTCTCTTGAACGTGACCCAATCTTAACGCAGGATCCCATCCTCCCCAGCGCCAGTCCCGGAGACCCATGATGTCAATGCCGACTCGGCGCAGCTGCGCAGGAGCCCTCATCTGCGGCATCGCTTTGGGCGCGACGCTCGCCATCAGCCCGCGCGCCGGCGCCGATCCACTCGTCAGTGAGATACCGCAGACGTTTGCACCACGCGATGCTTCATTCGACTACGTCAAGCGCGAGGTGATGATCCCGATGCGCGACGGCGTTAAGCTGTACACGCTCATTCTGATACCGCGTGGCGCGCAACGCGCGCCCATTCTGCTCACCCGCACGCCTTATGGCGCCGATTCGCGGATCGCCGCAAATCCGAGCGCCCATCTCGCAGAGGTCATCGACAGTACCGATGTTGCCGATGATGCCGTTATCCACGGCGGCTACATCCGCGTCCAGCAGGATGTGCGCGGCAAGCACAGGTCCGAAGGCGACTACGTCATGAACCGGCCGCTCCGGGGCGCTTTGAATGCCACCGATGTGGATCACTCCACCGATACCTACGACACGATCGACTGGCTGGTGCATAACACGCCCGAATCAAACGGCCGGGTGGGCATCCTTGGGATCTCGTATGACGGCTTCACATCCCTCATGGCGCTATTCCATCCGCATCCGGCGCTGCGCGCGGCCGTGCCGATCAATGCCATGGTGGACGGCTGGATGGGCGATGACTGGTTCCACAAGGGCGCCTTTCGAGTCGGCAGCTTGAATTACGCGCACGACCAGGAAGCCACACGTGAGAGCAGCACCAAGTGGTGGACTGATCACTACGATGACTACGACACCTGGCTTGCGGCAGGCTCCGCGGGCGAGATGGCGCGCATGCATGGGCTGGATCAAGTCGGCTTCGTGGTGAAGCTCTTCAGTCATCCCGCCTACGATGCTTTTTGGCAGGGGCAGGCCATCGACAAGCTGCTCGCCAAGGAGAAGCTGTCGGTCCCGGTGATGCTGGTGCACAGCTTGTGGGATCAGGAGGACATCTACGGCAACATGGCCGTGTACAAGGCCATCAAGCCCCAGGATCCGGACAATTCAAAAGTGTTCCTGGTTGCAGGCCCCTGGTTTCATCACCAGGAAAGGCTCGACGGCAGCGCCATCGGTGCGATCGAATTCGGCAGCGACACTGCACGGTACTTCCGGCTGCATTTGCTGCGACCGTTTCTCGACCATTTTCTGAAAGACGACGCACCGCCGCTCGCCATCGCCCCGGTGAATGTCTTCGAGACGGGCACCAACGAATGGGAGGCCCTGCCGGGCTGGCCCATGGGCTGCGCGGCAGGCTGCCGGATCGAGCGCATGCCGCTCTTTTTGCAGACCGGTGGCGGCTTGAGTTTCGCAACTCCCGCTGCGAAGGCTGCAAGTTTCGAGTCCTATGTCTCGGACCCGGCGAAGCCGGTTCCGTACCTGCCGCGGCCGATCCACATCGACGGCAGCGCCGGCGAGGTCGCCTGGCAGACCTGGCTCGTCAGTGACCAACGCGAGGCCTCCGGTCGCCCCGACGTCATCAGCTTCACCTCGGAGGTATTGCGCGAGCCTTTGAAAATCAGCGGCGAGCCGATTGCCAATCTCATCGCCGCCACGAGCGGGACCGATGTCGACTTCGTCGTCAAGCTCATTGACGTCTATCCGGATGAAGCGGGACGCGACCCCAACATGGGCGGCTACCAGCTCATGATCTCGGCGGACATCCTGCGCGGCCGCTATCGAGAGGCATTCGATGCCCCCAAACCGGTACCCGCAGGGCAGAAGCAGCTGTATCGATTCAGCCTGCCGACGGCGAACCACGTCTTCCTGCCTGGGCACCGCGTCATGGTGCAGGTGCAGTCGAGTTGGTTTCCCCTGTACGATCGCAACCCGCAGACGTACGTCAAAAATATCTTCTTCGCAACCGCAGCTGACTACCAGAAGGCCACGATCCAGGTGTTCGAGGGACCGCGAGCAAGCTTCGTTGAACTGCCGGTTGTCAAGCGCGGATCGAACTAGCTGCGCGCGCGGTGGCCGACCGCAGGCATCCGGCCATGTCACAAGGGGGGCTCATGCGCCGTGTATTCTCGCAAGTCGTGTTGATGATGCTGTCGATGGCCTCGGTTTCGCTCGCGGCGCCGGCTGATACTCCATCCCACCTCTTCGAGGGGCGCGATCTATTTGGGCTGCAGTGGGTGACCAAGCCGCGAATACGCCCCGACGGCGCAGCGGTCGCGTACGTTCGTGTGGGCTACGACGTGATGGGCGACCACGCCCGATCCGCGATTTGGCTCGTCGATGTCAATACCGGCGCGCAGACCCCCGTGGCGAGCGCGCCGGGCACGCTCGCGGCGCTGGCCTGGTCGCCGGACGGTAAGCGCCTCGCATATGTGTCAAACCCTGGCAAGGAGCGCCCACAGCTTCTCGTGCGCTGGATGGCCACGGGCGAGACGGCGCGCGTGGCCGACCTTACCGATGCGCCGGCCGATCTGAGCTGGTCTCCCGACGGCCGCTCCATTGCCTTCACCGATTTCGCCCCGGATGAGAAGGCAAAACTCGGAACTGCCCCTGTCAAACCCGAGGGAGCCGAGTGGGCGCCTGCGCTCGGAATCATTACCGACGTCACCTATCGCGCTGATGGCGCCGGTTACTTGAAGCCGGGGTATACACATGCCTTCGTGGTGTCTGCCGAGGGCGGCGCGCCGCGGCAGCTCAGTTTTGGCGCATTCAATGAGGCGGGTCCGCTGTCCTGGAGCGCCGACGGGCGCTTCATCTACATGAGCGGCAACCGTACGGAGAATTGGCGCCTTGAACCGCTGCACACGGAGGTGTATCAGGTTGCGGTCGCCGACGGCGCAATCACTGCGCTCACGAAGCGCGCCGGTCCGAACGACGCACCGACCGTGTCGCCGGACGGCTTGCACATCGCCTACCTCGGCTTCGATGATCACTTGTTGAGCTACCAGGAAACGCATCTGTATGTGATGGATCGCGACGGCCACAATTCGCGATCGCTCACCGACGGACTCGATCGCTCCATCGACAAGGCGATTTGGGCCAGCGATGGCCGCAGTCTTTATATTCAATACGACGACCGGGCGGTCACCAAGGTTTCTCGTGTGCAGCTCGATGGACACATCGAACCGATCGCGCAAGGACTCGCCGGCGCCGGGCTCGACCGACCCTATACCGGGGGCGCGTTCACAGTGGCAGCCAACGGCACCGTCGCTTTCACCAGCGGCACGGGCAACCGGCCATCGGAGCTGTCAGTCGTCTCTCGAGGCCGCAGCAAGCAGCTGACGAGACTGAACGAGGATCTATTCGCGGACAAGACCCTGGGGAAGGTTGAGCTGCTGCCGGTGCAGTCGTCCTTTGATCACCGGCCGATCGACGCTTGGCTCGTACTACCGCCCAAGTTCGATCCTGCGAAGAAATATCCCCTGATCCTGGAAATCCATGGAGGGCCGTTCGCGGCCTACGGTTCGGTCTTCTCGACCGATGATCAGCTCTATGCCGCCGCGGGATATGTAGTCGTGTATGCAAACCCGCGCGGATCGACGTCATACGGGGAGGCATTCGCCAATCTCATCCACCATGATTATCCGAGCCACGATTACGACGATTTGCTGAGTGCCGTGGATGCCGCGATCGCCCGCGGGTTCATTGACGCGCAGAATCTGTTCGTCACCGGCGGTTCGGGCGGCGGGGTGCTCACCGCCTGGATTGTCGGTCGCAGCGATCGCTTTCGCGCGGCGGCCACCCAGAAGCCCGTCATCAATTGGACGAGCGAGGTGTTGACGACGGACGTGTACACCTTCATGCCGAAATATTGGTTCGGCAAGCCCCCCTGGGAGGACCCGGACGCCTACTGGAAACACTCGCCGCTGTCGCTTGTCGGGTGCGTATCGACGCCGACGCTCGTTATCGTGGGCGACCAGGATTTCCGAACGCCGGTCAGCGACGCGGAGCAGTATTACCAGGCACTGCAGTTACGGCGTGTCCCAACCGCGCTCGTCAAGGTTCCCGGCGCCTCGCACGGCGGACTTGCCGCGCGTCCCTCGCAGTCCGCAGCCAAGGCGAGCGCGATCCTTGCCTGGTTCGACCGGTATCGAGCAAGCTCAGGCATCAAGGCGGCGAGCGGCCTTGGCCGAGCCGATGCCGCTGAAGCCGCGTCGGCTGCCGCGGTGTGCGGCTCGCGGGAAGCTCGGATGTAGGTTACCTGAGGTGCAGACGGAACCATTGAGCCGTCAAAGCGATTTATACGTGAGGAGAAACCCCTAATGCTGCGAAGTGCGTATCGGGCCCGCGAGCTTCCAGCCCGCCTGCTGTTTGCCATGCTCCTGGTCGCCTGCGCCGCGCCGCTCGCGGCGGCAGCGGATCCGTTGCCGCCGCTGCTGCAGCCGCCGAGCAGCGAACACCACATCGGCAAAGTGATCTGGGCGGATCTCGTGACACCCGATCTCGCCGCCGCCGAACGTTTCTACGGCGGATTATTCGGCTGGACCTTTCGCGAGATTCATATGCGCTCGACGCCGTATGCGGTGG
>Ga0182018_10005122_pt1 | contig 10676 bp, 4 predicted proteins | sample 812P2MmetaG_FD_120490 | JGI IMG/M metagenome (GOLD analysis project Ga0182018, IMG submission 120490) | Permafrost microbial communities from Stordalen Mire, Sweden - 812P2M metaG | ecosystem: Environmental > Terrestrial > Soil > Wetlands > Permafrost | place: Sweden: Stordalen | collected... | reverse complement strand
CGAGCACATCCAGTACACCAAGCGCACGGGACTGGTGAACGATTTCGTGCGCGTGTTTCTCGAGGGCCGCGACGGAAGCGTGTGGATCGGCACGGACGAAGGCGTGAGCCGCTGGCGCGACGGGCAGCTGACAAATTATCGAATGAGCGACGGGCTTTCTTATTTCAGCATCCGCGCGCTGCTGCAGGACAGCCGTGACGACATTTGGATCGGGACCGAACAAGGCGTGACGCGCTGGCACGAGGGGCATTTCGCCAGCGACGACGTGACGCAAGCGCTTGCCAACGACAAAATATGGAGCATTCACGAAGATCATGACGGCGGCTTGTGGTTCGGCACGCTTGGAGACGGACTGTTTCGCTGGCGCGACGGGAAGCTGACGCATTTCACCACCGAGCAGGGCTTGGCCAGCAACAGTATTTATCAGATTCTGGAAGATTCTCGCGGCACGTTCTGGATGAGCGGGCCGGATGGAATTTCTTCTGTGAAGCGCAGCGACCTGGATGAATTTGCGCAAGACGCGAAGTTTCGGCCCGCGGTGACGCTCTACGGATTGTCCGACGGCGTGGAGGCCACGCAGATGCACGGCGGCGTGCAGCCCGCGGGATGCCTGACACCCAACGGCGAAGTGTGGTTTCCGAGCAATCGCGGTCCAGTGAGGATCGTGCCGAATCAGGCGCGGCCGGGCGACTTGGCGCAGGTGGTGATTGAGCGCGTGCTGGTCGATGGCCGCGATGCACCCACGACCGGCCAACTGGTGGTGCCGCCCGGCGAAGGAAGACTGGAGATCGATTACACACCGATTCGTCTTCGCTCGCAGGAACGCATTCGGTTCCGCTATCGCCTGATCGGGTTCGATCACAACTGGATTGAGGCGCTGCAAAATCGCGTGGCGAATTACACCAATCTTCCTCCGGGCGAGTACCAGTTTCAGGTGCAGGCATTCGAGATGAATATGCCGGACAAAGTGACCGAAGCGTCGCTGGGAATCGATTGGCGGCCGCATATATACAGGACAAGATGGTTTCTCGGGTTGTGCGCGGCGGGAATCATCGCGCTGGCATTCCTGGCCTATCGCTTCCGGCTCGGGCAAGTGCATCAAAGATATGAAGCGGTGCTCGAAGAACGCAACCGCATCGCGCGCGAGATGCACGACACCGTGATTCAAGGATGTACAAGCACCTCGGCGTTGCTGGAGGCAGTGGCGTCGCTCGGGTCAGGCTCGGAAGGCGAGACGCGCGAACTGCTCGATTCGGCGCGCACGCAAGTGCTGGCCACTGTAGAAGAAGCGCGCAAAGCGGTGTGGAATCTGAGGCGCGGAGAAAACGCTGCGCCGGAAATCGGTCCTTTGCTCGAGCAGATCGCGCGGCAGGCGAGCCATCTTTCGCACATACCGGTGAAGTTCGACGCGCGCGGGAAATCGGTGCCGCTCGATGGAGACGCGGAGCACGTGTTGCTGATGGTGGCGCGCGAAGCGGTCTATAATGCCGTGCGGCACGCGCAGGCGAAAGAGGTTCGCATCAAGGTGCACTTTGCCGCCGCGTCAGCGCGCATTGAAGTCGCCGACGACGGCTGCGGATTCGATCCCGCAGCTGTGGTGGCGCTCGAGGGCGCTCATTTCGGTCTGGTCGGGATGCGCGAGCGTGTGGAGAGTTTGGGCGGTCGGTTCAGCGTGGACAGCGCGGTGGCGAAGGGAACTCGAATTCGCGCCGAGTTTCCGATTCGAGCGGCGAACGGCAAGAAGTGGGCGGCGGCGTAAAAGAAAGAAATCGTGAGGCGGGAATAGCGATGAATATCGGTCAGAAGACAAGCGTGCTGGTGGTTGACGATCACCCGATCATGCGCCTGGGATTGGCGGCCATTATCAATGCGCAAAATGATATGAAAGTTTGCGCGCATGCCGGAACGGGCGAAGAAGGTGTGGAGATGTTCAAGAAGCACCGGCCGGATATCACGCTGATGGATTTGCGATTGCCGAAAATGAGCGGGCTCGAGGCGCTGAGAACGATACGGCGAATTGATCCGCACGCGCGAAGCATTGTGGTCACTACGTACGAAGGCGATGAAGATATTCACCAGGCCATCGCCGCAGGGGCGCTTGGTTACATTATCAAAGGGATGTCGCATGAGGCGCTGGTCGATGCCTTGCGGAAGGTGCGCTCAGGGATGCGCTTCTTGCCGCGTCCGGTGATGCGCAGCCTGGCGGACCGCACGCCAAATTCGGATTTGAGCCCGCGCGAACGCGAGGTGCTTTCGCTGATGGCGCACGGAAAAACGAATAGGGATATTGCCAACGCGCTGGGAATCACGGAGGCCACAGTGAAATGCCACGTGAGCGTGATTCTACTTCAACTCGGCGTGACGGACCGTACTCAAGCGGTGCTAGAGGCGCTGCATCGCGGCCTCGAGCACCTCTAGACGCGCAGCTTCGCACCCAGCAAAACCCGCCTAGTCAGCAGCCTATCCGACCTTAGTTGGATTCCCGATCCGAGCGTTTCCGATAGACTCGAAGGCCGAAGTATGTCCCGATCCGACATGAAATTACGCCCGCAGACGGCCCTTTTAATCGTTCTTTTCATCGCGCTCGCGCCGGTTGTTGGACACCGCTTCACCTCGCAGCCCGAATCGCCGTCGGAAATCTCGATCAACGCTTCTGTGCCGGCGGCGGCGCCGACGCCGTTGTGGTTTGCCGCGGGCGGGCGGTCGCCCCAAGGAGAAACGCTAGGCGTGAACAGCCGGTACCTGCTTCGCGACGGGAAGCCTTGGTTTCCCGTGATGGGCGAATTTCAATTCTCGCGTTATCCAGAAGCGGAATGGGAAAACGAAATACTGAAGATGAAAGCCGGCGGGATTCAAGTGGTCTCCACATATGTGTTTTGGATTCACATTGAAGAGATCGAAGGACAATTCGATTGGACCGGCCAGCGCAACCTGCGCCACTTTGTGGAGCTTTGCCAGAAGCACGGAATGTACGTGTGGGTGCGCGTCGGTCCGTGGGATCACGGCGAATGCCGCAATGGCGGATTTCCGGACTGGCTGATCAACAAAGGGTGTCCGGTGCGGCAGATCGACCCCGTTTATCTGGGCTACGTGAGCAAACTGTACGATCAAATCGGCCGGCAGCTTCGCGGACTGCTGTGGAAAGACGGCGGGCCGGTGGTTGGAATACAGCTCGAAAACGAATACCACGATCGCGGTCCGAACAAGGGCGCCGAATACATCCTGGCGCTGCGGAAACTCGCCGTGCAAGCTGGATTGAATGTGCCGTTCTTCACCATAACGGGATGGGATGACGCGGTGATTCCGCCGAGCGGTTTTCTGCCCGTTTTTGGCGGGTATGAGGATGCCTTTTGGAGCCGCAGCGTCGACGTGCTGCCGCCGAACGCAAATTATTTCTTTACTACGATTCGAGGCGATGAAAACGTGGGCGATGACCTGCAATCGAAGCGTCCCGACATCGACGCGCTGGATGCCCGCTATCCGTATTTGACGGCTGAGATGGGCGGGGGCATGGAACCCTCGTATCACCGCAGACCGTTGATTGCGGCGGATGATATCGCGGCTATGGAAGTGACAAAACTTGGCTCGGGCGTTTCGCTGTACGGCTACTACATGTTCCACGGGGGAACCAATCCCGAGGGCAAACTGACCACGCTCGAGGAAACGCAGGCTACCGGATATCCGAATGACATGCCGGTGAAGTCGTACGATTTTCAAGCGCCGCTGGGCGAGTTTGGGCAGATGCAGGATTCATTTCGCGCGCTGAAGATTTTCCATTTATTTCTAGATGATTTTGGGAGCAGTCTCGCGCCGATGACGTCCTACTTCCCGGATCAGATGCCGGCGAGCAAAGAGGACACCGCGACGCCGCGAGTTGCGGCTCGGATGCTGGGCGATCGCGGCTTCGTGTTCATCAACAATTATCAGCGGCTTCATCCGCTGCCTGAACGTGTGGGCTTTCAAATCAAGCTACAGACGCAATCTGGCGCAATTGAGATTCCGCGGGCGCCCGTGAGCATTCCCAGCGGGGCATACACGATCTGGCCTGTGAACCTGGATATCGGTCCGAGCGTGCTTCGCTACGCTACTGCGCAGCCTTTGTGCACGCTGCGCGAGCAAAACACATTCGTATTTTTCGCGTGGCCCGGCGTTGCACCTGAATTCGCATTCGTAAATAAAGAAGGCGACTCGATTGAGTCGCCGCATGCGCAGATTCAGCAGGACCAGGGGCTGACATTTGTCTCCGGAATCGAACCCGGCGCGGACATTGCGATTCAAATCCGCGGTCGCGACGGCGCGACCACGCGAATCATTGTGCTTTCTCGTGAGCAGGCTCTGGATGCCTGGGAAGCCAAACTCGGAGGGCGAGAGCGGCTGATCTTGTCGCAGGCGGACCTATTCTTCGATGGCGATCGCATGCACTTTCGCGCGAGGGATCCCGCGCTGCTCAATGCCGCGTTCTTTCCGGCATGGACCGCTACGCCTACCGGCTTTCGGGATGCGGGACCCGATGGCGCATTCGAGCGCTACTCAGTTACACCGCAGCCCGCGGCGCTGGATTTTGCGGCGTCAGCCGATCAGTTAGATCAAGCCGGCGACCCGCCTCCGGCCAAAATGGGCAACGGAGTGGCGATCGTCCCGGATGAAGCGGCGTTCGAGGATGCGGCGCGGTGGACGATTCACGTTCCGCACGCCGTGGCGCCAGCCGATCTGCTGTTGAGCATCGAATACCAGGGCGATATCGCGCGCCTCTACGTCGGCGGGAAACTCTTCACCGACAATTTCTACAACGGATCCGCGTGGGAAATCGGCCTGCGAAGATTTTCGCAGCAGCAACTCGAGCAAGGGCTCGATCTGCGCATCTTGCCGCTGCGTTCGGATACTCCGATGTATCTTCCCTCTGGAGCGCGCCCGGTATTCCCGGCGTCAGGTCAGGTCGCAAAGCTTTTAAGTGTGCGCGTGATTCCCGAATATGAAGTGGTCAGAGATTTTGGGCGCCAGTAATTGCCGGCGGTCGCGACGATGGAATTTGCGCGTTATTGCGGGGGATCGGCAGCCGGAATTTGATCGTCGTTGCCTTGCGGGTGCTTATTCATTTGGCGGTAGATATCTCTCACCTGATCTTTAGTCTGTTTAATTTCTTCAAATAAATTTTCTTCGTGCGCGGCCTGATCGGGCATGTTGAGCTTTTTGTAGACCGAGCTGAGGCGATAGTGCGCCTCGCTGTTGAGCGGATCGGTCTGTACCGCCATGCGCAGATATTTCAGCGCGTCCTCGGGCTTGCCGAGCAGCATCAGAATGTGACCCAGTCCGATTTGAGCGTCGGCGCTTCCAGGGTTCAACGCGAATGCGTGCTGGTAATGCGCGTAGGCGCCCTGCGTGTCCGATTGCGTGAGGGCGATCCCGCCCAGCGCCGATTCAATGTTGGCGCCGTCTCCATCAGTCTGCATCGATGTTTCGAGTTCCTTTTGCGCCTCGGCCTGAGCGGCGGGATCGGAGGGCGTGTTTTGGAGGATCGCTTCGGCCAATTCGTAATGCACTCCAGGCATGTGCGGATCCATTTCCAGGCATTTTCTGTAGTGAGCGATCGCGCCATTTAAATCGCCGCCGTTCACCAGATGCTCGGCGATCACTTGCTGCATCCGGGCCGAACCGGGAGCGAGGATGGTCAACTTATTGAGCGTGTCGTCGGCGAGTTCGGTGTAGACCAGCTGGGCGAAGTACAGGATGTCGACGTTATCCGGATCGGTGTCGAGAAGCGATTGGGCCATGCTCGCCGAGCGATCCATATCGCCTTGCTGGTAATAGAGGCCGGCGAGCTCCATGCCGACCTGCGTTCGCAAGTTCTTCTCGGTAAGTTTGGGATAGACGCTTTCCAGCGTGGCTTTTGCCGAACTGCGGCCCATGCGATTCTCGCAGATGCCCAGCATCGCTTTGGCTTTCAGGAGCGACGGATCAACGGCGAGGGCGCTCTGGAAATCCTGGCTTGCCGTTGCGCAATCGCCTTCGAGGAAGCGCACCGCGCCGCGATTGGTAAGCGCCGGGGCGTTCTTGGGATCGATTGCGAGGACGGCATTGAACTCGTTTACCGCGGCGTTTGCGTCGTTCGCCTGAAGGTCCGCAGCCGCCTTCCGAAAGTGCTCTTGAATCTCCGCGGCGCGGGACGCTCCGGTTTGCGCGGCCGTGATGGCGAGCGCGCTGGCAAGAAACGCGAGAATCAAAACCAGAGGCCTGGCGGGGAAGCGACCGACTCGACTCGCATCTACATCCGCAGAACCTCCGAGATGAACGGTGGATTCGAGGGCGTTATTGGGTTGGATTTTTTTCATGGGGACGGGCCCGCCGTTCGCGATCTTGGGGTGACTTCAAAAGAGCTTCCCGCCGCCTCTCTAATATGATTTCGCTCAGACTATATTACAGCACTAAACCGGTGCGTCCGGAAATTCCACGGGTCTTAACTGCTCGGAGCGAGCGATCGCGGAAGGTTTGCAGTTTCGACGCGCCGGAAAAAAAACTGCGGGATGCGGAAGGGAGCGCCTTCCGCACCCCGCAGGCTTGGGGTGGACAAACTCTCCTACGGAGCGCTCAGAAGTAAAAGTGAGCGCCGAGTTGTATAACGCGGGGGCCGCTAACGACGCCGGTGATTGTACCGGCGTTGCTCGACTCTAGCGCCCCGACTGTGCAGCCGCCTTGTGCGGCTGTGCAGCGGGAAACGTCAGCATTCGGGTTGGCGAAGCTGGGATGATTGAACACGTTGGTCATGTCCGCGCGGATTTGAATTTTCATGCCCTCGCGGATGTGAAGTGGGAAATCCTTTGCGATACTGAAGTCCACGTCGCTGAAATTCGGCCCAATCAGGCTGTTGCGTCCGGTGTCGCCAAAGGTGGCGTGCGCCGGATCCACGAAGCAGGCCGGATTGAACCATTCATTGACCGTGGGATTATTGACCATCGGATTGCAAACTTCGTTGGGGAACAGCGCGGTGCCGGCTGAGGCCAAGCCCGGATCAATAGAGAGTTTAGTGCTCGATGATCCGATCACCGGAGTGAAGGGAACGCCCGAGTGCCACTGGAAGAGACTCGAGACGCGCCAGCCGCCCAGAACCTCGTCGCCCACTCCGTGGGTCGCAAAGCGGCGTCCACTGCCGAACGGAAGTTCCCAGGTGATCTGGCCGCTCAGGAAATTTGCCGCATTGAAGACCGACGGTCCGTAATTGGCCGCCGGGCTGTAAGCGTTCTGGTATTCATCAATGCCGGAACCGTGGCCGTTGCCGGTGCCGGTGTCGAGTGATTTCGAGAAGGAGTAATTGGCCAGGAAGTTCAGGCCATACGACATTCTCTTTTGCACCCTAATTTGAAGAGCATTGTAATTCGACCATCCATCGTAGAGTTGGGCCGAAATACTGTTGAACACGGGGTTGGGGTTACCGCAGTTATAGCCCGTGCACCCCAGTTCGCTGATGGGAGCCTGGTCGATATCGGTTTGGAAGTTCAGGTTCGAGCCACGCGTGTAGACGTAGCCTGCGTCCACTAGGACACCGCCCATGAACTCGTGCTGAATATCGAGCAGCCACTCTTGCGTGTAAACCGTAGGCATGCTGCGCGGGTAGTAGGTCACGCTGCTGAAGTTGTCGATTTCCGGCGAAAGGGTTGCAAGCGTCGGATAGACGACCGTGCCGGGAGGCGGTCCCACGGCCAGTTTGAATGCATACGAGCCGTTGACGTACCCGCCGTTGCCGTTGTTGTGGGGGTTGAAGCCCAAGCCAAGCGCGCCGTCGGTGTAATTCTCGGCATCGCGTGGCGCGTCAAAAACACCGTAACTTGCGCGGACCGACCAGTTGGGGCTGGGCGACCAAGCGATACCAACTCGCGGCGCGAATTCCTTGTAATCGGTGTTCTGGATTGAATCGTAGGGGCTCGAAGGTCCACCATCGATGGTGTCGCTCTGGCCGCCATAGAGCACGGCTCCTTTGTAAGCACCGCCATCGGCGGTATTGGGCAGAAGTGGATCGTAATCGCCGAACAGGTTTTCCGTGACTTTCCATCCGGATTGAATCTGCCAGCGCAGCCCCAGGTTCAGGGTCACGTGCGAGGAGACCTTGAAGTCGTCGTTTGCGAAAATCGCCGAATTCCACATGTGCGCGCTAGTTGGGTCGTAGGTGTAGACGAACCATCCGTAAACGTCGCCAGCGAGGAAGTCGGCGTAGGGGATTCCGGTAACGCCTCCGTTGAATTCGAAACTACCCGAGGTGGTATCGCCCCAGTTTGTATAGTCCTGATAGTCCCGGTCGTACTCGCCGCCGACCTTGATGGTGTGCCTGCCGTGGACGAGTGTAAGGATGTCGGCGAAACTGTAGGTACCCTCGCCGAGAACGGCATTGATGTTGCCGTTGCCGGTCCCACCGCCTAGAGCTGTGCCGCTGCTAACGCCCGCTCCGGCATCAACCTGAATTCGGGGGAACACGTTGCCGGGAGCATTGGTGCCGTACTCGGGCTCAATGCCGAGCGTCGTGGGATCGTTTTTACCGAGAGAGTACGCAACGTAGTCATCGAGCTCGCGCATGGCGCCCACACGAAACTCGTTCAGCACTGTCGGGCTGATCGTATAGATATCCGTGAATTGCCCGGTCAAATTGTAGTTTGGCGCGGCGGAATACGCTGATGCGTCGCTAGGGAAGAGCGGATCCGCGGGAATATTCGTCGTAAAATTCGGGTAGTAATTGAAACTGAAAGAAATCTTCTGTTTGGAAGAGATATTGTAATCGATCTTGCCCTCGTACCACGTGGAGGTATTCGGGCTCGAGGCGTTGTAGTTGTAATCGTTCTGCTCTGTGCAGGTTTGAGCGACGGTCGGTCCCACATTTACTGGACCGGGGCATCCGGCGACCCAGCCTGGAGCGGTTGCCGTGGGGAAGTAGGTCTGAAGCTTGGCCGCTACGGGATCTTTGGTTCCCAGCAGCATGCCTGTTGCGCTAAAGGACGTGCCTGTGGAGCCAGGGATGCCATAAAAATCGCCCGCTTCCATCGCCGCGGTCGGGTAGGTGTAGAACCCCTGCACCGGGCTGGCCGATGGGTTGCGCTGATAGGCGAAAAAGAAAAACAGCTTATTCTTCAGGATCGGTCCGCCCACCGTACCGCCGAACAAATTATAGTGGGACCTCGACTTGGTCCCGGTTTCATTTTCGAAACCTCTGGCGTTCAGGACGGTGTTTTGAACGTATTCAAAGCCGCTACCGTGCCATTGGTTCGTTCCGCCCTTGGTGGTTGCGTTAAATACGCTGAGCCCGTTGCCGTATTCCGCGCCCGCGTTGGCCGAATTGATGCTGACTTCGGCGATGGAATCGATGGGCATAATGTTATTGCTACCGTTGAAATCTCTCGGATCGGTGGCGGGAGCCCCGTCGACCATGAAGTTGATGTTGTATCCTTGCGTGCCGTTGACTCCGGCTGCCTGGCCATTGGCCATGCCTGCTCCGCCAGCGCCGACATTCACGCCAGGAGACAGCTCAACGAGCGAGGAGCGCCAATCGAAGCCAACGATTGGGGCCGCTTCGACTGCGGCGGTATTAAGGTCCACATGTTGCTCGGTTGTGTCCGTTTCCACGAGTGGCGCCGCGCTGGTCACCACAACTTCTTGCGTGGCCGTGCCGACCTGGAGACTAGCGTCAATCTCGAGAGTTTCGATTTCGAGTTTTACGCCTTGGCGTACGAAATCTCGGAAACCCTGTTTCGAGAAAGTGAGTGTGTACTCGCCGGGAAGTAGAAAGGGAACGTCGTAAAGCCCGCTATTGTTTGTGGTCGTCGGCGTTACTACGCCGGTTTGCACGTTATCGATCGCGATCGTAACTCCCGGAACCACAGCTTGCGAAGCATCCGTCACGCTGCCTTTGATCTCGCCCGTGATGGAGCTTTGAGCTCGGGCGGCAGGCGCAAAGGACGCCGCCAGCAACAACCCCAAACACACCTGAACCGAACCGCTAAATTTCTTCAGACTCTGCATCGAGCCTCCTCAGCGCACCTACGAAGTGCCAGTTTAATGTCGTGACGCGACCCAACCCCGGAAACTTGCGGGATACTAGTCCCGACACGGATGGCATAAATCAGACAAAAGTAGTACTAGGGCAAGAAAATAGTGTTTTTGTATTATTGCCTTCGGTGCGGCATCTTGGAGGTTTTCTTGGTGAACTGCGTTCTGGGGGGGCGTGAAGAGACAGGCGTCAAGCGGGGAAGATTTGGCCTGCTGCGAACCTATTGCACGACGGTGACTAGGATTCCGACGTTCTGCGAAGTCCCGGTGCCGCTGGCCATGACGGTTACCATGGTTGTGCCCACCGGAGTCGCCGTCGATGGCGGCGTGATCACCGTGCCCCCTCCGGAACCAGATCCCCCGCCCCCGCATCCTGCCGCAGTCACAGCCATGACGCAACCTACGGCGAGGAGCAGCGCGAGCGGGCGAAGCCTTAGAGCAAGACAGTTACGAAGCGCCAGGGAGGTCTGCTCGCCATATACAACATAAAGCCAGGCAATCACCAAAAGAAGCGGGATGAAAGATAGCGCGGACGGCCATGCCCTGATACGCCACGAGAATTGAGTTAGAGGTGGCACGGCGGCCGCAGCCCCCGTGGTTATCGTCAAGGTCGTGGTTTCCGCAGTGTCCTTTCCGTCGAAGGTTACGGG
>Ga0182018_10005121_pt1 | contig 10677 bp, 7 predicted proteins | sample 812P2MmetaG_FD_120490 | JGI IMG/M metagenome (GOLD analysis project Ga0182018, IMG submission 120490) | Permafrost microbial communities from Stordalen Mire, Sweden - 812P2M metaG | ecosystem: Environmental > Terrestrial > Soil > Wetlands > Permafrost | place: Sweden: Stordalen | collected... | reverse complement strand
GATTTCGATCTGCGTCTCCGGCCGCGTCCCTTCCCGGATTACGTTTTGAAAGGCGCGGTAATACTCCGGCCTGCAGTCGGGATAGCCGGAGCTGTCCTCGGCGACCGCGCCAATATAAATAGCGCCCGCACCGATCGCCTCGGCCCAACTCACCGCCACGGAAAGAAAATGGGCGTTGCGGAATGGCACATAGGTAACGGGAATAGTGCTGCTATGCGAAGGGCTTCTATCCAGCTTGTTTTCGGGAACGGGGATGCTCTTGTCGGTTAGTGCCGAGCCCCCGATCGCGCGAAAGTGATCGAGTTGGACGATCAGCCGCTGCTGCATGCCGTAAAAATCGCCAATTTCGGTGAAGGCGCGTCGTTCGCGATCCTGCGTGAGCTGGCCGTATCCCGCGTGCAGCAACGCGACGTTAACGGTGCCATGTCGTTCGCGCGCTATAGCCGCGCTGACGCAAGAATCCATGCCACCACTGAGCAGCACCACCGCTTTGCGCAAATCGTCCATCGTTCTCCGACTGTAGGCGCGGATCTTTCGATCGGCCAATCCATCCGCGAGCCTTCGCCTGTGGCAGCGCCAAAAAAGTCTTTCTTACACGCCTTTGGTAGCCGGGTCCCAGACAAATTTGTGTATTTGCAGTCCCAGCCGCACCGGCAATCCGTCCTCAAGAATCCATTCGACCAGTTGCCGAGGCTGCAACCCCTGCCATTTTCCTTCGGGATCGTCGAATACCGGGGAAAACAGAACCTCATGCACGCGGTCGTGCAGGTGGTTCCTGGCGGTAAATTCGCGCGCGAATTCATAATCGCGTCGCGTGGAAATGACGAATTTCACCTCGTCGTCCCGACCAAGCGCTTCCAGATTGCGCACCTCAAACCTGTCGGGTTCGCCGGAGTCGGGGCACTTCACATCGACGATCTTGATCACATGTTCCGGAAGCCGGCCGATAAAACGCTCGCCGCTGGTTTCGATCATCACGGTGTAGCCGTCGGCCAGAAGAACCTCCGCCAGGCGATAGATCTCCTCCTGCAACAAAGGCTCGCCTCCGGTCAACTCCACCAGCGGAACGGTCGCGGTCGAGGCATGCTGCGCGTCTCCGCGCCCGGACAATTCATCCACGCGTTCGCAGACTTCGCCGACGGTCATCTTCTTGCCGCCGTGAAACGCGTACGTGGTATCACACCACGTGCAGCGAAGGTTGCAGCCGGTGAGCCGCACGAAGATGCACGGAAGACCGGCGCGGGTTCCTTCTCCCTGGATCGATTTGAAAATTTCGGTGATGAACATTGGCCCGCGCTCTTACTCTCTATTGCCGTCTGGACTTGGCGCGCGCGGTCTTGCGCGCCAGCCACCAGATCGCCACGAAAAATACGGTCATCGCGACAAGCAATCGCGCGTATCCCGGCGCCAGGCCTACGGATCGAAAAACCAGGATGTAACCCAGCGCCACCAGAAGGACCGGCACCATGACAATGTAAATCGCTCGATTCATTTTCCCCGTTGCAATACCGAAGTTGCGCGTTCTTTACGATGTCCCAGGCCGGTATTGGGCGCTGGCCGTATCCGTTTCCCAAACGATGGTATCGGTAACCCGCGCCCCATCGGGCAAACCGGTCAACTGGCGGGTCACCTCATCGTAAAAATACTTCGCCAGATTTTCCGCCGACGGATTCACGGTACGGAACGCCTCAAGATCATTTATGAACTGGTGGTCTAATCCCCCGATGATTTCGCGCAGCACATGCTTGACCTCGGTAAAATCGCAGAGCAACCCGATCGAATCGAGTTGAGGCCCCTCGAGCGTTACGCGCACCCGGTAGTTGTGCCCGTGCACGTTTTCGCACTTCCCGCGGTAACCGCGCAGCGCATGCCCCGCCGAAAACGTCTCTTCCACACTGACTTGAAACATTCCTGTCGCTGACCCCTGATCTTCCTACTGCCGCCCTTCGCGTCCTTGTGGCCCTCATCGAGAGGGCGGAGTTTGGACCAAACCTAGGCGCGAATGCTCACCGCGAAGCCGCCGCGTCAAACCTTGTTCTTTTTCTTCTCCAGAAACCGCGCCACATCGCGCAAATCGCGCGTCGTCGCATATTGCGGAAGCGACTCCAAGAAAATTTTACCATAGGGCATCCGCTCGATACGGTTGTCGAGCAACGCCAGAACGCCGCGATCGGTCTTCGAGCGAATCAGCCGCCCAAAACCCTGTTTCAACGCCAGTACCGCCGCCGGTACCTGGAATTCCGCGAACGCGTTGCGCCCTTCTTCCTGCAAAGCGCTGACCCGCGCCGCCACGATGGGATCGCTGGGAACCGCGAACGGCAAACGGTCCACGATCACGCAGGAAAGCTGGTCGCCGGGAACATCCACGCCCTGCCAGAAGCTCGATGTCGCAAACAGCACCGCGCCCGGCGTGTTCTTGAATCGCTCCAGCAGCGCCGACCGCGGCGCAGTCCCCTGAAGCAACAGGGGGAATCCCACGCGGTTTCTTACCCGCTCAAACAAATCATTCATCTGCGCATAGCTGGTGAACAAGCAGAACGCACGGCCTTCGGTAAGCTCCAGAAGCTTGACGATTTCGTCCGCTGCGGCCGGCGCAAAGCCTGGACTGCGCACGTCGGGTATGGTCCGCGGCGTGTACAACAGGGCTTGCTCGGCCCAATCGAATTCCGGCGGCAGACGACGCTCTTCGGTATGGTCAAGCCCGACGCGCTGGCGAATGTACTCGAACCGCCCGCCTACGGTTAGCGTGGCCGAGGTCAGCACCACGGTATCGAACTTTTCAAACAGGTGCTCACGCAAGATCTGGCTGACGTCAATCGGTGTGGCCGCAAGGAACACGCCTTTATTCCGGCGCTCGTACCAATAGACGAAATTACGCTCGTTCGATTCAAACAAGAATGCCAGTTCCTGTCGCAGCTCAAAGCTTCGCCGCGCGACGCGGGTGAGTTCCTCGGGCTTTTGCGCGAGCGCCGCAAATTCGGTTTCCAGACCCTTCAGAGCGGTCCCAAGCGCGTCATACGCTTCACGGTGCTGCTCCAAAAACGCTTCGCGTTCGGCCCGTGAAAAAGGAAATCGTCCATCGCGCGCAGGAAAACTATCGAAAAAAGTGCGGCTTTTTTCCCGAATCCGCTGCGTCCGCCGCAGCAGCGCCGCCGAACCCAACCGCAGCAGGCGCAGCGTTAGGTCTGCGTCGCGCGCCAGCTCTTCAAACCGGTAGTTCGAGATCTGGCGCCCGAAATAATCGCTGGCCACATCCTCCATCTCGTGCGCTTCGTCGAAAACCACCGCGGAATATTCCGGCAAGATGCTGCCGAAATCGTCTTGCTTGAGCGCCAAATCCGCGAAGAACAGGTGGTGATTCACGATGATCAGGTCTGCGTCTTTGGCGCGCTGGTGCATCGCGGTAACGAAGCATTGATTGAACTCCGGACATTTTTGCCCGGAGCAGGTATCGCGGCGCGCATCCAGCCGCGTCCACAGATCGGAATCGTCGGGCAAAAACGTAAGCTCCGCGCGATCGCCGGTCTCGGTCAGCTTCGCCCACTCGCCGATCTGCCGGAATGCATCGATCTCTTCCAACCCCTTCAGCATGGGCTGGTCGGCCATCTGGTGGGCCTTGACGCGGCACAGAAAATTCGACCGTCCCTTCATCACCGCAACTTTGAGTTCCGGCGCGAAATGCTTTTGCAGGAACGGAATATCCTTCTGATAAAGCTGTTCTTGCAGCGACTTGGTGGCCGTCGAAATCACCACGCGTCGTCCGCTGCAAATGGCCGGTAACAGGTACGCCAGCGTCTTCCCGGTCCCGGTGCCGGCCTCGACGACGGCATGACGCTTCGAACCGAACGCGTCGTGTACCAGCTCCGCCATTTCGAGTTGCGCCCGGCGATGCTCGTACCCGCCAATCATGCACCGCTCCAGAAGCCCGCCCGGACCAAACACCTCCTCCATAGCTGGTCCCGAAGACTCCTCGCGCGATGCGACCCTCTGGTTTTCCGTTCCGCCGACTTCCGGCGCTCCCTCCTCCTCGAACGGAACGTAAACGCGCTCCGCCGGGACGCACTTCGCCAGAGTTGGGGTTTCCTTCAGCTGTCTGGACGTTGCCGTCGCTCGTTTGGGCAAAATTGGGTCCTGCGTACCGCACTCGGGCGGGTACGCCTCCGCTAACGATAGCACACGCGCTGGGCGCCCCAGGTCCCCGGACCTGTAGTCAGCTCGCCAGTAAAATTTTGAGCAATGCGTCCGACGGTTGGCGCCAGATTACGCGCAACAAGGGAGTACAGTCAGAGTGCTGGACTCTGCGCGAGGATTCACTTTGGGATGTTGCGCCGTTGGGAGTCCGCGAAGTGGGGGATTTTCGATGAAACGTATTCTCTTCGCGCTCTGCCTTGTGTGCCTGGCGATGCTGGCGATTACGCCCATCCGGCACAAGCCTTCTAACTCGAGAACTCCGGCACTTCCTGTCGCCCGAGCGGCAAGCACGGCTGCCGAGCGTGGCGCGTTGCTTGCCGCCTACGGCAAATTGCCGCTCACTTTCGAGGCCAACCGGGGCCAGACCGACGCGCGCGTAAAATTCCTGGCACATGGCACCGGCTACACGGTTTTCCTGTCCGCCAATGAAGCCACGCTATTGCTGAATGGACAGTCCGGTGAGCCATCAGCAGGCCTAGTTGCGGCGGCTAACTCCGATTCACCGAAGCATCCCGCCGCTGCCGTCCGCCTCGCCTTGGCGGGTGCGAATCCTTGCGCCAAGGCCGAAGCCCTGGACCTCCAACCCGGTGAAAGCAACTATCTGATCGGCAACGATCCCGCCAAGTGGCGCCGCAACATCCCCAACTTCGCCCGCGTAAAATACCATGGCGTCTATCCCGGTGTGGACCTGGTCTACTACGGCAACCAGGGACAACTCGAATCCGACTACGTTCTCGCTCCGGGCGCTAGCCCGCGAGGCATCGGCGTGCGCATCGAAGGCGCCGATAAACTCGAACTCGATTCTCACGGCGATCTCCTGCTCTCCACACAAGCGGGCGACATCACACTGCACCACCCGCGCGCGTACCAGCAGATTGCAGGTTCGCGCCAGGAAATCGCAGCGAACTACGTTCACCGCGGCCCGCGCGTAGTCGGTATCGAAGTCGCTCCCTACGACACCAGCCAGCCTCTCGTGATCGATCCAATCCTCAGCTACTCCACCTATCTGGGTGGCGCGACGAACCAGGTTTTGGCCGGAATCGCCGTCGATTCCAGCGGCTTCGCCTACGTAACGGGATACACAAGTTCTACCGACTTTCCGACCACAACAGGCGCGCTACAGACAAAGTTAAGCAATACCTCCAACAATGCGTTCATCGCAAAACTCAAGCAAAACGGCACCGGCCTGGTTTATTCGACATTTCTGGGAGGCACTGGCAGCTCAGGCGACAAAGCACACGCCATTGCGGTAGATACCGCGGGCGACGCCTACATCACTGGATTTACGTCTTCGAACGACTTCCCGATCAAATCGGTGTCCGCGTACCAGTCAACCAACAAGGGCGGCGGTGGTTTTTTCACGGAGATCGATCCGACCGGCACGACCCTGGTGTACTCCACCTATTTGAGCGGCAGCGGCTCCGACAGCCCCAACGCCATCGCGCTCGACAGCAACGGCAACGCTTACATCACCGGTTCCACGACCTCAGCGGACTTTCCGATCGTGCTGGCGACGGCCGTGCAAACCTTGAACAATACGACTTCGACGCAGATCGGCACGGCCTTTCTCTCGCGCATCGATCCCACGCAGAGCGGCCTTCCTTCGCTTGTTTACTCCACGTTTCTCGGTGGATCGAAACAGGATGCCGGACTGGGAGTCGCGGTCGATTCCTCTTTTAACGCCTACGTCGTCGGATACACCTCTTCTACGGACTTCCCTCAGCCAGCAACGCCAAACGGATTCCAAACGACCCTGAAGAACTCCAGCGGCAATATCTTCGTAGCCAGAATCGACACGACACAACCCGCGCTGCTGGTCTATTCCACATACCTTGGGGGCAGCGCCAGCGGACAAGGCGGCAGCCCAGGTGACGTGGGTACCGCCATCGCCGTTCCTGCCGCTGGCGGCACCGCATACATCACCGGCTACACCTACTCTGCGACCTTCCCCACCGTCGCGCCGCTAAGCACGACCAGCAATACGCCATCTCAGAAAGCCATCGTCGCCCAGATCAACACCGCCAAATCGGGCGCGGCCTCTCTCCCCTACTCCACCTATTTTGGCGGGACCGTTTTCACCCTCGGCTCCAACCAGCCGGGCGCCGACCTTGGCTTCGGGATCGCCCTCGATTCCTCAAATAACATGTACGTCGCGGGAACCACAAGCAGCGCCGATTTTCCAGCTACGACCGGAGCGCCGCAGCCCTCCAAAATCGGCATCCAAAACGCTTTCCTCTCGGAGCTGAACCCCACCGGCAGCACCGTACTGTTTTCCACCTTTCTTGGCGGAGGCAATGATGCGGCCAGCTCGGTGGCCCTGGACACCACGTCACCCCCGAACGCCTACATCGCCGGCGTTACCGCTGGCAACTTTCCCACTACGGTAGACGCTTTCCAGATCAACGACTCCGTAACCGGCAACAACAATAGTGACGGCTTCGTGTCCAAGCTTTCGCCGGGGGCGACTACCGGTGTCATTCTCTCTCCGGCTTTCGTGTCGTTCGGCAATCAGATCGAACACTCGCCAAGTACCGAGAAAACCGTCACCTTGTACAACAACACCTCGGCCACGCTGACCGGCATCACCATCTCGTTCACCGGCGCCAACGCGACCGATTTCACCGTGGGAACTTCCACCTGCACCACAACTTTGGCCGCGGGCTCGAACTGCACCATAGAGATAATCTTCACGGCCTCCACCACGGCCACGGAAAACGCAGCGCTCACCATCGGCGACAGTGATCCCAGCAGCCCGCAGACGGTCTCGCTCACAGGCACAGGCACTGCCCCGCCCACTGGCATATTTCTTACGCCCGCGACGGTCGCCTTCGGCAACCAGTCCATCAACACCACCAGCCCGGCGAAAATAGTCACCCTGAGCAACAACACCACTTCCCCTTTGAACGCCATTGCCGTTTCCATCGGCGGTACGTCGGCGTCCTTATTCGCGGAAACCACAACCTGCGGAACCACTCTGGCTGCGGGCGCGGCCTGCACCATCAGCGTTACATTCACTCCTACTGCGGCAGTCGCGGCCACCGCAACCTTGAGCGTGGCCGACAGCAACCCCAGCAGCCCGCAAACCGCCGCGCTGACTGGCACCGGCACAACCGGAGGTCCCGATTTCAGCATCGCCGTATCGCCGTCGTCGGCCAGCGTTGCCGCCGGCAGCAGCGTCAGCTTCACCGTGACGGTTACCGCCCTAAACGGATTTACAACCCCGGTCGCGTTGACCTGCACGGGCGCCCCGGCGAATTCCACGTGCACGCTATCCCCTACCAGCGTGACCCCCACCGCGAGCGGCGCCACTTCCACCGGCTCCGTCGTAACCGTCGCGCGCACCATGGGCACGATGACGGCGCCTCGAACAGATTCGTTCCCGACCGGGCCGCCCTTGCCCATCCCTGTCTGGCTTGTCGCGCTCATCTTGGTTGCGCTGGCCGCTTGCGTGGCACGCCGCCAGCCCGCTCCGAGGAAACTCGCTTGGACCTTCGCCATACTGTTGGCAGTGTCCCAGATGAGTTGCAGTGGCCTCCCGCCAACGGGTACCCCCGCGGGAATCTACACCCTGACGATTACGGGGACGGCCGGGAGTTCAACGCATCAAACGACCGTTTCACTCACGGTCAGCTGATTGCTAGCGCATCGGTTCAGCAAAAACACAAACGGGCTGGCCCGAAGATTCGGACCGGCCCGATTCATTTTCGCCAAACCCCCAAAACCCAATGTCACCAAATTCAATTACGGGCGCGCTCTAGCTAGCCTGCGACGGCCAGCAGCGTTCCGCTCAGGCGGGCACCACGCGACCAATCGTGGTACTCGACGGCAGCGGGTTAGGCACTATCGGCGCCCCTGGCAGGCCTGCCGAAATGGCGGGTTGGAATCGCCGATACAGCGCCAGTGAAATCGCGCCTGTGCCCCACAACATTACGCCAAACTTTACCCAGCCTCCGATATGAGGCACCGTGGTGCACAAGCGCACGATGATCACGCCCACAACCATCCGGCCAATCAACGGCCACGCCTCCCGGGTCCGCCCCAGCAGCCATTGCCCCACCAGCGCGCCCACGATGATCTGTGCGTAGTACAGCGTGGCGTACCACACAAAGAACGCCGAAATTCCGACGAACAACCCCACCACCGTCGCGCAGGCAATCAACGCCGCAATCGGCACACCGAAAAAGACCAGCACGCCAAGCCCGAACGACGCGCCGTAATGCTCCACGTTGTTCACGGCCTCCGCGGAAAATGCCGGCATCAACTGGAACAGCACCAATCCAAACAGCACGAACGCCGCCGCCCAAATCACTTGCCAGATGTAATAGCCGCCTTCTTCGTACTTCGGCTTGTGCTCCATCTTGGTGTACTGGACCGGAGACACGAGCTTCGCGCCCGAGGCCACGTCCGGCGGATTTTCTCCCTCGAAGCGAATCGGCCCGCCAACCTTGGCTGAGCCATTGATGCGCAATTGGTCGCCCTTCGCGTCAATCCTGCCATCGACGGTGCCCGAAATCGTGCCGTGCCCGACGAAGGTAAGAATGTTGCGTCCCACCTGACCGTCGAGATTCAAGCTCTGCGTAAACGTGGTCAGGCTGCCGCCAATCTTGCCGGTCGGGTCCACGTTCACAAGCTCGTTGAATGCCAGAACATTTCGCGTAACGGTCCCCGTGACGGTGACATTGTTGGCGAAGGATCGAATATTCCCATCCACTACTCCGGTGATGCGCACCGACTGCGCGAAAGCGATTACGTCACCGGTTACGTGCCCTCCCACGCTGGCGTCCTGGGTGAACAGAAAGACATCGCCATCCACGGTTCCGTCGATCCGCGCCCGATGGCAGAACACGAACAAATCGCCTTTAACCGTTTCACCCGATGGGATTTCGACAGCATCCGCCTTGCGCACGTCCTGCGCCGAGGCCGCCGGAGTCACTAACAGCGCTCCCACCGCGCAGAACCCCGTCAGCACCAGGGCCAACGCCGAGCCGCGCCGCAGAAAACGCCTGCGGAAGAATGCCAAACCGAAGCCACCCACGGTAAGCATCGCCACCACCTCCAGCAGAGTGATCACGGATTGCCATCCTTTCCACAACACGCCTTGAAAAATCAACAGATTCAGCAAGCTCGTGCTCCCAAAGCCCGCCTTCGCCAGCTGGTCCTGCCAAGGCTCGATATACCCGGTATACAGCGCGTACACGCCCGTAGCCGCCAACCCGAACAAGACGCCCCAGATCCATTGCATCGACCTGCGCGCACGCTCCTGGAATTGCGCCAGCCGCAAAGGCAGCGCCTCGTCTTCCTCGAGCATCGCCCGCGTCAGCAGCCGCGATTCCCGCTCCATCGCGCGCAGCAGCGTCCGGCACGTGTTGCACTCCTGGGTGTGCGCCGACACTTCCTGCGCCCGGGCGCGATCCAGTTGCCGCTCGATATAGAGCAGGCAAGCCATTTCGTCAAGATGTGGTGTCGCCTGGTCGCCCGACGATGGGCCACCCAGCGGATTGTCGTTGTCGTTCACGAAGTTCCTCCCGCCGCCAGCGCTCCGGTTTCGCCCAGCGCCTGCCGCAGTTCATGCCGCGCCCGCAGCAGCACCACGCCCACAAAGGCGCGCCGCACTCCCAGGGCATCGGCAATTTCGTCGTAACTCATGTCCGAGTAGTAGCGCATCACCAGCGCCATGCGCGCCCGCGCCCCCAGCTTGCCCAGCGCGCGCCGCACCTCATCGCTCGAGCTCTGCTCGATCATTCGATCAAGTTGGTTGGGGTCTGGATGCTCCAGCGGTACATCCGCCACGTCGTCGGTCTCTTTGTCTTGCCGGATTTTGCGCCGCCGCAGCAGGTCCCAGCAATGGTTGGCGGCCACTTTGTAGAGCCAAGCGCTAAAGGATCGGGTTTCGTCGTATTGGATCAGCTTGTCTCGCAACTTCATGAAGATTTCCATGGTGGCGTCTTCGGCGTCTTCCCGGGTAGGCAACGCCCTCCGGCAAAACCGGAATATGGCGGGCGCGAACACCCGGTAAAGCTCGCCCCAGGCGTCGGCATCCCCTGCCCGCGCCCGTGCAACAGCCTCCGTCGGTTCCGTCTTGCCCGGCGCGCTCATCCGATCTGGTCTCGGCGCATCCATAGACTAGTACGCAGCGGAGCAGGAAAAACTTACACAAGCCAAAGCCGTTCCCAACACCCAATCTATAGTGTCCGGGGCGGCCTAGGCCAGTCCGCAGGGGCGCCGTAACCCCAATTTTGCCAGGTGAGCCGGATCGAGCCCCCACGCGACCCGGCCGCAGCACTGTACCAGAAGAATCCCTGAAAACAGTAGACCGCACACGGGCCGCCATTCCGTCCCGTTTTTCGGAATTTCGCTATCCCCTGATCGCGTACAATGGTGCCGCCTTTTCTGGAAGTCAAAAACGAGGTTCCCTAGTAGGAGGCAATGTTCATGGCTCCAAGACGCATCCTGGCTTCCGCCGCGGCCTTCGTGCTCGCAGCGGGT
>Ga0182018_10005120_pt1 | contig 10680 bp, 8 predicted proteins | sample 812P2MmetaG_FD_120490 | JGI IMG/M metagenome (GOLD analysis project Ga0182018, IMG submission 120490) | Permafrost microbial communities from Stordalen Mire, Sweden - 812P2M metaG | ecosystem: Environmental > Terrestrial > Soil > Wetlands > Permafrost | place: Sweden: Stordalen | collected... | reverse complement strand
GTGGCCTTACTCATGCGTTCCGTGCGAACTGAATGGGCCGCTGCCGCTGAAGATTCCACTCGGCGCGTTCCGGCTTTGCGGTGACCAGCCGTGCGCAGCACCATGAACCCCACGAAAGCCACCCACCCGAGGAAGAATATTGCGCCGATGGCCTGTGACAGATTGCTCGTGTTACCCGTCGCCCTGGCGCGAGTTGTGGAAGAGACAAAATCGTTTCTACCCGAGGCCCCCGGTTGGGGCGGCGGCCCATACAATGAGTTACGAATTTCGACTTGCGTATTTAACGCGAGACCGCTCCGCTTTTCGATCTGCGAAACAATCCAGCGCGCCTCCTGCCGGCTTTCGATGTCATCGACCAGCGTTTGCGTCTTTCCGTTCTTGGTCCGAAGACGAAGCGAATAAAGTGTGCTGCCGCCGGAACCCGCTTGCTGAATCGAAGTGACAGGTAGGATCGAATCAACGTCGGAAATTCGCACTTGACCAGAGAAACCAATGCCGAAGACCGAGTGCCGCCAAGAAATCATCCCGTTCCCCACCACGAGCCGAGTCGAGAAAAGGACTGTGTGAATCGACGCCACGACCAAAATAAGGACCATCAATCCGACCACCGCAATAGCAAACATCGGCGGCCGGCGGTCGCTGTGCAGCAAGGCGTAAAAAAATGCCGTACATACCGCCGTTAGGGCCAGTACCAGCGCTCCGCGGGATGCGTTGCGCCCTGCGCGGAAATAGAATTCCAAACCATCGGACGAGTTATTGAGAATCACGCGATGCTGCGCTGGCTCGGCAACATCGGCAGTAACTTCGCTGCACGTGGTGGTGGTTGGGGTAAAGTGCCGCGAGCGAATCCCGTCATCTACATTCCCGAAAACGGAGGTCCCGGCGGGCAATGCAGGTTGCGAGGTGCGATGAACCGGCAGTTCGAATTGATCCGAGTAATCAACTCCGGGCACGTCCGCTTTCACGTCCAGCACCCAGTGGACCTGATCGCCTGGGTTATCTCGGTCTGTCTGGAATGCGTCCGGAGGGAGGACGAAATCCACGGGAACGACGGTGTCGAGTGGCCCCCGGCTGAGCGAGGTGGCAGCAAGGTTCTTGGAATCTTCCCAAAGCGTGATCTGGTTCGTCGAGCGGCCATTGCCAGCGCCGGTCGAAATACGTCGAAAACAGGAAAGCTTGAGGTCGATACCGTGCGGCACATCGCTGGGAATCTGTACGTGAATTGCGCCGGTAACGTGCCCGCCGGGACTGTAAGGCAACGAATTCATCTCGAAGTAGGTTTTACCAAAGCGCTCGAATCGGATGGTCGCGCGGATCGCGCCAAAGAGCATGAGCAAACCGATCAATTCGAATGCGGCCGCAACGATGTATTTGGGATCTTGCGTTCGCGAGAGCTGGGAATAGGCCCCGAGTGAGACAGGCAGCGATATCATGTTGACGAGCGCCGCTGCGATCCACCACCCCATGGCTTTTGACTTGTTCTGGCTCTCGACGCGACCGGCGGCCCAATCCTTCCGCCACAGCCAGGGAGATCCAGGATTGGCCAACTCCCTGTCCGTCTGAGCTTTCAACCGCGAGTAACCCATCAGGGAGCCAAAAATCAGGCCGGCGCCAATGATGGCGAATACCGAACCGAACATTGCGCCGCCAATCCTGCTTGCCAAGGGCTGGTCGGTTGCCTGCAAAAGCTTGATTGCGAGTAGGAGGCCCGCGCCTAGAAATGGTAATCCGAAGACGATCAGAACCGCGGTGCCAAGCTTGGACTGGGAAGTCACACTCTATTTTCTCGCGGTATTGGAGGTCAGCGGCCTTATGCGCTTCGATACGCTTCCCAAAAGTAAACCGATACTTTGCGTTGCGGACTTGGCCTGCATTCGCTGGATTGCGAGTGCGGATCGAAGGCCACCGCTGGTCCGGCGGCAGAAATCTTCAGAGCAAGGCGTACTGCGGACCGATTCTACTCTCCGTTGATTTGCATTCCGAAGTGTGGGAATTTCCGCCGGTCCATCGAAATCAAGGTTGCGGCGTCAAGCACCGACGTTGAGCTTCGCGTCTGAAGGCGAATCTCTGTAAGGAATATAGATGGGTGGTTTGTAGACCACGAACACCCAAAAAGGCTGGTGAGTGCGGATGGAAGGATGGCGACAGGGGCGGCTTAGCCGAATGGAACTGACTCTAACCAAAGAAGAAAGTCAAAGTGTGCTTGACGTCAACGGGCCTTCTCATGGAAGGAGTTAGGTGCTTTGAGCGGTCTACTTCGGCGCCGGTACGGGCTGGTTTTCACTTGTCGGCGGCACGATTCCCTTGAGTCGCAAATAGGTCACCATGTTCCCATAGTGCTCGTCCGTGTGCGCCGTATTGATCGAGAACAACGTGAGCTTCGCTATGTTGAAGTCGAAGAATTTCACCATCTCGCTGCCTTTTGCATCGGTCATGCTGTCGAACGCCTTGTTGCAGTACGCAACTCCGTCCTTGAGCGCGGCCACGAGAGCGGCCTTCGAGGTCTTCGTTTTTTCGATGTTCTTTGCTGGGTTTGCTTCACCTATGGCTTGCGAGCAGAACATGTACGAAGCGTCGGCGACATGGCCAACGAGCTGGCCGAAACTGCGAACCTCCGGTGTCGGTTTGAAGGAGTAGTTTTCTTCCGGCATTTTCTCCGCCGCACCGACGACCGCGTTGCTCACAAACGAGTAGAAACCTTTTTCGCTCGCAGTAATCGGGTTCGCGGGTGGAGCGGCCTGCGCTTGTGGTTTGTCCTGCCCGAGTAGGGCCACGGGAGCCGCCATCAACGCAGCAAACACAAAACAGAGCTTTTTGTTCACGAGACACCCTCCGGGGAATAATGCCACCTTGCGGGCCATCCATACAGACAACCGGGCAACCGGGGTAGCAGTACTTCATTTGCACGATTAGAGCGACACATGGCCCGCGAACTTCGCCAAAATCATCACCACACAGGGGATATGAGGTTCCGCGTAAACCAGCAACACGGCGAGACTTACAAGCGTCAGCGGGGCGATCACCATTTTCATAGTCATAAGGAACCCCCTTCCGAACACCCGCACTCTACTATACGAATGAATCGTCAAATTGTTTCGAGATATCTGCCGATCTGCGCACCACAACCAACCGTAGATATCGACGCGTGCTGCGCACCCAGGGCGACGCGTATTCCGGGGACTAAGGCCGCCAATGGTTTACCTCGGACCCTGCCTTGAAGCGTACAATTGCTTGTTTTTGACGGGGGACTCTAGATTGCATCCCTTGCCTTTTTCCGGCGGACCCGCCTACGCGATTCTGTTCTGGGTTACCTATGCATTGTGGTTCGCGCTGGAAACCATCGGGTCTGCCACCAAACGATCCAGCGATCCTTCAAAGGCTCGCGACCGAGGCTCGTTCAGGCTCATCATGCTTCTCCTTTGGCTCGCGCTGGGATTGGACTTTGCGCTCTCTTTTGCCCTCCCACAAGCCGCCATTCTGTGGAAGCGGACTTCGCTGTTCTTCATCGGAATCGCGCTCATGCTCGCGGGATTGGCCTTTCGTTTCTACGCCATGTCGGTTTTGGGCCGGTTTTTTACCTATAATGTTGCGGTTCATGCAGGGCAAACCGTCATTGAAGTCGGGCCTTACCGGTACATCCGCCATCCCTCCTACACCGGCGCTCTCATCACTCTCGTTGGACTGGGCCTGGCACTCGGGAACTGGGCGGGGCTTCTCGCTCTTCTTGCCTGTATGGGAGCGGCTTATGCATACCGCATATCCGTTGAGGAAGCGGCGCTGGTCGCAGCTCTAGGCGAGCCTTACAGGGCGTATATGCACCGGACGCGACGCCTCGTCCCATTCCTGTTTTAAGTGGACCTTCATCGCGGCGCCGCACACCGCGACGGTTGCCCGCAACCAATCCCCGATTCTGGGAGGATTGTGGGCAAGAGGCAGTAATTCCGATGCTTCTGCATTCGCGGTTTCGGACCAGAATGGGTCGCAAACGTCACTGGAGTCTACAGACTTCTCAAAACGGGAGTTGTGGCCCGAACCCGTCACTCGGACTGAATCTCACACTGCAACTGACGACCCTGTGCGTTGGCCTGACCGGTTGAACGGACCTCTACTCCTCGGCAAGAGCCTCCATCGGGGATATTTGCGCGGCGCGTTGCGATGGCAGGAGGCAGGCGGCGAGACACACTGCTGCCGTCACGCACGCGGCAGCAGCGAGGACCGCAACGTTTAGCGGCGGTACCTGGAAGAGCAGCGATCGCATCGCGCGGCCCGCTTGCCATGCTCCGATCAAGCCCAACACGGTTCCGGCGGTTAGCAGACGTAGTGAGAGTGAGAGAAACTGGATTCGAATCTGCCCGGGTTGCGCCCCGAGGGCTATCCGTACTCCAATCTCGCGGCGGCGCTGTGCCACGGCGTAACTCAGCACTCCATAGGTGCCGATGGAGGTGAGCAACAGAGCTATCCCTGAGAAGAGGCCAGCCAGCAGCGCCGGTGAGCGGCGGGCAATTAGGCTGTCGGCAATGCGAGTGTCCATCGACCGAAGATCACTGACTGGCACGTCGGCGTCGATTTGTCGAACCACATTCTGCAATGTCAACGCCAACGATTCCGGTGGCAAGCTGGTGCGGACGGCGACGAAGACGCTGTCACCAATACGGAAGGCGTAGGGATAATAAATCGCGCCCTGGGCTTCGTTGTCCGTGAGCCCCGCTTGCTTCACCCCGCCAACAACGCCGACGATAGTGAATGCTTCGGTATCCGTTCCCGCTTCGGAGCCATCCCACAATCGTTGGCCAATCGCACTGCCCTGCGGCCAGTAGTATCGCGCGAAGTCTTCATCCACAACGCAGACTCGCGCGGAGCGACGTGAATCGTCGGCGGTCAGGAATCGTCCCGCCCGCAAGGAGAAACCCATCGCGCGGAAATAGTCGCCGGCCACTCCGTAAGAATAATGCCCCCGCGCGGACTCGCCAGGCCGGCGAACGTGACCCGCTACCGTGGCGGCGCTTTTGCCGATGTTGCCGCTGAAAGGCACATTGTTGACCACCCCCGCGGACAACACTCCCGGCAAGTGATCGACTTTATCCATCAAGCTTTCCACAAATTTCAGCCGCCCTGCCTCCGGGTAGTCGGCCCAGGGAAGCAAGATTTGTCCGGTCAAAACGTGGTCCGACTGGAAGCCCGGAGAAATGGCCATCACTCGCTGAAGGCTCAGGCCAAGCAAGCCCGCTCCCGCTAGCAGAATTAACGCCAGGGCAATCTGAGAGACGATGAAACAGTGACGCAGGAATTGAGCGCCGTGCCCGCTCGTGCCGCCACGGCTCTCCGATTGCAGCGCATTTCCGAGATGCCGTCGAAGATGGAACCAGGCGACGGGCAGCGCGAACACGATGCCCATGACGATAGCCGCTACCAAGCCGGCCAGTGCCAATCGCGCGTCAAAAGCGATGCGACCTCCCAAGGGCAGCCGATCAGCACCCAACCCGCGCAGCAGCTGGATTCCGCCGGCGCCGACGGCGAGTCCCAGCAGTCCTCCGACCAACGTGAGCAAGGTGGTCTCGACGACTACTTCGCTGACCAGGTATCTCCAACCTGCGCCCAGCGCCTGGCGAACGGCCAATTCCTTGACTCGGCCGCTGGCACGGATGAGCAGCAGGTTCACCAGGTTGACCGCGCCAACCAAAAGAAGAACGAGTACACCTGCTTCCAGCAGCAGGAGTGTGGGACGCACGGCTGCGACGTGGTCCGCGCGCAATGGCACCACCAACGAACGAAAGCCCGCATCGGCAAACATCTTGGCTTGCGGGTCGTCAACCTCCAGTGCCGCGTTCTGTGCGTCAATCTCCGACTGCGCTTGTGCGATCGTGGCGTTCGGTTGGAGGCGCGCAATCATTTGGATCACATTTCCGCCGGAATGCCGCCGCGATGGCGCGCGATTTTCCGGCCGCGATGCCAGGGGCAAGAACACACGTGCATCGGAAGAAAGAAAGCGGAAGCTGCGAGGTAAGACCCCAATCACCGTTCTGGGAACGCTGTTTACGCGAATCTGCTTTCCGATGACATTGGGATCGGCGTTGTATCGCTGCCGCCAAAACGCGTCGGAAAGAACGGCCACGTGGTCGGTTTCGGAACTGGTTTCCTCGTCCGTGAAAGTGCGCCCAATCGCGGGGCCGAGCCCAAGAGTAGAGAAAAAATCCGGAGACACTCGCATGGTCTGGAGGCGTTCCGTCGAGCCGGGCTCACCGACAATCTCCGTTCCATAGTTGTAGATCGAGAGCGAGGCGAAGGCAGGAATACGGCCGCGGCGCTCGTAATAATTGGTTAGCGAAGACCCGTCGCGATCGACGCCCGCTTTCGGATACGTATTGAAGACCATCATGAGCGCGTCGGGTTCGGGAAAAGGCATGGGACGCAGCAGCACCGAATCGATCACCGCAAAAATCGTCAGATTTGCGCCGAAGCAGACGGCGAGTGTCAGGAGAGCGGTAGCTGTAAATGCCGGAGTCTTTCGCAACAATCGGGCGGCGTAACTCAGCTGTCTGAGAAACTCGTCAAAGAAGTGCACGCCAAAGGCTTCCCGGCAATCGGCTTTGATGTTGATAGGGCTACCGAGCTCCGCCTGTATCATCCGGGCCGCTTTTTCCCGTGACATGCCGGAGTGCACCAGGTCGTCCGTGTACTGCTCGATGTGGAAGCGGAGTTCCTCGGACATGCCCTGTTCGAAATCACGCCGCCGAGTGAGCACACGAAACACAGAGCGGAGGCGCTGGATCATCTTATACCTCCTCCGACGTTGCGTTTAAGGCCGCGGCGATCGCTGACGCCAACCGGTTCCAGCCAGCCGTTTCCTCACGCAAGCGGCGGCGCCCTGCGGCGGTCAAGGTGTAATACTTCGCCCGGCGGTTGTTCTCGCTCTGACCCCATTCAGCAGTGACGAGACCGTGATGCTCTAGGCGGTACAGCGCCGGATATAAGGACCCTTGGGGAATCTCCAGCGCATCCTTCGAAATCTGCCGTATGCGCAGCAAGACACCGTAGCCATGCAACGGTTTCAAGGACACCGCCTTAAGAATCAGCATATCGAGTGTGCCCGGCAGTAGTTCCGCGGATTTGTCCACCGTATTGGTCTCCTAGTTCACCTAGGAGTGTAGCGAATGCTCTCCTAGTTTGACAAGGGGAAAGCACGGCGACTGGTGAACAGCCTCACGGGCAGGATGCCGAAAAAGGGCACTCGCACGCTTGTGGTTGGATCGTCGGCTACCTGGAGAGGGGGTCTGGCGCAGTGGAACGGACTCATCGCACTCTACAGCGACACATTCTTGCGGGTGGATTCTCCCGAGCGTCTCGGGGAGGCCAAACGCTCCCGCAAGATCGGTATCATCCTCGGCATTCAGAACTCCAACCATTTCCGCACCGTGGAGGACGTGGACTATTTCTACGGCCTTGGGCAGCGCGTTTCCCAGCTCACCTATAATGCGCGCAGTTTGATTGGAAGCGGCTCGACGGAGCGCAACGACAGTGGGTTGAGCGATTACGGCGTGAGCGTCGTCGAGCGAATGAACAAGTTGGGTATGGCGGTGGACGTGTCGCACTGCGGAGACACGACCACGCTCGATGCATGCGGCGTGTCGAAGCAGCCCGTACTCATCACTCATTCCGATTGTCGCGCGCTGAATCCACATCCGCGTTGCAAGACGGACGAAGCCATCCGGAAGATTGCGGCGAGCGGGGGAGTGATGGGCGTTACCGGCGTACGCCCATTTGTCACCGCCAAAGAGCCCACCACGATCGAGAATCTGCTCGACCATTACGACCATGTCGCGAAGCTTGTGGGCGTCGAGCATCTGGGAATCGGCAGCGATATCGGCCTCGATGGGGACGACGCCTTGCCTGAGCCCGTGCGCAAGGAACTTTATTCACAGTACAAGGCGAGCTACGGCTTCCGAGAAAAGCAGGACATCGAAGGAGCTGACCATCCGAAGCGCACTTACGATTTGGCCGAAGGGCTCATCCGAGGTGGCTACTCGGACGCCAACATTGAATTGATTCTCGGCGGCAATTTCCAGCGCGTCCTCACCCAAGTCTGGACGAAATAACTCAGCCATGCAGGCAGGTGTGGGCTGCATCGCAGTGAACCCCGTCGTTCGGCCTAGGCTCGAAGGCCTACGAACATACGGGTTTTCGCCGCATTCACGGAGAAAGACCTCGGCTGCCAGAATCGGCTCGTCACTGGGAGCGTAGTCGGCAACCTTTACCTGATCGCGTTACGTCAGAGTTGCCCGTCACCCAGGAGGAATCGCCAAGTGACAGTAATTGGGTCGCCGACTCATGATTCCCCAATACTACTTTTAAGACACTGATACTTGCTTACTTCGAAAGTACATCTGTGGCGTGGTTCCCAGCATCTTCCGGAACATTTCAATAAAGGCGCTCACGCTGTCGTAACCAACTGCGATAGCCGCATCCGTGACGGATTCGCCTTGAGCGAGCATTTCAAGCGCAGCGAACAGCCGGGCCTGCTGTCGCCAACGGCCAAACGACATACTTACCTCAGCCGAAAAGGCACGCATGAAAGTGCGGCGGGACATACCAGCAAAATACGCCCAGTCGTCCAACCCGCGGTCGTCGGCAACATCATCCAGCAGAGCACGAGCAACTCTGGCCAGCCTCTCGTCCCTGGGCAGGGGCAACCGTAAAGGCTGTTGTTCAGGCTGCGCAATCTCATCACGAAGAACTGTGACTAGGCGCTTCCGTGCCGGGTTGAGCGGTTGCCGGGGATTCCATGCGAGAACACGATGAACGATCGCAAACAATAACCCTGATGAGCTAAACAGACACGGCGTCCCGGGCAGTCCTCGGCACATCTCCGCAGACAGGTAAACCATGGAGCCCGCCGCGCCCCCCACAGAACGCGCCTTGTGCATGCAATCAGGGGGAATCCAGGCACAACGCTGGGAGGGAAACATCCACCGTTCACTGCCCGCTTCGACGACCAGCAGTCCCCGAGTCAATGCGAAGAGCTGTCCACGTGCGTGACTGTGCTCGGGCGCCCAATCCTCAGCCGCACGCCTCTTGAAAGCAAATGCCAGTACAGGCACGTCGCTCTCGGCGAGCCGGCGCAGTTCCTCCACATTCTTGGGGACTGAGAACATGAATCTGCGAGATCGACCCTTTCCCGATAAAAGTCGTCACTTTCTCGTTAGCAGGCCAAGGTGAGTGTAGTTAGAGTACGGGGCAAATGAGCGAAAGACAAGAAAGGGGACCAATCACACGGTTTGAAGAATGTACTGATCGAAATAAATTCAGTCATCGTGAAAGGACACGAGTATGAACGCTGCTGTGCTACACACCATCAATCAACCACCTCACTTCGAGAACTTCCCCGAACCCGTTGCGGAAGAAAACGAGGTGATCGTGCACGTCCGCGCCGCCGCGCTCAAACCCATCGATAAGCAATTGGCCAGCGGCTCGCACTACGCAGCGTACCGCAAACTACCCGTCGTGTGCGGCATGGATGGAGTTGGGTGCCTTGACGACGGTACGCGGGTATTCTTCGGTAGCCCCCGGCCGCCTTACGGTAGCATGGCGGAACGCACGGTCGTGTCGCAGTCGCGCTGTTTCCCGATTCCCGACAACGTTAAGGACGATATCGCCGCAGCCGTGGTAAACCCCGGCCTGTCGGCCTGGGGTGCGCTTGTCTGGCGTGCGCAACTGGCTCCGGGTGAGACTGTCCTAATCCTCGGTGCAACCGGAGTCACGGGCAAGCTCGCCATACAAACGGCCAAACTCCTCGGCGCTGGGCGGGTAATTGCGGCCGGACGGAACGAACAGGTCCTGAATACCCTTCACGACCTCGGAGCCGACACGACGATCCACCTCGGGAAGCCCGGCCAGGATCTCACCGAAGCGTTCATTCGCGAAGCTGGTGACAGCGGATTCGACGTCATTATCGACTACCTTTGGGGTCCTACCACCGAAGCTCTTCTTGCCGCCATTGCACGCAGAGATTTGCAGCAAGCGTCATGCAGAGTCCGACTGGTTGAGGTTGGCGAGAACGCGGGGCCTACTATTTCGCTAGCCGCCGCCGTGTTGCGAAGCTCACGTTTGGAAATTCTTGGAGCCGGATCTGGCAACGCCGCAGCAACACCCGAGATATGGATCGAAGCTATTCGGCACCTGATGTCCAACATTGATTGCGGCGCACTACGCATCGACACCGAGCGGGTACCTCTATGTGAAGTGGAGAATGCGTGGCATCAGGAACAGCACGGGCGAAGAGCGGTTATCATCCCGTAGTGGCTCGGGCGCAACGGGCAAGTCGTATATGTGGCAGCTCGGATTTCGCTAGTGCGGCCAGTGATCCCGGCGATGCAACGACGGGAGTTGAGTGCACCCCATGACCACGCGATCATTCACTCTTGCTCGTCTCCGACGGCATCGGGAAGCGTTCTTGAATCCACGCTTGCCAGAGCTGTGTCTCGCGGGCGACGGTCCCGGCCGCCTGATCGCCGTAGAGGTAGAAGCTTAGCGTGACCATGCTCTGGCCGCCGAAGTTGACGGCGCCAAGGGCGGCGGCGCCCGGTCCCGGCTTGTCGAGCCGCAGCAGGGCGTTGCACGGACTCTGGCTGACGTGCTCCACCACTCCGCTGAGCGCCGGGACGCCCGCCGGGGCGGTCCAACGCT
>Ga0182018_10005119_pt1 | contig 10681 bp, 9 predicted proteins | sample 812P2MmetaG_FD_120490 | JGI IMG/M metagenome (GOLD analysis project Ga0182018, IMG submission 120490) | Permafrost microbial communities from Stordalen Mire, Sweden - 812P2M metaG | ecosystem: Environmental > Terrestrial > Soil > Wetlands > Permafrost | place: Sweden: Stordalen | collected... | reverse complement strand
GCGGGTCCTGGCCACGGGTGCGATGGCGTTGGCCGTCACGCCGTAGCGGTGCAAGCCGACGGCGGCCGAGCGCACCAGCGACACGATGCCACCCTTGGCCGCGGCGTAGTTGGCTTGCGCCACGCTGCCCACGTAGGCGCCCGACGTGAAACCGATCAGCGAACCCGACTCCTGCTTGCGCATGATCGCCGCCGCGTGACGGAACACGGTGAAGTGCCCCTTCAGGTGCGTGGCGATCACGGCGTCCCACTCGTCCTCGGACATGTTGAAGAGCATCCGCTCACGCAGGATCCCGGCCACCGCCACCACGCCGTCGATCCGCCCCCAGCGCTCCACGGCCGCATTCACGATCCGCTCGCCGCCGGCCATCGTGCTCACGTCCTCGGCCACGGCCACGGCCTCACCGCCGGCCGCCTCGATCTCCTTCACGACGGCCTCGGCCACGGCGCTCGTCGGGTCCTCACCGGCGAGGCCGACGCCGATATCGGCCACCACCACCTTGGCCCCCTCCGCCGCGCAGGCCAGCGCGCAGGCCCGGCCGATGCCGCCCCCCCCTCCGGTGATGACCACGGCCTTGCCCTCGAGGAACCTTGCCACCTTGCATCCTCCGGTGTTCTCTCGGATCTGTCTGCCCGGACGCCGGCGAAGTCGTCGCATGTCGCGACGCGCCGAGCGGGGCAGACGGCTTGACGCCTGCGAGAACACGTTCTAGCGTCGGTCGGCAGTCGAGCGCCAGTCCGGTGCTCCTGAGCCGGGTCGGACCGTCGGGCGACGTCGTCGGGTCCCGGCCATGCGAGGGGGAGACACAGGTGGCCGACTTCGGATTCTGGGCGATGGCGCAAGAGGAGCCGGGGCACCTGGCCCTCGTCGGCCCCGACGGCACCGAGCTCAAGTCGGGCGAGCTTCTGGCCCGGGCCAACCAGGTCGTCCACGGCCTGCGCGCCCTCGGACTGCAACCGGGCGACACCATCGCGACTGTCCTGCCCAACTCGGTCGAGGTCTTCGAGATCTACCTCGCCGCCCTCCAGGCGGGCTGGTACATCGTCCCCATCAACCACCACCTGGTGGCGCCGGAGATCGCCTACATTCTCACCGACTCCGAGGCCCAGGTCTTCATCGGCCACGAGCGCTTCGCCGAGGCGTGCCAGCTGGCGGCCGAGGAGGCCGAGATCCCAGCCAGCCGCTGCCTGGCCGTCGGGACCGTCGGCGGCTTCGCCTCCTACGCCGAGATGCGCGACAACCAGAAGACCGACCTCCCCACCGACCGCAGCCTGGGCGACACCATGAACTACACCTCGGGCACCACCGGCAATCCCAAAGGGGTCCGCCGTGCGCTCTCGGGGGCCGATCCCGACGAGATGGCCGTCACTCTGGGCGGGCTCCTGCTGCTGTTCGGCATCCAGTCACGCGACGCCAACGTCCACATTGTCGGCTCCCCGCTCTACCACACGGCCGTCCTGCGCTTCTCGGGCGCGGCCATCCACATGGGCCATACCGTCGTCCTCATGGACAAGTGGTCGGGCGACGCCATGCTCGAGCTCATCGAGCGCTACCGCGTCACCCACTCCCATATGGTCCCCACCCAATTCCACCGCCTCCTGGCCCTCCCCGAGGAGACGCGGACCACGTACGACCTGTCGTCGCTGCGGCACATGATCCACGCCGCGGCCCCCTGCCCTATCGACACCAAGCACGCCATGATCGCCTGGTGGGGTCCCGTCATCGACGAGTACTACGCCGCCTCTGAGGGCGGCGGCACCATCGTCACCACCGAGGAGTGGCTGACCAAGCCGGGGACGGTGGGCAAGCCCTGGCCCATCTCCGAGATCGCCATCTTCGACGACGACGGCAACCGCCTCGGGGCCAACCAGATCGGCACCGTCTACATGGCCATGTCGGGGGGCGCCAACTTCGAGTACCACAAGGACAAGGAGAAGACGGAGAAGAACCGGATCGGCAAGTTCTTCACCGTCGGCGACGTCGGGTACCTCGACAACGACGGTTTCCTCTTCCTCTCCGACCGCAAGATCGACATGATCATCTCCGGGGGCGCCAACATCTACCCGGCCGAGATCGAGAACGTCCTGCTCTCGCACCCCAAGGTGGTCGACGCCGCGGTCTTCGGGATCCCCGACGACGACTGGGGCGAGCAGGTGAAGGCCGTGGTCGAGCCCGTCGACGGCGTCGAGGGCTCACCGGAGCTGGCGGCCGAGATCCTGGCCTGGTGCGAGGGCCGGCTGGCCAAGTTCAAGACGCCCAAGACGATCGACTTCACCCATGACATGCCCCGGGACCCCAACGGCAAGCTCTACAAGCGCAAGCTCCGCGACCCCTACTGGGAAGGTCGCGAGCGCGCCGTCTGAGCGTCGGGGAGCACACGCTGCCCTTCCGCCGCCGGCCCCGGCGGTTGGTACCCTCTGACCGTGGGGGGACGGACGACCGACGCAGCTGATCCGGACCCGGGTCTGTCCGTCCGCACCATCGAGTCGACCGAGATCGACGGATGGATCCACTGCATGGCCACCGGCTTCCTGTCGCATCCGGCCGACGGCGAGGGCGACTACCGCTTGGGCGACATGGACCTGACCCGCACGTGGGGGGCCTTCGACGGGTCCACCGTGGTGGGAACACTGCGGTCCTTCCCCACCCCCCTCACCGTGCCGGGGCCGTCCGAGGTGCCGTCGGCCGCCCTCACCAACGTCACCGTGGCCCCCACCCACCGGCGCCGGGGCCTTCTCACCCAGATGATCACCGGCGACCTCCGGGCGTCGGCCGAGCGGGGCGAACCGGTCGGGATCCTCATCGCGTCTGAGTACCCCATCTACGGCCAGTTCGGGTACGGCGCCGCCGTCGACGCCGCCACCTACACGGTCGACACGCGCACGGCCCGATTCCGCCGACCCGGTATCGGCTCCGTCGAGCTTGTCGATCTCGCCACCCTCCGACACGTCGGTCCACCCGTCTACGAGCGCGTCCGCGCTTCACAACCGGGCGCCATCGGACGCGACGAGCGGTGGTGGGACCGGACCCTGCACCAGGTCGAGGTGCCCGGCACCACGCCGGTGAAGGGCTACCAGGCGATCTACCGCGCTCCGGACGGCGAGGTCGAGGGCTACGTGCGTTACACGGCGACGCAGGAGTGGGACCACATGCGGCCCAAGGGCACCGTCTCGGTCATCGAGCTGGTCACGGCCACACCGGACGCCTACCTCCGGCTGTGGCGCTACTGCTGCGAAGTCGACCTGACCACACGGGTCCAGGTCGGGAGCAGGCCCATCGACGAATCCCTCGTCTGGTCGCTCGTCGACGGCCGAACGCTCCGGCAGACGGGCCGCTTCGACTTCATCTGGGTGCGGGTCCTCGACGTGGCCGCCGCCCTGTCGGGCCGGCGCTACGCCACCGACGGTCACGTCGTGATCGAGGTCACCGACCCCCTGGGGATCGCCGGGGGCCGGTTCGCCCTGGAGGGCGGACCGGCGGGGGCCACCTGTGCACCGACCGGCGCCACCGCCGATCTGACCTTCCCCGTCGACGCCCTCGGCTCGGTGTACCTGGGGGGCATGTCGGTGCTCGCCCTGGCCGCCGCCGGCCGCGTCGACGAGCACTCGACCGGGGCGCTGGTGCGCGCCGACACGATGTTCCGCTCGGCTGTCACCCCCTGGTGCTCGACCTGGTTCTGACCGAACCTCCCCCGTTCGACAGCACCACGTCCTGCTGCACCGATGACGACAGACCCAAGTTCGACCCCGCTTGCGACAGGCCCAGGGTGGCGACAGCGAAACAGTCGGTCTCGGTGACACACGTCATGGGGAACACCGAGACGTACTGGAGCGTCGCACTGGGTGGAGTCGGAAGTGGCTCCTTGGTCCACCTCCGGCCTCCGTCCACCGTTCCCATGATGACTCCCTGACTGGCGACATAAGGGCAGCTCCCTTCGCACAGACTCTCGTAGAGCAGGCCGGAAGCGAAACAGTCGGACACCGTGGAACACGAGATCGAACCGAAGCTCAACGCCGTCTTCTTGTCGTCGGCCGGATCCAGATCGTGAGCCGCGAAGGCCGACCAGGTCCGGCCCCCGTCGTCGGTCACCAACACCGCGCTGGCCGTCTGCTCGCCGTTGGGCAGGTCCTTCTGCTCGACGGACACGCAATGATCGTCATCCACACAGGACATCATCCCGGCGATGGCCGGCACTGATGGCACCGCTCCCGGCGCCCAGGTGGCGCCGTCGTCCGTGCTATAGATCATCGCTGCCGGCTGATCGAGCGCCCGACCGGCGACCTCGGTCCCGGCGGCGATACAACGCCCACCGGGGAAGCACTGGAGAGAGGACGAGCCCGATGGGAGAAATCCTTCGGGAACGGCCGACGCTGTCCAGTGGTGACCGCCGTCAGAGGTGACATACGACACACCCTTGTCCTGCTCTCGACTGTGCTGGTTTATGTCCAACTCCATGGCGACGCACGTCGACGCGGTGGGACACGACAGTAAGATGAATGCCTCATTGATCCCCGGCATCGGAAGCGACGTCCAACTGCCGCCGGCGTCCGTTGTCGTGTACATGGCCGGCCCGGTCCGGGTATCGGGTATCTCGCCGGCGACCATGCAGGTGCTCGGGGTCGGACAAGTGGTACCAAAGAAGTACGTTCCGTTCCGAGACGAGAGGGACTGCCGCCAGGTCGCTCCGCCGTCGTGACTGACGGTGATGACGCCCTGGGAGTTCTCATGCGTGCTCGGATCGTTGGTGCCGGCCGAGTAGCACGTCGTCACCGTCGGGCAGGTGAACGCCGTCGTGAACTGCTGTGAAGTCGACAGGGACTGGCCACCCGAACCGACCTGCCACCCGGGCAGGCTGATATACCCCGCCAAGGTCCACGTCTTCGTTACGTCGACCGGGCGGTCGGGCCCCGCCGTGTGATGGTCGGCCGGCGCCTGGTGGCCGGCGAGGGGGACGAGGACGGCAGTGGCAAGAAGCACAACGACAGCGACGGAACCGAGCGCCACGAGCGGGCGCACGACCGCCATCCGGCGACGCCGAGCGTCACCCATCGTGGTGACGGTTCCGCTCGACGGGCCTCTGAGCTCCCGGTCGATCTCGGTCTCGAGACGCCGCCTGGCCGACTCGAGACCGGTTCGGGACGGCTCGGGGGCGCTGTCCATGTAACGGTTCAGAAGTTCCAGTTCATCGCTCATTGGATGTGTTCCTCTGCGATCGGGTGACCCTCTTCGGTGGTGTTGTCGTCGCGGTATTGCCCGGACGTCCGCAGAAGTTCCCGGAGCTGGGCGCGGCCCCGGGACAGACGTGAACGGACCGTACCGACCGGAATGTGAAGAGCCCGGGAAATCTCCTCGTAGCTGAGCTCCGGTCCGGCAAAGAGCATCAGCACGTCCCGGTACTTGTCGTCGAGGCGCGACAACGCCACCCTCACCTGTCCGACTTCGTCCGTCGCCACGACATCGGACGCCACATCATCTGTGGCGCCGCCTTCAGCGCGATCGCCCGCGGCATCGCGCGCGACACGGCCCACCATCACCAAGCGCCGCCCTTCGGACCGTCTGTGGTGCCGGACGACGTTCACGGCGATGCCGAAGAGCCAGGCGCGGGCGTCCGGATAGGCCGGGTCGTAGCGGCGGCGGGTCCGAAAGGCGACGACGAATGTCTCCGAGAGGATGTCGTCCACCTCCGGTGCCTCGACGCGCGTGGCCAGGAACCGGTGGATCGCCTCGGCGTGACGCTCGAAGACGGCGGCGAACCGCTCTGGCTCGGTCAGGGACTCCGAGATGTCGACGGCGTCGCAGCCCGCATCGGAAGCCGACCCGTCCATATGGATGAGTATTGCCCGCTCCCCCTCTCCCGGTTCCCAGGCGAGCGGGCCCCTCCGATCGTCGTCAGCGATCACGGTCAGCCAGGAGTGGTCGTGGGCTTCAGGAGCGTCCTCCGGTGGCCGACACTTCCACTGGACGTCCACCGCAGCGGGCCCCTCGGCATCGGGTCCGGCGAGGTGGCACCTTGTGGGAAGGGAGGTTCCCGTGAGACAGATGGTCCAAGGGCGCCGTCACCGAATCGGCCGTGATCAAGGCGGGTTCTCGTCCACCGCCGGTCTGGTGGCCATGGCCGTGAGCCTGCTCCTCGTGGCTCTGCTCCTCGTCTTCAGCATCAACGGCTTCAGCAGTGGCAGCGGCAGCGCCAGCACAAGCGGCGGCGGCGGGGCATCGGCCACACCGTCGATCCTCAGCCACTCGTCGGCCGAGACTCAGACCAAGCTCTGTTCAGAAGGCCGTGATTCGACCTACGGCGATCCCCCCACCCCGGCGCAGCAGTCCCAGTGCGTCCGCGAGCTCCTCGGCGGGATCGGCGGCGTCGGTTCCGGCGCCGGCCCGTGACGTTCAGGCCTCGAAGCGGGCCACGCTGAACGGGCGGAGCTCGTCGGCGACGGGTCCGCCCAGGAGACACCGCGCCACCAGCGCGGCGCTGTAGGGACCGAGCAGGAGCCCGTCCGTCCCGTGGCCCGTCACCAGGTGGACGTTGTCCCACCCGGGCACGGGGCCGAGCACAGGGAGATCATCGGCCGACACGGGCCGCAGACCCACCCGGACATCGGCGACGCTGGCTTCGGCCAGTCCGGGGGCGATGGCCAGGCAGGCACGCAGTAGCTGCTCGAGGCCGGCGATCGTCGGGCGGGCGTCGAACCCGGCGTCGAGTTCGTAGGTGCCGCCACAGACCACCCGGCCATCGGGCCACGCCACCAGATAGTGGTTGAACACCGGCTCGACGATCGGCCACCGGCCGCTGTCGACGGCGGCACCGTCGTCAGTCGGCGGCAGCTGCATGTGGACGATCTGACCCTTGACGGGGTGCACCGGGAGCGGCACGCCCAGTTGGTTCCCGAACGTCTGCGACCATGCCCCGGCGGCGATGGCCACGGCTCCGCACGACAGCGCACAACCATGGCCGTCGATCCCGACGACGCGACCGTCGCGCACCCGGAGTGCGCCGGCGTTCGCCTCCATGCGGCGTACTCCCCGCCGTTCGGCCCCGTGGAGCAGCGCCGCCGTCATCAGGCGTCCGTCCACCCGGGCGGCGGCCGGGTTGTGCAGGGCGCGGCGGACCTCCCCGAGAGGGGGGAACAGGGCACGGGCATCGTCGGAGGTCACCTCGGTGACGGTGGCGGGCGAGCGCCCGAGGGCCAGGTCGGCACAGGTGGCGAACCAGTCGTCCACGTCCGCTTCCACGGCCACCAGGAGGAGCCCGCACTCGGCGAACCCCGTGTCGGGCGCTCCCTCCTCCGCCAGTCGACTCACGAGCGTCCGGTAGTGGCCGGCGGCGGCCCGGCCGAAGGAGAGCCATCCGTCGTCGGGCTTCCACGTCGTCTCGGGCGACAGGATGCCGGCCCCGGCATCGCTGGCCCGACCGGGGTGATGGCCGTCGACCACGACGACATCGGCCCCCGAGGTGGCGAGCTCATAGGCCAGGGCGGTGCCGACCAGGCCGCCGCCCACGACGGCCACGTCGCAGGTGCGCTCGCTCACCGGTCTTCGGGCGACAGCGACGGCGACGACTTCATGTGAAATCGTCGCCGATCTCGACGGCCAGGCCGGTGGCAGCCGACCGGTACGCCGCCTCCACCAGGCTGTGGGCGCGCAGGGCGTCGTCGAAGCCCGGCACCGCCGTCCCACCCTGGCGGACGGCTCCCAACCAGTTGCGGTCGGCCGGATAGGTGTAGAAGACGAAGTCACGCCGACCGAGGCCGAGGGCGGCGAAGTGCTCCTCCCGCATCACGGCCAGATCGAGGCGGTGGGCTTCGGTGTCGGGCTGCTGCACGAGATAGCCGTCCTCGGCGGCGCCGACGATGAAGTCGGTCGTCGCCTCCACCGCGCCGCGTTCGAAGAAGACCTCGAAGCGGCGTTCCTCGCGGCCCCGCACCCCGTTGAAGATGGTGAGGATGGTCCCGACGACACCCGACTCGTGCTCCACCGTCACGGCGGCGACGTCCTCCACGTCGTAGCCGAAGACGGCCCGGCTGAGGGCGTAGACGCGCACCGCCGGCCCGAACAGCCAGGAGACGATGTCGGCGCTGTGGATCGAATGCTCGAGTAGCGCCCCTCCCCCCGCCTGCGCCCGGTCCGACCGCCAGGAGCTGTGACCGGGCACGACGTCACCCGTCGGCCAGTACTGGTCGTCGCGCAGCGTGTAGCCCATGGGCCGGCCGAGCTCGCCCGTCTCGACCGTCCGGTGTAAGCGGTTCATGATCGGGTGGAACCGAGAATGGAATCCGACCTGCGCCGTGACCCCCGAGGACAGGACGGCCGCACACATGGTCTTCACGTCGCCGAACGTCGGTGCCAGCGGCTTCTCGCTGAAGAGGGGCTTCCCCACCTCCAACACGGCGCGCACCAGGTCGAGATGGGTGGCCGTGGGCGACGTGATCATGACGGCATCGACGGCGGGGTCGGAGATCACGTCCAGGGCGTCGACGCTCATCCGGCCGAACGGGCAGTTGCGCTGGACGGCGTCGCGGGCGTCGGCCGAGGGATCGGCGGCGGCCACGGCGACGATCTCGCCGTCCTCGGCCAGCTTGCGCAGTCCGTCGGCGTGGACCTGCCCGATCATCCCGCACCCGACTAACCCGATCCCGAGCGGTTCGTCCGCCACCGTCACCCTCCCTCGTCCAACCGGATGGCGAATGTCTAGCCGCGGCGCCGGCCGCTACGGGTTACGACGGGCGGACATCCGTTCGACCTGGGCGCGGATCGACGCCGTCGTCTCCGCCGACGACCACATAGCGGCGACCGCGGGATCGACGGTCGGCGCATCGGCGGCGATGCGCTCGAGAGCCGGGCGCCGCAACTGGGCCTTGGCCAGGCGGAAGGCGGCGGGGGCCACGGCGCCCAGCTCGCCGGCCATCTCCAGGGCCCGGTCGAGGAGGTCGTCGGCGGCGGCGATCTCGTGCGCCAACCCGACGGCCACGGCCTCGTCCGACCCGTAGAGCCTCCCGGTCAGGACCACCTCCTCCGTCCGGTCGCCACACGCCCAACGGAGGATCTCCAGGGCCGCCACCGGGAAGGGCACGCCGACGAGCAGCTCGGAGGCACCGATGCGCCCGCCGTCGACCAGGATCCGTCGATCGCAGGCGCAGGCCAGGATGCACCCCCCGGCGACGGCCGGACCGTTCACGGCGGCGACCACCGGGAGCGGGAACGAGAACAACCGCACGAAGGCCGAGATCAGCGCCGGCATCATCGTCTCGAGGTACTCGGCGCCACCGTCGAGCACCTTCTGGAGGTCCACCCCGGCCGAGAAGACGCGACCGGCGGCCGTCAGGACGACGGCCCGGGCGTCGGACTCCTCGATGGTGTCGAGGGAGGCGACGAGGTCGCCCAGAAGGACCTCGTCCAGGGCGTGCACCTTGCCGTGGTCGAGGCGCAGGACCGCCACGGCTCCGTGGTTCTCGACAGCGGTCACGCCGCAGCGCCGGAAACGGTCATAAGGGCCAGGTTACAAAAGACAGCGCCCGTCAGACTCGTTGGCATCGGGGGCCGCGACTGTCATCCGCAGGCACGGCCCGGGCGGCCTCAGGGTGTGCCACGGATGTGCCTGATCGACTAGTAGCTCCCCGACGTCATGGATCCACGGATCGCCAGACTGGTCACTCCGCTGGTGTTCCCACAATTGCCGGGGGTCGTACCCGTAATGGTGGCCAACGTCTTCATGGTGGTGATGGACTGCGTCGTCGCAAACGGGGAATACGAACCGGCGACCGTGCCGGCGTTGAACAGGAGGTTGACGTAGGGCGCGTCGGCCGTGTTGCTCTCTGTCAGCGATGGATAGTTAGGCCTGCTGACGGTGATGCTGGTGGGATGCCACTTGACGACCTCGACGAACCCGGCAGTCGTGAAGGGGAAGGTCCCGCCACCGGCGAAGGCCGTCAGGCAGTTGTTGGCTCCCGGCCCGGCGACCGATCCGGCAGACGGAAGCAAGGATGCCAGCGCCCCGAATCCTTTACCCTTCGTTGTGACCCGTCAAGCGCGTTGCCATGACGAATGGCGCATGTGATTGCACGCACCATGTATTTGTCGTATTTGTCGCCGTGAGGACCACGGGACCGTCGGCGATGGCACTCGATCGGGTGGTCTCCGCTCTTACCTCAGCGCGTCCACGACGAGCGAGGCGGTCTCGGCGGCGGTCAGCCCGGCGGTGTCGACGACCAGATCGGCACTTGCCGTCATCCAGGCTCGCGCCGAGTTGTAGGTGTGCAGATGATCGAGGCGCCATTGCGCGGCACCGCGGTCGGCCCCGTCGGCCATGATGCGTGAGCGCACAGTGGCCTCATCGGCGTCGAGGACGACGTGGAACACCTCCATCCGGTGATCGGTGAATCCACGCCGAAGCTCGCCCCAGTACTCTTCGACGAGCACCGTCTGCATGGCAAGCAGGTTGTCACCCGTCAGCAGGGCGATCTCGTGCGCGACCCGCGGCACCAGAGTGCGCCACGGTGGGAGGTCCTGGAAGTCGTCACAGGGTACGTCGCCGAGATTCGCCCTGAGCATGTATCCGACCCACTCGGGATCGAAAAGACGCCACGAGGGCTTCTGCTCCCGGATGAGATGCGCCTCTGTCTTCTTGCCCACTCCGAACGTGCCATTGATCCAGAGGACCACAGAGCCAACGTACCGGACCGGC
>Ga0182018_10005118_pt1 | contig 10682 bp, 7 predicted proteins | sample 812P2MmetaG_FD_120490 | JGI IMG/M metagenome (GOLD analysis project Ga0182018, IMG submission 120490) | Permafrost microbial communities from Stordalen Mire, Sweden - 812P2M metaG | ecosystem: Environmental > Terrestrial > Soil > Wetlands > Permafrost | place: Sweden: Stordalen | collected... | reverse complement strand
TCCCAAAGCCGCGCATCGCGGTCTGCGGCCTGAATCCTCACGCTGGCGAGCACGGCCTCTTCGGCAGCGAAGACGAACAGATCATCGCGCCAGCGATTCACGAAGCGCGCGCGACAGGAATTCCGTGCGACGGCCCAGTTGCGCCCGACACGATCTTTCTGCAAGCCTCGCGCGGAGCTTACGATTTGGTCGTCGCCATGTATCACGATCAGGGACACATTCCGATGAAGCTGATCGACTTTGAAGAGACCGTGAATATTTCCGTCGGCATTCCCATCATCCGCACTTCGGTCGATCACGGCACCGCATTCGATATCGCCGGCCAAAACAAAGCCGACGCGCGCAACATGAAAGCCGCGTTGCGCATGGCCGCGAAAATGGCGGCGAACCGCGCGCGCATGCGATCCGAAACGCCACCGCAATCCCTCACTCCACCGTCGTCTCCCGAATGACTGGCGCGCCAATTCTGGCCATGAGTTGGACCAACGCCGCATGGATCGGCGCGACATCGATCAGCGCCGCGTGGATCAACCCTGCCGTCATCGCGCTGTATCTCGTCGTACTGCTCGCGCTCGGCCTGTACTTCTCGCGCCGCCAAACCACCACGGAAAGCTACTTCGTCGCGAGGCGTTCAATTCCCGGATGGGCGATGGGGATTTCGCTGCTCGCCACGATCATCACTAGCCTCACGTTCGTTTCCTATCCCGGTTCGGCGTTCGCGGGAGATTGGTCGCTGATGATGCCGGGAGTGATGATTCTCATCGTGCCGATGATAGCGGGATTCGTGATCGTGCCGTTCTATCGCCACGCGGTCAGGATGAGCGCGTTTGAATATTTCGGAAGTCGCTTCGGAAGGCCAGTGCGCGTTTACGCCGCACTGATGTTCGGCGTCGGGCATCTCGCCAAGATGGGATTTGTTTTTTATTTGCTCGCGCTCACCGTGAACAGCATCACGGGCTGGCGCGTCGAATCGCTTCTGCTGCTGGCGGGGGCGGCCGCCGTGCTCTACGCGCTGGTCGGCGGCCTTGAAGCGGTGATCTGGGCCGACGTGCTGCAGGCCATCCTGCTCGCGTGCGGCGCGCTGGTCGCTGTCGGATACTTACTGTTCCTGCCGCCGGGCGGACCGGCGCACGCGCTCGGCGTGGCGTGGCACGCGCACAAGATCAGCCTCGGCAGCACGTCGCTCTCGCTGCACTCGCCGACGCTGCTGGTGCTCCTGCTCTACGGCACGTTCTTCTACTTCCAGAAGTACACCGCCGATCAATCCGTCGTGCAGCGTTATCTCTCCGCGAAGACCGATCGCTCCGCGCTGCGCGGCATTCTGCTGGGCGCCGCGCTGTGCATTCCGGTGTGGGCGCTGTTCATGCTGATCGGATCGCTGTTGTGGTCGTACTATCGCATCACCGGCGAGCACTTGCCTGCGTACGTCACGAAGGGCGACCAGATTTTCCCCTACTTCTTCTCCACGCATTTGCCCGCGGGCGTCGCCGGATTATTTTTGGCGGCGCTGTTCGGCGCGGCGATGGCCATGCTGGCGTCGGACTTAAATTGTCTCGCGATGATCATTGTGGAGGACGGCTACCGCCTGCTGCGCCCCGCGAGCCCTGACCGCGCCCAACTGCGCGTCGGTCGCATCGCCGTACTCGGCGTCGGCGCGGCAGCGCTCGCGGTCGCGTGGGCGCTGATCCACAGCCAGGGAACCGCGCTCGCGCTGTACTACGGCGTGATGTCCGTCGTCGCCGGCGGACTCGCGGGCCTATTCCTGCTGGCGTTCCTCAGCACGCGCGCGACGCCGCTCGCGGCGTATCTCGGCATCGCGGCGAACCTGATCTTCACGCTGTGGGCCACGCTGACGGCGAGCGCGAGCGTGGCCGCGCGATTGCATCTGCCGCGCTTCACGTGGCACGAATATATGATCGGCGTCGTCGGCAACGTCGTGCTGCTCCTCGTTGGCTACGCGACGGCGATCATCGCGCCCGCGTCGCGCGCCGCGCGCAACGGGCTCACGCTGTGGACATGGCTCGAACAGCGAAAGCGCGAGCCGGTCGACGCGCAGACCGTCGCGGCAAGTCCCGCCGCTTAACTTTTTTCCCCAGCGCGCTCATCACAAATGCGGCATCGGCGGCTTCAGCACCGCCCACGACGGGATGCCGGTGCGCACCATGTGCCGACGATAAACCTTGTCCTTGTTGGTCACGTAAAGCCACTGCATGTCCGGCCCGCCGAAAGCGATGCTGGCGAGCCAACCGTCCGACGGCTTGTTGAGAATCAACTCCACGCGGCCGGGCTGATCGCAAATCTGCACGCCGAGTTTGGTCGTGACGTACAGAAAACCCAGTGTATCGACGGTCATGCCATCGCCATTGCTTTGCGCATCGTCGTCCCAGGTTTCGAGGCGATAAAACGGCACGCCATCCGCCAGCGAGCCATCCGGCTGAATCTGAAACGACCAGACCCATTTACTGTGCGTATCGGAAATCATCAGCAGCGATTGGTCGGGCGAAGTGCGCACGCCGTTCGGAAAATTGATTCCCGAAGTGTCGGTGCCCGCGTAAACCACGCGCTTATTTCCCTTGGCGTCGATGAACCACACATTGTGTTTATTGGAATCGGTGAAATAAACCGTGTTGTTCGCGAGCACCGCCAGATCGTTCGGATCGTCGATGTCTTCGGCCAGCACGGCCTCCGTGCCGTCGGGCGCGATGGTCACGATGCGATGGCGCGCCGGCTGGCACAAATACATTCGTCCATCGGGGCCAAAGACCATTCCGGTTGTGCCTTCGCCATCTTCCTTCCACATGCTCACTTTGCCGTCGAGATCGATCTTGTAAATATGATTGTTCGGCCGGTCCGAGAAGTAGACGTTGCCGAGCTTATCGACCGCGGCGCCATCGGTGAATTTGTATCCTTCGCCGACCAGCTCCCACCCCTTGCCCGGATCGATGAACGCCGCAGGCGCCTCCGCGCCGGCCGCGGGCGCCGGAGTGGCGATTGGCGCCGGATAACCGCGCCACAACCAGCGCAGCGCGTCGGGCAAAATCGAGCCGCCCTGCGCGCCGCTGTGCCCGCCCGTGCCCACCACGAACGTGCTTTCGTAGCCCGCGTATTGCAGCGCCGCGTAAATCTGCTGATTGCCCAGGTACCAGCTCCCCGCGTAGATGTTCTGGTCGGCGCTGCCGTCCTGCATGAAGACGCGCAGCGGCTTGGGCTCGGTTTTGCGGATCAGCGTGGCGAGTTCATCGCCGCCGCGCAGATTCGTGAAGCTGCCGATGAAGCTCATCACGCGATGAAACTGATCGGGCCGTTGCCACGCGGCATTGAACGCGGCGATTCCGCCGGAGCTTGAGCCGGCAATGGCGCGATCATTTGGATCGCTCGAGATGTTGTAAAGCTTCGCGACTTGCGGAAGTATTTCCTCGGCCAGGAAGCGCGCGTAGCGGTCGCCCAGCGCGTCGTACTCGTAGCTGCGGTCGAAGCGATTCTGCTGGTCTCCTACCGTCGAAAGCGCCGTCAGCACGCCGGGATTGATGAACACGCCGATGGTCACCGGCATATCGCCCTTGGCAATCAAATTGTCCATGACGATGGGCACGCGCCATCCGCCGTTCGCGGCCACCATCCCGCCGCCATCCTGAAACACCATCACGCAAGCCGGCTTTGAAGCCGTGTATTGCGCCGGAACGTAAATCCAGTAATCGCGAGTGGTCCCCGGATAAATTGTGCTGGTCCAAGTGTATTTGGTGACCACGCCCTGCGGCACGCCCGGCTGCTGCTGCGAATCCGGCCCCAACGTATACGGCCCCGGAACCGGCGTCGGGAGCGTCGCGCTCTGCGTCTGAGAACCTTGCGTGCCAGGCGCCGCCGGAGCGGAGGTCTGCGGGCTTGGCAGCGCGCTCGACGCCGCGGAATTTTGCGCGCGCGCGGCGAACGGAATCGGCGCGACGACAGACGCGACGGCTAGGAGCAAAATCAAAATCGTCAATCGGAATTTCATCATGTGTGGTTATCCTGGCGAGCTCTACGCGGAACCCGCACGCGTCATCCGCGCGCATGATACTCCAGCGGAACGCCAACCTGCCAAGCGGCGATTGAGGATTTCGGAGCCTCCAAAAGTAATCCACAGGGCCACACCCGTGTTTTTTGGAAGTGTTGATTCCAGGAGACTTTAAGTCCTTATGTCCAGAAGTGTTGATTCTAGTGAGGTTGAAAACTTGAGGAATGAAGGAGATGGAGAAAATATCGCGATTATCAGGGCGATTCTTGGAAGTGTTGATTCTAGTGAAGTTAAAACGCCATTTCTCAGAAGTGTTGATTCTGGAAGGGTTGGGGGCGGGAAAACAGCGTTTGATTCGCTTGTGTTCGGCGTGCATTCAAAACTATAGCACGACTTATACTCTTGTGTCAATGTAAATCAATGAGGCATTCGAATGGTTTGGATGGAAAGAACCAACGTTCAAGTCAAGGGCCTGACCGGTCCGCAAATCGCGTCTAATGGCGGCGCTTTTTCTTTTTGCGGGGCCTGAGCTGAGCCTTGAGATTATTGGCGACGTACTCCTCTTTTCTTAGCTTGCGTTCAGTCTTGAGCTTAGCTTCGTTCGCCTCCTTGAGCTCCAACTTCAGGCGATCGAGTTCTTGTTTGCGCACAGCAATGAATTGCCCGGCCGCCTTCGATACCTCCTGGCGGAGTCTGGCCCTTGCCTCAGCTTGCTGTTGTTCGTCTTGGCGATTTGGTGTCGCAACGTTCTCAAAGTCTGCGATGGCTTGTTTGACGTGGAAATCCTTGACCACCACGTCGGCCAGTTCCTTTAAGGCAACGGCCCCTTTCTGTAGCAAGTCGCGCTGTTCCTGTATTATGACGCGAATCGCCTCAATTCCAATCTCCCCGCTGAATACGCCGGCGCGTACTTTGGGGTGCAGGCGCGAAAAATTGTGACTTCCCCGGCTCTCGAAATCGACCAGATCTAGATATTGAAACCATGCCCGAGGTGTATAGGAAATTGGTAACGGGAACCTGCTTTCCTCAAGACGTTGGAGCTTCATGACGAAACGGTCCGTCGTGACATACCAAATCTTTGTTGCCCAGTCCGGGTTCTGCTTGCGGCGCAGGTGAACGAGGTAAAACATGCGCGCCTCGTGCTCGCACAGGAGTCGGCCCTTGAAGCGGCCCCCTTCGGTGCGGAGGGCTTCGATCGAATCGACTATGGGGTCCAGTTCGGCCCTCACAGTTTCGTCGGCATTCAGTACATCGACCTCGATCCCGAACGAATCGGATAGAGCCGCTGCAAGTTGGTCTTCTGTGCTAGGAAGGTCGCTTAATCCGAGGACTGACGTCATGTACCCGCGCGGGGTGAGGCCAGGGTCCAGGTCGAGCTGATTGAGAAACCCTTCCAAGAAGACGTTCCCGTTTCCTGAGCCGTAGAGCGCAACGTAGGCCGCGACGGCATCTTTCAGGGTGGTCGGCGCCTTGTTAAACGCTTCAAGCGCGCCCATCGCCGACCTGACATTATGCCAAACCTCGTTTAGCATGTCCCTGATGATGACGGGACGCATGCCCAGCGCCGTGGTTCTTTGGAGCAGTCTCTTATTCGCTGCGTTCGACGGATGGCCCATGGCCATCGCGAGGAGGACTATTGACGAGTCAAAATACACCCAATGGTTGCCCGCGTACTGCGCTAGTAGTTTTTCGCTGCTCGGGTTGAGGATATAGGCCGTCGTTATGAAATAGGCCTGTAGCCGCTTAAAGAGTAGGTCTTCTTCTGCCTCGCTGGGCTCGAATAGCATTCGTCTCAAAACCCGACGGTAGAGGTCGCGCCTGTCCGCAAAGCTTGAGTGTAAGCAAACAGCGTCGACGCTCTTGTCGGCTCTTTCGGACTCGTCCTTGGGGAGTCTGTTGAAGAGCAGTAGTTCTGCAAGGTCACGCCCAACGTCGAGAAACGCCCTGTCCATTACCTGCAGAACGTGCGCTCGGTCTTCGGGCCGCACCTTAAGTCCCATGGTCTCGGCTAGTTCTTGCAGGACCCGATCCACCCATGCTGCCTCGGCGGTTTCCATCTCGGCGGTTTTCTCAAACAACGCGTCCGCCATCTTCGAGTCGGCAAAAAGGAGGTCTCCATTTCGCGTCAGGAAGTGCACATCCTCCAGCTCGCGGATGGCCTTTTCGCCGGCGTTCTCGATCATTGTTGACTGTTGGCCCAGAATTCCATACAGGTGCTGAAGGAACTCGCGTCTTCCTATGCCAGCGCCTTTTGCGCCGCCGAAAGTATCCAGTGCTATCGCTTTTGCGACGAGGACCAGTCTGTCTTGATGGGCGGGTGAGAATTGCATGCATAGCAGGACATGCTTCTCTAGGTCTTGGGCGATAGACAGCGTGGGATTGGCGCCACTCGCTCGCGAGGCGTGCGCTCGTGGGACCGAGAACCTCTTGAGAACTTCCAATAGGAACCCATACGATCCGTCGTCCGCGAAGCTGGCAACGTGAATGTTCTTCGCGCGGAACTCTTCGAGCCGGGCCGGCGTCAACGCTCCATCGGCGCAGCAATATATCGCCGGAGAACGAAAAGCTCGCTTCGCAAGAAGTTCCATCCAAATATGTTCGAAATCTGGATCTTTGAGCCCGTACCCAAGGAAAAATAATTGGGAATTGCTGATTGTATTGGCCATCAGATCCTTGAAGTCTTCGCTTTCCTCAACCTTGCGCCAGCCATTGGTCGTCAGAACCATCGACTTCGGGTTAAGGATGGACCCGTGCGGCTTAGCGACGAAGAATTTGTCCGAAGCCATTGCCAGCCGCATATCGCTTATCGGAATCGCTCCGTGCTTGGCCGCGTAGGCCGCCGCGAGGCATTCGTCGAAGTTTGTAGTGATCACTCCGCGGCACGGGATGCCTACCATTAATTCATGCAGTGCGGACGGCCTGAGTTCTTTTCCAAAGACCTCCATGGCTATACCCAGGTAGGCTGCCTCAGTGAGCTGTCGTTCGAGAATGTCGAATACGCCGTAGTAAGCGTCCTTCGCCAGTTCTTCTCTGGCGTATGCGAGGGCTGCAGGCGAGATCAGGCGCCTTGTTTCCGCTAACGTCACGCAATCCGAGGTGCCGGTCTTCCACAGCGGGTACCGAGACGGAACCGAAATGCCCGCCCCCGCAAAGAAGACGATTTTAGTCACGTCCGGGATATTGTTGAATAGGGCTGAAGCTTGCTCTTCAAAGGTGGCCATTATGTGTGACGCCCCTCGTCGTTGCACTTCCGCCCGTTAGAAAACGTCGGGGCTAGGTGGTATGGCCGCGTGGCACGCCTCGGCGACGCGAGTCTATCGTCATAATACAAAGTTGGGGCCGTTATTTGTGAGAAAGAAATCATCTCTTGGTTCGCGAATCGCTGGCGGGACGGAGCGAAGCCTGAGAGATCCCTCGCCCCGCTCGGATCGGGACTCGCGGAAGACGCTCGTCACGGCGCTCGCTCCCACCTTCGCCAACGCTGCGGCGGGCAGGCGGGATGGCTACATTCGAGGAGAGGCGACGGCCTTCGGCGGAGCGGTGCTATCGGCGGTTGCTTGGGGATAACGCAGGCGACTGCGTCCCGACTTGTCCGCGCGGCGGCATTTGCCCAACCTCAAGAAGCTCACCTTGAACGAGGGTGAGTCCGTCGATCTTTCGCCAATTGGGGAACTTGGCGGGCTCGAAGAACTCTCGATCTTGGGGCCGCAAATCTTGAGTCTTGCGCCCTTGCGCAAGCTTGCCAACTTGCGGACTTTTTGGGTGATGCCCGCGGCCCCTTTCACATTGATGCAGGTGAACGACATAGCTGCGATTGGCGAATTGCACGAATTAAGAAAGCTGGAGTTGTTTTGGATTCAGATTACGGATGTGTCTTTCATCCGGGGACTTGATAACTTAACTGAGCTCAACGTGTTCAATTCACCGGTTTCCGACATTACGGGTGTAGAGGAGGCCACCGCCCTCAGCATCATCATGCTAACCGACACCAATGTAGTGGAGATTTCACCGCTGCTCGAATTGCCTAATCTACGGGAACTCCACGTAGAGGGCACACCGGCGCGATCCGATGTGCTGACCGAATTAGAGCAGCATGGAGTTAAGATTCATCGATAGCTCCTTGCTCGCTTTGTTCGCAAATATAACGTTGGCAAGTATCAACGACGACGTGTTCGCCCGTTCGGAACGACATGGGGCCCGGAACTATGGGCGGAAAGAAAATTACACCAGATGCCCCGTCTTTACACGCCTGCCTGCGAGCGGGTAGGCTCGCTCCCTCCTTCGCTGGCGCTACGCCGGGCAGGCGGGATGACGGCGTGAGGACAAACCGGGGTTATAATGCGCGAAGGGAGTCCTGCCGGATATGAGCGAGAAAGAAATTATTTTTTCGGTGGAGGAATCGCCGGAGGGCGGATACGAGGCGCGCGCGCTGGGACACGCCATTTTCACGCAAGCGGAGAGTCTTGAGGAACTGCGGAAGATGGTGCGCGACGCGGTGAGCTGCCATTTCGAGGGCGGGGAGAAACCTTCGGTGATTCGGTTGCATTGGGTTAAGGATGAGGTCTTCTCTGCTTGAAGCTTCCGCGCGATATCAGCGGGGAAGAGCTCGCAAGATTACTGCGAAGAGTTGGCTACGAGGTCGTTCGCCAGACCGGGAGCCACATGCGCTTGCGATGCGCGGCGCACGACGCTGAGCACCACGTCACGATTCCCGCACACCCACAACTTAAAATCGGAACTCTGAGCGCTGTTCTTGGCGAAGTCGCCGCGTATTTGAAGGTGGATCGCGCGGAACTTCTGCGGCGGTTGTTCGGCGGGTAGCGCTGGGCGGCGCGGAAAGATATCCGGTGTGCTGGAGCACGTACTGCGAAGAACGGAAATCTACTTCAAAATCCCCACCCTTGCGGACGGCGCAAGGATGGGCCACCCGGAAAAACAACTTCAAAAGTTACGGAGGGATCCCTCGTCGAGGACTCCTCGGGATGACCACGCTTGAGGCTAAGGAGGCTGATTCCTTGGGAATCAGCCTCCTTATGCGTGGTCATTTGTGCACGTAGATGCCGATGTCGAAGCTGCTGTGATCCCAATCGGCTTTGTGATCGCGGCACCATTGGCGGTCGCTATCCATTTTGGCGACGTCGTGGCTGACTTGGGGACTATCGTTGCCGTGGCGCGCGGCGTCGTGATCGATTTTGGCCTTATCGGCGTTGAGGCGGTTGCGGCAATCGCCTGAATAATCGTGGTCCGCGCGAAGCGGGGATCCGACGGCGAGCACCAAACCGCCGGCTAGTGCTGTGGTGAAGAGTACTCGGGTTAAAACATTCGTGATTTTCATCATGACCTCCCGGGGCGCAAGCCCTCAGAGATTTTCGGACTGCTTCGTACGGTACGTTTGATTCGTTTTGGAGGCGCGTCGTTACGGGGGGTGTGGGATTTCGGGGGAGGCGGAAGGGCGCGGGAGAGCGACAGGAGCAAAAGCTACAGCAGATCCCTCGTCGCTGCGCTCGCTCGGGATGACAAAACGGGAAAAGGGCAAAAAAACGAAGGAGGCTGATTCTAGGGAATCAGCCTCCTTGGATCGCTGCTGCTGCTTGGCTACTGCGATTCGTGATGCCAACTCTTAGGGACGGAAGTAGATGCCAACGTCAAAGCGGCTGTGATCCCAATCGGAATGATGATCGCGGCACCATTGACGGTCCGAATTCATTCGATCGACGTCGCGATTGACCTGCGGGCTGCCATTGCCGTGGCGTGCAGCGTCGTGGTCAATGCGTGCGCGATCGTTTTCGAGGCGCTGATGACACGCGTTGCCGTAATCGGGCTGCGCGTTAATGGGTGCTCCAGCTGCTAGTGCCAAACCGCCGGCCAGCGCGGTGGTCAGAATTATGCGGGTCCAAAGATTCTTGCTGTTCATGCTACCCTCCGGGGCCGTGACGGCCGAATTGTGCACTTCCACTTAAATTGTCCACTTCAAGTTACGTCTTTTTTGATTCGATTACTGTGCCGTTCGGTACGTAACGATGCATTTGTTGTTCCAAAGAAACATCGGAGGTAAGTCTAGGCTGGACAGGAAGATAGGAGGCGCTGCGGGCCTCCTAAAATGGCGTACTAAGGTGAATTCCTTACGAAAAAAATCGCTGCGGAAGCGGAATTTTTACGGCGAGGGCGGGCACCCGGAAAATCCACCCGCCTTCGCCAAGGCTTCGGCGCGGCACGGGATTCGGCGGGCCGAATCCCTACAACACCACGAGGCCTTGCGAATCTACGTCGGGAAGCGCGGGACGCATGCGATCTTCCGGCACGGGAACGTGATCGGGCACGTGGTACTTCGCCTCGTCGCCATTTGAAAAATCCAGATACAACTTGCGGCGCAGCATCCATTCGGGGAAATGGCCCAGGCGCAGAAGCGGATACTTCATTTCGCGGCCAAACAATTTTCGGCCGAGCATGTAGTAGTAGAGCGGAATGCCCAGGCTGAACTTCCAGCGCAGCGACGGATCTCGATGATAGAAATCGAGATTGTAGCGCCAGCAAGTGAAGAAAAATTCCCACTGCAGGTCGGTGAGCTCGACGAGCTTGGCGCCGGCCTTTTTTTCCAGACGCGTTTCCTCGAGCGGCACAAACAGCGTGGGAATCACGCACCACTTCGAGCCTTTTAGCGCGTAGAGCAGATCGAGCGATTCGCGCG
>Ga0182018_10005117_pt1 | contig 10682 bp, 10 predicted proteins | sample 812P2MmetaG_FD_120490 | JGI IMG/M metagenome (GOLD analysis project Ga0182018, IMG submission 120490) | Permafrost microbial communities from Stordalen Mire, Sweden - 812P2M metaG | ecosystem: Environmental > Terrestrial > Soil > Wetlands > Permafrost | place: Sweden: Stordalen | collected... | reverse complement strand
CGGCGTCCTGTCGCCGGAGACGCGGCAGAGCGTGGAAGACCTTTGCACGCAGGTGGACCAGAGGGCGCACGCGCAGATCGCGGTGGTCACGGTCAAGACTATCGATCCGGACAAGACGGGCGCCACGCCGTCGATCGAAGAGTTTGCCACCGCGCTCGAAGACAAGTGGAAGGTGGGCGCAAAGGGCACTGACCGCGGCGTGCTGATGATTCTGGTGATGAACCCGCGGCGTGGGCGCATTGAGGTGGGTTATGGGCTGGAGGGCATCCTGAATGATGCCAAGGTGGGGGACATTGGCCGGGAGATGGCTCCCTATGCGCGCCAGGGGGACTACAACCAGGCGGTGACGCTAGGAGTACACGAGCTGGCGAGTATTATTGCCGCCGATGCCGGGGTGAGCGTGGATACGGGCGCGGAGGGGATGGCGCCGGTCCCCCAGTACCAGAGCGCGCCGCAGCAACAGACGCGGCTGAGCCTCTTCGACATCCTTCTTACCATCGGCGTGATTCTAGTGATTGGCACGCTGATCCGCACAGGCCACATCGGCTGGCTGTTCTTCATTCTGTTCAACCTGATGGGCGGTGGCGGAGGGGGCCGTGGCTCCGGTGGCGGCGAAGGCGGCTTTGGTGGAGGATTTGGCGGTGGGGACGGAGGGGGATTCGGCGGATTTGGAGGGGGAAGCGCCGCCGGAGGCGGCGCCAGCGGGGACTTTTGATATGTGGATTGCGCTTACGATAAACGGGGAACTGGCAGCGGCAGCTATGCGTTAATGGTTGATGAGCAAAGGAAAGGCGAGAGGCAAATGAAGGCATTGTGGGTTGTGTTGGGCGTAGTTGGGTTGATTGTGGTGGTTCTGCTGCTGGTGGGCGGAAGCTATGTGAGCGCGAAGAACCAGATGGTCGCCAAGGACCAGGATGTGCAGGCGGCCTTCTCGCAGATTGATGTCGATCTGCAGCGCCGGGAGGACCTGATCCCGAACCTGGTGGCGACCGTGAAGGGCTATGCGAACGTCGAGGAGACCGTGCTGACCAACATCGCCAACGCCCGCGCAGGCCTGATGACCGCACAGACGCCGGACGAGAAGCTGGCTGCAAACGACCGGCTGAATGTGGCGCTGCTACCGTTGATGCGGATGCAGGAGAACTATCCGGACCTGAAGAGCAATGATCAGTTTATGCGGCTGCAGGATGAGCTGGCGGGCACCGAAAACCGCATCGCCGTATCGCGCACGCGGTACAACGCGGCGATCCGCGACTACAACACCTTTATCCAGCAGTTTCCCAACAGCATCTATGCGGGTTACGCGGGCTTCCATCCCAAGACGGAGTACTACACGTCCGACCAGGGATCGCAGACGGCGCCGAAGGTGGACTTCTCGAAATAAGAGGGTGTTGGAGGCAAACAAGGCCACCGGATATTCCGGCGGCCTTGTTTTTTACCGCGTGTACTGAAGCTGACTTGACGCCTGGCTTACTTCTTGAATGAGCCGATGGCCGCAGCCTCATCGTCCTTGATGTCGAAGACGGTGTAGAGCTTGGTGATCTGGAGCAGGTCATGCACCTTCTTGGTCAGGTTGAGCAGCTTCAGCTCGCCGCCCGCATTCTTCACCGAGGTGAATGCGCTGACCAGCTCGCCGATGCCCGAGCTGTCGATGTAGGTGATGTTTCCCAGGTTCAGAAGGATGTTCTTCGAGCCCTTGGCGAGCAAGTCGCGGACGCTGTCACGCAGGGTCACACTGCCTTCGCCAAGGGTGATCCGGCCACTAAGGTCGAGGATGGTGATGCCATCCACCTGGCGGGTTGCTACGTGCATGCTCATTGCGGTCTGTCTCCTTATGCTGGTGCGGCCGGCGCCCGGTGCTTGATCAGCGTGAGTTCGGTGCCGGGGTGCAACTTGCGAAAGTGTACCTCATCCATGAAGGCGCGGATAAGGAAGATGCCGCGGCCTGAGCCGCGCAGGATATTTTCCGGCGCAAGTGGGTCGGGGAGGTTGTCCGGGTCGAGTCCCGGCCCCTGGTCGGCGATGCGGACGATCAGCGAGTCGGCGGTCGTCTCAAATGAGGCGGTGATTTGCTTCGCGGTGTCGTAGGCGTTGCCATGCAAGATGGCGTTCACTGCCGCCTCGCGCACGGCCATGACAATATTTGGCACAGTATCTTCGTCGAAGCCCGCGCGCGCTGCGAAGTCCTCGGCCGTCCGCTCCACTTTGTCCACGCTTGCCAGCGACGAATCCAGGGTCATGGAGACGCGGCTTGTGGTCGAATCGTGCAATCGGCTCCCTTCGCCGACGCCGGTCGATTCCCGCGGTGAACGGCTGCAATGATGGCAGTGTGCTTGGTGGCTTACCCGGATGTCAAGGCGGGGTTGGGTCAATGAACCTGAATGCTCAGCAGCGACGGCGATGCTGCAACGCAGCAGGTGGTTGTCGATGCGGATGACGCCCAAAGGCAATTTGTCCGCACAGCTGCGATGGCCGTGCCGGCTGGGGTAGGATGCGGTAAGGGTTGCCCGTGACGAAGAATGCAAACCAATCGACGAGTGTCTCCGCGCTGATGGGCGCGCCCGTAGCCGATGCCAGTGGACGGACGGTGGGGCATGTGCGGGAGTTCGCGGTGTCGCCGCCGGTGGATGCAAACCATGTGCAGGGACTAGTGTTGCGCCTGACGGGCGCAAGTCGTTCCCACCGGCTATCGCTGGTTGCCGTGGGCGACCTCGAACTCACTGCGGCTGGTGGACTGCGGATGCTCGGAGGGACGGCTCCGGCGCTGATGCCCGAGGAAGAGTCCTACCTGCTGCTGGAGCGCGATCTGCTCGATCAGCAGATCATCGACGTCTCCGGGCATAAGGTGGTACGCGTCAACGACGTGGACCTGGTGTGGGAAGGGGTTGGTGACCCCGCCGCTACGTCCGCGACGAACGGCAGCGACGGCGCGACGACGGCGCGCGCACTCTCCCTGCGCATCGCCGAGGTGGAGGTGGGGAATCGCGGCGCCATTCGACGGTTGCTGAAGGGGCTTCCAGCTGCGACGGTCGAGCGGATCTCGGGACGCTTCCGAACCAGCATAATTCCGTGGGACTTCGTCGATCTGATCGACCGCGACCCCGCGCGTCGGGTTCACCTGAAGATCGAACAAGAGAAGCTGGCGAAGATGCACCCGTCGGACCTTGCCGACATCCTCGAGGAGCTCGCGCCGGCGGAACGGCAGGCGCTGTTCAGCTCGCTGGACGAAGAGGTCGCCGCCGAGGCACTGGAGGAGGTCGAACCCAAGCTGCAGAAGTCGCTGACCGAGTCGCTTGATTCGGAACAGATGGCCGGCATCGTGGAGGAGATGGACCCGGCGGCAGCAGCCGACTTCCTTTCCGAACTGCCGGACGACCGGTCGGAGGCCATCCTCGAAGAGATGGACCCCGAGGAGCGGCAGGACGTCGAGGAGCTGCTGGAGTTCTCCGGCAACTCCGCCGCCGGGCAGATGACAACGGACTATGTGGCTCTGAGTCTGCAGGCCACTGCAGGGCAAGCTATCACGGCGCTGCGTGACTTCGAGGGCGACCTGGAGACGCTGACCCACGTCTTCCTGGTGGATGAGCACGAGGTGTTGCGCGGGGTTGTGCCACTGGTCAAGGTGCTGCTTGCGCCGCCAGAGGCACGGCTGGGGACGCTCGCCGAGGCATACCATCTCGTCTCCTGCGACGTCCAGGCCAGCGGCAAGAAGGTGGAGGAGCTGTTCGACAAATACAACCTGCGCGCACTGCCGGTGGTGGACGCTGAGAAGAAACTTGTGGGCGTGATCTATGCGGAGCAGGTCATTGCGCTGCTGAGGATGAAGAGTTGAGATGACCGTCCAAGTCTCCCCATCGTCGTCGGCCGCGCGCGTAAACGCAATTGTGCCGTCGGTCGCTTCGACCGGCTCCGCGCCGCTGCGTATTCTCTACGCCGCGGGACTGTCCCCGAGTGACTCCTCCCTCTACCGCATGTGGGCACTACAGCGGCTGGGCGCAAGGGTTGTGCCGCTCAATGCGCATGAGTATGCGCCGGGCAATTCGGTGTTGCGCAAGATCAGCTTTCGGCTTGCGGCTGGGCCCTGGGTTGACCGGCTCAACCGCGACCTGCTGAGCTTAGCTGAACAAGAGACACCCGACCTGGTCTGGACCGACAAGCTGCTGGGGATGAATCCAGAGACGCTGCAAAGGCTGCGCGCCATGGGGATCGCGACCGTCTGCTACATGATCGACAACCCGTTTGGCACGCGCCGCGACCCCGGCTGGCGGCTCTATATGAAGGACATCCCGCACTACGATCTGCACGTGGTCCAGCGCGATGCGAACATCGCCGACTACAAGGCACGCGGCGCGCGCGATGTAATCAAGATCCAGACGGCGTATGAGCCGACTGTGCACTTTCCCCCGCCGACGGGATGGAGCGATGCGGACCGTGACCGTGAGGTGTCGTTTATTGGCACACCGTATGACGACCGGGCGCAGACGCTGGAATGGCTGGCCGGGCAGGGATTCTGCGTTGCGATCTCGGGGAACCAAAGGGCATGGCAGCGCGTGTTGGGAGCTGATGCGTTTGCGCGGCTCTATCGCGAGGGTGAGCTCTACCTGCAGCAGTATCGCGAGGCGATCTGGAGATCGAAGATCAATCTCAGCTTTCTGACCCGGTCGAACAAGGATGAGTTTGTGCACAAGAGCTTCGAGATCGCGGGCTGCGGCGGCTTTCTGCTGGCGGAGAGGTCCGAGGGCCACATGCAACGATTCCACGAGGACGAGGAGGCAGTCTTCTTTACCGGCCACGACGAGCTGGCCGCGAAGATTCGCCGTTACCTTCCGGATGCAGAGGCGCGAGCGCGGATCGCCGCGGCTGGCCATGCAAGAGCTGTGCGCGATGGCTACTACAACGATTGCCAGGTTGACCTGATTTTGGCGCGAATGCGCAGCATTCTTCCGCAGGTAAGGGCCGCGGCGGGCGTGCCGGGGATTGCAATCCAACCGGTGGCGCATGCGAAGACGGAGGTTGGATGAAGTTCTGGCGGCAGTGGAAGATCCGGATACTGCTGTTCCTGGCGGTGCTGGGGCCGGGCTTTATTACGGCCAACGTGGATAACGACTCCGGCGGCATTCTTACCTACTCGCAGGCGGGCGCGCAGTTTGGCTACACGCTGCTGTGGACGATGGTCCCGATCACGCTGGCGCTGATTGTGGTGCAGGAGATGTGCGCGCGGATGGGCGTGGTGACGGGCAAAGGACTGAGCGACCTGATCCGTGAGGAGTTTGGTCTGCGCATGACCTTCTTCATGATGATCCTGCTCGTGATTGTCAACTATGGCAACGTGGTGGCCGAGTTCTCCGGCATTGCGGGATCGATGCAGCTCTTCCACATCTCAAAGTATGCGAGTGTGCCGGTCTGCGCGGCCATTGTCTGGGTGCTGGTGGTCAAGGGCGACTACAAGAGCGTGGAGAAGATATTTCTGGTCGCCAGCGTTTTTTATATTGCCTACATTATTACCGGCGTACTGAGCGGGCCGGACTGGTTTCGGGCCATGAAAGAGACGGTTGAGCTGCCCCCGCGCTCGGTGTGGAGCGATAAGAGCTATGTCTACATGACGGTTGGCGTCATCGGCACCACAATCACTCCATGGATGCAGTTCTATCTGCAAGCTTCAATCGTCGAGAAGGGGATTACGGTCAAGAACTACAAGGCCTCACGGCTGGATGTCATCGTCGGATCCATCTTCTCGGACATTGTCGCGTGGTTTATTATCGAGGCCTGCGCGGCGACCCTCTATGTGCACGGGCTGCGCAATATCGGCGTGCCCTCCGACGCCGCCGGCGCAATGAAGCCGTTGGCCGGCGACTTCGCGTTTATCCTGTTCGCTGCAGGACTGTTCAACGCGTCGCTGTTTGCGGCCTCCATTCTGCCGCTCTCAACCGCATATACGGTTTGCGAGGGCATGGGTCTGGAGAGCGGGGTGGATAAGACCTTCAAGGAGGCGCCGTTTTTCTATTGGCTCTATACGCTGCTGATCGTACTTGGCGCGGGTCTGGTGCTCATCCCTAATTTTCCGCTGGTGAAGGTGGTCATCCTGTCGCAGGTGCTGAACGGCATTCTTCTGCCGGTGATCATGATCTTCATGCTGAAGCTGATCAACAAGCACGAACTGATGGGCGAGTACACCAACCCTGCGTGGTTCAATTGGATTGCCTGGGTGACTGCCGCAATCGTCATCGGACTTTCGCTGGTACTGATGTGGGGCCAGCTCACAAGCCATTAGGTCTGTTCGTTGGCCTTGAGCAGCTTGCCGTCGGCCAGCTCGCGGATCAGGCCAACGTCGGCTGCGAGGAAGTCGAGGCTGGGCAGCGCGCTCAGCGGCGTCCACCGGACCTCGTTGAAGATGCGATTGTCGATCTCGCCGGAGAACTCCTTCACGGAGAAGAACTGCAGATCGATGGAGCCGCCGTTGCGGTACTTGTGGCGCACCTGCGCGACCCGCGGGCCGATCACCGCGGTGATCCCCAACTCCTCCTCGAGCTCGCGCGCCAAGGCCTGCTGGGGTGTCTCGCCTGCCTCGATCTTGCCGCCGGGGAACTCCCACTTGAGGCTCATGGGCTGGTCCGGCCGGCGCTGGCACACCAGGACCTCCGTGCCATTGCAGCCCTCGCGCAGAGTCAGCGCCGCGACCACCAGCCGAACCGGCCGATCGCTGGCGTTGCCTCGTCTATCCAGTTGGCGAATACGATCTTTCACTCGGACCCATCTAAATCTCCGGCGTGCCTATTCTCCTTAGGATTCACGCTTGCCTTCTCTACCTTAGACGATTTGCCTGCTCACGGCGCTGCGGCTAGGCGGGTGGTTTGGAGGCGACAGAGACCCCCATGCCGTTGAGGCGGCTGCGCGCCAGCGCGGCCTCCGCGGAGTTGGGAAAACGCTGGATCAACATGCGGAACTCGTGGATCCCTTCCTCGGTCTGCTTGGTCGCAATCAGCGCCTGCCCTTTGTGCAGGTGCGCGACCGCCGTCTTTGGACTGTCGGGGAACCCGTCGATAACGTGGTCATAGTCTTTGATGGCGGCAGCGAACTTTCCCGCCCGGTAGTCGATCTCGCCCAGGTAGTAATACGCATTGCCGGCCAGCGGGTCGTCAGGATAGGTGCGAATGACGCCGTTGAATTCATTGGTGGCCAGCGGATACTTGGCCGCCATGTAGTCGCTGAGCGCCGTATTGTAGAGATCGCCAACGGGCGGCCCAGAGGGCGTGGGGTGCACCTTAGGCGGCGCGCCCTGGGGCGGGCCCTGGTTAGCCGCAAATGGAATATCGGCGCTTGGCTTACCACCTTCCGCTGTTGGAGTGACTGGAGCGGACGACGCGGGTGGGGTCGCAGGCTGCGCCGGCCCGGGTGGGACAACGGACGGCGCGCCGAGCGGTGTGGCCTCCGGTGACGCAGTGCCCGTAGGGGGTACCATGTTCTGCAGCGTGGCGTTGATCGACTGTTGCTGGTTCTGAACGGACTGCAGTACTTTCTCCAGGTTGTTGAGCCGCGCCTTGACCTCATCTAGCGAGTCGTTCAGCGACTGCACCTGCCCGGAGATCTGGTCCATCTTGCCGTTCGACGACTCATGCTGGTTTTTAGTCTGTTGCTGCAAGGCATCCATGGCCACCGACATCTTGTTGACTGAGTCGGCACTCTGCTGAACGAGGTCCTTGAGCACGCCCATGCGTTCGTCGTTGGACTGCTGCAGGCGCGCCACGGCATCCTGTAGCTCCTGCACCTGGGTCTGCAGCTGCACCATGTCCTTGTTGACGGCGAAGGCCGGAGGCGCAGCCAGCGCAAGAACTATCGGGAGAGCGGCCCACTTCGATCTGAGTTGGTTCGTCATAGGCTTACCTTCGCGGATTTCGATGGTGCGACGTTAGGGGTCTGAAGATCACTTGTCGAGCGAGAACTGGTCGCGCCGGTTCTGCTGCCAGCAGGCATCTGTCTCGTCGGTGCAGAACTGCTTCTCCTTGCCGAAGCTGATCACGCGTATGCGGCCCGGGGCCACTCCCGCGTTGACCAGTGCGGTCTTGGCTACGTTGGCGCGGTTTTCTCCCAGCGCGAGGTTGTATTCCGCAGAGCCGCGATCGTCGCAGTAGCCGCCGATTACGATGCGGATATCGGGATGCGCGACGAGGTAGGCTGCAGCCTTGGCCGCGATTGCCTCCCCGTCCGGCGGGAGTTGATAGCTATCGTAGTCGAAGAAGATGTCGTGGACGTTTTCGTGAAAGGCCTCATCGGAGCCCATTTCGACGACGGGCGGAGGCGCGGTGGTCACCGCCGGAGGAGTGGGCGCGACCGGCACACGCACCGTGACGCGCACGTTCGACTCGACCGTGCCGCCATCGCCCTTGGCGGTGAGATGGAAGTTGGTGGAGCTGGAGGGCGAGACGGTCTGCGTACCGTTGACGTTCACTGGCCCGATCCCGTCGATGATCGCCGAGCTGGCATCGGTGGTGCGCCAGTTCAGCACCACGGACTGGCCCAGGTCGATGGCCAGCGGGTCTGCGGTCAAAGTTGCCGTGGGGGTGGTGGGTTGCGTCGTAGCCGTGGGCCCAAGGGTGGCAGGATTGACCGGAGCCGGCTTCTTGCCGCAACCGCCGAGGAAAGCGACTGCCAGCAACAAGGCCGCGCGGATGGATTGGGAGTTCACGGATACGGTGGATCGGGGTGTGGTCATCAGATTCTCCTGCCTTGCCAAGGCTGTCTCCAGATTTCTACTATGTCATCTCGAATCGGTCTTTCAAATCTTTCCGATGGTACATGCCGCTCACTTCCAACTCCAGTTTGGCATATCCGCGCCAGGCCCGGTGAGCGGATGTTTCTGCGTATGGTCGGCCAGCATGGTCCAGATCCGCATATGCTCCGGCCGTCCATCGGCACTGCCGGCATAGACGATATGGCGGCCATCGGGAGACCAGGAAGGGAAGTCGCAGCGGCCGCTGTCCCAGGTCAGCTGCACCCAGTGGTAGGCGCCATCGGGCCCAGCTGTCGTAGGGATGATGTAAATGTCCTGACCGCCCGGAGCGCCCGGGCCGTATTTGCGGTCCCAGGCAAAGGCGATGAACTGTCCATTGGGCGACCATGAAGGCGAGGATGCGTAGCCGCCGTCGGTCAGGCGCTGCGCCCCCGAGCCGTCCGTGTTCATGATGTAGAGCTGGGGCAGTCCAGTGACTGCGCTGATGAAGGCGATCTGCGCGCCGGTGCGCGGATTGTAGACCGGCGAGACGTTGCCTCCGCGGAAGCTGGTGATCTTGCGCGCCAGGTTGCCGTTGGAGTCTGCGATCCAGATATTGAACTGGCCGTCGGGCGCCGCGGCATAGGCGAGTTCGTTGCCGCTGGGCGACCATGCGGGCGACTCGGCGCTTACCGAACCGCTGGGAAAGTTGACGTAGCGCCCCAGCAGCAGCGAGTACATCTTCAACTGGAAGCCGTATTTTCCCAGCGATGCGAAGGCCAGCCGGCTGTTGTCCGGCGAAACCCGCGGCGAGATGGAGATGGCGCCCAAATGGGTGATGGGATGCTGATTCGCGCCATCATAGTCCATCGCCCAGATCTCTTTCTCTCCCGCGCCTATCTTGACGAAGTAAATTTTGGTCTCGGCGATGCCGGGCGTTCCCCCGCCCAGGCGAAAGATAATCTCGTCGGCGAAACGGTGCGCCACCTGGCGGGCGGAGTCGTCGGTGGCGTCCTCGCTGTACTGCTTGGCGAGCACCTGCGGATACTGGGTATTTTTGGCGTCGAAGAGATAGCCATTGACCACCAGCTTGCCGTTAGCCACGCCCAGCGACCCGAAGGCTACGAACGCCGCGCTGGATGGCGCGCTTGAATAGCTCTGGAGCTGTACCTCAGCGGGAGAGCCCGGACTGGCGGAGGGCAATAGGCTCTTCGAGACGATGTCGAAGATGCCCGCGTTGGCCAGGTCGGCATAGAAGGTTGCGTCGAAGGTCTGCTTCGATGCGATGCTTTGCGCGTCAGTTGCGATCGGCTTGAAGTCGGGGACGGCGATGCGGATGGAACTGGCGCCGGAGTTGGTGCCGGTGAAGATATTGTCCTGGGCAACGGCGGAGGGGGCGAACACAGCAATTGACGCGGCCAGCGTCGAAATCAGAATCAGCACGGACAGATCAAATTGAAATCGGCTGGACTGCGGGCGGAATTTGCGGGACTTGCTGTCCATTCTCTCTATGGTAGACGTTCACTGTGAACCTTTGGTTGTCAACGGAGATCAAGGGTGCTGGGGAGGATCAAAGTAGTATGTGACGTTGATGTGACTGCCGGTGTAGGCGTCGGGCAGCGGTCCGAAGGTGTCGATGTGCTGGACTGCACTGAGTGCGGTTTGGTCGAGCGTTGCATCGCCGCTGGGCTGCGCGATCTGCACATGGGTCAGCGAGCCGTCGCGCTCCACCTGAAAGGTGATGTAGACGCGGTGTCCAGACGCCCTGGGATCGAGCATTCCGGTGTACCACTGCTGCGCCACCTTCTGCGTAATCTGCTGCACATAGAAGGCAAAGCGCGAGCCGAAGGCAGCGTCGGCGGTGCCCACGCTGATTGTGCCCGCGTGGGTCTGGGTGCTGTTCATCGCTATTCGGATGCCGGGAGCGTCGCCGGTCTGCGCCTTGTTTGGGTCCACCTGCACCGGCTGCGGATGG
>Ga0182018_10005116_pt1 | contig 10682 bp, 17 predicted proteins | sample 812P2MmetaG_FD_120490 | JGI IMG/M metagenome (GOLD analysis project Ga0182018, IMG submission 120490) | Permafrost microbial communities from Stordalen Mire, Sweden - 812P2M metaG | ecosystem: Environmental > Terrestrial > Soil > Wetlands > Permafrost | place: Sweden: Stordalen | collected... | reverse complement strand
TGGCCGATTGTGTCAATCGTTGCTGGCTTCCATAATCCCTTCGCCTCGCTGCCTTGCGGAATTTAGGTGTGCTACCTACCTAGGAATCGGGACGCGGCTTGCCATAACAGTCCAAAGTAACCCACGATAATAGTAAGCGCCCCCCACCCGCCGCATCCCGTAAAGGGAGGCGATCGTAGAAGATCACGTCGTCCTTGCGGCGAACATCCTTTCGGGGATCGCCGCCGCTCTCTACATCGCGCAAACCCTGCGCGGTTTGTACCGGTAAATAAATGAGGAAGCCCCCGGCGAAAGTCGGGGGCTTTTTCTATCGTACAACGTACAAAATTGGGCATGCGAAAGCGGCGCACGCGGGCGCAACTCAACTTTCTCAACCTGTTATAACGATTTTAACCTTTTGCGTCTAGTTTGAATTGTCCCAATCGCTTTTGATTCAAGATTCGAGGCATCAAATGACCAAGAACGAACCAAATGTCCAGAAACTGGACGTCCAACCATTGGACATTTTTCACAAAGCGCTCGCTCACGGGCTCTATCGTCTCAAAACAATTCGCCGCTCGATCAAATTCGACTTCTGGCGAGGATCTCTCGCCGCCGAAGAAACGGTCACTACTGTGGAGCCTACCGATGCTCGGCAATGAACTCCCCGAATGGCGTAAGCGCAACCGCTTCACGCAGGAAACTTTACGTCTGACCTTGGGCGTCAAATCTCGCCAAACGATCATTTCGTGGGAGAAGTCCACTAAACGACTTTCCCACTTGGTCGAACTTGCCCTCATGGCTCTCGAACATATACCGGAAGCCCGGATCGCTGATGGTGTCAGCTACTCCGGCCCTGTAGAATACAAAGAACAGCGAGCACGCCGCACCGAACCTCGGCACGTGTGATCGCCTCACCCCGACCTGCTCTTCCAATTCTGGTCGATAACTGCACGCCGCCCTTGGGCATCCATCGTCAGTTGTGCCAATAGTCCGACTACTAACCAAGACGCCTCTTTTATTAGCTCAACGTCCTCTAATTTTTCCGCATCACATTTTGATTAGAACCTAGCGCATCAATGTACTTCTTACGCAAAAATTTCATCTTCTGGTCTATCTCCTTCGAGTCGATTTCATGTGCGATCTCATTGCGAAGTTGATTGACTGCCCAAAGAACAGCCCATAGTGGGTCCCTGTCTTCGTTGAGACTTAGCGCCAAGGCGAGCTTTGCTTTCGGGTGAAAATTCATCCCTTCAATATTCACGTGATCGGGATTAAATAGCGCTTTAGCTAAAAAACCGTCCAACGCCTCTTCGATCTGTAACTGACCCTTTATTACCTCGACTCGCAATTCATCAATCTTCTTCGATCGCTGCTTCGCTTCATCCAACCTTTTTTTGAACTCTGCGCTGTCGGTCTTCATCATCTCCTCCCGCAATTACGCGACCGCGCCCCCAGAGCGCGCTAGGCCTATTGAAGCATGACTTCAGCACGTCCAATAGTACACGCCGCGCTTCATCTCGGAGGCTATGATGCCCAACGTCGTCTTCTTTTTACAATTCCTCGTCGCAATCTTCTCGATGGCAGCCGGAGGCTTTTGGCTCGCAGCTTCTACCGGTCACTCAGTCGGATATCCACGCGTCGATCGATCTCCGACGATGCGTTTGAGAGGCTTCTGGATTCAGCTCACAATTGCTCCAGCAACCCGAGGGTATGTAGTTGCCCGTTGTCCTCAAAGCGGTCCTCGGCCGCACTGGCTTAAATAGGCCATCCACAGCCCCAAATTAGGCCATTGACTCCTGGACCTAGGAAGCCATTCATCCGGCCGAAATTGCGCGAGGACCCTGACCTTCGCATCCAAGTATCCAGCAAGCTAAAAGGACGCGACCCGGTTATTGAGAGTTTGCATGGAACCAAGGCCGTTCTGAAAAGCAGTGCGGTCCAGCCCTCCCCGGCAGCAATCGACTTTCACCGTAATGAGGTTTTCACCAAGTAACTACTCGCAGAACTGAACGAGCGGAGCATTCTCACGCCGCGTGGTGGTAGGGGGTAAAAGCGGACTGACGTTAAATGAACCGCTTCCAGCGCAGGCTACGCGGCGATGCGTGCGTCGGAAGGCGGATTTAGCGAGCCGACCGGGGCGTACATATCCTCGGCGATCATCGCAAGAGTACCAAAACCTATGGCTTGCTGGTCAGTGATGCTCATAAGACGCCCTCATTGGTCCAATCTGCGGAATATCTCGAACCGTCCGTGCCATCAGCAATCCTAAAATTCCTTCTTCCCCGTGGCCACAGTTTTTCGATCTACCTGGGTGGCACTTTTCCTTCGGATCATCATCCTTTCACGCCCACTATCGGAGCATGAAATGGGTTTTGATCTATCTGGAAAACTGCGCCGTGCGCGAACTGCGGTCGCACCACGCCTCGGGGTGATGCCGCTCTTATGGACCACAAAATGGCCCTTCCGACGCGTCAGTTTTTTGCTAGTCTCCCACATCACTTGGAGTCTTTTATAACGGCGGCACTTATGGCTCCCTTAGCTGACCTCCCGGAGCTCGTCGGTTTCTTTAGTTATTCGCGAGACGATGATGAGGGCTCCCATGGGGCCTTGTCGGCGCTTCGCGAGCGCATTCAGAGCGAATTGCGTGGCCAGCTTGGCCGGTCGATGAAAACATTCCGTCTTTGGCAAGACAAAGAGGCGATCGCGCCTGGCAAGCTTTGGGAGGACGAGATAAAGACCGGCGTGGGGCAAGCGGCATTCTTTATTCCAATCATCACGCCGACGGTTGTCAGGAGCCCGAATTGCCGGTTCGAACTTGAGGCATTTCTTACACGCGAAGCGGAACTTGGCCGCAATGATCTGGTTTTTCCCATTCTTTACATCAAGGTGCCTGAACTGGAAGATGCGGCCCGCCAGAAAAGCGATCCCATCCTCTCAATCGTCGCCAGGCGGCAATACTTGGACTGGCGCGACTTTCGTCATCGGGACGTAAATTCACCCGACATCATGGAAGCAATCGAACGCTTCTGTGCAAAGATTTGTGAAGCACTAAATCGTTCCGCGCGTTCGCCCGAAGAGCGTACTGTACGGAGCGCGGTCGTCGCTGAGCGCGCTCTAGGTATGGAAACAGAAACGGGGTATCGCGGCGAGCAGCCTCAACCGCGCGGAACTGCGACGCCAACGCAACTCTCGAAACATGGCTTCATGATCGGATCTGTGGGCGCCGCAATCGCGGCGATTGCTGCGATCGGGATCTGGCTTACTGTCGCGCCGTCTAGGTCCCTCACAGAGTCAAGCGCGGTGCCCGCGCCATCCTCGACGCCTCTGACAATCCCACCGCCGCTGCTTGCAGCGCCGACCTTGTCCGAGCAACCGACACAATCGCCTCCCGCTGCGCCGCCGCCTCCGGCCGGCGGGTTCATCATCCCCGATTCCGATCGCCGCTATCTCACGCGAGATGAACTGCAAAAACTGTCGCCGGGGGACCTGCGCATCGCACGGAACGAGATTTTTGCCCGCAGGGGCCGTTATTTCAGTGACTCGCAGCTGCGAGTCTATTTCGCGCAATTTTCTTGGTACAGGCCGTACAGTTACGATGTCCCACTGAATGCTATCGAGAATGCGAACGTTGCACTCATCCAGTCAATGGAGCATTGAGTGCGGCGCTTCCTTACGCGGGCACTTACGATTCTCGCTTTGCATACGACATCTACGCGGGCCGATCCAAGGCTCGACGCGCTAGTCACCGCCTATCCCGATCAGCTCGCAGGATACAGCAATAGCGAGGTCATCTGGAAAGACGGAACGCGCATGGCAGCTACCGACGGACGAACGAAGACTTTTAATGAACTACTCGATCATCCCGACATCGAGGATCAATTCGCGATTGCCTATCCGCTCGGAGCGGTCTTGAAACCGCCCGCAGTGAACGAAGATCCCGGCCGTATTCGAAACGAACCATTCTTTATAAAAATGTACGGCGACTGCCAGCGCGGCGAAGTAACGGGGCGCCTCAAGCCCGTCGCCTGGATGCCGAACCGTGGGGGCGGAACGATAATGGCAACGGCGGTGAATGGTGTCTCCGACAAGCTCAGCGAAATCTCGCGAGAGCTCGAAACCCTGCCATCTAGTATGACGCCTTATCTTGTTCCCACAGCAGGAACGTATAATTGTCGAACAATCGACAAAACGTCGCGCCTTTCGGTTCATGCGTTCGGAGCCGCTATCGATATTGCGGTGCGCTTTGGCGATTATTGGCTGTGGTCAGAAGATCGGGATGGAACGCTGACTTGGAGGAATCGCATCCCAATGGCAATCGTGGAGATCTTCGAACGCTATGGTTTTATTTGGGGCGGCAAGTGGTACCACTACGACACTTTGCATTTTGAGTATCGGCCGGAATTGATCGCACTTGCCAAAAAGGGATAGTCGGTATGACTAGAGGCCGTAACAGGGCAACTCCTACTCCATTCGCACCACCAAGTGATGAGTCGAAGCGGAATACCCTTCGATGGCGCTGACGACGGCGTATGTCCAGCCGTTAAATTGCCATCGCTCTGCCGCCAGAGGAACGCCAACGGCGCAAGAGGAGCTAATCCGCGGTCCGGGAGAGTTCCGCAATATTGGCGGCGATCAGGCCAAATCAAAAGCCTGAGGGTACGAACGGTCGCGCCGTCACCCATAAGCCATCCCGTCAGTTGACTCCTACCTTAGCAAGCTATCTGATCACGGCTCAATATCACCAGCGTGGCGGAGGCGGTCAGTAATGTTGCAGTCGCAGTCAACGGTCGAGTCATCCGAGATTCTTCAGTCGCCCGGAGTTATCCAGTCGCTTGTGCACGTCAGGGAGAGGGTCAAAGAGCAGTTGATAAAAGTACCGGAATATCGAGCGTTCTTGGCAATCGAAACGTCGATTGCGGAAGTCTCAAATATTCCCGATCTCGTGGTTTGTTTGGAGGCTGCGAAGCAAAAGATTATGGATCGGCTTATGACGGTTCGTGAATACCAAGCAATGCTCGCGGTTGATAAATCGATCAAAGAAATCTCTGAGGTTCTCGGTGTGTTAGGCGGTGACGAAAACTACAGCCCAGCTCCAGCGGTTGCTCCAGAGACACCGGCGGTTCCACAAACAGAAATAAAGGAGCCCACCCCCACCGCCGCTGCGACGTCCCAGCAGCCGGACTCGGCCGTTGCTCCCGATGCGCCGAAAGACTCGCAAGCTGCGTCCCCAATCGATGCTGCGGCAGACCGCCTTGCGAGGGTGTTGGGGTTGGCGGATGACACATTTGTTAACCGAATCAGCTAAACTTATCCCTTACTCGCATCAGGCGAGCAAGGGATTCATTCGTGCTTGAGCAAGCTATTCTTGACCTACAAATCATAGAGCGATCAGTTGCGGCAAAAACCTTGCCGGACCTAAAGATTCGCTTGGCGTTGCGCCGCTGCCTGAAGGAGCTACGCACGCTGGCTATTGGTTCTCCATGCCGCTACGACGAACAACTTGAGTCCCAGGGCTGAATCCCCGCGAAGGTCAGTGCTCGTCGCGCATTTTCGTCTGCGATGCTCGGCCGGCGGCCGACGACATGCTGCAACGGTGGCCGGTGTCAAAACGCGTGAACAGCTCGCGTACAGCCGATGAAACCCTGATCGATAGTGTTCTGTCCTGATCGCCAAACGGGATCCCAGAGGGATTGGTCGCGCTTACTACCCCGACCGCTCGAAATCCCGGAAGTCATAACACTTCAAACGCTGGGCGATGTTGGCAAATTGCTAGGGCATTTACCGGCGGCGGCGCTCGCTAAATTCACATGGCGACACGTAGCGACAAAACTGGATGCAGCCGCGCGCAGCGGTGATAATTGCCTAATTTCGATCTTCACAGTGCAGATTGTTCGTCTCGCGCAGGAAGCGGGTGGGTGCGCGGAACATTCGTCCCTATTTCGGGATTACACCCGGAGGACGACATGACATTAGCCGCAACACTCGCCAAATCGCGGCCCGCCACACATCCGATTCTGGTGCTTCTGGCAAACGTCTACATGTCCTTCGTCAAGCGTCTTGAAACCCGCAACTTCGGAAACTTGACGGAACGGGCGCGAGAGCGCGGCGAGCCGGCGCGACTGGCGACGTGCCAGCGAACTTGGACGAGTTATGAATGTAGCCGCCGAAATGCGGCACTCCATCGGCATCGAACTCAACCTCGCCGACATCTGACTCGCCAGAGAGCGATTGAGCCAAGTGCAGCTCATCTTGGTAGAGTAAAGGCGCTCAATCGTCGCGGTAGACCTGTTCGCGCCGCTCGTGACGTTGCTGGGCTTCGAACGACAGCGTGGTGATTGGACGGGCTTCGAGCCGCTTAAGCGTGATCGGCTCTCCGGTTTCCGCACAATAGCCGTAGGTGCCGTCTTCGATGTGCCGTAAGGCAGCGTCGATCTTGGCGATCAGCTTGCGTTGGCGATCCCGGGCGCGTAACTCGATCGCTCGATCGGTCTCCGCCGACGCACGGTCGGCCATGTCGGGATGATTTTGGCTCTCATCCTGGAGATGCTGCAGCGTCTCCTTGGTCTCCTTAAGGATACTCTCCCGCCAATCGAGCAGCTTGAGGCGGAAATACTCCCGCTGGCGCTCGTTCATGAACGGCTCTTTGTCCGTCGGACGGTAGAATCCTTGTCTCGGTCGCACGCTCGTTTCAACGATCTTTCCATTCTTATGGAGCTTATCGGCAGCTCGACCGGTTTTGCCCTTTAACAATTGCATAGACATGAACTCGCACCCCACTCGCGAGGCCCCCCTCGCGCCCCAGCTTATATCCAAGGTCCATGACAGTGACAACAACGATCGGAAACCGGATACCGCGCTAATATTGCGTCCGGATCTAGGGTTTTAAATCTGTCGCAGCCCGTCGATGAATGTGATCCGGACGAAGCCTGGATGGAAGAAGCCCGGGCCGCCCTCCAAGCTGACGAGAACAAGAGCAAATCAAAATAGAAACTCGGCAACCGCCTCAACCGAACCAACGCCCATCCACCGCTCAACCAAGCCCCGGCACGCCACCAAACCTTCCAAAATCCGTGACGTGAATTTCTTCGTCCGTCGCGGCGGCTGCGCGATCAGCATTGTTATCTCAAGTTTGCAACGCTACTCTAAGACGGCAACAGCGGAGATTGGAAATGGCACGCGGCACCGTGAAGTGGTTCAACTCGCAAAAAGGGTACGGGTTTATCCAGCCGGAGGCTGGCGGCGGAAAAGATGTGTTTGTCCATATCTCTGCGGTCGAGAAAGCCGGCCTCAGCGGTCTCAATGAGGGGCAGGTTCTCGACTATGATGAACTCCCGAACAAAGGGAAAACTTCGGCAGAAAATCTCAAGGTTCAACGCTGAGCTTGCTGGCCTCTAAGGGCAGCGATGATCTTCTGCTCGTCGATCTGATCCGGATCGTACGGTCCGCCGTACCATTCGAGCGCGGCATTGCGCTTCTTGTTTTGTTTGCTGGCGATATTGCGCAGGAACTCGTAATAGCCCGGCAAGCCGCCGCAATCCTCAGGCGGGCATCGCCGCTCCCCGCCGAGGAACTGCGGATAGAGCGCTCCAGGTTCGGAGGCTTTTAGTTTTTCGACAATGATCCGGTGCTGCCAGTTGTCGCCCATGTCGTAGACATAACTGATCTCTCGTACGCCGCTGGTCAGAAGCGCAGATAATTTAGTCTCGGCCACATCCTTGATTCGTTCATTCCAATCAGGGTCATTCGGTACGCGCATGCTGTACCTCCGCCCGTTGGCCGCTAACTCCCACAAGTGACAATCCAACCACCCCATGATTGTTTGGATCACGTCGTGCGCGGCCTTGAGCGTCATCGACGTTCGCACGCCGACGCGCCGCCAGATCAGCGGCTTGATATCCTCCAGTTCGATGCGAAGGATGGCAATCTCATCGGAAGCGGTCATACCGCGAGTGTGATCGCCTCTGGCCTTCGGCGCAACCAATCCCCTTCCCCGGCTCGACCAAGCCCCGGCACGCCACCGACCTTCCGAATTCCGTGACGCGAATCTCACCGTGTCGGCTCGCGTACACGCCCTCCGGTTTCGATCGCCCATCTGCACACATTGGGGGTCTGTGGTATACTGTACACATATGACTACGGCGACGTTTTCAGTTCACGTTGGCGTTCCGCAAAGGAATGATGTTAATTCGCGAACACCGGCCGACGAAGAGCGGTGAATAGAAAGACCGCACAGGAGGCAGCAATGTCCGTCACATACTACGTAGCCCTGCCGTTTCTGAGAACGGAAGACGGTGTGGCGCCGGGCGAGGCGCAAGAGATGCCCAACGAGGGCGCCGCGATCCGACGCGCCGAGACGATGTCGCGTGATCCGGTGAATGGCGGCGCGCTCGCATTCAAGCGGAGCGGCGATCCGAACATGGGAAATTTCAACGACGCCACAATTTTGAAATCGTTCGGCGACGTGCCGGAAAACTTGGACGAGTTATGACACGGTTGCGGCAGCGCATTTTCCTCCCATATATTTTTCAGTGATACCCATCGCATGAAGCGGCATGTGTAACCGACACATGTCCCCAAGAGTCCTCATGATGGCAGGTTACGCGATAGTGGCCTTGGCTTGCCGGAGCATGGCGGCTTCCATCAGCCCGTCGACATCGGCCGCGATCAGATATCCACGAGTCCGCAGGTCGGCGTTCCCTGTTATTGGGTCAGAGTTTCCCTGTTATGCCGACATCGTTCCCTGTTAATTTTTAGAGGGAATGCCGCTAAAAACCCTTATGAATACTGCATAAGATGGTGATTTCGTCGGAGCTCCGAGCTTAATTTGCCAATTTTCCCTGTATTTTTCCCTGTTAGCGGGGGAATTTCGGCCGAGACTGGTTCTCGGTGCACTGCACCTCGTCGGCGCGGCCGAGAATTTGACGCGCATTGGTGGGATGAGTCTGAATTGAAGCCGGGCGCAAATGATTGCCGAGCCCCTCTAACGCATTTCCTCCATCGTGAAGCCGACTTTGAGTGTGACCTGAAAATTGCGGATCTTCCCATTTTCGATGTGTCCGCTCGTCTTCGTAACCTCAAACCACCTCAAATTGTGCAGGGTCTTGTGGGCGCGAACGATGGCGGTATCGACGGCATCCTCGATGCTATCTTCCGATGTGCCGACCAGTTCGATGACACGGTAGATATGATGTTCAGGGTCGGCTTCCGGATCTAAATTCAACGATTCTTTGTGGGCCGCAAAATCGACTGCTCCATCACGGCCTGTTACGACGCCGGATTGAGTTTCTGCCGGTTTTTTTCTCTTGGTCGAATTCATATTCGTTTCCTCCATTGTTGGAATCGCTCTCTGGACGAACAAGTTGCAGCTCGGTCGAAAAGCCAGCTGCCGGGGAGCGCGAAACTGATCGTACAGTCAATTTCTGGTGTTGATTTTTTCATCAGTGTCATGTGATGGGTGGGTCTGCTCGTCCAAGGTCTTCAAAACATCCAGGATACATTGAGGAATATCGGCTTCGATCGAGCCATAAAGCAGGCGGAACTCATCAGCTATCATCTTCCGAGCGTGGTTCTCTAAGAGCGCTTCTATTGGATGCTTCTCCATCCTTACCAACAGCTACACGCTCCATACGTTCCTGTCCGAAAGTTTCATGCTTGGGCAGCGTCACATGAAGGACTACGCCTGAAGACTGCGGCGCCGCGACGGCGGCAAGCAGCAAGAAACCCGGGCGACAACCCGGGCTTCGAAGAACGCTATCGTTTGGAGCGGACCCGTTCAGGCGAGCTAGTTAAATGCTTTGGTGACCCCTGTCTTGAGGGGCTCCGCGGTTGCGAGTGTGACTTTCTGGGCCAGCGCTGCGAGTTCCTTGGTTTGCTCGGTCAGCGTCTCGAACTGCTTGCGTGAATGTTCGGTCGACAATTCCATGAAATCCGAAGGCGATTTCACGTCCGTCAGCTTTTGGGCAAAGCCGAAGGCGGCTTCGGTATTGGTCTGAGCGAATTCGAGAACCTTGTTGTTGTAGTCCTGCGCACCTTTAACGGCTGTGGAATAGCTGTTCTTGAATAGGGCGGTGGCTTCACCCGTGGCGGCGCTCATCTTTTCGAAAGCTTGTTTAGCTTGTGCAGAGCCGTTTCCTGGGAACGCCAGAGTAGCATCCGTCCTAGGGGAGCCGGCGGTCGCATGCGGTGCATTCGTCATCTTAATTCCTCCAAGTAACTAGTGAAATATTGGCTGAATGTGATCATTCAACCAACCCACTTTAACTAAGCCACAATGCAGCTAACGCTAGGGATCTAAAAGAAACGTGATCAAGGATGTCGAAGAGTTCCATTTGCCCAAGCGATGGTCGCGTCACGGAATCGGTAAAGGTCCACTTCCCTTCCACGTGAGGGTTAGGCTCCGGTGTCGTGGCGGCGATAACTGTGGTAAAAACAAACTTTGCTATGCGAGATCGTCGAGTTGACGTCGGGCTGCGGCAAACGCGTCTTTGACCGCCACCTCAATATGCTCATGCGCGTATCGTTTGTCGTCAGGCGGGTCGTGATTGACTATGACACTTTCGTGCGGTGGCACTGTAAGCGAGATATGGACATTGAAGCCGCTGCCGTGACGGTGTTTGTGGCTAGGTGCGATCACAGCGACGCGGCATCCAATGATGTGGCGATTGTGCTTTTCCAACCGCTCTACTTCGCGTTCGATGGCA
>Ga0182018_10005115_pt1 | contig 10687 bp, 10 predicted proteins | sample 812P2MmetaG_FD_120490 | JGI IMG/M metagenome (GOLD analysis project Ga0182018, IMG submission 120490) | Permafrost microbial communities from Stordalen Mire, Sweden - 812P2M metaG | ecosystem: Environmental > Terrestrial > Soil > Wetlands > Permafrost | place: Sweden: Stordalen | collected... | reverse complement strand
ATCGTGGAATCGATTCGGGCGGTGAAAGCGGATGACGTTAGCTTGAAATTGCAGAACGAATTTTATGAGCAGAGCAAGCATCCGCTCGATACGCGGCCTTGATCGTCTCCTTGGGGCGAAAACACTGGTTTCACAATCACCATGACTTATCCGAAGCGACTACAATCTGACGAAAATGCTCTGGGGATGAACACGGAAATCACGCGACGCGATTTCCTGGGGTCGACGTTGCTGGCTTCCGGTGCGGTGTTGCTGAATGGCCTAGCGCCCGCGGAATTGCTCGCGAGCGACGATGACTGGACCGGTTATGGAGGCGTGGGTGAGTACAGCCGGTCGAACGGTAATACGTTCGAGGTACTGCAGGCCGGGCATAAGATGCGCGACCGAGCCTACAACCCTCTGCCCGCCGACGTCGTCGAAACCGGCGAGATCTATGATTGCGTGATCGTCGGCGGAGGGATCAGCGGTCTCGCCGCGGCCTTATCGTTTCTGCGGCTAGCTGGACCGAAGGCTTCGGTTCTGATCCTGGAAAATCACCCCATCTTTGGCGGTGAAGCGAAGCAAAACGAATTTCTGGTGGATGGAAAAAAAGTCATCGCTCATCAGGGATCGGCGATCTATCAGGTTCCCTATCCCCGCAGTTTCATTGCGCGTTTTTACGATTCGATCGGATTGAGCACCCCCAAATTGAATTATCAAAAGTGGGCCGGGCCCCAACCGCCCATGACGCTGGGGCGGACCCCGTACGATTCCGCCGGCTTGGCCCGGGGCGAATACGGATTTTGGTTTGGTGCAAAATTCGGCCAGCAGAACGGATCGTGGTTGATCGATCCAGTAGGGAAGGAAATGCGCGGCGCGCCCGTAGCAGAGGGCCGCCGCAAAGAACTCCTCCGTTGGTTTTCAGGCAAAGCCGCGGAAGAAGCTAAATTCGATCTACCGAAATATGAAGGAGACGCGGCTTCTCGAAAGCTGGATGCGATCTCCATGGAACAACACTATATCGAGCATTTCGGAATGAGCCGCGACACCATCCGCACGTTTTTATCGCCGGTGGAAGGCGGAGGTTCGGGGCTGGGGCCGGATGCGCTTTCGGCTTACAACGATTACGCCTGGGAACTGCTGCACCCGTTAGACGATGGATCGGGCGAAATGGTGCAGATGTTTCCGGGCGGGAATACTACGATTGCGCGACTGCTGGTGAAGACGTTGATTCCGGATGCGATCGACGGGCCGGCCGGCGTGGAAGGGGTGAGCCGTGGCCGAGTGAAATTTGACGCGCTGGATGTTGCGGGCGCGAGGGCGCGGATTCGATTGTCGTCCACGAGCGTTTCCGTACGGCACGACGGAGATCCGGCGAAGGCTGAATTTGTGTCGATTGCGTATGCTCGCGAGGGAAAAGTACTTCGCGTCAAGGCGCGGTCGGCGGTGATGGCCGGCGGAAGTTGGACGACGAAGCATATCGTTGAAGACTTGCCGGAGGAATATCGGGCGGCTTACGCGCAGTTTTATCGCTCGCCGTGCATGATGGCGAACGTTGCGGTGCGGAACTGGCGATTCTTATACAAGATGGGGATTAGCGGTTGCCGGTGGTTTGAGGGGTTTGGCAATTATATGGATGTTTGCCGGCAGGCGGTAGTGGGCGGCATCGATGAGGGAATTGGTCCCGATTCGCCCGTCGTGCTGGCGGTGAAGGTTTTGTACTCGTATCCGGGGTTGTCGACCGAGGACCAGGGGCATCGCGGGCGGGGAGAAATGCTGGCGGCATCGTTTCGCGACTACGAGCAGCGGATTCGCGAGCAGTTTACATTGATGTTTGGGGCTGCCGGTTTCGATGCCAAGCGCGACATTGCGGGGATTGTGCTAAATCGATGGGGGCACGCGTACTTGAATCCTCAGCCGGGATTTTTCTTTGGCAAAGACGGACAGCCGGCGCCGCGGGAGACGCTGCGCGGCGCGCCGTTCGGACGGATCGCTTTTGCCAATACGGATTTGGCTGGCGCCATGGACCACCGGTTTTCGATTCTGGAGGCGCAGCGGGCAGTGGATCAGTTGATGGATCAAGTGTTGCGAAGTTGAGCGCAGGAGCTTCGTAGGAGCATCCGATGAATTGTTGTGAGAGTTAAGGAAAAACCCTCGGCGGATCATTCTCGAGGGTTCGAGCTGTTGAGGTTCTTCGGGCGTCCTTGTCGGATGCCCAACGGAATGACAGTTTGAGGACGTTTTTTGTCGAACAGTGACTAGGTCTTGCGGTGTCCATAGTGAGTGATTTTGCCGTCGTAGACGACGGCTAGGTAACGGCCTGCAGAGAGGAATTGCATTACTTTCGAGCCTTGGCGTGCCATCTGGGCCCAGCGGGAAGCAGTTTGCGGGTTTTGTTCGAGCCCGCGTACCGGCGAGCCTTGAAATTCGAAATCAACCTGAGCGAGTCTATGCTTTGCGGTGCGGTGCACGGGATAGCTGTCATCGCCCAGAGTGATTCGTTTCGCGGAATCGACCAGGATTTGGCGCCAGACGGAGAGGACGGCGTCGTCGAATTCCGAGGAGCGAAAATCTGTCGGCATTGGTTGATTTTAGCCGAAATTCGCAGATTGGAACGTTTGAGGGTTGGAGCACTTCATGCCGAGTTGGGGCGAAACGGTGCTGCGCCCTTACAAGAAGAGCGAGGCGGGGCATGAGTGGGGCTTGGCGGGACGAGGTTGGTGGTTTGGAGATGCGCGGCTGTTTAGGTTTGATGCTTATCTGATCGCAAGACGACTAGCGGCTTTGCCGAACTTGGTCGATCCAACGGCCAAGGAGTTCGTCGTAGGGATTCTCCATATCGATGAACTCGATACCCATGCCGATCCGCGGCTTCAGGATCCGCACTACCGCGAGTGCTTCTACGGTCTGCCCTTTCCTGGACATCACAATGCGAACACGGGTGCCGACCGGAACGGGCTTGCTGCTGCAGATGAAGCAGCCGCCGAGCGACAAATCAGAAGTAACGCCACTGGTGCGGGCACCGGATTCCATGTCGATGATCTCGACGTCGGCTGCGAAGGGAAAGCGGATGGCATAGCGGCGGTCGCGGACGCCAGCCTTCAGTGACTGGCCCTTGGTCGTGCGGTCGTCCATAGAAATCACGTTACTCAAAGTTTTCACAGTCCGGAACGAGAGGGATAGATGGCTCGGGAACACTCCTTCCCGAGCTTTTAGTTTGCCTGAAAAAGCCCGAGAGCCGAGCGATTCTGTCGGGTCACAGAGCGAAAAGATCAACAGTATAAAGGCCGGGACCGAAAGCGAAGGCATTACGTTATTAGTCGCAACGACAAGGGCCTGGCTGCGGTAACGCCACGGGAGAATGGCGCCGTGCTAGGCTGAGTTTGTAGCTATCCCTCAAGCGAAACGAGACTATGCGCCCGGAAGGACTTCGGCAAAGCGACCGTGTGAGCTTTCGTATGCCCGTGGAAGCGTCATGGGTGGGAAACGGCGGCCTGGAGGTCAGGCAACCTGCGGAAACGCTGTTGGTAAGCCGCAACGGCGGAGTGCTGCGGGTGGCCGAAAAGCTTTTTGCCGGGCAAGAGATCACCATTCGGCGACAGCGCGAAGGCGACAACTGGAAGATCGCGCGGGCCCGGGTCGTGGCTGAAATCGACCAAGAGCCGGATGGATTTCTGTACGCGATCGCGATCGTCGACCCGCGAGCGGATTTCTGGGATATCGAGTTCCCTGCCCCGCACCAAGCGCAAGAAGCGCTGGCGAGACTGTTGATGGAGTGCAGCTTTTGCCAGCGGCGCGAGGTAGTGTACCTGAACGAACCGGAGTTGAAATCGTTTGAGGTTCGCAAGTGCGTGGCGCGAGTGTGCCCGCATTGCGACTCGCCGGCGATCTGGATCGAGGCGCAGCCGGAGGTGAGCGCGGACGCGCCCGCGGTACCTGAAGTTGCCGATGAGAAGGTCAACCCGCGGCGAAATCGCGCTCGGGTGAAAGCGCGGGTTCTGGCGTGCATCCGGCGGCGCGGATTTCAAGAGGAAGTTGCCGTGTGCGAGGATTTGTCGAAGGGCGGAATCAGTTTTCGCAGCAGGAATCAGTATCCCGAGGGGACACGGGTTGAGGTTGCGGTGCCGTTTACGCCGGGTAGCGCGGCGATTTTTGTGCCGATCCGCATTGTGTTTTCTCAGCCGATTCCAGCAGCGGGGCTTTACCGGCATGGGGCGGCGTACGTGCGGCCACCTGGCGATGCAGGAGCTTGATGCGGGTCACGTCAGAGCCTGGTCTGTATGAGAAACGGAGGAAAACTTTCTCGGCGGCTTTTTTGCGGCGTCCGGGGATTAGAGAGTCTGAGGGCATGCTGGGATGCCCTCAGAACGACAGGTTCTCCATTTTTTGCATCAAAAATTATGGTTGTTGATCAGCGACTAGTCCATAACCGCGGCGGCGTCGCGTTCGTGGCGGCGGCGATGCAGGTAGTGCATGGCGATGTTGAGATAGACCTGACCGCAGGGCGTTTCGATGCAGATCACCATTGATTCGGTGTCGGCGCTACCTGCCAGGCCTTGTTCAGTCACGTGAATTTCTGGCGGAAAAACTTTAAAGCGGAAACCTTGATCGTTGAGCAGGGTCACGGAATTTCCGATGACCATGTTCGCGAGTTCGCAAACGGTTTCGCGCGCGAGTTGCTCGCTTCCTTCCACCGCGCCGCCGGCTAGATGACTGGCGATCTTGAGAGCTACTTCAGGCGCCAGATCGAGAATGACCCGGCCCTCGATGTCACCTTTGATCAGAATCAGTGCAGCGACACCTTTGCGGCGATAGGTGTCCTCGTCCATCGAGAGGTCGACGATTTTGGTAGCCGCCTGCAGCGATTCGGCGAAGACAGCGTCGGCGGCATTGATGAAGGGCTGGATGAGTTCCATTCTCATGCGCGTCGCTCCCCCGCCAGGGCGACTGGAGCGCCGGCGGCGTTGGGATCGTCACTCAATACGTAACGCAAAATCTCGTACAGCACTTCGGCTTTGACCGGCTTCTGGACGAAGTGCTTGGCTCCCTTCTGCAGCGCCGCCAAGATATTTTCCTGGTATCCGACCGAACTAACCATGACGATGCGGGCGTCCGCGTGCTGGCGGACGATACGCTCGACGGCCTCGATGCCTTCCATCTGCGGCATGGTGATATCCATGAGCACGATGTCGGGCTTGGTACGGTTGAACTCGGCGATGGCGGTCAGACCATCTCCGGCTTCACCGGCCACTTCCCCGCCGAACATCTCGATCATTTTGATGAGATTCTTGCGGGCGAATACGGAGTCGTCCACCACGAGGTAGCGGACGGACTGGTTGTCTTTGCGATGCAGAGGCGCGAATTGTTGCATGACCTTCTCCTTCGTCCCGTAGCACGAGTTAGGTGCGTTGGGAAGAAACGGGTGTCCTTTCGTTCTTATCGTTCTTTTCAACTTTTTCCGGCCGTTCACTTTTCTCGGGTTTGTCGGATTTCTCTCCAGCTGTACGGTCCCCGCCGGAATATTGATTCACGAGGAATGCACCGATGCTTTCCAGCGGGATAATCTTGTTGGCGTGGCCTTTCTGAATCGCGGCGCGCGGCATGCCGCTCACGACGCAGGTGTCTTCACTTTGCGCGATGGTTATTCCGCCGGCGGCTTTGATAGCGCCCAAGCCCTCGGCGCCGTCTTCCCCCATACCGGTCATGATCACCCCGACCGCGGAGAGCGCAAATTCCTGGGCGACGGAATGAAAGAGCACATCAACCGAAGGGCGATGACCGTTGACCGGAGACCCATCGGAAAGGACAGCCATGTCACCCCGAGGCATGCGGCGCACCATCATGTGACGATTTCCCGGACAAATGAGGACGCGGCCTGAAATCAGCAGGTCGCCCGATTTTGCTTCACTGACGTCCAGCGCACAGCACTCGTCCAAGCGCCGCGCGAACATTTCGGTGAAGCCTTCCGGCATGTGTTGAACGACGAGAATGCTGCACGGGAAATCCGCCGGAATTTGCGAAAGCACATATTGCAAGGCGTTTGGACCGCCCGTAGAGATGCCGATTGCGATGATGCGGCTTGGCGGGAGCATAGACCGATTCCCCTTCTTTAGAGCAGGGGGGTCGATGGAAACAGTGGCAGGAGGAAGTTTGCGCCCTGCCGCGCGCTTGGCGACTTTGATTTTTTCGATGAGGAGATCCGCAATCGTTTCCAGATGACCTGCAGCAGCGTCGGTGGGCTTGGCGATAAAGTCGACCGCGCCGAGAGCCAACGCCTTGAGGGTCGAGTATGCGCCTTCCTTGGAATGCGTGCTGAACAGGATCACCGGCAACGGAGCGCGGCGCATGATGAGGCGCAGGGTCTCCATGCCATCCATGCGAGGCATTTCCAGATCGAGCGTAACTACGTCGGGCCGGAGTTCCTCGATCTTCTTCAAAGCGAAAGCGCCATCCATCGCGGTGCCGACGACTTCGATGGAAGGATCGCGCGCGAGGATCGCGGGGATGAGCTTGCGCATCAACGCGGAGTCGTCCACGACGAGGACGCGGATGGTGTCGCTCATGCGATTGCTCCCAGGGGGGTTGCGCGCGAAAGGCGGGCGAGAACTGCGGGCACGTTGAGAATAAGCACCACCGTACCGTCGCCCAAAATGGAGGCTCCGCTGACCAGATCGCTCGAAACGATATCGGAGGGCAGCGCCTTGATGACCAATTCTTCTTCGCCGACGAGATGGTCCACCAGCAAGCCGAAACGCTTCTCGGCCGCGCCGATTACGATCACAAAGTCCCGCTTCTTCTTGGCTTCAGGTGGCGGATCCAGGGCATGAATGCGACTGAGGTTGTTGAGACGTACGAGGGTCAGAACTTGCTCGCGCAAACGCAGAACCTCGCGGCGATCGATGCGATGAATCTCGTTGTCGTTGATCCGGGTGATCTCCACCACGGAAGAGAGCGGCACCGCGAACAGGCGGCCACCGACGCGGAACAGAAGCGTCTGGATGCTCGCAAGGGTGAGAGGGGCCCGAAGCTGAATGGTGGTCCCACGGCCTTTGTTGGAAGCGATGTGTACGGTGCCCTTGAGGCGATCCAACACGGTGCGGACAACGTCCATGCCGACGCCTCGCCCCGACACTTCGGTTACTTCGGCAGCGGTGCTGAATCCGGGTTCGAAAACCAGATTCAGAGCTTCGGAGTCGGAAAGGCGTTCCGCTTCGGCCGCTTTCAGGATTCCCTTTTCCATGGCCAGCGCGCGAATCTGTGTGAGGTCGATACCTCGACCGTCATCACGGACCTCTATTACCACCTGTGTGCCTTGGTGGTAGGCGTTCAGATAAATCGTGCCGCGGGCGGGTTTGCCGGAGGCAATTCGGTCCTCGGCATTTTCTACCCCGTGATCGACCGCATTACGAACCAGGTGCATCAAGGGCTCCGCGAGCGCGTCAAGAATACTCTTGTCGAGATCGGTGTTCTGCCCAGAGACTTCCAGAGCGACATCTTTGCCGCACTGTTTGGCAACGTCGCGAACCAGCCGGGGAAATCGGCGGAAGAGCTGTTCCACGGGAACCATGCGAATCTTCAGCACGCATTTGTGAAGCTCTTCCAGAACACGCGATTGAAAAGCCAACGCATCGGAAAGCTTTGCACGAACAGGATCGCGCGAGTGGCGTTGATCGAGTTCCGTCAGGGTCCGATTCAGCATGGACTTGCCAATAATCAGCTCGCCGACCAGGTTCATTACCGCATCGATGCGCGAGGCGTCCACGCGAAGAGTGCTCTCCACAACGGCGGCCGCCGCCGAAACGCCGGCTGGTGCCTTGGGCGCCTCGCCTTTTTCGCCACTTTCCGTCGTCTTGGAGATGACCCCTGCCGCTTGGGCCTCTAGAAGGTCTCCCAGCAATTCGTGTTCGGCCGTTTCGAGATTTGTCGCGCGTTCGATCCGCAGATTCGAAACAATCGCCGGGATGCGGCAGCGCTGCGCGATGCGTTCTTCAGGTTGCAGGCTGGCCAGCGCGGCTTCCACGACTTCGACAGTGGCGGCAGCAGAATTGTCTTCCGGGCGGAGAGCGATCACGGTGCCACAGCCATGCAGGACATTACGAATCAGCTGGAAGGCAGCGGCGTGCATTAAGCTGTTGGGATCGATGCGCAACGCGATGTTGTAGACGACTTCACCGCGGTGGATCGCTTCGGAAATCATGAGTTGTTCGTACTCGGTCCAAGCGAATTGCGCGGTTACTTTCTTTGGAGCGGCGCTGTCGGGAACCTCGACAGCGGGCGCGGCAATGAGCATGCGAATCAAGATACGCAGCCCGTCGGCGGGCGGCGGATCGATATTGCGCTGATATGCTGCCAGCATCGCGGAAAAACTATCGGCCGCTTCGAGTACCACTTCGGCAAGTTTTGCGCCACGAGTCTGCCCGACCTGCGGCGACAAAACATCTTCAAGCTCGTGGGCCAGTTCGCTCAATTCGTAGTAGCCGCAGGCCGCGGAATCGCCCTTGAGGGTGTGTACGGCGCGACGCACTCGCCGGATCACTTCTTCGTCGGCGGGGTGCACCTCGAGTTCGAGACCCGCTTCATTGAGCGACTGCAATAGCTCGCCGGCGCTCTCGAAAAAGAGCGCGCGAAGCTCCCCGCTGCGATCTTCAGGGGGACGGGTCATGAAGTGGCCTCGAGCCGTTGATACGCGGTGCCATTATTTTCATGCACCATGCGGAACTTCTGCGTCAGGCCAAACAAGCTCTCGGCGTGCCCGACAAACAGGTATCCGCCCGGGTTCAGGCAGTGCCAGAACTTTTCGATGAGCCTCTTCTGCTCGGCTTCGTCGAAATAAATCATTACATTGCGACAGAGAATGATGTCGTTGCGACGCGGCAGGAATTCCGTCTTCAGGTTGTGAAAATCAAACTGCACCAGATCCTTGAGTTGCTTCTTGATCGCGTATTTGTCGCCGACTCTTTCGAAATAGCGCAGGCGGCAGGTGTAATCGACCGGCTCCATCTGCTGCTCGGTGTAAACGCCTTCCTGACCGGTGCGTAGGCTCGCGTAGCTGATATCCGAGGCAACGATCTCGAGTTTCCACGGCGGAGGAATCAGCGGCTTCGGCGACGGCATGTCGAACGGAAGCGGATTGCGAAGGTAGTAGTAAGCCAGGGCATCGCAAATCAGAATCGCCACGGAGTAGGCTTCTTGACCCGACGAACAACCGGCGCTCCAAACACGCAGCGTCCAATCGCGGCGCTCCTGTTTTTTGTGAAGGAGTTCTTCGAGGACGCTCTTTTGGAGAAGATCCAACTGCGGGCGATTACGGAAGAAGCTGGTCTCATTCACGGTAAGATTTTCGAGCAAAGCGGCAAGCTCGTTTTTGCCTTCGCGGCTGGTCAGTAAGCGGTAGTAGCTGTAGAAGGAGTCCATCTGGCAGGCTTTGAGCCTGCGTTGGAGACGGTCTTTCAAAAAATGCGAGCGGCGCTCGTCGAAAAACATGCCGCATTCCTGATAGACGAGCGTCTGCAAGAGTTTGAGCTCTGCTTCGGTGAGCTGAATTTGGGCGGTTATGGTTCCCATGATGGACGCGTGTGGCAATCCTTGAATTTGCGACGGTGACCGGCATGCCGGTGGGGTCGCTACTTCACGGCAGCAACAGTTTCCGCGGCCTCCTCAAGTCTTTTGACTTCCTGGTGGTGCAACAGTTTTGAAACATCCAGCAAGATGATCAGGCGGCCCTTGAGTTTCCCCACGCCGGTGACGTAGTTCGACTCGCCCTCGGCGAAAACGGAACCGGGAGCTTCGATATCCGACGGCGGAATCTTCAAGACTTCCGAAGCGGCGTTGACAATAAAGCCGACCAGCTTGTTATCAAGCTCCACGACCAAGATGCGGTTCTTCTTGTCAGGCTGCACGTCGAAATGGCCGAACCGTTTGCGGAGGTCCATCACCGGGATGATTTTCCCGCGCAAGTTGATCACGCCCTCGACGGTCTCAGGCGCGCTGGGAACGGCCGTGATCTCCGGCACGCGAACGATCTCGCGAACGGAGGCGATCCGCACGCCGAACGTCTCGTTGCCGATGCGGAAGCCGACGACCTGGAGGTCTTTTTCCATTGCTGGATCTCCCCCGCCCTAGGAACGAGCGAGTTCGGCGTACTCCGATTCTTGTTCGCGGTGCGAATCGCCACGGCGGCGCGGGCTCGCCTGGGGCTGCTCGCGGCGCACACGGCCTTGAGACGAAGTGTCCAGAACGAAGCGGTCCATACTGTCCAAGAGGTTGCGAGAGAGTTTGAGCATCTGCTCGGCTGCGGCGGACAACTCGGTGGAACTGGAAGCGGACTGCTGCACCAGTTCGCGCATCTTGTCCATGGCGCGGACTACCGCTTGGGCGCCGGAGGCCTGCTCTTCGACGGCGGAATTGATTTCCTGGGTGATCTCTGTCAGGCGTCCCGTGGCTTTCGCGATCTGCGAAGAACCTACGGACTGTTCGGCCGTGGCGGCGCCGATTTCCTGAGAGAACTTGTAGACTTCGGTGACCACGTTGGAGATCTTGTGCAACGCGGAACCCAGATCGTTGCCCAGGCTCAATCCCTCTTCGACGATGCGGGTGCTGCGCTCCATATTCTCGACGGCTTGGCGTGCTTCCCGTTGAATACTTTGGATCAGGTCGGCGATTTCCTTGGTCGATTGCGTGGACTTTTCGGCGAGCTTACGGACCTCGT
>Ga0182018_10005114_pt1 | contig 10690 bp, 15 predicted proteins | sample 812P2MmetaG_FD_120490 | JGI IMG/M metagenome (GOLD analysis project Ga0182018, IMG submission 120490) | Permafrost microbial communities from Stordalen Mire, Sweden - 812P2M metaG | ecosystem: Environmental > Terrestrial > Soil > Wetlands > Permafrost | place: Sweden: Stordalen | collected... | reverse complement strand
GGTTTGTTACATTTTCCCCAGCAACGAATACTACTGGGATTTCGGACAGCGCATTTGAGTGAAGCTGATTTACTGGGTTCGTTAGGCAGGATGGAGTATTTGCATTGCGGGCATTCAGTGTTAAGTGAAGCCCGCACCCTTTACAGATTGATTTTGCCTCTACCACGCATTATTTCTTTGCTGCTTTAATCTTCGCCCATCTCGCTTTTTGTGCCGCTGCGATTCTCTTTCTACCAGCGGCGGACATCTTGCGTCTTGGTGCGCCACTCTTCTTCGCTGTCGTCTTCTGTACTGATACAGTGCCATGGCCTAACAGTTTCAGAACCTGTTCCAACCTACCAATCTCGGCCCGTACTTCCTGAATGATCCCCTCGACGCTCATCTAGTCTCCAGGTCGCAGATGCGACTGTGAAGGATACCACGGGAGCTATGGGGAGAAGAGCTCAACAGCTTAGGCGTTATGTGCTGCCACGATCAGCCGGTCTAGCCTCTCACTGTGATAAGCCTTGACCGCAAGCATTTTCTGATCACATTCTGTCCGCATGACCCGAAGTTCGGCCACCAGTTTCATATATTCGTGCATGCGCTAACTTTCGGTCTGGACATAGCAATCGACTGGAGGCAGCCTGTTCCTTGGCGCGACACTCCTCATAAACGTTGAGCAGACGGTGTTCTTCTTCGTTTCGCGAGAGTCTTGAGTCTGATCTCATTGTAGCTATTCCGACGAACGGACACTCGCAATGCACCGATAGCTCATTCATGTCCGGAGATGTTGGTCTCGGCGGGGACCTCGCTGATCGTCCCCCGCGAAGATCAAAATCGCATTTTAACTCAACCCTGCAAAATGGCGAATAGCCGGCGCAAAGTTGCGCTAACACCCGACAGGGTTGCACCTCCTACAGTGAACGCCGTAGTGACTGTACTGACCGCGACTGCTACCAGTAATGGAGGAGGTGACTATGCCGGATATCAAGAAGGACTCACCGCAACAGCCATCAAAGGAACGTCGCTCAGAAGAGGCCATCAATGAGCAGTTAGAAAAAGATGCAAATGAAATGGCGGAAGAGGCGCAGAAGGTCCAGAAACGGAATGAGGAGGAGCGAGGTATTTTTACGAAGTAGATAAGCGATAATCTACTCGGTCAAGTCGTTACTCGCCGAATCACTGCAGCTTCGCGTACTCGGCCTTGGCTTCTTTTAGGATGGGAATGTCGAGGTCGGCATCTTTCCAGAGGGTGAGGAAGTCTTTGTAGGCGGCGAGCGCACGACTGCGGGCGAGGTCGGCATCCGCGCCTTGTGACTTCTTCGCCTGCAAGGCATTGGCACGCGCCACGCCCAGATGCGCCAATGCTCCCGCCCAGCAGTTCCAGACGATGCCGCCGTGGTCGAGAATTCTCTGAAACTCGGCGGCGGCTTCCTTGCCCTGTCCGGCTGCCAGATACGCCTCGCCCCGAAGATATGTTGGGTAGAGGCAAGACATATTGGCGACGAACAGAATCTGCCCCAACTCAATGGCGGACCAGCAGCTTGCAGGGCAGTCAGGGCAGCAGCTGGGTTCTTCTCGTCCAGCGCCAACTGTGCCTGAATCGCGGGCAGCCACAGCGATTGCATCTGCGTGTCCAGCGGGAATCGTTTCCCTAAGTCTTGGGCCATGGATTCAGCTCGTGCCGTATCGCCCGCCATGGCAAACGCCAGCGCGGCTTCGACCTCGACGCCCTGACTCGTGGGAGCCAGCTTCAAGGCCTCTGCCGCTGACTGCCGGGCTTCCGCAGGATTGCCGTAAGCGGCTTGTTCGATAGCGGCATTCTCCTGCCAGATCGCCCCATTTTCCTTGCTATCCGCCCGAATGGCGGAGTCCCAGCCCGCTTGGTCAGTTCCCGCGCCCTACCCAGATGACCGCCATATGCCTCGGTGTCGGATGCGAGCGCCAGTCCCATGCTCTCATACACGGGTTTACCCGCATACCATTGCTGCTGTTCCGCCATCGCTGCTGAGTCCGCCCCAACATAGGCAAGAGCGTAGACCGCATTGCGAAGCACGACACTATTATCCGCTTTTCGCGCCTGCCCCTCTTTGATGATCTGCCGCGTTTCATCAAAATGCTGCAGGACTCCAACTAGCGCCTACGATCACAAGCAGAATAGGCACGTACCAAAGGAACCACGCAGTCTTTCGCCCGGTCAGCTCTCTCGCGAAACATTGACTTGAGCCACCGGAATTCCCCATTTCAATCTCCCGTGCTGCCTGAAGACCCGGCAACCTTCTTTTCAAGAACAGGCGCTGCATCCACAACGGGACCGTCTGCGAAGACAGGCGAAGAATTGCCCCATTGCGCTTGCTTCCCATAGAGCACAGCCAAGTCCCAAAGAATGCCTTCGCGCTGGCAGCAGCTTGGCTCGGACGAAAGCTGCTGGCGTAACGCTCTTGCGATGAGATGGTCATTGTCCCAGTATTGAATAGCCCGTCTGTCTGAGATTCGGGATTGAACCATCCCACTGGGTCGCGACCAATCTGTCGGCAGAATTGGCTCCCACACCACAAGGACACGGATCGGCAGCGAATGCGTCTGATTGAGCAAATTTTCGATTGCGGACGCCCCCCGCAAGCAGGTCGGTCAGGTCGGCGACAGCAGCAACACCAACCGGGCCTCGTCGCCCGCGCTGTTGAAATCGTGCTTGAACTGGTCGAGGTTATTTTGTGTCAGTGATATGAGCGCGGGTTGACCGGGTGGCGTTCCCTTCGACAGCCAGAGATACCAGACGATGAAGAGCGCAGCAACGATCCCGACCAACCAAAACGAGTATTTGATTCTTCGCGTTGGCATGTCTTACCCCGCAATCAGGCTGGCTATCACTTGTGGGAAAAGGATCACAAGAAGGACGATTAAAGCAGCGCCCCAAAACAGTACGATGCTCAACGGGCTTCGCTTTTGGCATTGATTGCGCCGAACGTACAACTGAATGAAGCCGATGCCGAGCAGGATGGCTGCACTGACGAGCAACCAAGGACGTAATGACTGCAACCGCAGGCTTGCTCCCGCCAAACCAACTGCTCCCAGAAAGGTAAATGGCAAGCAGCAAGCTAGAGTCGATAGCACAGCGATCACTGCTGCCACAGGCGTTGCTCGTTCTGCCACTCGCATGCGAATTTTCACTCCCTCCGCTTCGCGCCTGAAATCGCTACCCGCAACAACTCCTCTGACGGAATGCCGCTCCGATTTTCATACAGGCGACAGGCTAAGCTGGGTACACTCTGATGTCGTTCGACATCCTCGCCATTCACGCGGATCGTGGGAGAACCGGGGAACCGCAGAGCCTTCGCCTCAACTTCGGTGGTAACAGGTATTCCCTGAATTCCAGTCTTTACCGCTTCGGATGCCAAGACCGCTTGCAGTCTATCGAACGTAGGCGGGTAGTTCGGGCAGCCGGGCACGTACAGAATCTCGATCCTCATTGACTCATCCCTGCGACTTCTTCGAGCACCGGGCAAGCACAGGCAGCGTGCCGCCGACGATGATTCAATTCGCGGTTACACTTTCGCAAATCCATTTCTAGCTCGGACTCCAAATACCGTAGCTCGTGCAGCTTCGCCCGGATGTCGATCAGTTTTGCCCTTAGCAACTCTTTTACCGATTCGCAAGCATCCACCTTCCGCTCTCGAAGCTGGATCAATTCCCCGACCTCGCGTAATGAGAAGCCGAGTCCCTGCATTTGCTGGATGAAGTGAAGTCGTTCGACGGTACCCTCTCCATACAATCGGAACCGACCTACGCTGCGAACCGCCTTCGGCAGGAGCTTGCGATTCTCGTAGAATCGGATCGCGTCCACGGTTAGGGATGTGCGTTTCGCGACCTCGCCGATCTGCATCGCCGTGCTCTCAGTTTGGTGATTGGTCGCCATGACAAAATCATACAATCTGGAGTGCAGTCCAGAGTCAAGAGAAATGGGAGCGGATGGCGACCATTGCGTTTTCTAAGCTGGTCGACAAGCTCCAGCAACACTATGGTGCTCCTGCGCCGCCGCCCTCGACTGACCCACTGGAGCTAATCATTTGGGAGAACATCGCGTATCTGGCGAATGACAAGCGCCGAGCCGAAGCGTTCGCCATTCTCAAACGCACCATCGGCACACACCCTGACCAGATTCTTGCTGCTCAGCACTCCGCTTTGGCCGCTATCGGCAAGGCTGGCATACTTCCTGACGTGAGTGCGGAAAAGTGCGACCCGGTATTTTGATGCGAGCCCAATTGTATGGGAGCGGAGTGGGTTGCGGCGATGGGCGCGGGTTGTGGAGCAGAAAGTCTCCACACTATGGTCATCTTCCAATTCGACATCAATCCCGAATGTCGGTGGAGACTGTTTCTGAAGAACGATCAATTAAGACCATTCTTACAGTTCTCCATGGCATAGCATCACGATTGGATAGTGCCTACAAAGCGTCGGCGGCTGAGAAGCGCGGCTAAACACGCATCACGATGGTCGTTGTTTCTCCGCAATATGCCAACCCGCTCTTGGGGCACACAAATCACGGACGTACTAATAAAGGAGCGACTATGAATAGCGAATCTGAGAAACTCCGAAGCAAACAGGAGCAGGGCACGCAAGACCCAACCGGATCAGTGGATATCTCGGATGAGAAGGGTAACTCTTTGCCGATAAAGGAGAGCCAGAACAACCCTCTACAGGATATTTCCAAGAAGAACCCACCGCAGGGCACCGACTCTCAGAACGAGGGTCAACAGAAAACCGAAGAGGAGAAGCGGCGTGCTTCCTGAGTCATCTTCTCGGAAACGAGCTGCCTAAAGACGAGCAACGCAGAAGATGAATCGCCCCGGCTTGAACGCCGGGGCGTTCTTGCGTTTAGGTCGTCGAATCCCACTCACTGTGTCGAGGGGTCTGCAACGCACGTCGATTCCAGCCCCCATCTCGCCTCCAAACCCTCCTCCGATTGGGTAATTGACTGCCAAGGCAATATGGGGAGATACTTGCCCGTTCCGGCTGCCCCGACGCTTCCTTCCCTAAATTGGCAGCCGAATTGGGCCTTTTCTACCGGATCATAAGACGCGACGGAAGGTTCCTATGAAGCGTAGCTACTTCGCCTGCCTGTTTCTGTGTTTGACGACCTTCTTGTTGTCCCAGTCGAATCGTGTTCCTCAAATCAATCAGGCGGCGAGAGCTGCGTCTCCGATTAGTGCAGCGCAGTCCGACCCGAAGGCTCAAGACCGGATTCTCGACAATTATGGAAAATTGCCGTTGATTTTCGAAGCCAATCACGGGCAGACGAATGCGCGAGTGAGGTTTCTGTCACGTACTGGTGGATACTCGCTGTTCCTCACGGGGGATGAAGCAGTGTTCGCATTGAACGGGAAGAAAGCGAGCCCTAACAAATCGAGGATTGCAGGTGCCGCTCATGCGCTGCCGTCCAGTACGACTGCGCCTAAATCGGGTGGTGTGTTGAGAATGAAGCTCCTTAATGCCAACCCTGCGGCCAAGGTAATGGGCGTGGATGAAGAGGCGGGCACGAGCAACTACTTCATCGGCAACGATCCGGCGAAGTGGCGAACGAATGTTCCGACCTACCAAAAGGTGAAATACGAACAAATCTATTCCGGCATTGATCTCGTTTACTACGGCAACCAGCGGCAACTTGAGTATGACTTTATCGTGGCACCGGGAGCCGACCCGCATAGTATTTCGTTCGAGGTTAGGGGTGCGAGTCGAATTCATCAGCAGGGAAACGGCGACCTAGTATTCAAGGCGGGCGGGGATGAAATTCACTGGCATAAGCCGGTGGTGTATCAGGAGAAAGATGGCATGCGGCAGGAGATCGTGGCGCATTATGCGATCACGAGCACGAACCGGTTGGGGTTTGAGTTGGCAAAATATGACGCTAGCAGACCGCTTTACATTGACCCGCTGATTTATTCCACATTTCTGGGCGGCAGCAATTACCTTGATTCAGGGCGCAGCATCGCGGTGGACAGTGAAGGTAACGCTTATGTCACCGGCTCCACTACCTCGGCTGAATTTCCGACCACAACCAACGCTTTCCAGACGAATTTCGAAAGCCAAAACGAGGACGCGTTCGTTACCAAGATCAATCCTGACGGGTCGGCGTTGGTTTATTCCACCTATCTCGGGAATGGCACTTGGAACTGGGGTTCCGGCATTGCGGTTGACGGCTCGGGCAACGCTTACGTGGTTGGGGGAACATTCTCGCCCGACTTTCCTACCACGCCCGGCGCTTTCCAGACGACCTGCACCAGCGATGACGGACAGTGTGTGAATGGGAACGCTTTTGTGACCGTGCTCAATCCGACTGGATCGGGTTTGGTTTATTCCACTTATCTTGGCGACACTGGAGGCACCGTCGACCAAAGCTTCGGGATCGCCCTCGGTTCGGGGAACGCCTACGTCGTGGGCAGCGCCTTCTCCAACGCCTTTCCGACCACGTCCGGCGCTTTTCAAACGGTGTGCACTGGCTGCAATTCGCAGACCAGCAATGCTTTTGTGTCGAAGTTGAATGCGTCGGGGGCGGCGCTCGTTTACTCCACCTTTATTGGAGGCGGCGGGGGGAGCGGGGGCCCAGGTATCGCGGTTAATAGTGTGGGCAACGCTTACGTCGTCGGATATGCAGGCACCGGCTTTCCGACCAGCCCCAGCGCCTTCCAGACGAGTTTAGGACAAAGCGCGACCGGCGCATTTGTGACCGAGTTCAATCCTTCGGGGTCGTCGCTAATTTACTCAACCTATTTAGGGGGCACGGTTGGTTATGGATTGAGCGCCGAAGGTTCCGGCATTGTGGTCGACGGGGAGGGCTACGCCTATGTCACTGGCTTAACTGACTCTGACGACTTTCCGACTACGCCCGGAGCGTTCCAGACTGAATTTACGGGCACGCACTGCTGTGCTTTCAATGCTTTTGTCACCAAGTTCAACCCCACGGGTTCGGGCTTAGTTTACTCCACTTATTTGGGCGGCAGCGGGGGTGCACAGGCCAATAGCATCGCCATCGATAGCTTCGGAAACGCTTACGTAACGGGGTTGGCGGGGGCATACTTTCCCACGGAGAATTCCTTGCAGGATCGGCTTGCCAAATACAGCGGATTCGTCACCAAATTAAACCTCACGGGAACAGCCTTGGTTTACTCAACTTATCTTGGCGGTAACGGAGGTGGCCAAGCCGGGGATACAGGCAACGGGATCGCATTGGGCAGTGCTGGCAATGTGTACGTCACGGGGGTTACGTGGCCTACGGATTTTCCGGTGACGGCTGGCGCTTTCCAGACCACTTGTAGCGCAAATAACTGCCCCTTCGTGGCCAAGATCAATATTAAGGCGACTTCCGCGACTGCACTGTCGTCTTCGCCTGATCCGTCTGCTTATGATGAGATGGTGACCTTTACCGCGACCATCGGCTCCAATGATGGTGTCCCGCCCAACGGAGAGATGGTGTCGTTCATGAAAGGGAAGACGGTGCTTGGAACGGAGGCGTTGAGTGGCGGATCGGCCAGCATCGCCATAGCTTCACTGCCCGTGGGGGCTAGTACGATTCAGGCCTTCTATGGCGGTGACGCGAACTTCGCAGGGAGCACGTCTTCGGTGAAACAAGAGGTGGATAAAGCCACGACGACGACAACTTTGGGTTCCTCGGCGAATCCGTCGAACCTTGGGCAATCTGTGACCTTTACGGCGAACGCGACGCCGCAGTTCAGCGGTGCGGTGAAGGGGACAGTAAGCTTCTACGATGGCACGACGCTCCTGAAGACGATGGGCCTGAGCGGAGGAATGGCTAACTGCACAACCAAGACGCTGACTCATGGAACGCACACCATTACGACGACATACAACGGCAACACCATCTTTGATGGCAGTTCCTCGGCTCCGCTGACACAGACGGTGAATTAGGGAGCGGGCGGAATTGCTCTTTGCTTATGCCCCCGGCTCTGCCTCACCGCTGTTCCGATTGCTGGCAGGCGCAGCGATCCTTTCTAACAGCGGCTTTTCATGGTTGTGGTGTTTCGGCTTTCTTGCTCATAAACCCAAATCCTTCACTTGCTCCTCATTGTGGCCGAGCCAGTGTGCCACCTCATGCCATACCACTCTTTTCACTTCGCCCCGCAAATCTCCCTTTGAGCACCTCAGAATTGGACCGCGAAAAACAAATATCAAGTTGGGAGCTATCCTCACTTGGTTGAGCGACCGTTTCGTCCTGAGTATGCCGCTATACAGTCCCAACGTCTCAGTTCCTCGTGGAGAATTCCTTCTCTTCAATACGTCCTCAGGTGGCTCGTCAGCCACTTGAATGCCGGGGAAGTCTGGTAGGTCTCTGATCTCTTGCGGCAAGGTGCTGTACGCCCACTCCACAATCTCCTCAAAGCTCTCTGAACCTGTCTTTTCGTCCACGAGACCAACTTTACCACTGCGATTTTGCCATTGAACCCATGCGGACGAAATTGAATTCAATCTTCCTTCTTGAATGCAATGCCGCGAGCATCTTGGGTAAATACACGGAAGCCGAGAACTCGCCCGCCTGAGTCCCGCTCGAAAACGAGCCTTCCGAGGTCGCCAGCATCGAATTCGTCCTTCGCAATAGGGGTCAATTTCTGAGGTGGGTTGTCGCGGTTCCGCAGAGTTAAGGTGTCCTTCTCCAGAGACAAGCCGTAAACAATATCAAGTTCTGTACTCCGAAATTGTCCCGCATAGGAAGCCAATACAAGTTCGCCCAGATGAAGCTCCTGAATCCTGCTACCCCAAAAATAGGTCTCTCCTTTTATATCGAGCTTCGCGTGCAGGGTAGTTTTTGATGATTCAAACGAAATGACGTTGCTTCCAAGGTCGTAGAACTGATTCGCGTTGATCCGCCTCAGGATTGCTCCCCACGCCATCAAACTACCATTCGATGCACTGAACGAGTACATCACGTGGGTACGAGGATCGAGGTATTTCCCAGCGAATTCGGCGGGATCGGGAAGGTTCTCGTTGTGTGATGGGTTGGGGGCGCTTGTTCCGGGATGCAACTGGTCACCCAAGTAAATGTCGGCGACCTTTCGTGCAAGATTTTCCGGCACCGCACTGGCGATATTGCAGAGGCAGATCACAGTGAATTTCTGTTCTGGGAAGCGCAGAAGCTCAGTCCGGTATCCGAACAGCGCTCCACCATGTTCCACGGTTGGCAAGCCTCGATAGCTCCCCAAGTCGAGTCCCATCGCATAACTGATTTTGTTCCCATTGTTGAGCACACCCGGCGTCTGCAATTCCTGTACGAGCGTTCCTTTGCCAAGTCGATTCGCGTAAAAGTTCCTGTCCCAGAGAAGCAGGTCATCAACGGTGCTCATGAGACCACCGCCTCCCACGATTTCATACGTTGTTGACCAGTCCACGCGAAAAGTGTCCTGAGCGCCTGAGTCGTATGCGGCAACCCGACCGGGCACCACAAGCGTGTGGTCGTCATAGAACAGGGTGTGAGACATGCCGAGGGGCTGAAACATATTCTCGGCAGCGAACTCGCCCAGCGACTTCTTAGTCGCCCTCTTTACGACTACACCGAGCAGCAAATAGTTGGTGTTGCTGTAAATCCACTCGTCTCCGGGAATGTTGTTCAGCCCTCTTTGACGAACCACAATTTTGAGAATGTCTTCTGGCGAATTGAAGTCCAAAACGTCTCGACCAGAGAGATAGATCAAGCTGAAGAAGTCTCGAAAACCGCTGGTTTGGTGAAGCATCTGCCGAAGGGTGATGACATGACCATAATCGGGAAGCTCCGGCACGTATTTGCGGACATCATCGTCCAGCGAAAGATAGCCTTGCTCCGTTGCGAGGACTATGGCGGCGGCGGTGAATTGCTTGGACACCGAACCCATGTAGAAAACAGACTGTGGCGACAGCGGAACTCCAAGTTCAAGACTTGCCGAACCGTAAGCTTTCCGGTAAATGAAGTCACCGTTGCGAATCACTCCTAGTGAACACCCCGGAGAGCCCGCCTTGTCGTAAACGGAGAAGATTTGGTCCACCTTTTGAGTAGCAACATCCTGTGCCAACGCGGCGAAATTAAGGATGATTTTGAGGGCGAGAATTACGAGGACGGATCGCCTTAGAGATCGCATTCAAGAATCCTAATCCAACAAGTAGAGGCTGGCTTGGGTGTTTCGGCGCACGCCGCCGCGATCCGGGCTACCCAGACACTGAGCAGAACAGCCCGTCCAAGTCGGTCGCTGGGCGTGAGGGCGCTATTGCACCTTCGCGTAATGGCAGATAATGTCTGTTTATATATAGTTCGTCGTCTCTACTTCAGCCCTTCGACCACATAAAGGTAAGAGAGGGTACGGGCGACGGTGTACAGGTAGAAGTTTCCATCCGGCGTTATGCGTCCCGAACCGACGCCGGCAACTCCGGCCAGATCGCCGGGGGCATGTTGATGGTGCAGTCGGCGCTGACCGGTTTTCAAGTCCGCAACGTACACCTTGACTGGCGTCGAGGAAACATCGCCGACGTAGATGGATTTACTGTCGGCGGTCCATCCCGCGACCGCTTCATCGGCTCGAACGAAGGACAAAGGTTGAGGTGTCTGGTTCCCGACGAATGGAACCATCCAGTGGGCGCCATCTTTGCGGCCCAGCACATTGTTGCTGTCCGGAGAAACCAACGTGCCCCGGAAGCCTTCCGGCCCGAAGGGCTTCGGCGCGGAACCGTC
>Ga0182018_10005113_pt1 | contig 10692 bp, 14 predicted proteins | sample 812P2MmetaG_FD_120490 | JGI IMG/M metagenome (GOLD analysis project Ga0182018, IMG submission 120490) | Permafrost microbial communities from Stordalen Mire, Sweden - 812P2M metaG | ecosystem: Environmental > Terrestrial > Soil > Wetlands > Permafrost | place: Sweden: Stordalen | collected... | reverse complement strand
GGATGTCGACGCCCTCGATCTGCTCCGGCATCAGATCCTCCTCCACGTTCAGCCGATTCTCGTTGGGCAGGATCACGGTCTTCACGCCCGCCCGTTTCGCGGCCAGGAATTTCTCCTTGATGCCGCCTACCGGCAGCACATTGCCGCTTAGCGTGATCTCGCCCGTCATCGCAGTCAGCGGATGCACCGGTCTGTCAGTCAGCAGCGAAACCAGCGCCGTCGCCATCGTCACGCCCGCCGAAGGTCCATCCTTGGGGATGGCGCCCGCCGGAACGTGAATGTGCAGGTCCGTGTCCTTGAGCAGGTCCTCTTCAAGGCCCAGCGCAGGTGCATTCGAGCGCACCCACGTCAGCGCGGCCTGCATCGACTCCTGCATCACCTCGCCCAGCTGCCCGGTCATCGTGAAGCCGCCCTTGCCCTTCATCCGGTTGGCCTCGATGAACAGGATGTCGCCGCCCGCAGGCGTCCATGCCAGGCCGACGGCCACGCCTGCGCGTTTTGTGCGCTCGGCAATCTCTGTGTCGACACGCACCTTGATCCCGCCGAGGAATTCCTGAATCACCTCGCGCGTGATCACCAGCTTGTCTGTGTTGCCTTCTGCGATGCGCCGCGCCTGCTTCCGGCACAGCGTCCCGATCTGCTGCTCCAGTTTGCGAACCCCCGCCTCGCGCGTGTAGTGACGCACGATATAACCGATGGACTCGTCCGGAAACTCGATGTTCTCCGGCGTGATCCCGTTTTCTTTGATCTGCCGCGGAATCAGGTACCGGAACGCGATGTGCTTCTTCTCTTCTTCCGTGTACCCCTGCAGTTCGATAATCTCCATGCGATCGCGCAGCGGCTCGGGAACCGTGTCGAGCACGTTCGCCGTGCAGATGAACAGCACCTTCGACAAATCGAAGGGCTGATCGAGATAGTTATCCCGGAACGTGTTGTTCTGCTCGGGATCGAGAATTTCGAGCAAAGCCGACGCCGGATCGCCACGGAAATCCCGTCCCAGCTTATCCACTTCGTCCAGCATGAACACGGGATCGTTCGCCCCCGCGCGCCGCAGGTTCTGGATAATCTGTCCGGGCAACGCACCGATGTACGTCCGCCGGTGCCCGCGCAGCTCCGCCTCGTCATGCATGCCGCCCAGCGAGATGCGGCGGAACTCCCGGCTCAGAGCTCGCGCCACGCTGCGTCCCAGCGAAGTCTTGCCCACGCCCGGAGGTCCGACGAAGCACAGGATCGGCCCCTTCATATCCGCCTTCAAACGACGCACCGATAAATAATCGAGGATCCTGTCCTTCACCTTCTTTAGATCGTAGTGATCCTCGTCGAGAATCTCCCGAGCCTTTGAGATATCGACCGTCGTGCCCGACGATTTCGCCCACGGCAGAACCGCCAGCCACTCGATGTAGTTACGCGTCAGCGAATAGTCGGCTGCCATCGGAGACATGCGCGAGAGCCGGTTCAGCTCCTTCAGCGCCTCCTTCTTCGTCTCCTCCGGCATACCCACCGCTTCAATCTTCTGCCGCAGCTCTTCGATATCCTTCTGGCCCTCGTCCATCTCCCCGAGTTCCTTCTGGATCGCCTTCATCTGCTCGCGCAGATAATAGTCCCGCTGCGACTGCTGCACCTGATCCTGCACTTCCGACTGAATCTTGTTGCGCAGCTGCTGGACTTCGAGCTCCTTCGCCAGATGCTTGTTGATCCGCTCGAGGCGAATCGCGACGTCAGGGGTTTCGAGAAGCTCCTGCTTGTCCGTCGTCGCCAGAAAGGGCAGGGACGACGCGATGAAATCGACCAGCCTGCCCGGCTCGTCGATATTCATGGCGATTGTCTGCAACTCGTCCGACAAGGTCGGCGACGCCGTCACGATCTGCTGGAACTGCGTCACGATGTTGCGCTGCATCGCCTCGATCGCCGGGTTCTTCGGTGCCGGTATCTCGGCAACCGTCTCCACCGACGCCACCATGAACGGCTCAACCCGCGAGAACTCGCCCAGCCGCACACGTTCCGTGCCTTCCGTGAAGACGAACAGGCTCTGGTTCGGCATCTTGACGACCTTATGCACGGTCGCCAGGGTTCCAAAGGTATGCAGATCCTGGGGCTGAGGGGCGTCCACGCGCGCATCGCGCTGCGCAACCACCACAATGCTTTTTTCCTCGCCCAACGAATTGATCAACTGGATCGAACTTTCCCGCCCAACCGTCAGCGGCAGCACCGCGTGCGGAAACAAAACCGTATCGCGGACCGGAAGTACGGGCAGCACCTTGTCGCCGCCCCCTTCCCGCTGCTTCGGATCGCCGGGCTGGATAACACTAATAAAATCGCTTGCCATGAGTGTCCTTATATCAAATAATTACCCATTGGATTCCTCAGATTTGAAAAAGTTACATCCCCCGACCCTCCACCCTCCGGAATCCGACCCTGTCACCCTCTGCCATCTCCCCTAAATTTCGTCCGCTCTTCCATTTACGGCCACCTGGAGAGGAAAGGACTGAACAACCACGCATTCCATATCGGCAGAAGTCGCGTGTCCGGTGAGATGCCTCCCCGCCGCTCCCCGCATAGTTGCCACCCTTTCAGACACCCGTCGCTGCACGATACCGGCCCAATTCCCGCACCATCGAGCAGTACTTTGGGAGCATTTCGAGCACCACATACGCTGTCCGCGGCTCGGCCAGCTGGTAATCCGCGTAGAAAACGTACTCCCACGGCCGCCCCGGCACAGGCCGCGACTCCAGCCGGGTAATATTCGTCTCCATCCCCGCGAAAACCTGGAGCACCTGCACCAGACTCCCCGGCCGATTCTCCACCGCGAACGCCAGGCTCACCTTATCCGGATGCACCTCCGCTTCCACCGCCGCCCGCGTCCGAATTAAAAAAAACCGCGTGTAATTCTCCACGTTGTCCTCGATGCCCGCCAGCAGAATCTCTCCACCGTAATGGCTTGCCGCCTGGGAGCTGGCAATCGCCGCCACGCTCGCCTCGCGCAGTTCCATCAGCTGCTTCACGCTCCCCGCCGTGTCGTAGAATGCCGCCGCTTCGATCTCCGGATGCTCCACGAAAAACCGCCGGCACTGGGCCAGCGCCACCGGGTGCGAGTAAGCCTGCCGAATCCGCTCCAGCGACGTCCCCGGAACGCCGATCAGGTTATGCCGGATCCGCAGCAGCCATTCGCTCTCGACTGCGACATCGTGAGCCAGCAGCAGATCGTAATGCTCCAGCACCGACCCGGCAAGCGAGTTCTCGATCGGGATCACCGCCGCGTCTGCGCTGCCTGTGCGCACTGCGGCGAACACCTCAGCCGAAAGCGAGCATGGCAGAATGGTTGCCTCCGGCCGCGCCTTCAGCGCCGCTTCATGGCTGAAAGAACCCGGCTCGCCCTGGATGGCGATGCGCACGTTGGGAGAATCCTCCGTACCATTTGTATCTCAACGGCAACCCTAATCGCCCGTTCCCGACTCTATCCATAACGTTGGGATAACAATGCAATAACCAGAAGGGAGATTTCGCCGGATGCTTTGGACTTTGTTCGTAATCCTGCTGATCGCCTGGCTGGTCGGCTTGATTGGATTCCACGTTGTTGCCTGGTACATCCATATTCTTCTTGTGCTGGCGCTCGTGGTGCTCCTCATTCAGCTGATCAGCGGTCGACGGCCAGTGCTCTGAAATCGCGGCGATGCCGGTGTTTTTTGAAAGCCAGACAACCGCGCCAATTCGTCACCACACCAGAAGGGGGATCCATTTTATGAATTCGGACCAAGTGAAGGGCAAGGCAAACCAGGTCGTTGGCAAAGTGAAGCGGGGAGCCGGTGAGTTGACCGGCAACGATCGGCTCGCCAATAAAGGCGTCGTCGACCAGGCCAAAGGCGCTGTTCAGGAAACGTGGGGCAATGTGAAGGACGCAGTCCACGAAGCCGGCAAGACCCACGAAGCCGAGCGCCAACACAAAGCGAACGAAACGCGCGACAATATCTCGCACAAGGTCGAGAACGCGAAAAACAACGCCAACGAAAAGATCGACAACCTCAAGGATCAGCAGCGCGACCGCCGTTCGGCCTAGCGCTTCTGATTCAGAAACCCGGGGGTGCGGTGCCACATCGGCCTGATCGCCCTCAGGGTGCATCTACCTCACCGGGCTCGCGGCTCACCCTGCGAGCCCTCTTTTTTCGGATCGGCCTGCGGCCTAATTGTTCTCGAATGGAATATCCGCGTTCCGCAAACCGAGCTTTGCTCCGATCGAATACCCGATCATCGCCACCGCAGGCCACGTCGCGATAAATCGTCCCTGCCCGTCCAGCAGCCCGCTGTCCGCGTTCAGGCTCAGAAACGTCAGCCACAGCTTGTCCGTTGGCCCGCAGTGGTAGCACGCCAGCGGCCCGGTCGGCATGTCGAGCACATGCAGCCCCCACACCATCCACCAAATCAGCCCCATCATCCACAGCAATGTGGCGCTCTCGCTGGGGTGAATCTTCGCTGCTACGAACCCCGCCAGCAGCGGCACCAGCAATGACACCAGCAGCGTCACCAGCGGCGGCACATACGCCGGATGGAACAGCGTGATCGCCAGCAACGCCATCCCCCAGACCACCAGGCACACCCCCAGGTGCACGAAAAACCACATAGCCTGATAGAGAACCCGAGTTTCATTGGGGCCCAGGGCTTCGACCGGCCGCGAGTTCATACCCGAAACTCCGAAATGCATCTGTCCCTCAGACTAACGCGCCTCTGTCCAGGACGCAGCAGTTTTTCATGCACCTTTCCGGTTACCCCTTCCGGTTGAATCGCTAAAATCGATTCATGCTCCTCGAAGGCGTTTTCCCGGCTATCACAACTCCGTTCTACCCCGACGGACGCCTCTACCTGCGCAAGCTCGAGCACAACGTCGAGCGCTACTCCCGCACACCCACTGCCGGCCTGGTCGTCCTCGGTTCCACCGGCGAAGCCATCATGCTGGGCGATGAGGAATCCCGCGACGTCCTGCGCCACGCCGCCGATTCTGCCGCTCCGGACAAAGTTCTCCTCGCCGGCATTGCACGCGAAAGCCTCACTGAAACCCTGCGCCTCGCCGAATACGCCGCCGAGCAGCAATACGATGCAGTCCTCGTCCGCACCCCGCACTACTACACGCCGTACTACGGCTTGACGACCGGCGCCGCCAGCCTGCTCACCTACTACCGCGCTCTGGCCGACCGCTCCCCGCTTCCCGTCGTTCTCTACAGCATCCCCAAATTCACCCACTGCGAGCTGCCCGTCGAAGCCGTCGCCGAACTGGCGCAGCACCCCAACATCGTCGCCATCAAAGACTCCTCCGGGAGCGTCGAACGCCTCGCCGCGCTCATCGCCGCCACTCGCTCCGCCCCCAAACGCAGCGTCTTCGTCACCCCCGTCTTCAGCGCCTACACCAATCGCATGATGCTCGCCGAGACCGAAGCGAACTTCGTCTCCGCGGAAATGCTGACCGGCGGCGTCAACCCGGCTATCGCTGCGCCGCCGATCGTCAGGACCATGCGCAGGAAAGAAGTTGGCTTCCAGGTCCTCTCCGGCTCCGCCGAATCGTTTCTTCCCGCGCTCGAAGCCGGCGTCTCCGGAGCCATCCTCGCCTTCGCCGCACCTGCGCCCCAGGCATGCCAGGAGGTTTACACCGCCTGGAAGGAGAACGACCTCACCGTCGCCCGCGAAAAACAGCAGCGCATCGTCCAGGCTTCCCGCGTCGTCACCGGCAAATTCGGCATGCCCGGAATCAAGTACGCCTGCGACCTCAATGGCTACTACGGCGGCGTCCCGCGCATTCCGCTCCTGCCCCTGACCGCCGAGCAGCAATCCGAAGTTGTCACCGCCATGGCCGATGTCCGCAACTGAAGATATGATGGCTTACATCGAGCTCAAAAGTAATATTGACTGGGATTTTGGTCTCCCGTACCTTTAATCATCTAAAGCAGTGGGGATACCGTGAACCGAGATCCGCAAATCGAAGCCCGCGTTTCCGCCCTGTCCGCCGCGCCGCTGAACTCCTGGGTTGCACTGTCGGATGACGAAACAAAGCTCGTTGCTTTCGGAGCAACGTACCAGGAAGTTGCGGACCAGCTTGATCGCATGGGCGATCGGACATCGGTGATTCTGAGGACGCCCCCCAGTTGGCTGCCTCTGGCCGTCTGATGCACGCCCCATACCGGGCCTATCCTGGTCGTAATGGAGGCGTAGATTTTTACCCCCTCATTCGCGTCTCGGTCGGCAAAAAGCGTGCACGCAGGACTCGCCCGTTTGAGGCGCTCGTTGACTCGGGTGCATCGGACTGCATATTTCACGAGATGGTAGCAACTGCCATCGATATCAAATTGGAATCTGGCAACAGAGAACAACGAAATGGCGTCGGGGTAGCTCAGGATGTCTGGGTACATTCCGTCCAGCTCTTCGTGGGCGACCAGATTCTGGAAATCGAGGCGGCCTTCGCGAAAGAGCTACTGATCGCAGGCGTCCTTGGGCGAAGCGGATTTTTCGAGCATTTCCGGATCACCTTTGATCCAGCCAGCGATCCCCCCGGACTGGATATCGAGCGCGTCTACAAAGTCTGACTTTCGTCCCTTGATGTGGTCGGCCCTCGTGGCGATACGCCAAATAGCGCCACAGTCACCCTTGACAACTCCTCCTCCGAAGCGAAGGATGGGTGAGCCCCACCAGGAACAGATCTCCTCAGCATCCCCTCATCGCTCCTGCGTGAGCACAGAGGCCCCAGGTTCCCCCTATCCACGAAATGTAAGCAGCGCCGGGCCCCAAGGTTCCCGTTCCGCTCTCACTCACCACCGTCTCCGCAGCAGCCACGCACTGTCGAATTGCGTCGGCATTCTCTTTCGCAGTCCGCAGGCTCGCGGAGAAGTTTCAGCCCAGGAGGGCAAACCCACATGAAACACCGCACCATCGCTGCCATCGCATTCTCCAGCATCTTCATCGGATCCGCCCTTGTCGGCGCCGCGCAGGACACCACGCCTCCGCCTCCGCCCAAAGTCCTCGTCATCCAGCGCGAATACCTCAAGCCCGGCAAAGCCGGCGCCATCCACGTCAAATCGGAAGCCAACTTCATCAAAGCCAACACCGACGCCAAATGGCCCACGCACTATATCGCTATGGACTCCCTGTCCGGCCCCACCCGCGCCCTGTACATGTTTGCCTATGATTCCCTCGACGCCTTCGGTAAGGATCAGGAAGCAACAGCAGCTAACGCCAAATTATCCGCAGCCATCGACGCGGCTTCCCTCAGCGACGGCGAGCTGCTCACCCGTTACGACAGCTCCACCTTTGTCTACCACCCCGAAATGAGCCTCCATGCCAGCGTCGACGTTCCTCACCAGCGCTACTGGGAGTTCACCCTTTTCACCATCAAAGTGGGCCACGAGAAGGAGTGGAATGACCTCGTCAAGATCTATACTGACGGCTTCAAGGACGTGCCCGACGCTCACTGGGCCGTCTACGAGAGTAACTACGGCGAGAACAATGGTGGCGAATGGGCCGTGATCACCCCCATGCGCTCGCTCGCCGAAGTCGACAAGGGCTTCGACAACGGCAAAGCCTTCTTCGATCGGCTTGGCGACCTCGGCGGTCAGCACGTCGCTGAACTCGCGGCCCACTGCATCGAGTCCAGCCAGAAGAACCTCTTCGTCGTGAATGCGAAGGAGAGCTACGTCGACGCCGACTGGGCCAAGTCGGCTCCGGAGATCTACGGCCAGCACTAACCAGGTTCAGCAGGTTGGTGGACATCGTAGCCCTAAGCGACCCCCTTGAGTGAGCGTAGCGAGCTCCAGCGGAGTCGACGACCATCCCCAGGGCCTCCGCCGGTCTTTTCAATCTCGGACCGCGCCCGGAGCCTTCAATCCGGGCGCGATCGCCCCCTACCCACGAAAGAGAGACTCTATGCAACGCACTCGCTTTTCCCTTGCGGCAGCCGTCGCGCTCGCCTTCTCCACCACACTGTTCGCACAGACTTCGTCCCCCGGCTACCACTCCGTCACCTGCTACAAGCTGAAACCGGACAGCTCCGCCGCCTTCAACAAGTTTGAGTCCGAAGAAGTGCACAAGATCGCTCAGGCACGCGTCGACTCCGGCGAACTCACAGGCTGGTTCTTGCTGCGCGCCGCGTTGCCTTTGGGCGAATCGGTCGACTGCGACTTCCTCATCGTCTCTCTCTATCCCAAAACGCCGCATCAATTCGCCGGAGAAGTGCTCGCCAACGCAATCCGTAAGTCGGGCCTGAACATCACTCCCGACGACTACATCCGCCATCGCGAAGCCGTCCTCAAACTCATGTCCGTGGCCGTCTTTCAGAACCAGGCCGCCGTCGGTACGCCTAAAAAAGGCGACTACTTCCAGATCAACTATATGAAGGTCGCCGACGCCAACTTCGATGACTGGATCGCCTACGAGAAGAAGGTCTGGCAACCGATGGCGGAGGCGCTGGTGAAGGACGGCAAGGAGGACGCCTGGTCCCTCAACGTCCAGGTCATGCCCTTTGGATCCGATCTGCCATACCAGGCCGTCACCGTCGACGTTTTCCCCAGTGAAGACGCTGTCTTCACCGAGGACCCTCAGTTTGCCGATCGCTTCCACAAGGTGCATCCTGACATGGAGTTCGGCACCACGATGGAGCATTTCGATAAGCTGAGAACCCGAGGCCTGGTGAATTTGTACTCCCTCGACGACATCGTGACTGCCCCCTAAACCCAATCCACAAGGAGCAGCGGTCCCGACTGGGCCTCCTTATGCAGTCGCCGGGCGACTCCATCCAGACCAACGTCTTCGTCCTCAATCCCAAAGAAAGCTAACGTGGGCGACGACGCCATCAAGGCCGACTCCTTCTGGGCTCGCCAGTAACTCCACCCAAAACCAAAAGGGAGGCCCGGCAGACCGGACCTCCCTTCTTCTTTGTAAGAGCAGGGGATTCCTAGCCGGGCACTTACTCCGCAAACACCCGCACCTTCGTGTGATCGTCGTCCACGTCGATCGTCACATCCTGCAGCTGCTCCACCAGCTCCTCCAGATTCTCCGGCTTGATCTGCGTCAGGTCGAACGCCATCCCGTGCTGCCGCATCGCCTCGTCCACATGCTCCCGCGCCTGTACCGGAATCAGCCCCGCCAGCTTCACTCCCGACCGCAACAGCTGCATCGGCACGCGGATGTTTACCTTCGTCGGCGTCTTGCTGGAGTTCTGATCGGTATCGACCGTCACGCGAAGATACTTCACCTTCCTCGCGCCTCCGCTCGCCGGCGCGCTCGTCGCCGATCCGCCCTCGAGCGCCGCCAGCAAGCGCTCCGCCTCATCAGCGTTGATCTTCCCCGCCGCCAGCATCTCCAAAACCTGTCTCCGATCGTCACCCATGTTTCTCACTCACCCTTTCCCGGTCTCTCAAATTCGATTCCGCCTTCAACCTACCCGGCACTGAGCTCTGTGCTCCGAGCTCTGCGCTCTGTTCTTCACCACACCTTCACCCGAACCAAAACCTCCGGGCTCTCCACCTCGACCAGCGTCCTCCTCAGCGAGCTCAGCATCTGCCACGCCGTCGCATACAGCTCCACGCCGCTAATCCCAAGAAACACCGACACCAGCGCCACCAACGGAAACAGCACCACCACCACCGGCGCCAGCATCAGCCAAACCAGAAAGAGCGGAACCCAGATCCAAAATCTGTGATTCCCCTGCACCCCGCCGATCTTTCCCCGGTCCCACCACTGCACGCGAATCGATGCCCCCCACGGAATCATGCCGTTCCTCCTCGTGCCGCACGCGATCGCCGTTCTCCGAGCAGCGATCTCTGACAGCTGGTCACTTGCTCTTCTCCAGCTCCTCGATCGCCTCGGCTGCCGTAATCTCGCCCCGCTTCAGCCGTTCCAGAACCTCGCCCCTCGGCGGCGCCGGATTCGTCTCCACAAACTCCAGGCTCCCAGCGATCCGGCTCAGCCGCGCCTTGATCGTCGGATAACTCACCCCGAACACCTGCTCCATCTCCTTGATCGAACCGTGGCTGCGCAAAAACGCGATCACAAACACCTGATCCTCGGAATTGAGCCGCGCCAATTGCGGCAGCTCGAACGCCCCCTCGATGGCCACATCTTTGCCCGCCAGCCGAACCCGCTCCACCACAAAAGGCTGGCCCTGCGTCAGTCGGCTCAGCTCCTGCCAATCGAAAACCGTCTCGGTTCTACTCGCCACCATATTCCTCAAATTCCTCATTAAACACGACAATAATGCCGTAGAAAATCAACAATGTCAATACATAAATTAACAATATTGATCCAGCGCTCCGGGCCGCTCCGAAGCCCTGCCCGCAGTAACCCACCCCTCTGCCCCAACCAGCCAGGCCCCTCCCACCCATCGGGGATTCCGACCTGTTTCCCTCCAGGCCTACATTTCCCGAATCATGATCTATTCACCCGGCCAGCACGTCCGCGTCACCCACAGCGGGGCCATCGGCAAGATCTTCCTCAAACTCCCTCTGCGCGAGGTTTACCTCGTCCAGTTCCCAGGCTTTCCCGTCGTCGAGAAAATCTACAACGCCTGCGACCTCATAGCCGTCTCCCCCTTCGAGGCCTGGGTCGAGCAGCAGCGCCCCGAGAACCACCACCCCGGCGCCTAACCCGCGCTCCCTGTTTCCGCCGTCCCGGCAGTACATGGATTAGGATCACGCCCAGGGACCAGGAAGCCCAGGGAGC
>Ga0182018_10005112_pt1 | contig 10695 bp, 7 predicted proteins | sample 812P2MmetaG_FD_120490 | JGI IMG/M metagenome (GOLD analysis project Ga0182018, IMG submission 120490) | Permafrost microbial communities from Stordalen Mire, Sweden - 812P2M metaG | ecosystem: Environmental > Terrestrial > Soil > Wetlands > Permafrost | place: Sweden: Stordalen | collected... | reverse complement strand
TCGAACCTTTGGTTGGGTATGACGCTCGGGGTCGGGTTTCTCGGGCTTGGTGTCGGGATGGTCGCCTGGGGCAAGTACCTCATGCCGCGCGGGCCGTTCTCGGAGTCGCGCCACTCGATGATCCCGACAGCGGCCGAGAAGGAACGCATCATCGGGGACTTCTCCAGCCGGGGGAAGGTCGTGATCGAGCGGCGGACGTTCCTCGCCAAGGTGCTCGGCGCCGCCAGCGCCGTGTTCGGCGTCGTGGTCATGTTCCCACTCATCAGGTCGCTCGGTCCGGTGCCGAAGGACTTCTCGATCGCCACGACGTGGCACGCGCACTCGCCGCTCGTGAACATCGACGGCAGCCGGGTCCACTCCACCGACCTCGAGTTCGGCGGCATGCTGACGGTGTTCCCCGAGGGGGACGTCGGCGGGGCGCTCTCGCAGACGATGCTCATCCGCCAGCAGCCTCCGGCGGGTGAGACGAACATCGTCACGAGGCCCGACCGGGCGACCTGGGGTCCCCTCGGGTACCTGGCCTTCTCGAAGGTGTGCACGCACGCCGGCTGCCCGATCGGCCTGTATCAGCAGGTGACGCACCAGCTGCTGTGCCCGTGCCACCAGTCGTTGTTCGACGTCGGTCCCGGTCAGGCAGCCCAGCCGGTCTTCGGCCCTGCCCCACGGCCGCTGCCCCAGCTCCCGCTCTACGTGGACTCCGACGGGTACCTGCGGGCGCAGGCACCCTACGACGAGCCGGTCGGACCCGGCTACTGGTACCGCGGCAGTGACTGACAGCCTCTACGACTGGTTCGACAACAGACTGAACCTCTCGTCCGGCGGGCGGAAGGCGATCAACAAGATCTTTCCTGACCATTGGTCGTTCATGATCGGTGAGATCGCCCTCTACTCCTTCGTCGTGCTGCTGGCGACGGGCGTGTTCCTCTCGCTCTACTTCGTGCCCTCATCGAGCGACGTCATCTACCACGGCCCGTACGTACCGCTCGACGGCGTGCACATGTCGGATGCCTACCTCTCGACCATCAACCTGAGCTTCAGTGTGCGAACCGGCCTGTTGATGCGCCAGATGCACCACTGGGCGGCGAACATCTTTGTGGGGGCCATCGTCGTGCACATGGCACGGGTGTTCTTCACGGGTGCCTTCCGCCGCCCTCGAGAGATGAACTGGATCATCGGCATGAACATGCTGATCCTCGCCATCTTCAACGGTTTCCTCGGCTACTCGCTACCCGACGACCTGGTGTCGGGTACCGGCATCCGCATCGCCTACTCGATCCTCGAGTCGCTGCCCTTCGTGGGAACGTACCTGGCCAACTTCCTCTTCGGCGGATCGTTCCCGGGCACGTCCCTCATCCCGCGCTTCTACGTCCTCCATGTGCTCATCCTGCCGGCGGTCATCGCCGGGCTGCTCGGTGCCCACCTCACGCTGCTCGTGCGCCAGAAGCACACTCAGTTCAAGGGGCACGGCGCGACAGAGCACAACGTCGTCGGGGCGCCGATGTGGCCGACGTTCGTGGCGAAAACCACCGGTTTCCTCTTCCTGGTGTCCGCCGTGACCGCCATTCTCGGCGCCGCCGTCCAGATCAACCCGATCTGGCTCTACGGCCCGTACCGGCCATACATCGTCACCTATGCCGTGCAGCCGGACTGGTACATGGGGTGGCTGGATGGCGGCCTGCGGATCATGCCGCACTGGGAGACCGTCTTCTTCAACCGCTGGATGATCCCGAACGCCTTCTTCCCTGCGATCGTCCTTCCCGGCATCACGTTCACGGTTCTCATGCTCTGGCCCTTCATCGAGCAGCGCATCACGGGGGACAAGGAAGATCACCAGCTACTCGACCGACCCCGCGACCGGCCGAAGCGGACGGCACTCGGCGTGGCGGTCTTCAGCTTCTACTTTGTCCTCTTTGGTGCGAGCGCTACCGACGTGCTGGCCAACTACCTGTCGGTGTCGCTCAACTCCGTGCTGACGTCGTTTCAGATCCTCGTTTTCGTCGTGCCGCTCGTCACCTATCCGGTGACCCTCAAGATCTGCCGCGAGCTGCAGGCCACGCCGGGCGGTGGCAAGACGAAGGTCCACAACATCGTGATGCGGTCCACCGAAGGCGGCTACTCGACCGTGCGGTCAGAACCCAGGGCGGGCGACGCCCCGCTCGAGCTCGACCCGGTGGCGCTCGACACGAGTGTGCTGGCGCCGGCTTTGGTCGCATCGCCATCGTACGAGGCAGTCGACCGCTCCTCACTGGGGGCTCGTGCGGCCGCCGGGGACGGGCTCGACGGCGACGGTCTCGTCGGTGCCGGCAACCCGCGAGAACCCGCCGACGAGGCGAGTGTCGACGGCAACGGCGCCGAGCCGGAGCGCCCCGGAGTGTTCCGTATCCCCCGCAACTACCGCTGAACACTGAGTTCTTGCTCGGTTCGGCGCGCATTCGCGAGCTGCGCGCGGTCGACTTCGCGGAGCCCTTGGGGCGGGCTGGTGGCTCTCAGCCATCAGCTTCACGCAGGGCTCGTTCGTCGTCTGCACAGCCTTTGAACTGGGCGTTTTTCGAGCCGGTGGTGGGACTCGAACCCACGACCTGACGATTACAAGTCGCCTGCGCTTCCAGCTGCGCCACACCGGCCGAAGTTGCAGTGTCGCGCATCGGGGGACGACCCGGTGACACCGTCCCCGTCCGCTCGCCTGCCCCGCCCCAGCCGGCGACCCGAAATCCTCGACAACGAGAGTGACACCGCACGAGCGCCGGCTGCGGCTAAGCTCGGTACGTTCGCGTGAACGGCACAGATAGTCGTTGCGCGCCCGCGAGTTGGGTCAGGACTGGCCCGAGTGCGAACATCGCTAGCGGAGTGTCAAAGACAAGGAGATCAGCTTCCCCATGAGAATTCTCGTGCTCGGAGGCGACGGCTACCTCGGCTGGCCGACCGCCCTTCACCTGTCCGCCCGCGGACACGACGTCGGCATCATCGACAACTTCGCGCGTCGGCAGCACGACTTCGAGATGGGCGTCGACAGCCTTGTCCCCGTTTGCCAGATGCAGCGCCGGGTGTCGACCTGGAAAGAGGTGTCGGGTCACACGATTCAGCCTTTCATCGGTGACCTTACCGACAACGTCTTCCTGGAGCTCTCGCTGCGAGACTTCGGACCGGATGCTGTCGTTCACTTCGCCGAACAGCGGTCGGCTCCGTATTCGATGATCGATCGCAAGCACGCGGTCTACACCCAGGTCAACAATGTTGTGGGCACACTCAACCTGCTCTATGCCATCAAGGACATCGATCCCGCCATTCACCTTGTGAAGCTCGGGACGATGGGCGAGTACGGCGCTCCGAACATCGACATCGAAGAGGGTTTCATCGAGATCACCCACAAGGGTCGTACCGACGTCCTCCCGTTCCCGAAGCAGCCGAATTCCTTTTACCACCTCTCGAAGGTGCACGACAGCCACAACATCCAGTTCGCCTGCCGAATCTGGGGCCTCCGGTCCACCGACTTGAACCAAGGAATCGTGTATGGCCAGGAGACCCCGGAGACCTCCCAGCATGCTGACCTTCGCACCCGCTTCGACTACGACGGCGTGTTCGGGACGGTGCTGAACCGGTTCGCCGTGCAGGCCGCCGTCGGCTACCCGCTCACCGTCTATGGCAAGGGTGGCCAGACGCGGGCGATGCTCGACATCCGGGACACGCTCGCCTGCGTCGAGCTCGCCTGTCTCAACCCGGCCGAGCTGGGTGAGTTCCGCGTGTTCAACCAGTTCACCGAGTCGTTCTCGGTAAAGGACCTGGCTGAGCGTGTCGCCCGCGTCGCTCCCTTCGACGTCGAGATCGACTCCATCCCGAACCCCCGCGTGGAGAGTGAGGACCACTACTACCACGCCATCACGACCAAGCTCCCGTCGCTCGGACTGCAGCCGCACCTGTTGAGCGACGAGACCGTGTCCAACCTGCTCGAGACGACCAAGCGCTACAAGGACCGCGTGAATTTCGAGGCGATCCGCCCGACCGTCAACTGGCGCTCGACCCATAGCGACGTCAGCGTCGCCGGCGGGGCCGTCGGAGGCTGATCCTCTGGGTCACGGGGTCCGACCAGGCCCGGAGCCCGGGCGAACGTGCCGGGCCGCTCCCATCCTCAGGTACTAGTTTCACCTCGTCGTGTTCGGTGCTCTCCGCCGCCATCGCGGGCTCCAAGTGGCGCACCGGTCGCGAGGCCGGGTCGCTTCCTGGATAGCGGTGGCTGCGCTCGCCTCCATCGTGATCGGTGAGGTGACCGCTGATGTTGTGGATTCGGGCAGTTCCGCCTCGGTGATGTCGGCCCGAACGTACGCGGCAGCCGTTGTTCCCATCATTGATGAATCCACGGCCTTGCTCCGGTGGCTGACCGACGTACGGACCCAGCCCGTCACCCTCGGCCGTCTCGGGATCGAGTCTGCGCTCGGCGAGCTCGTTGCCGGCTCGACCGATATCCAGGCGCAGCTTGCGGATCTCGGTGTGCCGGCCCCGAGCGGTCGAGCGGCTGCTTACCTTGCAGCGACGTTTGCGGCTCGGACCCAAGCAGCGCACGCAGTGGCTGGCGGTGTCGCTCTCGCCATAGGAACCGCCAAGAAACCCACCCTCGCTACCGCCACCCTCCTTGCGGCCGCCTCGGATCTGCGACGCTCGGACCGGGACTACTCGTCGTTCATCGACTCCCTGCCCGGCTACGTCACCCACTACGTGGCGCTCCCGACGTCTACGTGGTACGAGGCCCCCCAATGGGGCTCCGCGGCTGTGACGACGTTCGCGACGTTGCTCGACTCGACGCCGGCGCTTCGCGCCCACCGGTCGTTGCTCATTTTGGCGGTCGAAGTCCAGCCTCCACCGCTCCGCATCGGTGGTGTCACCACGACCACGACCACGACCACCACGACAACCACGACCACGAGCACCACCACCACAACAACGACGACCTTTCCCGGTGCGGTGACGAGCTCGACGCTCCGGCCGGTAACGACCACGAGCACGACGACGACCAGCACCACCACCACGACGACGACGCTGCAGATCCCACCGCCGGGCTCAGTCTCTTACTTCCAGCCGACGAGCCATCTGAGCGTCGAGGTTGTCGTGGCGAACGCCGGCAACGTTCCGGCGTCTCATGTGGCGGTGACCGCCTCCTTGACGCCGATCGCGGCGCCGCCCGCCAAGAAGGCAAAGTCGACAGGTACCACGAGCTCGACGGTCGCGACCAGCCTTCCGAGGCCGGATTCGGTGAGCCATGTCATCGCATTCTTCGCCGCCGGCGGTTCGCTCGACTTGACGCTCCCGCCGATCGGCTGCAGGCCCGGGATCGCCTACATCCTCAAAGTCAGCCTCGGTGGCGACGTCGAGTCACTCAGGCTCCAAGTGGCGGTGGCCTGAGTTCTTCGTTGGGTGCGGGTCGCGACGTCCGGGCACGGTAGGCAGCTTCCGCCCGCGCCGCTATTTCGATGAGCGGCAGGCCGGTGATCCTCGCCACCCTGACCGCATCGGAGTGTTCGGCCTTCACGCGACCAGGACTGACTTTGACTCGCACCGGCAGACCGCTGATCTCCACGACGTCAGACTCCCGCACCGATGCCCACCGCTCCGCGCCGGATGCCCGGACGCCGAGCGTTCCTGTCTCGGCCGCCATAAGCGCCGACAGCTCTCGTGCGAGCACCGGCTCGCAGAGGGCACTCAGCACGTGTCCGGGCCGGCCGTATTTCATGATCACCGGCTGGAGCCAGGCGTCGAGAGCACCGGCATCCATGAGCTTGGACACGGCATGTGCGAGTGTCTCCCCCGTGGCGTCGTCGAGGTTCGCCTCGAGGACGACGAGCGACTGTCCCGCCACCGAGTCCCCGGTGACAGCGACCGTACCGATGACGACCTGTGTGCAGTTCGGGGTGCCCTCCAGTTCCTGAGCGCCCGCTCCGAAACCCGTCGCCTCGATCGTCATCGCCGGTATCGGCCCGAACTGGCTCCCCCAGGCTCGCAGGATCGCCGCTCCTGTCGGTGTGGTGAGCTCGACGTTGACGTCGCGACCGACCGTCGGGATGCCCGAGAGGAGCTCCACGACGGCCGGCGTCGGGTTCGGGAGCACGCCATGCGACGTCTTCACGACGCCCGAGCCATTCACGACCGGGCTCGATGCCACGATGTCGATCGCAAGCAACTCGAGCGCGATCGCCGACCCCACGACATCCACGATGGCGTCGTGGCCGCCGACTTCGTGGAAGTGCACCTGAGTCGGTGGACGGCGGTGGAGACGCCCCTCGGCCTCTGCGAGCACCGAGAAGGCTCCGACCGCACGGGCCCGCACCCGCTCCGGCAGGCGCGCCTCCTCGAGGATGCCGAGCACATGCATGTACGTCCGTACGACACCGTCGTCGCGCGCTGTCACGAGGGCGCGTGTCGCCCTCAAGCCGTTTCGGAGTACCGGCTCGAACTCGAGCGACCAGCCACCGATGGGAATCCGCTCGAGCATCCTCGCGAGCTCGTCGGTGTCTGCGCCGGCATCCACGAGGCTGCCGAGCGTCATGTCGCCGGCGATGCCCGAGAAGCAGTTGAACCATGCGATGCGTTTGCTCGGCGTCACCGGAGCATCCGTGCCACGGCGCAGGCTGCCCCGAAGCCGTTGTCGATCCCGACGACCGAAATCCCGGCCGCACAAGAGGCGTGCATCGCCAGTAGAGCGGTCACCCCTTCGAGGGCTGCGCCGTAGCCGGCTGAGGTCGGGACTGCGATGACAGGCGCGGGGGTCAGTCCGCCGACCAGGCTGGCGAGTGCGCCTTCCATACCGGCGATCACGACGACGGCGTCGGCATCGGACAGAGTGTCCATCGAGGCGACGATCCGGTGCACGCCGGCAACGCCACAATCCGTGAGGACGTCGGGTCGGAATCCGTAGGCGCGCAGCGTCGCTACGCATTCGTCACTGACATCCTGATCCGCCGTGCCGGCCGAGCACACGAGGATCCTCGCCGGTCGCTCCGGGCGTGCTCGCCAGTAGAGGGTCCGGAGCCGCTCGTCGGCACCGGATGCGTCCGATGCGTCTGGAACGCAGATGCCGTCCGGCGATTTCTCGAGGGCGGCCGCGGCCTGGGCGGCCGTCGCCCTGGTGAGAAGTACCGGGCCGCTGCCGTCGCCGAGCAGCTCCGCCACGATGCCGGCGCACTGGGCCGCGGTCTTGCCAGGACCGTAGACCGCCTCCACCATGCCCTGACGGAGTGGCCGGTGGTGGTCGACCTTTGCATAGCCGAGCTCAGTGAAGGGGAGGCGCCGGAGCCGCGAGACGGCATCGTCCGGCGAGCACGAGCCCGACCTGATGTCGTCCACGAGTTGCCGCACGTCGAGCTCGTCCACAGTGCTCACTATCCTGCCCGCATGGCTGACAAGGTGCGACTCGAGGGCCGGCTCTTCGCCAGCATCGGGTTCCTCGGCCCACCGGGCACATTCACCGAGGAGGCGCTCCTCTCGGAACCGGGGTTAGCCTACGCACGGCTCGTGCCCCTCCCGACGATCGGGGAGGTGCTCACGGCGGTGGATGGGGGAGAGGTGGAGGCGGGTTTCGTGCCGATCGAGAACTCGATCGAAGGGACCGTGCCCGTCACGCTCGACCACCTCGTGTTCGAGTCTGAGCTGTTGATACAGGCCGAGTCGGTACTCGACGTCCATCTCCACCTGCTCGCGCCGATCGGGACCAAGGTGGAGGATGTCCGGCGGGTGATCTCGTTCCCACATGCCAGCGCCCAATGCCGACGATTCGTGCGCGATGTGCTGGGCGGGGCGGAGGTCGTGGCGTCGAACTCGACGGCCGAGGCCGCCCGGCTCGTTGGCGAGGAGCGGTCGACGGGGACGGCCGCGATCGCGCCCATGCTGGCCGGGAGGCTGTACGGGCTTGAGGCAATCGCCGAGCGGATCGAGGACTTCGGGGAAAACCAGACGCGGTTCTTGTTGGTGGCGCCCGGCGTCGTGCCGGCGCCGACCGGGCATGATCGCACCAGCATCGTCTGCTTCCAGCAGGCGGACCGGCCGGGCAGCCTGCACGAGATCCTGTCCCACTTCTCGGCGCGGAGCCTCAATCTCACCAAGATCGAGTCGCGCCCCACCAAGCAGGGGCTCGGCGACTACTGCTTCGTCATCGATCTCGAGGGTCACATCGCTGACGAGGTGGTGGGTGACTGCCTGAAGGAGTTGCACCTGAGCCTGGCCGGTCTCAAGTTCCTGGGCTCCTACCCGGCCGCCGGGGCCCACGGTCCGCGGGTGCGCGAAGCGGCGTCGCTTCGGCGGACGCAGGCCGAGGCGTGGCTCCGGTTGCTGCGCGGCCAGATCGGCCGAGCGGATTGACGTCGCCGGCGTCGACCGGGAGCATACGAGCCGAGCGATGCGTCGACCTGTAGGTACACTTTGCCAATGATCAAGCCAGGTCACGTGGTCAAGCCGCGTTCGGTCGGAGCGGTCGTGCTCGCGGCGGTTCTAGCGATACTGATTTCGCAGGTCACGGCGTCGGGATCCGCCCTTGTCAGCACCGCCGGTTCTCCAGCGGCTGCACGCCTGACGAGCGCGCAAAGCGTCTCATCACGGGCCGTTCTCGCTCCGGACGTCATTGTCGTCACCCGGGCCATCGTGGCTGCAAATCTCGTGAGCGTCTCGACCGACGGGAACACCTACGTCTTCAAAAGAGCTGCAGGTGGGCTGCGTCATCTCAAGGTTGGCAAAGTGATGTTGCTGCAGGGCTACTCGGTCGGGGTCGTGTCCTCGCTGAAGAAGGCGAAGAAGACCCTCACGGTGACGACAACGCCCGCTTCGATGACCGAGATCTTCAAGACGGCAGATATCGACTATTCGCAGCACATCAACTTCCGCAAGACTTTTGCCAGCCTCGCGGCGGGCACGAGGGATTCGGCGCCCGCCCGTCAGGGCGATTCTCTCGGCCAGGACGTTACTGCCGCTCCCGCGGCCCGTCCCCCCGATCCGAAGGTCGGCCTCTCCTTCACTGGCACCGGTCCCGGCGACTTCACCTACGGGATCGCCGTCACACCGTCGCCGGCGAAACTGGATTGGTCCATCACAGGTTGTGTCGGCGGATCCTTCCTCCCGTCAAAAGGGACCTGCACGAAGGGAGGGTCCGGACTCGCCGTGGACGCCACGCTCTCGGGTTTCATATCGAAAGCCAAGGTTTCGGGTGAGTTCGACATCGCCAACGGAAAAGACGTCCACAGCAGCTATACCTTTCTGTCACTCGGAGGCGTGAAGTTCGTCTACGAGGTGCTCCGCGGCGACACGTCCGCAAAGAAGTTCACTTTGCCCGTGCTCCGCATCCCCATCACGTTCGATGTCCCCTTCACCGTCCTCGGCGTCCCGATGTTGTTGAAGGTCGAGTTCGCCCTTCTCGCCAAGCTGTACATCACGAGCAAACAGTCGATCGTCAACGGGGGCGTGAAGTTCACCTATGGGGGCTCGGAGGGCGTCACCGAGTCCGGCAGCTCGGATTCTGCGGCACCGAATTCGGAGAGCGTCAAAGGAAAGTTCATCACCGGGAAGGACTCGCCGACCGCCGAGTCGGCCGCGCTCGAGTTCGCCACACAAATGAAGGTCGGTATCGGCCCGGGCCTGTCAGTGGCGAACATTCTCGGGTACGCCGACGTGATCACGGCACTCGGACAGGAAACGGGCACCGATGTCGCTGGACTGCCCTGTTCGAAGTTCTACCTCGACGTCTCGGGCCACGCGTACCTGGAGGCTCAGATTGCAAGCTTGAAAGTCTCGTCGACACCGCAGACGTTGTTCGACAAGAAGGCGAGCGATACGAAGGCGGAGTGCTGACCGAAGCATGAGCGATGGCAAGTGTCCGGCCTTCCTCTGTCGGCGGTGGCCCGCATCAGAGGGGCGACGGACTCGGGGCTTCGCTTCAGCGAGCTGAGCGTCGGGGGTCAGCTTGCGATCGAAGCCTGCGGGCTCGAACCCATTGGCTCGGTCGTCGGCTGCACCACCCGCAGACTGGATTGGGGGAATACGGGCTCGGCGAAGTCGGGTGCGGTTACATCCCCCCCGGTAGGTGGCGTTCTCGCTCGCCGGTGCCGGGCGTGCGTTCTGGGACACGGTTCGGTGAGTGCCCCTCGCGCCAGATCGATTCCGTCGCGCCTGCGCTTGCGACTGTCACGAGTTGATGTCGGCCCCGATCAAACAGATCAGGTGTGGGCGCGACCTTCACTCGCGTCTGCTTTGGAGGTTCGCGAGCTCAGCGCGAGTGTGGCGGATCCAGCGGAGGTAGGCACGTTCGACCTCGATACCCAGCCGCAGTGCGTAGAGCTGACCAGGGACGATGTCACCGAAGTCGACAGCTTCGAGGGCGCCGCGCAGCCGCTCGAATTCGCCGAGCAGTTCGGTGTGATGACGTTGTTGGTCGCTCAACAGCTGGGCAGTGGCGGCGTCGCAGGCGAGGCTAGCGAAGTACACCTTGGCGAGAGACTCGTCGTAGACGCGATACGGCGCCGCGGGCTCCTCGAGCCACAGCCCTACGGCTCGGACCCCTTCCTCGGTAAGGCCGAGCAGTTGGCGGTTCCGAGTCGAAGCCGACCCGCGGGGCTCGATGTAGCCATCCCGTCGGAGCCGCTTGGCCTGTTGGTAGACCTGGCTGTGCTGCGCGGACCAGAAGAAGTTGACCGAGGAGGTCATCTCCTTCTTGATCTCGTAAGC
>Ga0182018_10005111_pt1 | contig 10695 bp, 12 predicted proteins | sample 812P2MmetaG_FD_120490 | JGI IMG/M metagenome (GOLD analysis project Ga0182018, IMG submission 120490) | Permafrost microbial communities from Stordalen Mire, Sweden - 812P2M metaG | ecosystem: Environmental > Terrestrial > Soil > Wetlands > Permafrost | place: Sweden: Stordalen | collected... | reverse complement strand
GCGGGCAATCTTGCCCGCAGCCGCCTTTTAGGCGGCTTTTCGGGCCGTCGGCGAGTGTTCGTGCCCCGAGAGCGCCGGCTAAAAGCCGGCTGCAGCCAGGATTGGCTGCCCCACAATTTATGCAGACAGTTTACCCTCGGCAAAGTAAGTGGCATTGAGCTAAAGCATGCCCCACTACCGATAGACCAGCCCGGTGGGGCATGCTTTAGCTTGCCCGGCCGGCTAATAGAAAAGGAGTAACACTCATCATGAAGAAGCTTCTCGCAGTAGTTCTGGTAATCGGCGCGGCGTGGGCCGCGGAGGGCTACAAGGTCATCAGCAAGATCAAAGTCGGCGGCGAAGGACGCTGGGATTACGTGGCCTTCGATAGCGTCAACCGCCGGTTGTACGTGTCCCATAACACCAGCGTCGAAGTAGTGGATCCCGATGCCGGTAAGGTGGTGGGGACCATTCCGCAGCTCCACGGAGTGCATGGAATCGCCATCGCCAACGACCTGAACCGCGGATTCATCACCAACGGCAGCAACACCTCCAATAGCGTCACGATCTTCGACCTGAAGACCCTGGCGAAGATCGGCGAACCGGCCGCGGGCAAGGGCCCGGATGCGGTCTGCTACGAGCCGAAGACCAAGCGGGTCTTCGCGATCAACCACGGCGGCACCGACGCCACCGCGATCGATGCCAAGACCGGCGAAGTGATTAAGAGCTTCCCCACCGGCCCCACCGGAGAATTTTGTCAGACGGACGGCGCCGGAACGGTCTTCGTCAACCTGGAAGATTCGGCGGAGTTGTTGCAGATCGACGCCGCGAAGGCGGAAGTTACCAAGAAACTGTCGCTCGCTCCCTGCGAGGGGCCGTCCGGATTGGCAATCGACGTCAAAGACAAGAAACTGTTCTCTGTCTGCGCCAACAAGATGATGATGGTGGTCGACATCCCCACGTGGAAAATTGTTGCCACGCCGGCCATCGGCGGTGGTCCCGACGCCGCGGGCTTCGATTCCACTCTGGGCCTGGCCTTCAGCTCCAATGGCGCCGATGGCACGGTGACCATCGTGAAACCGGTAAACGGCAAGTACGAAGCGGTCGACACTGTTACCACCGAGGCGCGTGCCCGCACCATGACGGTGGATGAAAAGTTACACCGCATATACTTGCTCACGGCGGATTATGCCGCCGCAACGGGCGGGGGCCGGCCGCAAGCGACACCCGATACCTTGCATGTTCTGGTAGTTGGTAAGTAGAAAGAGGATTATATGAAAACAGTTTTTGCAGCAGTAACTGGAACTATAGTGGTCGCGACGTTGGCGATCATCGCTATGGCGCAGGCGACTGGGCCTAACAAAGTACTCCAATCGGCCCGAGTAGGTGGCGATGGCCGTTTCGACTATGTCTACGCGGATTCCGACGGGCGCAAGTTATATGTGCCGCGCACGGGCACGACGCCGCGGGTCCAGGTTTACGATCTGGATAGTCTCAAGCTCCTCGGCGAGATCCCGAACACCAATGCGCGCGGCGCCGCTGTGGACCCCAAGAGCGGCCACGGCTTCGCCAGCAGCAATCCGGTGGCAATGTGGGACACCAAAACGCTGGCCGTGATCAAGACCATCCAGGTGGAAGGCGGCCCGGATGGCATACTCTTCGACCCGTTCAATCAGCGCGTCTGGATCTTCAGCCACCGTGCGCCCAACGCCACGATTATCGACACCAAGGACGGCTCGATCGTCGGCACGCTCGATCTCGGCGGGGCGCCGGAGCAGGCCGCTACCGACGGCAAAGGCCACATGTGGGTCGACCTGGAAGATAAGGACCAGATCGCCGCGGTGGACACCAAAGCGCTCAAGGTAACTGCCACTTATGGCCTCGACGGCAAAGGCGGCGGCCCGGGCGGGCTGGCGTTCGATCCCAAGAATCGCATCCTCTTCGCTTCGTGCCATACGCCGGCGACCATGGTGATTCTCAATGCCGACACCGGCAAGGTCCTCGACGCGCTCCCGATCGGCACCGGCACCGACGGCGCCACGTTCAATCCCAATACCATGGAGGCCTTCAGCTCCAATGGCGACGGCACGCTGACGGTGATCAAAGAAGAGAGCGCCACCAAGTTCGTGGTGGAGCAGAACGTCCCCACGATGCGCGGCGCCAAGACGCTGACGCTCGATAGTAAGACGGATCGCGTTCTGATGATCGCCGCGGAGACGGCCCCGGCGCCTCAGCCTCCGCCCGATGCTCCGAAAGACGCCCAGAAGGGCGGTCGTGGACGCGGCGGCGCGATGGTGCCCGATTCGTTCACGATTGTGGTGGTCGGCAGCAAGTAGGGTCAGCCTCGCTTACTTGCTGCTGCGCAAGGATAATGGCGCTCCGCAGTCGGAGCGCCATTCCAGAAAGCGGATAATGCCGTACCAGGCGGCCCAAAGCGAAGGGATGATTAGCAGGAATATCGACCAGCCCCGCCAGCCGGAGACATCTATGATGAGGCCGTCCAAAAGGACAGCCGGCACGGTCGGAAGATTGAGAAACAGCGCCAGAAGGACCAGCATCTCGTAAAGGGACTCCCCCAGACTGTTCATGGGCACATAGCCGGTTATTAGGGCCATCCCTGCCAGTGCCAGCATTAACGAAGGCCACCAATACCGAAGGATCTTCCACTGTGGCCTGTCCCGGCGACGGTCGATGAACCATCTGGCCAGCCGCCAGTAGGCATACGCGGCCAACGCCACTACGGCCAACCCAAGAAACTCCTGCCAAACAGGGGTTACCCTATCGAACTTCGGGTCCCACCCGACTTCGCCGGTCTTCTGCGCGCACAGCAACGTCGTAAGGACAAAGGCAAACCACGCGACTCGAGTCATAGTCACTTAGACACCAGAAGTTGTCGCGAGTTCCGCCAGACTCAATTTCCCCGTATAGATCGCCATCCCCACGGCGGCGTGCACGTTCATCGCTTCGAGCGCGCGCACTTCTTCGATGGTGGTGATTCCGCCGGCCGCGGTCAGCTCCAGCGATGTCGCGGCGCGCAAGCGACGGAACCAGGCGAGGTCGGTGCCTTGCATCATGCCCTCCTTGTCGACATAGGTGCAAAGAAAGCCGGAGCAGTAAGGCTCCAACTCGCGTAAGACTTCTTCGGCGGCCAAATTCGTCGACTCGCGCCAGCCTTTCACCACGATGCGGCCTTCTTTCGAATCGACCGCGATGATCAGGTGCTCGCGGTCCAGCTTGGCGAGAAATTCAGTATTGACGCCCGACGGGCCGAAAGCCGCCGTCCCCACGATCACGCGGTGCGCGCCTTGGTCGAGCAATTCGCGCGCGCGTTCTACACTGCGGACGCCGCCGCCGACGCGCGTCACGGCTTTCGACGCCAACAACCGCACCAGCTCGCCGTTCGATCCGCGACCGATGGCGGCGTCGAGATCGATCACCTGAATCTCGGGGAAGGCGGCGAACTTGCGCAGCATCTCGCCGGGCGAATCGCCCTCCAGAACCTTCTCGCGACCCTGCACCAGTTGGACTACCTTGCCGTCCATGAGGTCGATGCACGGAATGATCATGCGGCTACCCGCACTGGGATGCCGCGGCGGTCCAGCTCTTCTTTCAGTTGGTTCACGGTGTACGTTCCGTAGTGGAAGATGGAGGCGGCCAGCGCGGCGTCGGCGCATCCTTCGGTCAGCACGCGCACGAAATGTTCGGGCTTGCCGCCGCCACCGCTGGCGATCACCGGGACGTGGGTGGCGCGCGAGACTGCGGCCGTCAGCGCGCAATCGAAGCCGTCCTGGACGCCGTCGGTGTCCATCGAGGTCAGGAGAATTTCGCCGGCGCCTAGTTCCTCGCCGCGCGCCGCCCACGCGACCGCGTCGAGGCCCTCGTCGTCCCGGCCGCCGCGCGTGTAAACGTGCCAGCCTCCAGCTCCGTGGCGGCGCGCGTCGATGGCTAGCACCACCGCTTGCGCGCCGAATTCCTGCGACAGCTCGCCGATGAGCTCGGGACGGCGCACGGCGGCGGTATTCACCGAGACCTTGTCCGCGCCGGAGAGGAGAATGTGGCGGGCGTCGGCTACCGAGCGGATGCCGCCGCCCACGGCGAGCGGGATGAAAACTTTGCGCGCGGTGCGGGCCACTACGTCGGCCATGATCTCGCGGGCGTCGCTGGAGGCGGTGATGTCGAGGAAGACCAGTTCGTCCGCGCCGTCGCGATTGTAGCGCCCGGCGAGTTCCACAGGATCGCCGGCATCGCGCAGATTAACGAAGTGGACACCTTTGACCACGCGGCCGCCGGTGACGTCTAGGCAGGGGATGATGCGTTTGGCCAACATTACAGAAAGTTCCTCACGATGCGCAGTCCGATTGCGCCCGATTTCTCGGGATGGAATTGGACGCCGGAGACGTTGCCGGCCTCGATCGCCGCCGTGTAACGCAATCCGTAGGTGCAAACCGCCGCAGCCTCCGCTACCACCGGGACGTAATAGCTGTGCGCGAAATAAACGTAGGAGCGGGGAGCGATGCCGCGCAGAAGCCGCGAATCGCGCCGCGCTTCCAATTGATTCCATCCCATGTGAGGCACGCGCGCGCCGGGGGGAAATCGTTGGACCGCGCCGGGGTAGAGTCCCAGGCCGCGCACTTCGGGCGCCTCTTCGCTCGATTCGAAGAGCGCCTGTAGCCCCAAGCAGATTCCCAAAAAGGGCACGCCGGCGCGGATGCGTTCCAGCAGAGTCTCGCGCACGGCGAGTTCGTCGAGCGCGCGCATCATCTGCCCGAAGTGGCCCACGCCGGGCAGCAGGATCTTGGTGGCCTGCCGCAGACCTTCGGAATCGCGAATGAGGGTGTACTCGCAGCCAAGTTCGCCGAGAGTGTTTTTCACCGACTGCAGATTGCCTGCGCCGTAATCGAAAATGGCGATCATAGCAGGCCCTTGGTGGACGGCAGTTGATTTTTGAGGCGGGCGTCTTTCGAGCAGGCGTATTTCAGGGCGCGCGCGAAACATTTAAAAATGGCCTCTAGCTTGTGATGGTTCGAGCGGCCGTAGAGCACCTTGGCGTGGAGGTTGGCGCCGGCGTGGTTCACGAAGCCGCCGAAGAAATCTTCCGCCAGTTCGGTTTGCAGGTCGCCCACCAGCCGCACCTTCACCTTATCCTTATATACCAGCGCCGGACGGCCACCCAGATCGAGCGCTACCACGGCCAGGGTTTCATCCATGGGCAACACGAAGTAGCCGGCGCGATTGATGCCTTTGCGATCGCCGAGCGCCTTAGCAAACAACTGGCCGAGCACGATGCCGACGTCTTCCACGGTGTGGTGTTGGTCCACGTCGAGATCGCCCTTGGCGTTCAGAGTGAGGTCGAAGCCGCCGTGCTTGGTGAACAGCTCCAGCATGTGGTCGAAGAAGCGGATGCCGGTGGCGATCTGATATTTTCCGTGGCCTTCGATGCGCAGGGCGCCGGAAATCTGCGTCTCTTTGGTGTCGCGTTGGACGGTGGCGCTTCTCATTGGCTGAAGACCTCGTTCAGATAATTGATGTCGTCTACGATGGCATAGGAGTGTTCCGCCTGGAACAGAAATACCAGGTCGAGATAGCGCGGATTCGCGGGCGCCGCGATACCGATGAATGGGACGTTGGCGGCGCGGGCGGCGCGGGCGTCGTCGATGGAGTCGCCCACATAGAATAGCTTGGCGCGGGGATTGTCGCGGGCGATGCGCAGCAGACCGTCGGGCGCGGGTTTGGGATTTTCGACATCTTCCATGGCGATGATGGGGTCGAAGGTGAGGCCGCCGGCGGATCTCTGCAAGGTGAGATCGGCCTCGTTACGCGGACGGCCTGTGAAGACCGCCAAGCGGAATTGTTCGCTCAGTTTCTCGAGGGTACCGGGGCGCGCGATCCATTTCTCGCGCAGGATCAGGCCGCCTAGGAACAGCTCTTGGAAGTGCGCCTTTACTTCCTCGAACGGCACCTCCACTCCGACGCCGGTGATGAGGTGATGCGAGAGCCGCCAGTCGTCATTCCAGCCGCCTTGATTCTTGAAGTCCTGAATCAGTTCGGGAGTGATGCGCGAGCCGGTGTAATGCTCTACCGTGGCGGCGATGGTTTCGCGGTAGCTTTCGGTGACGTCCACCAGGACGCCATCCATGTCGAAAATGAGGATCGGTTGGCTCACGGAAGCACCGCCAGGCGTGTCGGCATTCTGCTTTTATTGCGGCTGCCTGGCAGGCGACAGGGCAAGCTAAAGCACAATGTCACTTACTTTGCCTCCGGGCGACAATTCTGCACAAATTGTGGGGCGGGCAATCTTGCCCGCAGCCGCCTTTTAGGCGGCTTTTCGGGCCGTCGGCGAGTGCTCGTGCCCCGAGAGCGCCGGCCAAAAGCCGGCTGCAGCCAGGATTGGCTGCCCCACAATTCATGCAGACAGTTTACCCTCGGCAAAGTATGTGGCATTGAGCTAAAGCATGCCCCACCTGGATAGCCGGCATGGGTGGGGCATGCTGTAGAAGGACCTGCAAAATTCGGCAAGACCGCGGGGCACAGGCGGCACCGCCTGCGCCACCAAAACGAGTCCCACGTTTGCAGCAGGGGGGCCGGCGGTGCCGCCTGCCTGCTTTTTTGGCTCATTGGTTCCAGATTTCTTCCAGCGCGGCGAGCAGGCGGCGCGTCTGTTCGCGCGTGCCCACGGTGAATCGGACGCAACCGGGCGCTTCGTAGCCGCGGTCGCGTACCAGGATGGCCTGCCCGCGTAGCGCGTCGCGCACTTCGATGGCGCGCCTGCCAAGCTGCGCCAGCACGAAGTTCGCCGAGCTGGGCACGTAGGCGATGGCCAGTTTTTCCAGTCCGACGCAGAGCAACTCGCGCGCCGCCAACACTTCAGCGACGTAAGTTTGGACGTAAGCGGTGTCTTCCACCGCGGCGCGCGCGGCCAGCACCGCCATGGCGTTCACGCTGTAGGGCGATTGCGCCTTGTGCAGGTACGCGATGTTGGCCTGGTGCGAAAACAGGCAGCCCAGCCGCATGGCCGCCATGCCGAAAACCTTGGAAAACGTGCGGCAGACGAAGAGATTCGGCACGCGTTCGATTTCCGTCAGCGCAGTGACGCCGCAGAATTCGTAGTAAGCCTCATCCACCAGCACCGCGGCCTTGCGCGCGCGACGCAGAATCCGCTCGATACCCAGCAACGAGATGCCGGTTCCGGTGGGATTATTGGGGTTCGACAGGAGTACGGCGCGCGTGTCCGGGGTGATCGAGTCCAGCACTTCCTGCAGCGGGAATTCCATGCCGGGCCGCGGGTAGGCCACCTCTTTGATCTTGGCGCCGGCCACTTCGGCGTAGAAACGGTACATGGCATACGCCGGCTTGAGGACGAGCACCTCTTGCCCGTCGTCCACGTAGGTGTTGATGAAGACTTGGATCGCCTCGTCGGTGCCGTTGGTGAAGACGAACTGTTCGGGCTTCACGCGAAAGTAGGCGGCGATGGCCTGCTTGGCATCGCTATATTCGGGATAGACCGCGAGCCCATCGGCGGTGATGCCGTCACGAATCGCCGCGATGACGCGCGGCGAGCAGCCCACGGTATTCTCGTTGAAATCGAGCCGCAGCTTGCCGATGCGGCCCCCGGTGGGCGGCGAATACGGCGCCATTTGCTGAACCGCGGGACGGGGCTTGACGGCTCCCTTTGGGAGTCTCATTGGGCTGCCGCGGCCCCCGGTGGGCGGCGCATACGGCGCCACTTGCTGGACCGCGGGACGAGGCTTGACGGCTCCCTTTGGGAGTCTCATTTGGCGGCTGCGGCCCCCGGTGGGCGGCGAATGCGGCGCCATTTGCTGGACTGCGGGACGAGGCTTGACGGCTCCCTTTGGGAGTCTCATTTGGCGGCTGCGGCCCCCGGTGGGCGGCGAATGCGGCGCCATTTGCTGCACGGCGGGACGGGGCTTGGCGGGTCCCTTTGGGAGTCTCATTTGGCCGCTGCGCCCGCTGGTGGGCGGCGAATGCGGCGCCATTTGCCGGACTGCGGGCCGCGGCTTGACAGCGCCCTTTGGGAGTCTCATTGGGCCCTCACTTCCACCGAGCGTGCGTGGGCTTCCAGACCCTCGGCGCGCGCCAGCGTGGTGATGGCCGGCGACAGGCGGGCCAGGGCCGCGGCACTCAGTTCCTGCACCGAAATCACCTTCAGGAAATCGGTCACCGACAGGCCTCCGCGGATGCGGGCCGCGCCACCGGTGGGCAGAACGTGATTGGGTCCGGAGGCGTAATCGCCGGCGGCTTCCGGGCTGTACGGTCCGACGAAGACGCTGCCGGCGTGGCGGATTCCGGGGAGCAGCGCGGCATCGGGAATACTGAGATGCTCGGGCGCGAAACGGTTGGCGATCTCGACGGCCTGTTCGAGCGAGGCCACCAGCACCACGGCCGAATTGCGGGCGATCGACTGGCGCGCTACGGACGCGGTGGGCAGCGTGGCTAACTGGCGGTCCACTTCCTTTACGACCGCCGCGGCGAGCCGCTTCGAGGTGGTGAGCAGGACGGCCGAGGCATCGACGTCATGCTCGGCTTGCGCCAGCATGTCGGCCGCGAGGTGTCGCGGATCGCCATCGGCTGAGACGATCAGGATTTCGGTGGGGCCGGCGACAAAGTCGATGCCTACTTCGCCAGCCAGCAGCTTCTTCGCGGCAGCCACGTAGATGTTGCCCGGGCCGACGATGCGGTCGGCGCGCGGCACGGTGCGGGTGCCGAAGGCGAAGGCCGCGATGGCTTGCGCGCCGCCCATCTCGAAGACGTGTTGCACGCCCAGCAGATCGGCCGTGCCGAAGACTTCGGTTACAGGTCGCGGCGAGGCCACGCAGATGGTGCGCACGCCCGCTACTTGTGCGGGGATCACGGTCATCAGCAGAGTGGATGGCAGGGGATAGCGGCCCGAGGGAATGTAGGCGGCCACGGTATCGAGCGGCCGCACGATCTGTCCGAGGCGCAGGCCTGGGCCCATTTGGCGCGTCCATTCCGCCGGCATTTGGCGTACCGCATAGGCGCGGATGTTGGCCGATGCCATGTCCACGGCGCGTGCGAACTCGGGCGCCAAACGGCCGCGCGCGGCGGCGAGCTCCGGCCCCGGAACGCGCACGCTCTTGCGCGCCAAGGCGTCGAATTGGCGCGCGTATTCCAACAGCGCACGGTCGCCGCGCTGTCGCACGGCCTCCAGAATGGGCCGCACCACGGCCTCGGCTTCGGCGATTCGCGCCGCTTTGCGCGCCAGGAGGCGACCGACTTGCTTCGATTCCAATATGCGCATCACAGCACGATCTTGTTGAGCGGGTATTCCACGATGCCCTCGCCGCCGGCCTGCTTGAGGCGCGGAATGATGTCGCGCACCGTGGTCTCGTCCAAAATGGTACTCACCGCCAGCCACTCTTCGTCGCTGAGGTGCGAAATGGTGGGCCGCTTGAGCGCCGGCAACACCGCCAGCACCGCCGCCAGATTATCCCGATGGACGTTCAGCATGAGCCCGACCTTGCCGAGGGCGTTGATGGCGCCCTGCAGCAGCATGCGGATGTCTTCCAGCTTCTGCCGCTTGGCGGGGTCTTCCCAGGAGCCTTTATTGGCGATCAACTGGGTGTTCGACTCCAGCACCGTGTCGATGATCATGAGCTTGTTGGCGCGCAGCGACGAGCCGGTCTCGGTGACCTCAACGATGGCGTCGGCCAGCACCGGCGGCTTCACTTCGGTGGCTCCCCAACTGAACTCCACTTTGGCGGTGACTCCGTGCTGCGCCAGGTAACGCCTGGTGGTGGCTACCAGTTCGGTGGCGATGATCTTGCCTTCCAGATCTTCGACGCGGCGGAACGGCGAGGCTTCCGGCACGGCCAGCACCCAGCGCACTTTGCCGAAGCTTTGCTTGGCGTAGATCAGGTCGGCGACGGCGACGACGTCGGCTTCGTTTTCCTGGATCCAGTCGCGGCCGGTGAGGCCGGCGTCGAGGATGCCGTCTTCGACGTAGCGGGCCATTTCCTGGGCGCGGATGAGCATGCACTCGATAGTGGGATCGTCGATGTGCGGGAAGTAGGAGCGGCTACTGGTGGTGATGGCAAAGCCGGCGCGGCGGAACAGGTCGATGGTGGCGTTTTCCAGGCTGCCTTTGGGGATGCCGAGCTTGAGCTTCACGATTTGCCTCCGTAGACGGCGGTGGGGTCGTAGGTGGGTTCGTCGGTGACTTTCCACTCGCCGTTTTCGAGGCGCCGGAAGAAGCAGCTTTGGTATCCCTCGTGGCAGACGCCGGGTCCGAGGGCTTCCACTTTGACGAGGACGGCGTCGCGGTCGCAATCGGTGGAGATTTCCTTCACGATCAGGCGATGGCCGGAGCTTTCGCCTTTGAGCCAGAGCTTGCGGCGCGAACGGCTATAAAAGGTGGCGAAGCCGGTTTCCACGGTGGCACGGAAGGCTTCTTCGTTCATGTACCCCACCATCAGGACGCGCCCGGTGGCGTGGTCCTGAATGACGGCGGTGATGAGGCCGCCGGATTTCTGAAAGTCGAGAGTCATTTTGGAGTGCAATAAAAAAGCCCGCCGTTGGTACTGGCGGGCGTCCTTTCTCATTTCGATTCGAGAGCGAATCAGAAGACCACCCGTCGCGTGAGGGCATGATGGCGATGATGATGCCGGGCGATTGGGGTAGTTGCCATGAAATTAGAGTTTAGCAAAGTTGTTGGGCAAGATGGCGGGCGGCTGCGCGGGG
>Ga0182018_10005110_pt1 | contig 10696 bp, 9 predicted proteins | sample 812P2MmetaG_FD_120490 | JGI IMG/M metagenome (GOLD analysis project Ga0182018, IMG submission 120490) | Permafrost microbial communities from Stordalen Mire, Sweden - 812P2M metaG | ecosystem: Environmental > Terrestrial > Soil > Wetlands > Permafrost | place: Sweden: Stordalen | collected... | reverse complement strand
TCTAACAACCACAACGGCGGCTTCGAGATCTACCGGGCCAGCAAATCGGCCCTGAATCAACTGATGCGCAGCTACGCCGCCCGCCACCACGACGATCCGCGGACGCTGCTCCTCATGGCTCCAGGCTGGGTCAAGACCGACCTCGGCGGTCCCAATGCTCGCCTCACCATCGACGAGAGCATCCCCAACCTGGTGAGGACCGTCGACGCCCAACGCGGTCACACCGGTCTCCAGTACCTCGACTACCAAGGCAGCGCCGTCGCCTGGTGAGTACCCGGCTCCCGGACGAAACACGCGGGCATACCGCTGGCCGATCGCGGCGTCGACTCAGCTGCGCTACCGCTCCACCCTCCCCGTTTGCCTCAACTGCAGTCCTGCTGGGACGTCCGCGTCGCCGACACCCCCGCAAGTCCCTCCACGACAAGTCCTGATCCTGATCCTTCCGACACAAAGGGAACCCGCATGTTGATCGCTATCGAAGAACACTGGATTGCCCCGGGCGTCACCTCCGCCCTGAAGGCCCAGGCCCGGCCGGACGAAAGCCTCGCCTTCAACGAAATGGGCGACCACCAGCAGCGCCTTGAGGACCTGGGCGAGGGCCGGATCGCGGCGATGGACGCTCAAGGCATCGACATCTCGATCCTCGCCCTGACCCCGCCCGGAACCCAACCGCTCTCCCCGAGCAGGCCCGGCGCCTGAGCAGCGCCGCGAACGACACGGCCATCGCGGCCGTCAGCAAGTATCCGACTCGGTTCCGTGCGCTCTCGACCGTGCGGGCCGGAACCCGAAGGGGCTCCAACTGGCATTTTGGAGAATTTCGCTGGATTTTCCAAGAAAACTTGGCCATCCCACAAAAATCACACAAATTTGTAAAATCAAGTTTGAGGTTGTCGGAGGTCAAGACCGCCGAGGAGATCATAGATCCAGGTCAAAGCCCTAACCGGGAGGACTCAGCGGACGGGCGGACGACCGACAAGATGGAGAGTCGACCACTCATTGTTCGAGTCGTCCACAGGGTCTTCGCGTTCAAGGTTAGGTGTGGCCGTCGATTCGCGAAGGGCAATGCGGACGGCCCTGCGTCGGTACCAGGCGCAGGTCTTCGGAAGTGGTGCTGGCTCGTCTTAGGCGCTCTACGGCAGTAGGAGTTCCGTGTGGTACTCCGGCGCGAGTGCCTTCGATTTGGTGATGAAGGCAGCTTGGGATTCCCCGTCTAGAGGGGGAGGTGGCTCGGTCCGCGACGTCACGGGCTGACCGACCTCCGCGAAGAACTCCTCTTGCCCGGACGGGGCGCAGAGGCAGAGTAGGCGCACTGCCTCAGATGAGGCGTTTCGGAAGCCGTGAGGTGCGTTGGCCGGCACGTTGACCGTCTCCCCGGCCTTCGCCATCAGCTGCTGGCCCCGGAAGCTGAGCTCCACCTCACCCTCGAGCACGGTGAACATCTCCTCGAAGTCGTGACGGTGCGGAGGGGGGCCGCCGCCGGGTGGGACATGCATGTCGATGAGGGTGTATTTGCCGGCGGTGTCGTCGCCGCTCACAAGGACCGTATAGGTGTCACCGACCAGGCCGAAGTGAGGAAGGCTTTCGTCTTCGTTCGGTCGAGCGACGGTGAGGTGTCGCTGCGGGTCGTCAGGAGGTATGGACCCTTCAGGTGAACTGGGCGGGGACTCTGTCATGGTCTGCTCCTCGCTTTGGGTGCGTGTGGTCTGTCGTGGGGTGCGGTCGCTCTAAATCGTGCTCAATGAAAGTCCGTCGTCTTTACGTCGGTGGGAATGGGCTGGGCCGCTGCGGTCTGGGCCATGATGGCGTCGAGCACCGGTCGCCTTGAATCCACTGGCGGATGGCCTCAGACACACTCGAACAGGCGCTCTCCGGGAGGCAAGCCCATATTGTAAGTGGACGAAATCATCCACTTACACAACGTAACGTAGCCCTGTGAGCGCGTCAAGAGCTGCCATCATCAAACTTGTGAGCGAATGCCGTGGGACAGCGGAGACAAAGAGTTCCGGGCGACGTGACCTTCGGCGCGACGCCGCAGCGAACCGAGATCGTGTGCTCGCCGCCGCCGCGGCAGCAATCAGGCGCGAAGGACCCGGCGTGCCCATTGCGACCATCGCGGCGGACGCCGGGGTGGGTGTCGGCACCCTGTACCGGCGCTATCCCTCGCGTGAGGACCTTTTGGCAGCGCTCACGCTCCAATCGTTCCGCCTTGTTCTCGACGCAGCCCAGAGCGCTGCCGACTGCACTGATTCAGGGATCGACGCCCTCCGTGGCTTTATCGAGCAGACCATTGAACACGGTCCCGAACTCGTGTTACCCATGCACGGCGGCCCGGTACCCCTCGACGAGGACGCCGTCGCCCTCAGGTCCGAGGTGCACGCCACCATTGAAAAGGTCTTACGTCGAGGACGACAAGACGGCACCATCCGGGCAGATGTAACGCCTTTCGACATCATCGTCTTTGGCGCGCTCTTGGCCCAACCGCTCCCACACGTTCCCGACTGGAGATCAGCTGCCCGGAGGCAGGCAAAGATCTATCTCGACGGGTTAGCCGGCAAGGCGACACCACTCTCGAGGCACTAGTTCGGGCGGCGCGCTAGATCGATATTGTCGTGCTGCTGCGATAAGGCGTGTCAGGAGTTGTCCATCCTTTTGTCCATCTTCTCATTGACACGGGGTTGTATGGAGTGGACGGACTGGACGAGTCGACTCATCTGAGCTGGCCAAACGTAACTGCCAGCTTCTCAGTGGACTTGCCAGGTCGCTCTCTCAAGGTGGCGACACGGGTTCGAATCCCGTTGGGACAGACACCGTTGGGGCTGCACAGTTCGGTTGACCCCGTTGAGTGGACCGCTTCTTATGAGAACGCGGCCCTGGGTTTCTTTTGAATATAGGGCAGGCTGCGCCCGGCGTCCGAATCGAGATAGTCGAACGCGGTGGTTCCGAGCGCACGGGCAACTACAGCGACCCGCTCGACATGACGCGAAGCCAGGGTTACGGGCATAGGGCGGTTGACGTCGACGACCTGGACGCCGCATTCCCATGGCTTGTGCCTGCCCTTTGAACCGACTGAGGCCCAGAAGCTGCATACTGGCGGCACGACGGCGGCTTCGCCGAGGTCGTCGAGCAGTACGAACTGCCCGAGCGCCGGTCCGCACTGCGGTCCGGGTGCGTGCTTCGCCTACGTCAAGGACTCCTACTAGGAGGTGGAGACCAGCTTCTGGGGAGGCGCCGAGGGCTTGCCGGTGTACGTGCGCACCGGTCCCGAACCCACATTGGTTACCTCGACGGGACTCACCGGCGTGCTGCCCATCCAGCTACCGGTGGGGGTCACCGCCGGTGGGGCGGAGGTGCTGAGCTTTATCACCTCGGCCCCCTGGAATCCGAAGTGCACGCTGCCCGAGTACGACAGCGGCACCAACCCGGGAGTGACGAACTTCTTGCCCGACTTCTCGATCGCCGACACCAGGCCGGCCCGGGTGAGGTTCTTCCCGGCGGCCTGTAGGGCCTGGACGAAGGTGTAGGCCAGCGCCACGCCGTACTGGACATTGCCGTCGAGGCCGTACTTGGCGTAGGTGCTCGGCGCATATTTCGCCATCAGCTTCTTCTCGACCTGGACCCACGGGTTGGACACGTTGGACTCCGGTGCGAAGTAGGCGTCCGTGATCACCCCGTTCAAGAGGCCGGCTGTGGCTGCGGCCTCAGCCGCGCTTCCGCCACCCTTGGAGGTGAACGAGGAGAGCAGCGGCCCCACCGTCGGGGAGTCCGCCCCCACGTTAGAGATGACGTACTGGGGTGTGAACCCGATGGCGGCGGCCGGGAGCATGGCCAGCGCCGTGGCGGCCGGGATGGTGGCCATGGCGACCACCTGCGCGCCCGCGGCTTTCAAGGCCGCCACCTGGTTGGACAACGGACCAGCCAACGTGGAGGCGTCGTAGGTCTGTCGCGATACCACGGACGCAGACGGGATCTCCATGTCGAGCCCCTTGATGAAGTCCTGGCCGAATTCGTCGCCTTGGGTCAGATAGCCGACCTTCTCCCCCGCGAAGTGCGCCTTGATATAGGCCCCCAGGATCTTGCCCTCCACGGTGTAGGGGGGCTGCCAACCGAAGCTCTCGGGGAACTTCGGGTTGCTCCAGCAGTCGCACCCGGACTCAATGAAGAGCTGGGGCACCTTCTGCGAGTTCAGGAAGGACTGCACGGCGGCCTGGGTCGGCGTGCCGAGCGATCCCACGTCGGCGAAGATGTTGTCCTGCAGCACCAGCTTGCGGGTCAAGGTGGCGGTGTTGGCCGGGTTGTAGCCGTCATCGAGGTAGTCGTAGTTGATCTTGCGCCCGAACACCCCGCCGTGGGCATTGACCCAGTCGAAGACGGCGTTCATTGACGGTGCGATCTCGTCGTAGCCCGGGGCCGCCGGACCGGTGAGGGGCACGGTGGCCCCGATCGTGATGCTCGTTGAGGTCACGCCTGGGGTTGACGCCGCGCCGGCTGACGTGGTCAGAACGGTCGTCGCCAACGTAAGCCCCATGGCACCGGCAAGGAGCGCGCGCGCCCATCGTCCGGTCGAAGTGTGCCTGCTATGTCTCATCTGTCTCATCTGTCTCCCTTTCTCATCGTGTACTCCCCCGATCATCATTCGGTCTTCTCGGTCATCAGCCGGTACGTGTCGGCTGTATCTGCTTCCGCGTGAGGCCGGACCAGAGCCGAACGGCGCGACCCCAGGCCAACCGCAGGCCCCCCTGGATACCGGAAGGCGCGGCAATCATGGCGACGATCAGGACGGCACCGAAGATGATCGTGGCCAGGTACGCGCTCACATCGCTCCCCAGATTCAAATGACTCGAGATGGAAGTAGACCACTGGGGTAGGTAGACCAGGAGGACCGCTCCCCACCACATGCCCATCAGGCTGCCGGTCCCCCCGATCACCATGGCGGCCAACAGCTGAATGGAGAGCGGCAGCGGGAACTCACCTGTACTCACCACTCCGGTCGACAAACCGAGAAATGCACCGGCCAGGCCGGCACAGGCCGCGCTGATCACAAAGGCCGTTACCTTGGTCCGGGCCACGTGGATGCCGGCCAGTGAGGCGGCGATCTCGTCGTCGCGCACCGCTCTGAGCATCCGCCCGAACCGGCTCCTCAGGAAGTTCGCCAGGAGCACAAGCGTGATCAGGGCTCCCAGCAGTTCTATCCAGGTCAGCCACTCCTCGGGGTTGATGTTCCCGGGAGCGGTAGGCACGGTCGTCGTCAATCCCTGGTCGCCCCCAAAGGTCGAGCTCCACTTGTCCGCGATCGGTGGAAGGGCCAGGGCCAACAGCAGCGTCATGCCCGCCAGGTAGGGCCCCTTCAAGCGGGTGGCCGGCACACCGATGACGACACCGAGCACGGCGGCGGCACCGACACTGGCCAGCAATTCGAGAATGAAGTTGAGCTGGGTATGGGTCATGAGCAGGGCGATGGTGTAGGCCCCCACCGCCATGAAGGCCCCGTGGCCGAGGGAGATCTGGCCGTTCACCCCCGTCAACAAGCTCAGGCCGGCCAGCGCAATCAGGTACAGCGCGATCTCGCCGACCAGAAAATCGTTGTACGGGCTGAGCGAGGACGTGACCAGGTACAGGATCCCGCCGCCGCCGAGGGCCAGGATGAGGTGGCGGGCCAATGGTTGCTCCGGCAGGCGAAGGTGGCGCAACCACGATCGGTCGGCTCCAGCGGCATCGGGCGGGGTTCCCGGTAGCAGATCGGCATCGGCCAGGTTCCCGGCTCCGCTCACCTCATACCCTCCGTGCCGTGGGCCGGGCGAAGATCCCTTCAGGGCGGGCCATCAGGGTCACCATGAGCAGGACGAGCGCACCGAGAGGTTGTAGCCCCGAACCCAAGTAGCCGCCGACATAGGAGATGGATAACCCGGTGATCAGCCCGCCGATCAAGGCCCCAACCGGGCTCTCGAGACCACCGATCACGGCGGCAGTGAAGGCATAGACCAGGATGAGGTCCATGAAGTACGGGCTGAAGGAACTGGTGGGTGCGACGAGAAAGCCGGCCAGTGCTCCGGCGACACCGGCCAGGGCCCAGCCGAGAGTGAGGAGCCGGCCGACCCGAACCCCGAGCAGCCTCGAGATCTCCCCGGAAAAGGCCGACGCGCGCATACGGAGCCCGAGTGTCGTGGCCCGGAAGAGCGCAAGGGTGCCCACCATGAGGACCAGGACGGCCACCAGAATGAAGATGTCAAAATGCGAGAAAGCAATCTTGGTATGGCCGATCGTGAGCCCACTCTGCGAGTACGCCGGCGGAAACCCCCGGCTCGAGTTGCCGTAGATCGCACCGGCCAGCCCCTCCAGCACGACCAGCAGGCCGATGGTGACGATGACGGGATTGAGCTCTGACTTGCCCTGGAGCGGTCGGATCAGGACGCGCTCGACAAGGGCGCCGAGCACGAAAGCGATAGCGAGTACGGCAACGAGGGCCCACCAATAGCCGAGACCCCGGTTGAGCAATGTGAAGCCGATGAAGGTCGTCATCATGGCCATTGCCCCCTGGGCGAAATTGAGGATCTTGGTGGCGCGGAAGATGAGGACCAGGGCCAGGGCCAGGGCGGCGAAGACCATTCCATTCGTGATGCCATCGAGCGTGATGTTGACGAAGAGGCCCATTGAAAGTCCCTAGAAGCCCAGGTAGTGGTGGCGCAGGTTGCTGTCGGCGGCCACCACGTCCGCCGCGTCGTTCACCACCACCTCTCCCAGATTGAGCACCACCGCCCTTTGCGAGACCGACAGGGCACTGCGCGCGTTCTGTTCCACCAGCACCACGGTCATATCCGTTCCGACGGTGTGGTCCCGCAGCAACGCCATGAGGCCTGCCGTCACCAGTGGAGCCAAGCCCAGCGACGGCTCGTCCAGAAGGAGCAGCTGCGGACGAGAGATGAGGGCCCGACCGATGACCAGCATCTGGCGCTCCCCCCCCGAGAGGATGGAGGCGTGGCGCCGGCGGAATCCGGTGAGGCGCGGGAAGAGGGCAAACGTCTCCTCTATCGCTCTCTCGCGCTCCCGGCGCCCCAAGCACCAGAGCGTGGCCAGCCGGAGGTTCTCCTCCACCGTCAGTTCCTCGATGATGCCTCGACCCTCGGGGACGTGGGCCACCCCACACCGTGCGATTCCTTCCACGGTCTTTCCGACCAATTCCTGGCCGTTGAATCGAATCGATCCCGACTGGGTCTTGACCAGACCCGAGATTGAGCGCAACAAGGTCGTCTTCCCCGCGCCGTTGGCACCGAGTACCGCAGTGATGGCCCCGGGCGTCGCCGCAAACGTCACCGCCGTGAGGGCATGCACGGCCCCGTAGGAGACGCTGAGCTCCTGCACCTCAAGCATGGGTCGATCCACCATATTGGGCCGACGACTGGAGCACCTCGTCCCCCAAGTAGGCCGTCGCGACCGCCGCGTTGGCGCGCACCGCTTCCGGCGTCCCATCCGCGATCACCTGTCCGAAGTTCAACACGACCAACCGATCGCACACCGACATCACCAGATCCATGTGGTGTTCGACCAGGAGCACACTCATCCGACCTCGGAGACCGCGGATCAGCACCGCCAGGTCATTCATTTCCTCACTGGAAAGACCACTGGCCGGCTCGTCCAGTAAGAGAAGGTTGGGTTCGGCGATGAGCGCCCGGGCCAGGGCCACGCGCTTCTGCAACCCATAGGGAAGGGTGGCGGGGAATCGGCGGGCGTAGCCACCGACGCCGAGCTCCTGCAGGAGCTCGGCGGCTCGGGCCTGAGTGCGACGCTCTTCCCGGCTGGAGCGCCAGAGGCCGAGCAACGCCGATCCGATGTCAGCGTGCATATCCGCCTGTGCCCCCACCATCACGTTCTCCAGGACCGAGAGGCCGGCGCAGAGGCCGACGCCTTGGAGTGTGCGGGCGATGCCCAGCTTGGCGAGGTCGTGAGGGTGATGATGCCGCAGCGGAGTCCCGTTGTAGGCCACCGAACCCGAGTCGGCCCGGACGAACCCGCAGATGACGTTGAACAGGGTGGTCTTTCCGGCTCCGTTTGGACCGATGACGCCGACTATCTCTCCTTGCCCGGCGGACATGCTGACCCGGTCGAGGGCCAGGACCCCGCCGAATCCAACACTGAGTTCGGTGACGTGGAGTGTCTTTCCTTTATTGTGGAGGGAAACAGGCTCGTCCGCCGGCACGGTTCTCTTAGTGCCTTGGACCATGAAGTGCGGCCGGGTCTGAAGCCGGACGGCTGCTTCGACATTCCCCCCACCCCCGATGTGGCATCACGTGAGACATTACCGACAAAACACCCGCCTGTCCCGGTCGAAGGCGCGGGCGGAGACGCGACGGGAGCAGCCGGTACGCGATCAAACGTTTACTGGATGTCGCTGGATGTCGCTGGATGTCGCTGGATGTCGGTGCGTTACTGCATTAATTCGCTGCATTAAATCGGAGGGCCGGAACGTGGTGACGACGGCGCGGCTCACCGGTCACTCACGCGGCGGCATCACCCCGACGATAGGCACGCGTCACCTCGTCGAGCAGATCGCGGCCCGACTCTCGGGTTCTGGGCCCGGAGAGCCGACGCGCACCCAACACCGAGGCTTCGGTGACCTGGCCACGACCTGGGGGGTGGTCGAGCATTTGGGAGTGGCGGGGATCGTCGACGACGTGGTGGGACCGAGGCGCGCCGACGCCGGCGCATCGGTCGGGACCTATCTGGCCCTGGCGGCGGCAAACCGCGTGGTCGCTCCGTGTTCGAAGCTCGGGTTCTCCGACTGGTGGGCGACCACGACGACGCCGTTTGCGCTCGGGCGACAACCGCGAACGTGGGACTGATTGAGGCGGTTGCCCTTGCCGTTCGGATGGCTCCCGTCCTCGCCGATCTATCGCTAACGCTACGAGCCGCTCGCGAGTTGAAACTCTGTTCATCACGTCCATCTATTCACCGATACTCCGTCTTACGGGGTGGACGGATTGGACGAGCCGACTAACCTGAGCTGGTCAAACGCGACTGAAGCGCACCCAGTGGACCAGCATGATCGCACTCTCAAGGTGGCGACACGGGTTCGAATCCCGTTGGGGCAGGTCAAAGGCAATAAATGGCCTGACGAAGTCCAGACGAGTTGATGTTATCCATCCTTTTGCCCAGCAGGCAGTCGAGCCCCGATTGAACACCAGGAGATCGTGGCAGTATTCCTTCACGAGCTTAGGGAGGGACCAATGCACGACCTCGTTATCCGCGGTGGCACTGTGGTCGATGGGACGGGGAAACCGTCGAGAACGGCGGACGTCGCTGTCGACGATGGCATCATCACTGCCGTCGGAGACCTCGAGACCGCCGCGGCGCAGCGGACCATCGACGCGGACGGACTCCTCGTCACTCCGGGCGTGGTCGACATGCACACGCACTACGACGGTCAGGTGACATGGGATCCGTTGGTGACGCCCAGCTCGTGGCATGGCGTCACGACGATCGTGATGGGAAACTGCGGTGTTGGCTTCGCCCCGGTGCGGCCTGGGTCACAGGAGTGGCTCGTCCAGCTGATGGAGGGTGTCGAGGACATCCCGGGCACCGCGCTGACCGAGGGGATCACCTGGGGATGGGAGAGCTTCCCCGAGTACCTGACCGCACTCGAGGGCATGGGCCGGGTAGTCGACGTCGGGACCCAGGTACCCCACGGTGCCGTGCGCGCCTACGTGATGGGTGAGCGGGGCTCGCACAACGAGCCGGCGACGCCCGAGGACATTGCCGGCATGGCTGCGCTCGTCAAGGAAGGGATAGCGGCGGGCGCGCTGGGGTTCTCCACGTCGAGGACGATCGTCCACCGCGCCGTGGACGGCGAGCCGGTACCGGGCACGTTCGCCGCCGAGGATGAGATCTTCGGTATCGGGCAGTCATTGAAGTCCCTCGGCGCCGGCGTCTTCGAGCTGGCGCCGGCGGGTGCGATGGGGGAGGACCTCGCGGCACCCGAACGCGAAGTCGCTCTGATGCGGCGCCTCTCGGCCGCGATCGGGCGGCCAATCAGCTTCGCCCTCCTTCAGGTGGACAGCGCCCCGGACCAGTGGCGCGAGATCCTGCGTCTCGCGACCGACGCCAACGCCGAGGGAGCCGACCTGCGGCCCCAGGTAGCGGGCCGGGCGCTCAATGTGCTCCTGGGTTTTCAGACCTTCCACCCGTTTTCGAAGCGGCCAACGTACCTGGCCGTTGCCGACCTGCCGCTGGCGGAGCGGATCGAGCACCTTCGCAAGGACGAGGTGCGGCGCGCCATCCTCACCGAGAGCATCCCCGATGACCCGCTAATGGCGATGATCGGGGGCCAGAGCACCTCGCACATGTTCCCGCTGGGCGAGCCGCCCGACTACGAACCTACGCCGGACATGAGCGTTGCGGCCATCGCCCGGCGCGAGCGACGGCCCGAAGAGGAGGTGCTCTACGATCTCCTGCTCCGTCACGACGGTCGTGAGTTGGTGCTCTTCACGCTGGGCGGGTACAGCCATGGAAGTCTCGACGACATGAAGGAGATGCTCCTGCATCCCAACTCGGCGCTGGGGCTGTCCGATGGCGGTGCGCACTGCGGCGTGCTCTGTGACGCCAGCGCGCCGACCTTCATGCTAAGTCACTGGGCCCGGGACCGCGCCAACGGCCTGCCGCTGGAGTTCGTGGTCAAGAAGATGACGCGGGACACAGCGCACCTCTA
>Ga0182018_10005109_pt1 | contig 10696 bp, 10 predicted proteins | sample 812P2MmetaG_FD_120490 | JGI IMG/M metagenome (GOLD analysis project Ga0182018, IMG submission 120490) | Permafrost microbial communities from Stordalen Mire, Sweden - 812P2M metaG | ecosystem: Environmental > Terrestrial > Soil > Wetlands > Permafrost | place: Sweden: Stordalen | collected... | reverse complement strand
GAGCCCCATTTGGCCTGCATCATGTCGGCCTGGGCGGGGAGGGTGGGGAGTCCGGTGGAGGGTCCGCCGCGCTGCACGTTGACGAAAACGCAGGGAGTTTCGGTCATGGCGGCGTAGCCGATGTGCTCCATCATGAGGGAGAAACCGGGGCCGGAGGTGACGGTGAAGGCCTTGGCGCCGCCCCAAACCGCGCCTTGGATGGTGATGGAGGCGGCTAGTTCGTCCTCCATCTGAATGAAGATGCCGCCGACGGTGGGGATGCGCGCGGCGAAGCGTTCGACGACCTCGGTAGAGGGGGTAATCGGGTATCCTGCGGAAAATCGCGCACCGGCTGCGAGAGTTCCCTCACAACAGGCGTGGTCGCCGTCGAGAAAATGAACACCTGTGAGGACGCCTTTAGGGTCAGCGTGCATGGCGTGCTCCGAAGATGGCGAAGTCGGGACAATACATGCCGCAGAGGTCGCAACCGCTGCATTTCTCGGCGGCTACAACGTGGGGAGGGTGGTAACCCTTGGAATTGAAAGCGGATGAAAGAGCCAGAACGTGGGTGGGGCAAAACTCGACGCAGAATCCACAGCCTTTACAACGCTCCACGGTAACGGCTACAAAGCCTTTGGCCACAAGGAACCCTCCAGAAGTTAATCGGGCTCACTCTTGCACGCCGAGGGCCGGTTGGAGATAAGCGGTCCTGAATATCCGATAAATCAGCGACGAAGGGTTTAGGCGGAGGACTGTGGTAAGATACAACTGGTTGAATCGACTGGTTGATCCATACCATGACATATGCGCGAGATCCAAGCATCGGAAGCTAAGGTTCATCTTCCCCAACTCCTGGATGACGTGGAGCGAGGTGAAACCCTGATCATCACGCGGCACGGGCGCCGGATTGCCCGCATTGTGCCCGAAGTGGACCGGCGTCAGGAGGAGATTGACAATGCTCTTGCCGGTATCCAGGATCTTCGTGGGCGCACCGGCAGGATCGCGGTTGGCGAATTGCTGTCAGCCCGTGACGAGGGACGCAAGTCCTGATGGCGTTCGTCCTCGATGCATCGATTACGGCGTGCTGGGCCTTTCAGGATGAGGATCATCCCGACGCCAGTCTGGCTTTCGAGCGAGTGCGCACCGAGGAGGCAGTCGTACCATCGCTGTGGTGGTTCGAGGTGCGAAACATCCTGATAGGGAACGAACGCAGGCGGCGGATCGCGGAATCCGACACGGCTGCTTTCCTGCTGAATCTTTCGCGGCTTCGGATCCGGGTAGACCGCGTTCCGGATGACGGCGCGGTTCTGCGGCTGGCGCGGACCCACCGGTTGTCGGTGTACGATGCCGCGTATCTGGAATTGGCTCAGCGGGAAGGCTTACCTCTTTCCACGCTTGACGCCGATCTTCAAGAGGCAGCCGCCGGCGCAGGGGTGGCGATACTCTCGCGTTGAGGACATCGAAAACCTCGGCGCCGCGGCGTATGTCCGTGAGAACAATCGGACGTGTCGTGGCCGTTGCGCGCAATGCCGTCATCGATTCGGCGCTACGTTGAAGTTGACACCCCAGGAGTCCGGAGATACTCGCAGAGGGCTGGAATGCGCGTGCGGCAGTTTGCTCAGTGTGCTTGGTCTTGTTCCGTTTCCAACTGCGGGGCTCCATTTCATAATCGGCCGGACCCAACTTGGGCGAGCCGGTTTACCGGGTGGTGGGCGCCTGCAGGCGTTCGACGATTCGGCGCTCGGCGGCCGCGATCTCTTCACGCAGTTGTGCGACGATGCGTTCCTCGGCGGCTTGGATGGCGACGTCGATGGTTGCAGTGAGGTTTCGGTGGAATGTGGCTGCGCCTTCGCGAATCTGCGCTAGCTGCGCTTCGAATTCCTCGTCGGTCATCATGATCGGCGTTGCTGCCTTTACTGACGCGAGCGGATCTTCGTCAAGTAGGCTTGCCACTCGCGCCGGAGTTGCTCCCACTCGCGGCGGCTGATCTCGGCGTCCTGAATGAGCTTTTCGATTCGGTCGTTGTGTGCGGCGGCGGGAGCGGCGATGGCGGCGGCTACTTGGGCGAGCCTGTCCACGTTGGCTCGCGTGGCAGCGTTCTCCTCAGCGGCCTTGTCCAGGCTGGTTTCGAGCCAATCGAAGCGCCCTTCGGTGGTCATGGTTCCTTGCCTAGCCTACCACTACATGATGGCGGACGGCGGGGCCGGCTCGTTGGGGTCGCCGGCGTTGGCTAGCGGGATGCGGACCAGGACGAAGGCGATCAGCGCCATCACAGCCACTCCTGCCACGTAGGACGCATCCCAACGCCCAATAAACCCATGGGTCTTATCGAAAGCTGCTGGTAGTTTCCCGTACTTATAGTTGAACCAACCGACGACTAGGCCGGCCAGAGCTTCGCCGGCGATCAGACCGGAAGCCACCAACACTCCCACATTCTCCACGCGAGCGGTTTGCGCGCCGTTGCAGGCGGCGCGCTTGCGGAGAACGTCGGTGAGCCAGCGGATCACGCCGCCTACGAAGATGGCGGACGTAATGGAGATGGGCAAATACATTCCGATGGCTACCAGCATGGGACTGCGCACCTTGAACATGATCATGGCGATGCCCATGAGAATGCCGGTAATCACCAGAGGCCACGCCATATCGCCGCCGACGATGCCTTGTGCCAGAGAGGCCATCAGACCGGCCTGGGGCGCGGACAATTCGCGGTCGCCAAAGCCGATGCCGCCTTTGTGAATATTGCCCAGGTGCAGCCACAACAGCGGGAAATACATCACGCAACTGGCGACCACCACGGCGATCAGCTCGACGATCTGGATGGAGCGGGGCGTGCCGCCGAGAATGTATCCGACCTTGAAATCCTGCAGGAGCTCGCCGGCGACCGCCGAGGACACGCAGACCACGGCCGCTACGGCCAGCACCGCTACCACGCCGCTGGTGCCGGACACACCCAGCACGACCATCAGCAAGGCGGCGATCACCAGGGTAGAGAGGGTGAGGCCCGAAATGGGATTGTTGGACGAGCCGATGACACCCACGAGGTAACCGGAGACCGTGGCGAAAAAGAAACCGACAATCAACATCACCAGCGCCGCCGCGATAGCGCCGCCGATCATGTTCGTCATGTAGATGTACAGGACGCACATCAGAAGAAAGGTGACGCCGATGAGCGCGAAAACCGTCTTGGAGCTCATGTACCTTTCCGTGCGCTTGAGAGATTCCAACTCCGGCGTCCCGCCCTTCAACTCCGAAAAGGCTTTGGCCAGGCCCGCGATCAGGTTCTTGCGCATGCGGAACAGCGTGTAGCACGTCCCCACCATCATGCTGCCTACGGCGATGGGGCGGACGATGAATCGCCACACGCTGTTGGCCAGACCGAGCCAACTGGCGTCGGTGGGATTGGCAGGCAGGAGGTTTTGCAACTGCGGGCCGACGAAATAGATCAGCAGGGGGATGAGGAGTCCCCAAGCGATGACACTGCCGGAGAAGTTCAGGGCGGCCAGCTCCGGTCCGATGATGTACCCCACCCCGACGAAGGCGGGACTGACGGTGGGAGCGGCGACCGTGGAAGTGCCGCCGGTGGCCAGGAAATTTCGGGAGCCAAGCGCGCCCAGGCGCAGGGTGGTTTTGCCGAGTCTCCCAACCTGGAAAAAGAAGTCGCGGTCGGCGGCGAAAACGTTGAACTGGCCGCCGAGGAAAACGGCGGCGCCGAAGAAGATGTTGTAGAAGAGGTATTTCGCGGCCTTCGCGCCCGCCCGTCCGGCTTTGTGAATCTCCGAGGCAGCCACCGATTCGGGGAACGGCAGTTCGGGATCTTCCACCATCACGCGCCGGATCAGCGAAACGAACAGCACCCCCAGCACCGAGCCCACCAGCATCAGCGCGGTGGACTTCCAATAGGCTTCGGGCGAATCGAAGGAGCTCCAGGCTTTCACCATCACGAAGGCGGGCAACGTGAAGACCGCGCCAGCCGCTACGGATTCGCCGATGGAGCCGGCGGTGCGCGCGATGTTCTCTTCGAGGATGGAGCCTTTGAACACGCGCAGCACGGCCATGCCGATGACGGCCGCGGGATACGTGGCGGCGATGGTCTGGCCGGCGCGCAGCCCGAGGTAGGCATTGGCGGCGCCCAGGACGACGCACATCACCAGTCCCAGCAGCACTGCGCGCAGGGTGAACTCCTGCATCTTCATGCTCTCCGGCACAAACGGCCGGTGGCGTCGCCCTTCGTTTTGTGGAGGCGTCATGAAAGTTTAGATCTCACTTTATCACTCAACTGCTTGCCGTCCACGGTTTTCCCTTGCAGGCGGGACTGCGCGGCTTTCATGACGAGGCCCATCTGCTTGATGGAGGTGGCGCCGGTCTCGGCGAAGGCTTCGGCGATGGCGCTGTCGATCTCCTGCTCGCTGGCGCCGGCCGGCAGGTAGCTTTCGATCAGCTTTTTTTCGGCTTCCTCTTTCGCGGCCTGCTCGGGGCGTCCTCCCTTGTGGAACATTTCGGCGGCGTCGATGCGCTGCTTGATCAACTGCTTGAGCAGTTGCATCTCGGCGGCTTCGTCGATTGGCTTGGGCGAATCCACCTTCAACTTCATGAGCGCGGCTTTAATCATGCGAAGAGCGCTGAGGCGCGCCTCTGCTTTACTTTTCATGGCCGCAACCATGTCTTTCTGTATCTGATCGATGAGGGGCATATTGTCTGCTATTCTAAAAGACTAATTCCCCAGATGCACATCCGCAAGCAACGTTTATTAACACCTGGGCCGACGCCTCTCTATCCGCCCGCCCTGCACGCCATGATGGCGTCCGACATTCACCACCGCACGGAAGACTTCCGTAAGGTGTACCGTTCGTGTCTGGCCGACCTGAAAGAAGTGATGGGCACGTCGCACGACGTGCTGATGTTCGCAGCCTCCGGCACGGGCGCGATGGACGCGTCGGTTTCCAACCTCTTCTCGCGCGGCGATAAGGTCATCGTCTGCGTCGCCGGAAAATTCGGCGAACGCTGGGCGGAGATCGTCAAGGCGTACGGACTCGACGCCACCGTGCTGACCGTGCCGTACGGTTCCACGGTTTCGGCGGCGCAAGTGGAGGCCGCGCTGGCTGCCGAACCGGCCACCAAGGGCGTCTTCGTGCAAGCGTCGGAAACTTCCACCGGCGCCGTGCATGACGTTCGCGCGATGGGTGCGGCGGTGGCCAAGACCGGCGCCATCTTCGTGGTGGACGCGATTACCGGCCTGGGCACGATGCCGCTGGACATCGACGGTTGGGGCCTGGACGTGGTGATCGGCGGGTCGCAGAAGGCCTTCATGATTCCACCAGGGCTGGCGTTTCTTTCGGTGAGTCCGAAAGCCTGGAAGTTCGCCGAGACGGCCGTGCTGCCGCATTTCTATTTCAATTTGAAGAAGGAAAAAAAGAGCGGCGACGCGGGCGAATCGAGTTGGACGCCGGCCACTTCGTTGATCCTGGCGCTGGCGGAAGCGCTGCGCTACGTCAAGCAATTAGGGATGGCGGATCTCATCGACAACGCGCAGTTGCTGGCCACTGCCACGCGGGCGGCGGTGCAGAAGCTGGGCTTGGAGCTGTTCTCGCCGGGCTCGCCGGGCTCGTCGGTGACGGCGGTGAAAGCGCCCGCGGGACTCGATTCGGGAGTGATCGTGAAGGAATTCCGCAATCGCTTCGGCGCGATTATCGCGAACGGCCAGGGGTCGATGAAGGGACAGATTTTCCGCATCGCGCACCTGGGCTACTTCGATTTCGCGGACCTGTTCGCGGTGGTGGCGGAGCTGGAAATCATTCTCAAAGCCAACGGCCTCGCGGTGCAGTATGGCACGGGCGTGGCGGCGGTGCAGGAAGTCTACCAACAAGATCGACATGCCTAAAATTCTGATTGCCGAGCCTCTGGCCGCAGCCGGCATCGAGTTGTTGCAGGCGCAGCCCGGTTGGGACGTGGTGGTCTCCAACCCCAAGGAATATGCTCAGCACCTGGCGGATTGCGACGCGCTGCTGGTGCGTAGCGCGGTGCAGGTGGACCGCGCGGTACTGGAGCGCGCGCCCAAACTGCGCGTGATCGGCCGCGCCGGGGTGGGCGTGGACAACGTGGATCTGGATGCGGCCACGGCGGCTGGCGTCCTGGTGATGAACACTCCGGGCGGCAACGCCATCTCGGTGGCGGAGCACACGTTGGCGCTGATGCTGGCGATGGCGCGCCACATTCCGCAGGCGAGCGCTTCCACGCGTAGCGGCAAGTGGGAGAAGAAGAAGTTTCTGGGCAACGAACTGCGCGGCAAGACGCTGGGCATCGTGGGGCTGGGGAGCATCGGCCGCCAGGTAGTGAAGCGGGCACGCGCCTTTGAAATGCGAGTGGTAGCGCACGACCCTTACGTCACCGCCAAAATCGCGCACGATCTGGGCGTGGAGATGCTGGATCTGCCGGCGCTCTATGCCTCGAGCGACTACATCACGCTGCACGTGGCGGCCACGCCCGAAACGCAGGGCATGCTGTCGCACGCGGCGTTCGCGGCGATGAAGCCGGGGGTGCGGATCGTGAACTGCGCGCGCGGCGAACTGGTGGACGAGGCGGCGCTGCTGGAAGCGGTGCAATCGGGAAAGGTGGCGGGCGCGGCGATGGACGTATTCAGCGTGGAACCTCCGCCGGCGGGTTTTCCCTTGTTCGCGACGGAGGCGGTGCTGGCGACGCCGCACATCGGCGGGTCGACCGAAGAGGCCCAGGAGATTGTGGGAGTACGGATCGCCGAGCAGGTGGTGGAATATCTGCAACATGGGGTGGCCATCAACGCGGTGAACATGCCGGCGCTGACGCCGGAACAATACCGCGCGCTGGGGCCGTATGTGACGTTGGCGGAACGATTGGGGAATTTCGCGGCGCGGATTGCGTTAGGGAGTCCGCGGGCGGTGCGGCTGGTGTACTGCGGGAAGATCGCCGACTCCGACACGTATCTGCTTCGCAACGCCGGGCTGGCGGGAGTGTTGAGCCGGTCGACGTCGGGCAAGGTGAACCTGGTGAACGCCATGCAGATTGCCGAGCATCGCGGCTGGCTGGTGGCGGAGGGTCACGAGAGGCGTTCGGTGCATACCGATTCGATTCGCATCGAACTGGAAACGGATCGGGGAGTGACCACGGTGGAAGGCGCGGTATTCCTGGAGAAGCCGCGGTTGACGCAGGTGGACGGCATCTATTGCGAGGTGGCGCTGGCGGGATTCCTGATCTTCATGAAGAATCGCGACGTGCCCGGGGTGATTGGCCACGTGGGGACGGTGCTGGGGAAGAATCGCATCAACATCGCGAATTTTTCGCTGGGGCGCCGCGAGGGTCCGGTGGGACCGGGCGAGGCGTTGGAGGCGGTCGCGGTGGTATCCACCGACGAACTGGTGCCGGAAAGCGTGCTGGCGGAGCTGCGGGAGAATCCGGCGGTGGAATTCGCACGGTCGGTGGAGATTCGGGGGTAGGGGGACTACGAGACTTTCCCTTTCACGAAGTCGGTCACGATTTGCTGGTAGACCTCATCGGAGAAGCTCGCGAAGTCGAAGACTACGAAGAGCGGTTCGCAGAGTTTCTTGACAGTCTCTACCAGAAGAGATTCGATTGCTCCGAGTCGAAGTATTACTGTGCTCCTCGCCTCGTCCTCTAGTGTGTTTTCCTTCGTCCCAAACAGCGTTCTCATTGGCAATGTGGATTCCAACAGACGCCCGCGCAGGCCCCCATACCGCAGCGCTATTTGTATATGGGCGTTCGGATCGACACCTAATAATTTGTAAAGATTTGCGCAATGCTGCAGCGCTTCGGTCGTGCGCCTGATGCGAGTGGAGACATGGATGATCTGGCGCGCGCGGCCCTCGTCGCTGTTGTCCTCGATAAATGATGTGAGAGTGAAAAAGTCGCCCTGTCTATTCAGCGTCCAGTAATCAAACACTCGCCCTAGCGTAAATGGCGTTTCTAAAGAAACGTTGGCGACGATGCCCTCATTAGTAGCCCTAGGACGAGCGTCTTCGCGGTTGTCTAGCACCGGGGCTAACGGCCATGAAAGCGTGCGAATCTGGGACTGCTTGGCCGCCGACAGAAGTTCGACTTGAGACTTCTCAATGACGGTGTCCGGCGAGAAATGACACACCTCCATAAATCCTTTCTTCCCGGCGGCGGCCAAGCCGTCAAGAGCCGCCTGCCGGTGCCGGCCTAACCATTCCTCGTCCAGTTTGCGCGGACTCGGAGCCGGCGGCGGGGCCAGCGTCTCGCCCTCCAGCGCTTTGAACCAGTCCAGGCGCGCTGCAAGAATGCGTGCCAAGATCTGGTACGCGTGCCCAAGACTCGATGGGTCGGTCGTGCCTTCCTCCACCGCGGGCAACTGCTCGCCAAAGCTCCAATAAGGTACGTAGGGAATACGAAGCAACTCTATAGCATCGTGGGGAGTCTTCCCGCTAGGCAACCAGTCGCGGTAGAGTTCTCCGAACCGGTCGGCGAACCTGTTTTTCCACTGTGTGGCCCGCTCGTACTCCGTGCGGCTCTCATCCCTCGACGGCACAGGCACGGCCAGAAGCCGCCTGCGGTCCAATGGCAGATGCTGTTGCGCCTGCCTTGCGCGCTCGACGATATCCAGCGCGCCCTCACTGCTGGAATCGTTGGCCGTGAATAGCAGAACCAGGATATCGGCCAGATGCACGGTACAGATGCCCCCGATATCGGTGACGCCTGTGCGGCTGTCAATCAGCACGAAATCGAATTCCGCGATCCATTCATTCCGGAGTGTCTCAACGTACAAGCCGAGGCCATGATTGCCGAAGAGTTCCGGGAAGTTGAGCGATTGCAACTCCGAGGCGTACGCCTCATCATTGCGTCCGGCGCTTAGCACCGACAAGTGTCCTTTGCCGCCATTAATAGTGATGTCGAGCAGGCAGTCCCGCCAGTTCAGGCCCGCGCCGTTCGTGCTCGCGCGAACCAAATCCACGATGCCGGGTGTCTCCTTGCGGAGTTTGCGAATTTCGGGCTTCAGCTTGCTAAAGAATTGTTCCAGTCCCGGTGCTTCCAGGTCCCAGTCGACGGCGAGCACGGAGTAACCCCACTTCGCGAGCAACACGGCGACATTGGCCAGCGCCATCGTCCGACCCACACCTCCCTTGAACGAGTAAAACGTGTACACGATTCCGCGTGCTTCCGGGCTTGCTGGGGCGGTCATAGTCTCGCCAGTTCGATCTTCCCACTTCCGGCGGCCTGGGCCTCGACAATGGGCCAGTCGGGTGCGAAAGGTGGAGCGCTTTTGACGATTTTAGCCACAGAATGGGCAAGTTCTTTCAGCCGGTCCTCCAGTTCGAGGGCTCTTTGGCTGGCCCAGAATGCCGGCACCGTGGAGGTGTACGGCGCGACGTCAGTCCATTGGACCTCTTGCGCCTCCCGCGGGAAGTGGTCCCCGTCGTGGTATCGGATGGGTGCGATCAGACCGTGGGAACCCAAGTTAAGCCGCTTCTCCCGAGCTAGAAAGCTGTGCCATTCGGATACACACCAATCCGACTGAAAATATGATGGCGACCAAACGCAAACCATACACCGTGACAGCTTCAGCGACTCCCGCAGTTTTTCCGGCCAGCGATCACCCGTCTCAATGCAATCCTCGTCAACAAACAAGCTGGCTGGTCTGTCGCCGATCTCGTCGTTCAGAAACAGTTGGAGTCTCTGATGAACTCCTCTGGTCCACTCAAGCGTCAAGCTGTGCCGCTTGTAGCTGAAAAATACGTCGTATTTGTAATCGGCGGGAGGCGTGGGCATTCAGTGAGCTGGGAACGTCCGGCTCCAACCTCAATCATGGCACACCAACGCATGAGGCGGAAACCGATCTGCTATTTTGCGACTCGCCATGCAACTCGCCGAGCATCGCGGCTGGCTGGTGGCGGAGGGTCACGAGCGGCGTTCGGTGCATACCGATTCGATTCGCATCGAACTGGAAACGGATCGGGGAGTGACCACGGTGGAAGGCGCGGTATTCCTGGAGAAGCCGCGGTTAACGCAGGTGGACGGGATCTATTGCGAAGTGGCGCTGGCGGGGTTCCTGATTTTCATGAAGAATCGCGACGTGCCCGGCGTGATTGGCCACGTGGGGACGGTGCTGGGGAGGAATCGCATCAACATCGCGAATTTCTCGTTGGGAAGGCGCGAGGGCCCGGTGGGACCGGGCGAGGCGTTGGAGGCGGTCGCGGTGGTATCCACCGACGAACTGGTACCGGAAAGCGTGCTGGCGGAGCTGAGGGAGAATCCGGCGGTGGAATTCGCACGGTCGGTGGAGATTCGGGAGTAAGAGATCCCCGTCGCATGTTATTAGCCGCGGATGAAGATAGATCAACGCAGATAAGAAAAAGCTATGTCTTTTCTTCAGGCATGAGACCGTCTTACAAACCGAGTTAAGATCCGATGAAAACCGAGCAAGACCACCAGTTCGAACATGAAGATCACCCATCCCTCGAAAACGTGATAGGCTCCTTCGGCAATCTCCGGCGCGTATTGCGTAAGCACTCCGGCCAGCGTTACGCGGGCCGCGTTACAGGCAATGGCGATCGGGACGGTCGAGACAAACAAGGCGATCTTGACCCATAACCGCTTTTCGAACAAGCGGCCGTAGGCGACTGACAGAAACATGAGGGACAGCAGGGAACGGATGCCGCTGCAGGCTTCCACTACCTCCAGCCGTTTGCTGGCTAACTCCAGCACATTTCCT
>Ga0182018_10005108_pt1 | contig 10697 bp, 9 predicted proteins | sample 812P2MmetaG_FD_120490 | JGI IMG/M metagenome (GOLD analysis project Ga0182018, IMG submission 120490) | Permafrost microbial communities from Stordalen Mire, Sweden - 812P2M metaG | ecosystem: Environmental > Terrestrial > Soil > Wetlands > Permafrost | place: Sweden: Stordalen | collected... | reverse complement strand
CTCGCGCAAGACACCTGCACCGCGTATGCTTTTCAGCCGAATCGAATCCTCTTCGGAAATCACGCTTTTCCCGAAAAGATTCCGCATGCGTTTCAACAAATCCCAAATTGCCTGGTAATCATTGGTCGGAAAAACGATGCATTCCGTCTCGGGGAATGCAGCTTTCACCTCTGCAACTTCCATCGGGCTATCGTCAATGAAAACGACAGCTTCGGGGCCGATGTTCCACGTCTTCAAAATGCGCTGAACTGACTCCGATTTTCGAGACCAATGGACTTCAAACGGATACACACTCTCTTTGGAGAAAATTAAATCATTCCGTCCGAAGGCCTCTTCTACCAGTGCGAGATCGTTTTTGCTGGCGACGGCGATCAAAACTCCCGCACTCGCGAGGGAGCCAAGAAATTGCTGATAGAGGCCATGCATATGTGTGTGTTGATCGAGGTCCCAAGAAATTCCTTCCGCGCCAACCTCACCCAAGATTCCCGCCCATAGCGTGTTGTCCAAATCTGTGATCAATCCCTTCTTGGGAGTGGGATTTTGTATCAAGGCGGCCAGTAGCTCGGCAATGGCGGAGGCATGGGGCAGTTTGTACGGAAAGCCGGCCATCAAATCCGATTGCACATCGAGACGCGCCTGCGCAGGGGAGAGTTCATCGAGGCGCTGGGTATTAAGGACGCGTATGGACGATTCGCTGGAGATTGACGCGGCAAACGAGGCCACCAGTTGCCGCAGTTGGAGCTCGTAGGCACCTGCCTGTCTAGTCGGCGTTGTAAAAAGAGGCGGCAGCGGAAGTGTCGGCAAGCAAACACACACCGAGATGAATTCCGACGTTCGCCTTAGGGCTTGCTCCAGACGAGCCGCGGCCTGGTTTGCAGACTTCACGATGTCCGGCAAGTCTGTCGTGCGCCAACCGCCCAAGCTTCGAATGCCCAGGCGAGGATCAAGGTCTTGCCACTCGATTACAACGGCCAGAATGTCGCATTCCGACGGCTGAAGGCGCTCGATGCTTCCCGCAAGATCCCCAAACAGACCGGTTTTCACTTCGGCGCGTTGTTTAGGTAAACGTTTTCGCAAATGAGCCGCTAGGAAAGTCTGGAGGTGCAACGGAGTAAAGCCGCAGGCTAAAAACGTCCGAAGCGGATGCGCGTCCTCCGGAAGGGCTCGTTTGAAAATCTCTAGTGCTTCGACTAGGTTCACGGGATCCACACCAATAAATTGTCAGCATCCAGCGCGCTGGCTCCGAGCTAGCGAGAACAGGATTAGAAAGCCGACTACCTCGGCCCTCAAAAGTCTAACATAGCGGCGTTTGGCAAAAGGCCCGGCCCTCGCGGAAGGAAACTACTTAGAAAACATCTAGATACATGGCGGAAACCGCCTCGGGCGGCGGGTCCCCTTTAAATACCGTAAGATATGCCTGCAATACGCGCGGAGTCCGGCGGAATCGCGCTGCACTGAAGGGCTCCATGTCGGCGTATCCCAAAGATGGAACGATCGCCATCTGTGCGCCTGCTGCAGCAGCCTGATCCAGTAACTTCCGGACCAGTACCAGCCGCTCCTGTTGTTCAAGCGTTCCCCACAGCACATCTTCGATGATCAAGCATTTTGTCCGTTGAGAGTTGGCAATCTCCATCACGTAGCCGGTGAGAACGGCTTGTCTGGTCCCCGAGCCGTGTCGCGCGACAACGCCACCATGACGGCGACATTGCCACTCGGCTTCCTTCTCACTCCAGATGCGGGCTAGGGGTGCATGGTCTGCGACCACCGCGCCCGCTTGCAATAAAGCACCCACACATTCCGATTCCAGCTTGAATTCCAACTGAGACGCCGGCTTCGGGTGGAGTAGTCGCATTTGGTAGAGGACGGAGAAAATACGTTCCGTGGGAAGCTTCATTGCGCGGCAGCAGCCCAGAATCATTCCGTTCATGGGCTCACCATCGACGCAATAGTTCACCATGCCGTCAAAGCCCGCAGCTTGCGCCCTCTTAACGAGCTCATTCCATAGAATTACGCCATACCCCGCTTTCTTATGTTCGTTGGAGACCGCGAGAAAAGTGCATAGGATTACCCGCAACTCGCGTCCTTTGAACCGAAATCGGCGCGGGAACCCTGCTATAAAGGCGATAGGCTTGACACCATCATAGAGAGTGGGAGCCAGCGAAAAGCTGGACTCGGGATATTCAAAACACGAGGCTATGAAATCAGCGGAGTAGAGCAGATGCTGCTGGTTGTTTTCGGCCCACGACTGCTGAATCAGCTTGGCAACGTCCTCAAAATCGCCTCGGAAGTCTTGAATCGAGAGACGTTGTGGATTTCCGAGTGTGGGAACGCCTGCCAGGTCAGACTCCATGGTTTCGATGAGCACCAATTCTAGCTTAGGGACGCGATTGCTCGAAATAGAAAAAACGGCACAATATCGGGGCCGTGTGGTACTAGAACCGGCTCGGAGGAGTCGCGAGTGACGATCCGGGATTCATGTCGGAATGGGAGTTATACCGCGAGGCTGCCAACTCTGAAGTTGAAAGCGATGTTGCCATACTTGAAGGGCCAGTTCCGGCAGTCCGGCACTCGTTCTCTACAGCTGAAGCGTTTCGTGGGGTTGTCGACCATTCAGTGTTACGGCAAGTCTCCGGGCGAGAGCAGCCGAAATCGATGGCCAACCGCGGGCTAAGAGCTTAATCGCACCGACATACATCCCACCTTTGGCGGCCCTCTGCATCCAGTGGACTACCACTCCTCCGATTAGTGCACGCCGCTCAAGGCTGCGACGCGCACCGCCAGGATAATGACCCAACCGTTCTTGTCGGAGCAAGTTGTCGACTCCGGTGATGCATGCCGTCACGTTGTTGATTGTATTGTCAGCATGAGCTCGATGGAGGATGGTTGAAGGCGCTAGAATCTGAATCGTCCGGCCGGAAGCTCCCAACCTGAGCGCAAGATCTTGATCCTCCATCGGGAAAACAGAGGTCAACCATCCATTTACACCCTCAAATGCCTCGCGGGCGACTACGAGTGCGCTGGCACTGTTTCCGAATGGTCGATCCCTTCGCAGGTAATCGCTATAATCGACGACTGTGATTTCCTGTGGCGCATCTTCCAGGTGAACGGCGGGCAATGCTCCCTTAAACCATAACATAGTGCCAAGAATTATTTTGGGACTCTTGGCCTGCACGATGCGCTCGTACACGTCCAAAGCCCAAGGCAGAAAAGCGTCATCGCCGTCTAGAAATACGAGGTACTCGCCGGTTGCGAGTGAGGCGCCACGGTCGCGAGCCGCACAGGCACCTTGATTGGTTTCGAGATAAACCAACCGAATTTCGTCACTGTACTGCTCCAGAATCTCCTGGCTGCCGTCGGTGGAAGCGTCATCTACTACTATGACTTCAAATTTTGCGTTCTGCTGCGCGAGCGCGGAATCCAGCGCATCCTTTATGAAGTTCCGCTGATTATAAAACGTGATGATGATGCTGAATCGAGGAGGCACTGGGCCTGTTTCTGGGTCAAGGGCGTTCAATTGCTCACCTATGCCCTGCCCATCCGGTCTGCCACAAAATCGCAAAACGGGCCAACTATAGTCATTTGATCGGGATCCAGATCCTCAAAATCGATTTCCCGGCCGTAGTGTTCGTTCACTGCAGTCACCAGTTCCAGCAGCCCCAGCGAATCGATCACTCCCGATAGCAGCAGGTCGCAGTCGTCAGAAAGTTCGTTAAGCGGGTCTTGTCCTTGCGCCGCCAGCCGCCTTTGTATGAAACCTGTGAGGAAAATTCGGACATCACCCGGACTTGCCGCGCTCATAGACCCTCTTCCAACAAGTGAATCACGGCTTTACGGTCGAACTTGTTATTTACGTTACGGGGCAATTTACCCATGAAATGAAATCTCCTGGGAACCATATAGTCCGGGAGTCCGGACGCGACGGTGCTGCGAAGCCCGTCCAAGTCCTTTGATTCACCTTCGATGAACACCTCGACACCTCCATAACCGCTAGGTGTCGCTGGCCAACCAATCGCCAGTACGCCGTCCGAGCCGCAAGCTTTGCGAACCGCCGCCTCAATCTCTCCCAATTCCACGCGGTGACCCAGTATTTTAACCTGAAAATCAATCCGTCCAAGATGGGTTAGCGGGCCGTTTCCAAGAGGACGACGGACACGGTCTCCCGTTCGGTAATAGACGTCTTTCTTGCTCGGAGGAACAACAAAGGCCACCGCTGTTTTTTCGGAGTCCTTCCAGTATCCGAGGGACATCTGCGGCCCATTCATCAATAACTCTCCCTCCTCTCCGCGACCTACTTCCCTCAAAGTCTCATCCGCTACCAAAACACCCATTCCCGGGTACGGATATCCGATTGGGACAATTCCCAGCTCCGATTCGTCGGGAGACGTGACCGGATCCCAGCGGTACAGAGTGCAAGCGATCGTCAATTCGGTGGGTCCGTACAAATTTTCAAGAATGGAGTTGGGAGCGGCCTCCAACCAAGCCGAAGCCGACGATACGGGCAGCGGTTCACCGCAGAACAAACTAAATCTTAGCGTAGGATATCGGCCCGGCTTCAACATTCCCAATTGCTTCATAAAAATCGCAGTGGACGGCACGGAAAACCAAACCGTCAGTTCCATCTCCTGAACAAAGCTCCCGGGCTTGATCAACGCTTTTTGAGAAGGACAGCAAACGCACGCGCCGCGCTCCCAAGCTACAAACATGTCAAACACCGACAGATCAAATGTCATATCGAACATCTGCGACAGCCGGTCTTTTTCCGTTATCCCGTAGCGCTCCACCATGTAGTCCAGAAAGGCAGTCACATTCCGCTGAGCTACCATCACTCCTTTGGGAATTCCGGTGCTGCCCGAAGTAAAAAGCAGGTACGCTATCGCGTTCGGTCGCGCCTCGGGTTCTCGCCAATCGCTCGAGGCAGCCAAGTCATTCGAACCCGCAAAAGTATGCCTCGGCCATTGTTTCCGGAGCGTTTCGACACTCTGAACATCAGGCAACAAAATCCGCAACGACTTTTGAGACTCTTCGAGAAGTTTATCTAACTGAGGCAGCGACCCGGCATCCACAACGATCGCGTCGCACTCCGACCGGGCAAACATCACCTGCGTTCGATCCACCGGAAACGTACGGTTCAAAGGAACATAGCCATTCCCGGCTAGCAACGATCCCAAAACTCCCGCGAACGCAGTCGGGCTGCGGTATGCAAAAACTGCCGTGAGAGGAGTGGCCGAGGCATCCTGATACGCTTGAATCGTAGCCGCTATACGACAAGCCCTCTCACGCAGTTCTTCGTATGTGAGAGTTTTCCCTTCCGCGACTACCGCAGGGCGGCCAGTGAACATTTCTGCGGACTTCATAAAACCAGCCCACAGAGCCCGATCGTTTGTCATTCACAGTTCTCCAACTACTGGATCGAGTATGGTCTCATGTCGCTTCGGCGATGGCGTTTAGTTCTCGTGCTGATAAAAGAATACAGCCTCGAACGATCAAAGTGAGCCGATCTTTCGCAGCGAATGGTAAGGAAGTCAACGTGGTAACTCGCCAAAAATATAATGGGCTCGTACGGGCTCGAACGACAGATCTGCACTGTGTCAATGCAGTTAGACTCCTGTGTGGCTTCCCGCCAATTTACCTCCTTATTGATTTGCTTTCGTTTAGTCAAAACGGCATAACATATCGAAAGACAAATACGATGGTACCCGATAGGATATTCCCCGTCTGAAAAAGGGGAAAACTATAATGCGACGCCTTATCACTGCTTTGACTCTGCTGTGTGCCTGCGGAAGCGCGACCTTCGCACAAACCACAACCGCGACGCCAACGCCAACGCAGGATTCAGCCAAGCCCGCGCCCGTTGCAAAGAATGATTACAGCAACGGGAACGACTGGCTTTGCCGTCCGGGCCGTGAGGACGCGTGTGCCACGGACCTGTCCACCACCGTCATTTCCGCCGACGGCAAGCTGACACACGAAGACTGGGCCGCCAATCCCAACGCGGAGATCGACTGTTTCTACGTCTATCCCACGGTCTCGAACGATCCCGGCGGCAACAGCACTATGACACTCGGTCCGGAAGAAAAGGCAGTCGCGCGCGTGCAGTTTGCCCGCTTCGCTTCCAAGTGCAGGGTCTATGCGCCCCTGTACCGCCAGGTCACCCTGACCGCGTTGCGGGCCGCACTCACCGGGTCGCCCATTCCCGTGGATCGCGCGCTGGCGTACAACGATGTGCTCGATGCTTGGAACTATTACCTGGAGCATGACAATCACGGACGCGGTGTCGTGCTGATCGGACACTCGCAGGGTTCCAGCGTGCTCACCCAGCTCATCAAGAATGAAATTGACGGCAAGCCTGTGCAAACGCGCATCATTTCCTCGTTGCTGCTCGGAACCAGCCTGCCTGTGCCTAAGGGCAAAGATGTGGGCGGCGCTTTCCAGCATATGCCGCTCTGCCATGCAGCCACTCAAATGGGATGTGTGATTACATACGCATCGTTTCGCGCAACTTCTCCGCCTCCGGCCAACTCCCACTTCGGCAAAGTAACGGGCGAGGGCATGATGTCCGCATGCACGAATCCGGCAGCGCTCGGAGGGGGCAGCGGTGAGCTCCACGCTTATCTAAGAACGAACGGTAGCGGCATCGTGACTGCTGCAGAGGCGGCGCCCGGCCCTTGGGTTAAGGATGGGCCGCCCATTACCACTCCCTTCGTAAGCGTGCCGGGCATGCTGACCGCCGAGTGTAAAGCTAACGACAGCGGTTCCTATCTCGCCATCACCGTGCACGGTGACCCTGCAGGTCCGCGCGTCAGTGACATTAAGGGCGATGTAGTGGTCGGCGGGCAGGTTCTCGCCGATTGGGGCCTGCACCTGATCGATGTGAACCTCGCAATGGGCAACCTGCTCGACATCGTCGGACAACAGTGCAAGACTTATCTATCATCCGCCCCAAAGAAATAATTCAAATTTAGCTGCTAACGCTCTGACAGGATGCCGCGCTTGCCCGTGTGGGCTCGACGCCCGCGCGTTGCCAGAGAATGGGCGCGATTGTGTTCCCTGAGCGTAGATCGAGATCATTGGTCGAACCGACGTAGTAGCGGCTCGTCGATTGGCTTTGCAGAATGTAGAGCCATGCCATGAGGAGTTGGTAGGCCCGTGCGGGCTCGAACCGCAGACCTCCACCGTGTCAAGGTGGCGCTCTAGCCAACTGAGCTACGGGCCTACTGACTTATTTGCATTCTAGCACAGCGCTCGGCGGCATCGAACGCTCGCTCGCTTGCGCCCTCAATTCGATGTCGGCCGCACTGAAAATCCCATGAGCAGAAGGGATCGCTGGGAAAATGGCAAATATAAAAGCGCGGCGGTAGCGGCCAGGGCCAGACCGAAGCCGATCTGGCGAACGATCAAAAATGGTGCGAGGGCCCATAGTTCATCGAGCGGAAGTAGAAATGGGAAAAGCTTTTTGAATTTCGTGTTTAGCCCGGCGTAATTGAAACTCGCTGCGGCAAGCAGATAAAGCCGAATCGGTATTCCGATGGCCGCCGTAACAATTACCGCAGCTAGTATTGGGAACGCCGGATATACCGATTGGTTGAGAGTTGCTTCTACCTGGGAAATTCGCATCAACGAAACTGTGTAGAAGATCAGGTACATCAATTGAATCAACGAAAAAAGAATCCGTACCAGCTTTCTCGGAACGGATGGTAATTCGCTTGGGTCGCTCAAAACCGACGAGCGAGTTGACTGCGAAGCGGGTTCTTCCGACGCATCTGATCGAAGTTTACTGCCCTGCAAGTCGGCTTCTACCGGAGCAATAAAGCGATATCCGCGTCGAGGCAAGGTCTGGATAAATCGCGGGTTGGCAGCTGAATCACCCAACGAGCTTCGCAATTGATTTATCGCCGTGTTCAATCCGTGATCGAAATCCACGAACGTGTCTGCCGCCCATAACCGATTGCGGAGCTCCTCTCGAGAGACGACTTCTCGCGGCCGCTCCAAAAGCATCAGCAGTATTTGAAGCGCCTGATCCCGAAGCCGAGGCTGGGCCTTGCCTTCCCGGCACAGTTCACCGCTTTCGACGTCGAGTTCGAACACGCCGAACCGAAAATTTCGTCTCTCGCGCCCAGGCTCCATCAAGACAAGTCTCCCAATGCGCCCAATTCTAACGGAGAACGTCGATTAACCGTCTGATTTTAAGCCCGTTATGAAATGAGGTTTTTCGTGCGCGAAATGACCTCCAGGTCATTGAACTGGGCGGCATCTCGAAAGCATAGTCCGCGCATGCCGTGCAAGAAGAGCAGCGCAACATTCAAATCCAGGGAGGAACAGGAAGATGAGGGAAGAACAAACAACCGTTAAATCCGCACTTCGCCGCGAAACCCACGACCAACAGTTGAGGACTGCCCCAACGGAAGAAAGTGCGCACGCATTCCGCAACGCAACTCGCATTCAGGAAAGCCTCACATCGGGCCCGGAACGCAGGGCACTACTTTGGCTCGCCACACGCATGCCCTGTTGGGTCAATTCCGACCAGCTCACGCTACTCGGATTCCTGGCCATGATTCTTGCCGGGGCTGGTTATTTATTGGCGCGCTGGCATCCTGTCGGGTTGTTGCTGGCGACCGTGTGTCTGGCGCTCAACTGGTTTGGAGACAGCCTCGATGGGACGCTGGCGCGCGTAAGGAACCGACAGAGGCCGCGTTACGGCTTTTACGTTGACCACATGGTTGACTCATTCGGAGCGCTCTTTCTTATGAGCGGCCTCGCCGCTTCCACTTATGTCGATTGGCGGATCGCGATGGGCATGCTCATCGCTTTCCTACTGCTCTCGATTGAAAGTTACCTCGCGTCTTATACCTTGGGAATTTTTCGGCTTTCTTTTGCGAAGTTTGGGCCGACGGAGATCCGTATGCTCTTGGCGCTGGGTAATGTTGTGTTGTGGTTTCATCCGGAGATGAGAATCCCTGGATTGCCTTATCGTCTCTTGGACTTCGGCGGGTTAGTCGCGGTGGCTGCGATGGGGATTATGGTTGTCGTTGCGGCGGTGTGGCATACCAGGGAACTTTATCGGCAGGAGACGCTGCCGTAAGGGAACCGGTCGATTCGGTGATCGTCTCTACTTCTTCGTCGGTAGGGGCTGGTCTCCTACGCTTATCGTCTTCTTGAGGAACACAACGGTGCGGGACCAGGCATCGGCGGCGGCTTCGGGACGGTAGCCCTTCTCATTGTTCGGATTCTCAAACGCGTGGCCTGCTCCGTCATAAATCTTGATGTCCACGTAGCGGCCCAAGCCCGACAAAGTTTTCTGGAAGGCTTTTACATCCGTCGGAGTTATTCCGTGATCGTCCGCGCCGAAATTTCCAAGCACCGGCGCATAAATCTGTTGGATGTCGTTGGGATCGGTCGGCAGCGCTCCGTAGTTAACCACGCAAGCAGCCAAGCGCGGCTGATGTATCGCAAGTTGCAACGCATAGCCGCCTCCCATGCACCAGCCTACTGCCGCGATGCGTCCGCTCACGTCTTTGCGTGTCGCCAGGTAATCGTATCCCGCCTGCATGTCGCGCACCGCGCGGTCCTGCGGCAACCCTCGCATCAATTCGTGCGCTTCGTTCGGATCGGTCGCTGTCTTTCCGCGGTAAAGGTCCACGGCAAGCGCTACATAACCCAACTCGGCGATTTTCTGGGTCTGTTCCTTCACCCAGTCGTTCAGCCCCCACCATTCGTGGATGACGATTACCGCGGGGTAGCGTCCGGGCTTCTCCGGAACCGCCAGATAACCTTCGATGGTCTCCTTGCCGCTGGGGAATTTGACCGTCTCTGTCTTGGGCCCGGCCGCGCGCACGGTTACGATCGCGGCAAATAAGCCAGTCAAGAGAATGGCTGAAAGTATCTGGTACTTGTGCTTCATCAATGCCCTCCGCACTTACTTCGGCATTATATATGTTGTGCGGCTCCGTGGCGCGCGGGCATTGCATTGCTGGCTTCATCTTTTGCGCGGATTTATCGGCGCTATGTGTTGGTTCAAAGTTCTCGATTAGAACGGGGCTCTGTTGTTTGTTTTCAGTGAGTTGGAGCATGTTCTAATTCCAAGTGTTCTCGATTAGAAATGGGAGTGATACGCGGCGACTGGCGAGTGATTAGAGGGACCTGCGGCATCCGACTGCGTCCTCGACTGCTCGTGGCCTTGGCCATATAGCTTCCTCGCGGGGTGTCAACGACGCCCAAACGCATGTTAACATAATAGTACACATAAGTCAAGAGTAATAATTACATAGCGGCAGCACGGTCTCTCAGGCCAAGACACGGAATTTTTCTGGGCTTGCGCCAATGGGCGCCGCAGAAAACGCGGCGGAGGTGAGCAACCTTAGACCGGATTGCACTTGGAGCGAGGGAGGAGAGACCTGGGCGCGCCCGTTCGCTCGCCGCTGCGGCCTTAGGGGTCGCCTTGGCGAACAGGGTCAAAACCCCTTCGAGTCCGACGTCGGCACGGCTGCCCTTCGAAGCTCAGGGTAAAAAGGCGTGCCCTGACGACTCAGGGGTTAGAATCACGGTTGGCCCATTGTTGGCGGACTCCGACCAGGAACTTCTGCTTGTCGGCACGCATTTGGCGCACGAGCGCTTGATTTTCGGTATCTTCGTGGGCGGCGGCCCAGAGCACCATTTCCGTGAGGACTGGCGCCAGGTCTATTCCTTTCGGCGTCAACAGG